>Ga0247727_10000814_pt1 | contig 76299 bp, 68 predicted proteins | sample WisWelCaveWW1625_FD_202498 | JGI IMG/M metagenome (GOLD analysis project Ga0247727, IMG submission 202498) | Biofilm microbial communities from Wishing Well Cave, Virginia, United States - WW16-25 | ecosystem: Environmental > Aquatic > Deep subsurface > Groundwater > Cave microbial mat | place...
GACGGTCGATGCTCTGTAAACCCCACTCGGCGCAAGGCCAAATAGGGGGGCGGGTGGCCCGCCCAATGCCCCCGGGTAAGGCCGCTCGAGCCGGTGAGCAATCATCGGCCCAGAGGAATGACTGTCGGAGGCGCAAGCCTCGCACAGAATCCCGCTTACAGACCGACTCGGGGGCGGGAAGATCTAGGGCGTGGGCGCCGTCGGGACGTAGAGGATGCGCTGGCAGTTGGCGCAGACGCGGACCTTCGAGTCGCGACGGATCTCGATCAAATCCTGAGGGGGGACGTGCATGTGGCAGCCGCCGCAGGTGCCGTTGTTCACGGTTACGATGGCGACCCCGCCGCGGCGTTGTAGCACCATGTCGTAACGGCGGAGCACGATCGGGTTGATTCCATTGGCCGCCGCTACTCGCTCGGCGGCGATCCCTTCGAGCTCGGCGCGGAGCGCTTCGATGCGACCGGCTTCCTCGGCCACCTGGCGGTGGTCTTGGTCTACGATGTCCTTGTACTCTTTTTTCGCCGCCTCGATCGCAGCTTCCACCGTTTCGACCTGCTCCATGAGCTGGAGCAGCGAGTCTTCGTCCGTGCTGATTTCCTGGCGCAGCGAGCCGATCTCGTTGTCGCTTGCCCGGAGCTCCTTCTCGTTACTGAGGCGGCCGACCCGTTGGCGGCGCTCTCTCAGCAGATCCTGGCGTTCAGCGAGTTTTCGCTCGGCGAACGCGCGCTCTGTGACGAGCTGTTTTCGTCGCTGGACGAGGTCTTGGGTGCGCGCTTCGCAAGCGGCCATGGCGGCTTTGCGCTCGGCGAGGCCTTTCTCCATCACCTCGATCTCGCGCCGCCGCTTGAGCAAACGCTCATCGACTTCTTGCAGTCTGTGAAGGGTCTCGAGCTCTCCGGGCAATCGGTAGTCCTCTCAGAAAGATGGGCCCACCAGGACTCGAACCTGGGACCGGAGGATTATGAGTCCCCTGCTCTAACCAACTGAGCTATGGGCCCTCAAGTTTCCGTCGGGTCGGTGGGCTCGTTTCAGCCCAAGAAGCCGCGAAGCTTCTTGCTCCGGCTCGGCAGCCTCAGCTTGCGCAACGCCTTCGCTTCGATCTGACGAATGCGCTCGCGTGTGACTGCAAACCGGTTGCCGACTTCTTCTAGTGTATGGTCGGTTTTCTCACCAATGCCAAACCGGAGGCGGAGCACCTGCTCCTCCCGCGGGGTGAGCGAGGCCAAGACTTTGCGCGTCTGATCGCGGAGGTTCGAGTTGACTACCGCCTCGGCCGGCGCGACCGCCTTGCGGTCCTCGATGAAGTCGGCGAGGTGGCTGTCCTCTTCGTCGCCGATCGGGGTCTCGAGCGAGATCGGCTCGCGCGCAATCTTGAGCACCTTGCGGACGCGCTCCACCGGCATCTCGGCGATCTTCGCTAGCTCCTCTGCGGTCGGCTCACGGCCGTGGTCCTGCATGAACTCGCGGGTCGAGCGGATGAGCTTGTTGATCGACTCGATCATGTGCACGGGAATGCGAATCGTCCGTGCCTGATCGGCGATCGCACGCGTGATCGATTGGCGAATCCACCACGTGGCGTAGGTCGAGAACTTGTAGCCGCGCTTGTACTCGAACTTCTCGACGGCCTTCATGAGGCCGATGTTTCCTTCTTGAATCAGATCCAAGAACTGAAGCCCGCGGTTGTTGTAGCGCTTGGCGATCGAGACGACGAGACGGAGATTCGCTTCGATGAGATCGCGCTTCGCCGCCTCGGCGGCCTCCTGCGCCACCTCGATGCGGCCACAGAGCGTAGCGAGCCTTTCGGGGCTAATCCCGCACTTATCGACGATCTCGGCGATCGCGGCGCGCGACTCGCCGATCCGGCGCGAGGTGCGGTGAATGCTGTCCATGTTCATCCGCAGCGTGCCGCAGATGCGTTGGTCGGTGGTTCGGTCGTCACCGAGACGTGCCGCGAGCTCGAGAATCTGATCGCAGCTACGGCCGGTGCGCCGCTCGGCACGCTCGAGCACGCCGATCTCGTCGCGAAGGCGATCGGCGACGCGCTGGACTTCCGCGACGGCGAGCCTCACCTGCGAGGGATTGAGAGGAATTTCTCGGAGACCCTCGACGAAGCGCTCGTTCAGCTTCTTGCGGCTGGCTTCGAGCTCTTTCATGCGCGCGTCGCTGATTCGCGGGCGGCGTAGCTCTTCGTCGATTTCGTCGAGCTTCTCGATGCTCTTCGAAAGGCGCCCGAGCTGGCGGGTCACGCGCTTGTAGAGCTCGATCTCATCCTCGCTGGGCTCGCTCGACTCGGCTTCGTCTTCTTCCGGCTCGGCGTCGATGTCGCCGTCGCCGTCCACCGGATCCGGCTCGTGAATCTTCACGACCGCGCGGACGTTGATCTCGGCCTTGTCGAGAAGATCTCGGAGCCCACGCACATGCTGGCGCCCGAAAGGCGAGCCGAAGACGAGGTCGAACACCTCCATCTCGCCAGACTCGATGCGCTTGGCGATGGTGACCTCGCCTTCACGATCGAGGAGCGGCACGGCGCCCATGTCGCGCATGTACATGCGGACGTAGTCGGCGCCGCCTTCGGCTTCCGTCTCCGACTCGCGCCCGGCGGCCGGAGTGTTGCGGCGCGTTCCGACCGCTTCGGGCACGACTTCGGCTTCTTCTCGTACTTCGACGTGGCTCTCGCGGAGCGTGGTCAGCACGTCCTCGATGTCCGCCTCTTCCGTGACGTCGTCGTCGAGCAGCTCGTTCACCTCGTCGTAGGTGACATAGCCTTTCGACTTGCCGAGCTTGATCAGCGCTTCGACGCCGCCGATCTCGTGAGAGTCTTTCGACTTCACGGGCTTCGTCTTCTTCTCGACGATCGCGGGTTCGCGGTTCTTAGGCATCGGAGCTGTTTCGAGGCCTCCAGCCGGTAAGCGTCTCGTGAGGAATCTCGCCCGCGCGAATCTGCTCGGTCTTTCTCATGTCGCCGAGCACGCCGGCATTATGCCGACGGCGCGCCGCTCGCTCTATGCTACGGATGCAATCTTCCATCATGCGCTCGCGGCGCGCACGGTCGCCAAGAGAGTCGTCGAGCAACCGTGCCGCTACGCGAGCCCGCAGCTGATCCGGCAAGCGATCGAGCACTTCCGCTGGATCGATCGAGCGCCCGTCCCGCGCGCTCGCGATCATATCACGGGCGAGATCGCGCCAAACAGACTGTTCCATGAGATCGACGACGTTGCGCGTGCCGATGACGGACACCACCGCGCCGTCTGCAAGCAGGAGCGACACGAGGCTCTCGTCCGGACCCGCCGCGCCGCCGCGCTGTGTCCCCACGTTGGTCGCGGCGCGCTTCGGCTCGGCTTCGACTTCACGGCCGCGTGACCTCGCGACCCCACGGCGCGCCTCGCGGCGCAGCACTTCGTCAGAGATTCCCGCGGAGTGCGCAGCTTTGCGGACGAGGGCGTCGTGCTCAAAGGGATCCGCCACCTTCGCCAGCACGCTTGCGAGCTCGGCACAGACACGTGCGATGGACGCCGGATCCTTGCCGCCTGCCGCGACGGTGTGTTCGAGAAAGGCCTCGGTGAGCGGGACAGCACCCTTTATTCGCTCGAGCATCGCTTCGGCGCCCGCCTTCCGGACGAAAGTGTCCGGATCTTCTCCATCCGGAAGGCTGAGTCCCTTCGCCCAGATACCGGCTTCGATAAAGATGGGGAAGGCGCGCGCTGCAGCACGCTTGCCGGCTTCGTCACCGTCGAACAACGTCACCACGTCAGCAACGTAGCGCCGGACCATACGGGCCTGCTCGATGGTGAGCGCCGTGCCACAAGTCGCGACCACGTTGTGAATACCGGCCTCGGAGAGTGCGATCACATCCAGATAGCCCTCGACGAGCAGCACGGAAGGGGCGTGTCGCAGTGCGTCGCGAGCTTCGTAGATCCCATAGAGCGCGCGGCTCTTCTGATAGACCTCGGATTCGGGGGAGTTCAGGTACTTGGGCCCGTCTGCCGCCTCGACCTGCCGGCCACCGAAGCCGATCACCCGCCCTTGTGCGTCGCGAATGGGAAACATGAGTCGATCGCGGAAGCGGTCGTACGCGGTGCCGCCGCGATCCACCAAGAGGCCGAGCTCCGCGGCTTTTCGAAGATCGACGCCTTCCTTGGCGAGCCACTTCGCGAGCCCCGTTCCCGACGGCGACGCCGCACCGATCACGAACCGTTCCGCCGCCTCGTCGCCGACGCCGCGACCGGCGAGATAGTCCCGGAAGGGACGCCCGTGCTCGGTTTCAACCAAGAAGCGACGGTAGTAGCTCGCCGCGCTCGCGTTGATCTCGTAAGAGCCCGGGTCGCGGCGCTCCAGCGTGCCCGCGACTTCCGGCACCGGGATGGCGTAGCGCTCGGCAACTTTGCGCACGGCCTCGGGGAATGTGAGGCGCTCGATCTCCATGAGGAACTTGAAAACATTGCCCCCGGCCGAGCAGCCGAAGCAATGGTAAAATCCGCGCTCGTCGTCGACGGAGAAGGAAGGAGTCTTTTCGTTGTGGAAGGGACAGAGACCGAGAAGAGAGCGCCCGCGCCGCTTGAGCGCGACGTGCGGAGTCACGAACTCCGATATGCGTGCAGCCTGCCGGATCTCGGCAATCTTGTCGTCGGAAATCACGGGCCGCCGGCCGCGTCATCCCCTCCGCTTGCCAACATCCGCATGCTCCCCTCGGCCGAGCTCATAAGCGCAGAGAACATACCGCCGGTCAAATCCGCAACGTGGATGGCAAGCCGTGATTCCTCGACTCTCCTGTGCATAGTGCCGATACGTCCTCCAAGCGAGCGCTCGTCGATGGCGTCGGCCGCGATTTGCGGCCCGAACTGACGGAGCGCGATCAGCGTCAAGCCGACCAACACCATCCCTTTGAAGAAGCCAAAGGACATGCCCGCCATGCGATTGGTGGGCGAGCTCCCGACGGAGACCCACATTCGCTTGATGAACACGGCGACTTTCTTTCCGAGAAAGAGCGCGATGCCGAAGATGCCGAGAAAGACCAAGCTCGTCTCGAGGGTTCCCTCGCCCGGCACGCCGTCGGCGACGCGAGGTAGCATTGCGCCTGTCCAACGGAACGCAGCCGCGAGCGCCACGAGCGCTGCTGTGAACGAAAGAAATTCCGTGACGAAGCCGCTTCGATAGCCGCGCACGGAGAAGAGAACGAGCCCCAGCACCACCGCCAAGTCCGCTCCGTTCATCGTCCCCTCACCTCCTCGACGCGCGTGCGTCGATTCTCTCGTATCTCCTCGCGACAACGCGAGGCTAGCACGACTTGACACCATTTTCGCCCCGTGGGATCCGGGCGCGTTCCCCTCGAGCATGAGAGTTTCGGTCCCCATGCGCGCCGGCTGCTGGGCTGCACTTGCTGCAGTCTCGCTGGGAACTCAGAGTGGGTGCTCGTTTATGAATTCCGTCACGGATCCTGCTTCACCCGCCGCAGCGTCGACCGACGCTGCCACCACCCTTTACAAGCTGCCGAACGGCATGACCGTGCTGATCCGCGAGGACCACTTCGCGCCGGTTGCCGCTCTCCAAGTTTGGGTCGGTGCCGGCGGCGCCGACGAGAGGCCCATCGAAGCCGGCGTGGCACACGTTCACGAGCACATGCTGTTCAAGGGCACGAAGAACCGCGGCGTCGGCGAGATCGCGGCCGAAATCGAGTCGTCGGGCGGCCGGATCAATGCCTGGACTTCTTGGAACGAGACCGTCTATCACATCGTCGTCGCGTCGCGTTTCGCCGACACCGGGCTCGGCGTGCTGGCGGACGCGGTGCGAAACTCGTCGTTCGATCCGAAGGAGCTCGATAAAGAGCTCGGCGTGGTGCTCGAGGAATGGAAGCGCGGTGAAGACTCACCCGGGCGTCGCGTATTCGAGTCGCTGTTCGAAGCGGCGTACACGCAGCATCCCTATCGACGTCCGGTCATCGGCACGAAAGAGTCGATCGAGGGGCTGACGCGCGACAAGATTCTCGACTTTTTCGGGCGCTTCTATGCGCCCAACAACATGACGCTCGTCATCGTCGGAGACGTCGACACCGCGCACATGCGGAAGGTGATCGATGGCGCTTTCGGTGACTTCTCCGCGCGCACGATCACGCGACCCGAACGTCCGGTAGAGCCGCCGCAAACGGAGCTCCGCATGCGCACCGAGCGCATGGACGTCCGCGAATCTCACGTGGCTCTCGGCTTTCACGTTCCCGGTGCCGCGCACGCCGATGCGCCTCTCCTCGACGTGCTCGCGTTCGTGCTCGGCGGCGGCGAGAGCTCGCGAATCTACAAACGGCTCATCGCTCAGACGGAGCTCGCGACCAGCGCGGGCGCTTTCGCGTATACACCGCCCGATCCGGGTCTCTTCGTCGTCACGGCTTCACTCGAAGCGGAAGACGTCGACAAAGCTTACGAAGCGATCGTCGAAGAGCTCGCGATCGCGCGAGTCGAAGGGTTCACCGACGAAGAGCTCGAGCGCGCACGCACCAATCTCGAGAGCGACTTCGTATTCCGTTACGAGACCATGCAGGGCCAAGCCCGCGAGCTCGGCTACTTCCTCACCGTCTACGGCGACCCCGGCTACGATCGCGTCTACCTCGAGCGCCTGAACGCGGCGACGATCGCCGACCTTCGCGATGTCGCGCGTCGTTACCTCACGCCGAGCAACCTGACCGTGGTAACGCTGCTGCCGAACGACGCCGAGGCAAAGCTCTCGGAGGCGCGAGCGCGAGACGTCGCCGCACGCCTTTCCGCCGAGCCGACCGGGGACGTCGCGAAAAGCAAGAAGAGCAAGCGATCGCTTCGTATCGAGCCTCCTTCGGCGGAGAGCACCGCGGTGCTCGAGCCGAAGATCTTCGAGCTCGACAACGGCGTCCGACTGATCGTCGCGAAGAGAAAGGGCGTTCCGGTGTTCGCGATTCGCGCCGCCATGCTCGGCGGCGTGCTCGGCGAGACGCCCTCGAACAACGGCATCTCCAACTTCGTCGCAGAGATGCTGTCGCGCGGCACTCACGATCGAAGCCGCGAAGAGCTGGCCGAAGACATCGAATCGCTGGCCGCGAGCTTGAGCGGCTTCTCCGGCCACAATTCTCTCGGAGTCGCGGGAACTTTCCTCACGGCGACATTCGACGATGCCATCCCGCTCTTCCTGGAGCTGATGCGAGAGCCTGCTTTCGATCCGGCCGAAGTGGAGAAAGCACGGCGCGAGCTCTTGCTCTCGATCAAGAACCGCGAGGACGATAGCTCCCGCGTCGCCTTCGATCTCACTTTCAAGACCGTCTACCCGAAGCATCCTTACGGGATGACGACGCTCGGCGAGAAAACGAGCATCGAGGCGATCACGATCGATGATTTGAAGGGCTTCTATGCTCGCGCCCTCGATCCGCGCCATCTCGTGGTTGCCGTCGTCGGCGACGTGGACGAAGAAGACGTTCTCGACGAGCTCGGCAACGAGCTCTCCGAGCTCGCACCGATCGAAAACCCCTTCGAGGTTCCGGCCGCAGCGATGCTGCCGACCACAACTCGGAGCGAGTTCAAGGAAAGCGATCGCCGTCAGGCTCACGTCGTGCTCGGCTATCCGAGCGTGGACTTCGCCGATCCGGATCGCTTCCCCCTCTCCGTGCTCGACAACATTCTTTCGGGTCAGGGCGGGCGACTGTTCTACCAGCTCCGCGACCGTCAAAGCCTTGCCTACAGCGTGACGGCGTTCTTCACGAAGGGGCTCTCGAGAGGGCTCTTCGGCGGCTACATCGCGACCGATCCGTCGAAAGCCGAGGTCGCTAGGAAGGGCGTCCTCGACGAGTTCGCGAAGCTCCGCGAAAAGCCGGCCGAACCGGCCGAGATCGAGCGCGCCAAGCGCTATCTCATCGGGTCACGAGAGATCGGGCTTCAGACTTCGGGCGCACTCGCGGAAGAGATGGCGTTCAACGAGATCTACGGGCTCGGCTATCTCGCCGGCCGGAAGTACGCCGGCAACATCTCCGCGGTCACGCTCGACGACGTTCAACGAGTGGCGAAGAAATACCTCGACCCGGGCATCCGGGCCGAAATCGTCGTCGGCCCCCACGACACCGCGCGCTAGCGTCGCGGCCGCGCAACGCGGTCCGGATGATCCGTGAAGATTCCGTCTACGCCGAGCGCGCGCAGCAACTTGATCTCGCCGTGAGAGTTGGCGGTCCAAGCATAGACGGCGAGATCTCGAGCGTGCGCAGCTTCGACGAGCCCACGATCGACCATGGCGACTGCCGGGTTCAACGCCTCCGCTTCGAGCTCGGCGGCGAGCGCCAGCGCTGCGTCGAGCTCGCCCGGCTGGCAGAGCACGCCGATCCGCGCATCCGGCACCAGCGTTCGCATCGAGCGGAGCGCGTCGGCGTGAAAGGACGAGAAGATCACCGAGTCGAACAGCTCGAAGCGTGCCACGGCCGTGACGATGCGGCGATTGAGCGACTCGACGCGCTCGTCGGGCTTGAGCTCGACGTTGAGCAGCGCCTTGCCGCCGAGCGTCGTCAAAATCTCCTCGAAAGTCGGCACCTCCACGCCCTCGAACGACGCGGAGAACCAAGAGCCCGCGTCGAGCTCGGCGATGGCGGCGAAGTCGGTCTCGTTGACTCGCCCGCTGCCGTTGGTGGTACGATCGAGCGTCTCGTCGTGGAAGACGATCGGCACGTCGTCGAGCGTGAGCTGAACGTCGAACTCGATCGCGTCGGCACCGAGGTCGAGCGCCTTCACGAACGCGATCTTGGTGTTCTCGGGCGTGATCGCCGAGGCGCCGCGGTGCGCGATTGCGAGGACTCGCTCGTTCACGACGCACAAGGTAGCAGCGTCGCGCCGAACGCCGAATAGCCGATGGCGAAAAACTCTGAGCCCAAGGCCAAGACGACGACCGTGACCACGTGGTTCGAGATCGGGATTCCCGCTCACGCAGAGCGCGTGGATCTCGTGACCGGCGCGCTCGCCGAGCTCGGCGTCAACGGCACGGAAGTCCGCGAGCCCCGCCCCGGCGCCGCCGAAGTCGTGTTCTACGTGGAAGCCGAGAGCGCCGCAGCTGCGCGAAAGAGTGCCGCCGCGCTCATTGCAAGGATGCCGGCGCTCGAGAACGTCGATGTCGAGGTGCACGGGAGCATCACGAGCGACGTTTGGACGGAAAACTGGCGTCAGCACTTCGCACCGATGCGAATCGGTCGGAATCTCACGATCGTTCCGCCCTGGGAGAAAGCCGCCGATTCGGACCGCGTGACGATCGTCGTCAACCCGGGTGGCGCCTTCGGCACCGGCCGCCACGAGACCACCTGGCTTTGCCTCGAAGCGCTCGAAGACTTCGTCCGTTCCGGCATGCGTGTTGCAGACGTCGGTTGCGGCTCCGGCATCTTGGCGATCGTGGCGGCCAAGCTCGGCGCAGCGAGCGTGGTCGCAACGGACACCGATCCCGCCGCCGTCGACGCAACGCGCGAGAACGCCGAGGCCAACGCCGTCGACGACCGCATCGAAACGCTGCTGGCCTCTACGCCGCCTGCACGCGCCGCGTCTTTCGACGTGATCGTCGCCAACATTTACTCGGATACTTTGGTCGCGATCAGCGCCGAACTGACCGCGCTCACCGCTCCACGGGGAATCATCGTGCTTTCGGGCATCGAGACGACGCGCAGCGCCGAAGTCGAAGCCGCGTTCGTCGCGCGTGGTTTCGCTCTCGATGAAAAACGTGTCCGCGGCGAGTGGGCGGCGCTGGTATTCGGACGGTCGAGGGCTTAACTTCGAGCCCGGTCGAATGGAAGAAGAACGACGCATAGCGGCGATCGGCGCGAGCCGCATCTTGAGCACCGCCGAAGCCGGCACGTTGCCCAAGGTGCGCATCTACTGCGCGCCCGATTATCTCGAAGCCGACCGGGCTATCTTGACGGGCTCGGCCTTCCACCATCTGAAGCACGTGCTGCGCATGAACCCCGGCGACACGCTGGTCGTATTCGACGGCGCCGGTCACGAAGTGCTGGCCGTGCTCGAGGTGTACCAGGGCGAGACCGCGATCGCGCGCGTGCTCGCCGACACGGCGGTGAGCTCGGAGTCGCCGCTCGATCTCACGCTCGCGCCGTCTCTCGCCAAAGGAAAGAAGATCGATCTCGTCGTCGAGAAAGCCGTCGAGCTCGGCGTCAATCGCATCTGTGTCACGACGTCGCGCCGGAGCATCACGCAGATTGACCCGGCCGCGGCTCTCGATCGCGTCGAGCGCTGGCGGCGCGTGGCAATGTCCGCCGCCGAGCAGTCGGGGCGAACCATGATGCCGGTGATCGAGCGCATTCGACCTCTAGAGGAAGTCGCCGCGGCGAAACCGGCCGACACGCTCGGCCTCATTTTCACGCGCAACGCTCAGCCGGATCCGCCCGCGACTCTTCGTCAACGCTACCCGGACATACGAAAGGTCTACTGCCTCATCGGTCCCGAAGGCGGCTTCACGGAAGACGAGGTCGAGTTCTGCCGTCAAAAAGGCTTCATCGACGTCGGCCTCGGGCCGCGCACGCTTCGCGCGGAGACTGCGGCCATCGTCGCGGCAGCCGTGTGCCAGCATCTCTGGGGTGATCTCGGCCGCCAGCCACCGGACGGTGCCGGCGAAGAGTTTCAATGAAGTTTCTCTACGTCATCGATCCGATCGAGCGCTGGGACGTCACCAAGGACACGACCTTCGTGTTCATGGCCGAGAGCCAGTCGCGAAGTCACGAGAGCTACGCCTGCTCCATCCAAGACCTGATGGTGGACGGCGGCAAAGTCTACATTGCTTGCGCGCCGATTCAGGTGACACCGTCGCAAGGTCGTCACTGGAAGTACGGCAAGCAAGAGATCGTAGAAGCCGAGAGCTTCGATGCGGTGTTCATGCGGAAGGATCCGCCCTTCGACATCGACTTCTACTTCTCGACTCACCTTCTGAGCTTGATCGACGAGAAGAAGACCTTCGTGTTCAACCGCGCGTCGGGGCTTCGCGAAGCGAACGAGAAGCTCTACATTCTCCGCTTCCCCGACCTCGCCCCCGAGACTTTCGTGTCGGCCGAGCCGGCCCAGCTGCTCGGCTTTTGCGACAAGGTCGGCGGCGACATGGTCGTAAAACCCTTGGACGGCTCGGGCGGAATGGGCATCTTTCGCGTCACTCGCGGAGACCTGAACACACACTCCATCCTCGAGACCATGACGCGGGAAGGCCGTCGCATGATCATGGCTCAGCGCTTTCTGCCGGCGTCCCGCGAAGGCGACATGCGCCTCATCTACTTGGATGGCGAGGCTTTGGGCGCGATGAAGCGCGTTCCGCGCTCCGACGATCTTCGCGGCAACATCCACGTGGGAGGCACCTGCATCAAAGCGGACATCGGCCCGCGGGAGCGCGAGATCTGCGCGCGGCTCGCGCCGTCGATGCGGGAACTGGGGCTCTGGTTTGCGGGGCTCGACATCATCGGCGGGTACTTGACGGAAGCGAACGTCACGAGCCCCACCGGCATTCAAGAGATCAACCGCCTCTACGGCACGAAGATCGAGACCCATGTGATCGACTTCGTAGAGCGCCGTTGTCGCGAGCTTCGCAGCGCGTGAAGATCGGCGTTCAGCAGATTTTCCAAAACTACGGCAACGCGTTGCCCGACGGGCGTGTGTGGGAAGAAGAAGTCGCTCTAGGCTTGCTCGCTGAAGAGCTCGGCTACGACTCGATTTGGCCCGTCGAGCACCACTTCGAAGACTACGCAGCCTGTCCCGACAATCTCCAGTACTTGGCCTACATGGCGGCGCGCACGAAGCGCATCCATCTCGCGACCGGCGCGGTGATCCTGCCCTGGAACCAGCCTATTCGCGTCGCCGAAAAGCTCTCCGCGTTGGACCACATGAGCGGCGGGCGCGTGATCTTCGGCATGGGCCGTGGCCTTGCGCGGCGCGAGTATCTCGGCATGGGCATCGAGCTCGACTCGTCGCGCGAGCGCTTCGACGAAGCCGCCGACATGATTTTGAAGGCGCTCGACACCGGCGTCATCGAAGGCAACGGCAAGTTCTACCCGCAAGCGCCGACGGCAATACGGCCAAAGCCTTTGCGCGGCTTCCGCGACCGCGTCTACTGCATTGCGATGTCACCGGACTCCGTGGACGCGGCAGCGCGGATAGGCGCGGGTATGGCCATCTTTTCGCAGTCGGAGTGGCCGAAGTCCGCCGAGTCGATCAATCGCTACCGCGACATGTTTCGGACGCAGCACGGTCGCACTCCGCCGATTCCTCTGACCTGCGACTTCGTCGTCTGCGATCGCGACGCCGCTCGCGCCGAAGCCGTGGCGCGAAAGCACATCGCCGGCTACTTGGTCACCGTCTTCCAGCACTACGAGCTGATGAGCGATCACTTCAAGAAAGCGAAGGGCTACCAGCTCTACGGCGAAACCGTCGACCTCTTGAAAGCGATCGGCCTCGATACGCTCGCCGCCATGTACGTGGACGTGCAAGCCTGGGGCACACCGAAGCAAGTGATCGACAAGCTCCTCGCGCGCCGCGAGATCATCGGCGAGTTCCGTCTCAACTGTTGCTTCCGCTTCGCCGGCATTCCCTTCGAAGCCGCAGAGCGCAGCATGCGCGTGTTCGCGGAAGACGTGATGCCGGCGCTTTCTTAGCGCCGTACACATTCAACGCGCGGCCGGCCTGCTAGTTTGACCGGCTCTCACGCGGCGGGTACACGCTTATCGCCGGTCGGGTTTTTTGCCCGCTGCCAATGACCGGCACGCCTCATCACCGAGGCATGTGCCCAGGTAGCTCAGTTGGTAGAGCAGAGGACTGAAAATCCTCGTGTCGATGGTTCAATTCCGTCCCTGGGCACCACTTTCAGCTCGCCAGACGCCACACGAACTCTTTCCCTGGCGCGACGGCGTCGAGCAATTCCTCCAACTTTTCGATGGTCGGAACCGCATCGCCTCGCTCGTAACGCGCGTACGCGTTACGTGACTTCTGGCGGAGCCGTTGCGCAACTTCGGCCAGCGTGAGGCCGCTTTTCTCGCGCTGACGACGCAGCAGCACCGCCACGAGCGTCTTGACGTCGTTGGCACCGATCTCGAACCGGTCCGCCGACAGCGGGTGCACGGTGACTTCGAAGCGCCGAACATCGGCCATCGATTCCACGAGATCCTTCACCATGATGTACGCTTCGGCTCTCGTACGGCCCTGGGTTAGCGCGTCGAGCGCCGGGATCTCGGCAACCCAGTGCGTGCCCATCTTTCTCAGCTCGCCTTCGAAGCGCATCACTGCCCTCTCGCACTCGCTAAGCTCACCGTGTCGTAGCAGCTTCCACTCCAGGGCGCGGAGTCGGTTCTCGAGCTCGCGGCGCTTCACGCACCACGCCTCGCACACACATACGTGTACAGCTCGTCGACGGTCGGTTCAAGAGAGCCCGCAAGGAGTTGCAGCGAGAATGGCAGGTTCCCCGGACGCATGGTCGCGGAGATCTCTCCTCCGCAACCTCGTCGGCAACGTCACTTGTGTAACTTTCTTCCGGCGCGGTTCACCAATTCGGTCCCGGCGCACAAGTCTTCTTCCCTTCAAGGCATGCACGGAACCGGGCACTGAAGCTCGAGCGGCGAGCCGGTCGCGACGCGGAGAATCGCCAACGCGTCCACTACGGTGACGGCGCCGTTGCCGTTGGCATCGCATGAGGTCGGCACGGGATCGCAGGTGGACAAGCCGACGGAAGTACTGAGCGCAATCAGCGCATCGGTGGCGTCTACGGCCGTGTTGTAGTCGGCGTCGCCGCAGGGCGGGACGCCTTTCCAAGTGAAGTGGTAGGGCTCGCCGTCGCATTCGAGATCGGCGATGCAGAGGCGGGGCGGAGCGGTCGGCTGGCCCGTGAGATCGGTGGCTTCGATCGAGTCTATGCCGAGCCTCGTGAAATCCAGCGAAGTCGGGTCGTCCGTGCCGCCGATCAGATCGATGCCGAGGCACTGGAGGAGCTCGGTGCGCGCGGCGAGTTCCTCGGGCAAGTCCGTCAAGGTGTAGGGATCGTAATAATCCTGAGGTGAGAAGGTCGCACCTGCGGCCGGTCCGCTATCCGCGGGGCCGCACTCGTCGTACTGATGCCACGACACGCGTAAGCGTATCGATTCGTAAGCGCCGGCATCGTGGAGAATGACGCTGTAGGGGCACTCGACGAAAATGGCGCCGAGGTAGAGGGTCGATGACGTCTCCGACGGAGCGAGGGTCGTGAGCGACGCCTCCTCGGAAGTTGTCGTCACGCTCTCGGCGCGAGACCGAGGCGGCGCGACCAGCGAAGCGACCAGAATCGCGACCGCGACGACAAACGAAGGAAAGCTCGCGCTCCGCACCATCCTCTCACCCCTCAGGCCCGGCCCGTATACCGCGCCGGGGCGACCGGAGACAAGGTCGGAACGTGCTCGGACCCGTCAGGGTGGGAACCGCGGATCGCGACGGCGGGACGCGTCGGCGCTCGGTCGCGCGTTGCCTGTTCGCCTAGCGTCAACGTCACGCGCGAGCCATTCTCTCGTCATCTCCACGAGGGGGGAGATCTAAATGAGAAGAGCGTTGTTGGTTCTTGGCTTGATTGCCGTCGTTGAAGGTTCGTTCGCCGTCTCCGCGCACGCGCAGGCCTGCGCCGCGGTGCAAGATTGTGGCGACGTGAACGACTCAGGCGGGGTCACTGCGAGCGACGCGCTCACCGTTCTCAATGTCGCGGTCGGATTGCCGATTACGGTCACCTGCGAGTGCGAGGCCACGGGCGAAACGACCGTGTCGCAGACGGTGAGAACAGGTCAGAGCACCTGCTTCGACGTCGCCGGCGCGACGATCTCTTGCGCCGGGACGGGCCAGGACGGTGAGATTCAGGCCGGGTCGCCGCGGAGCTTCACGGACAATCTCGACGGGACGGTGACGGACAACGCCACCGGCCTCATGTGGGAGAAACACGGCGACGACGATTCCATTCACGACTACGGGAACACCTACACGTGGACCGACGCGGTGGGCGTGAAAATCGCTACGCTCAACTCGACGAGCTTTGCCGGACACACCGACTGGCGCGTGCCGAACCGATTCGAGCTCGACACGTTGCTGGACCTCGGCACGACGGGCCCGGCGACGTACTCGGCGTTCAACAACGAGTGCGCATTCGGTAACTGCGCAATCGACGTCTGTAGCTGCACGGCAAATTCCATCTACTGGACGTCGACGAGCAATCGCGCTTCGCCGGCGTATGCGTGGTCGCTCAACTTCAGCGCCGGCGACACGACGGTGCTGAGCAAGACCGAGCCGGCGCGCGTACGCGCGGTGCGAAACCTTCCCTGATTGCCCTGATTGCCCTAAGCGCCTTGGCGGACGTGTGTCGCGGCCTGTAGTGCGCCGGGCTTGCGGCTAGTACGATGCCGCAGTGACACCACCTGGTGTCACCGCGCATGACTCTCGGCCGACGCAACTTCATCATCGGCTCGATCCTCGTCGCACTCGGCGGGGTCGGACTCGGTCGCTACGTACTTCGCGGCTTCGAGGGGCGAAGCGCTCTGCTCGTCCGTACGCTGTGTAACCATTTCATTCCCGGTCACGACGACGTGCCCGGCGCCGTTGCGCTCGGGATCGACCGTGAGATCCACGAGCACGTCTCGAAGTCTCGGCGCGGTGTGCTCGCGCTATTGGGGCTCTCACGGGCTCTCGAACAGCTCGGCTTCTCGGCGAAGCCCTTCGACGAGCAGAGCCGAATCGTCGTCGCGCAGCTTCAGTCGGCTTTTGCAGACCCCGCTCCGTCTTCCGCGAAAATCGTCGAGACCATCTATCGCGAGTGTGCGCGTCGCTACCTCACGCGACCCGAAGCGTGGGCCGCTCTTCGCTACCGAACGCCTCAGCCTCACGGCTACCCGGACTATACCCAGTGCTCGAAAAGTTAGAGCCGGTCGACGTCTGCATCGTCGGTGCGGGCGCAGGTGGCGGAGTGCTCGCGCGTGAGCTCGCACTCAAGAAGCGCTCCGTCGTCGTGCTCGAGGTCGGGCCGCGCACGTCGCGCGCCAACATTCCTACCTTTCGTGACGACTGGGAGCTCCGGCACGAAGATTTCTTGCCGGAAGACGACGCTCGCGACCGCATGACGCTCGGGCCGGACAGCGAGCAGTTCTGGCTCACGCGCTTCAAAGGTGTGGGCGGCTCGACCATGCACTACGAGGGCTTCTCCCAGCGCATGCATCCGGGCGACTGGCGCCGCTCGAGCGAGTACGGCGTGGGCGCGGACTGGCCGCTTCGCTACGAAGACTTGGCGCCCCACTACGATCGCGTCGAACAGATGTTGGGGCTCTCGGGCGCTCTCGACAATCCTTTCGATCCGCCGCGACCGCCGTATCCGAACCCTCCCATCGCGCTGAGCTGCGCGACCAAGCGGGTCGCAGCAGCCTGCACGAAGCTCGGGCTCCATCCCGCGCATGCGCCGCTCGCGATTTTGAGCCGGCCACACGCGGGCCGCGGTGAGTGCAACTTCTGCGGCGGCTGCGTGTACGGCTGTCTCCACGCCGCCATCAGCAACATGTCCGAGACCTATCTACCCGACGCCGAGAAGCACGGCACGAAAATCCTCGCCGGCTGCATGGCCACGCGGATCCGCTTGAAAACCGACGGCAGAACGACGGATGGCGTCGAGTTTCTCGATGCGGACGGCGCGATGCACTTCCAAAAAGCCCGTGCCGTCGCGGTCTGCGGCAACGCCGTCGAGACGGCGAGATTGCTGCTTCTCTCGAGCAGCAGTGACCATCCGGACGGGCTAGCGAACAGCTCCGGACTCGTCGGAAAGAATTTCATGCCCCACACGCACGTGCGCATCGGTGCGCTGCTCGACGAGCGCGTGGACGCGCACCGCGGCCCGAACATCAACGGCATGGTGCAAGACTTCTACGACGGCGACGTGAAGCGAGGCTACGTAGGCGGCTTTCTCATCGCGATCCGCAACGCTCAGCTCGGACCCTTCTCCTTCTTCAAAGAGTGGCTGATCCGCGACCGCATCATCGGGCGCGAGCTGCACGCGCGGATGGAACGCGGATTCGGGCACTCGGTGGAGCTCGACGCGTATGGCGAGCGGCTGCCGAGCGTCGGCAACTCAGTCGCTCTCGATCCCGACGTGAAAGACGTCTTCGGGCTGCCGGTGCCGAAAATCACGATCCGTCACGACGATCACAGCCGCGCGATGACGGTGCACATGAAGAAAGTGCTCACCGACATCATGACGGCAGCGGGCGCGACCGAGACCCGGATTCTCCGCGACGGGCGGCACATGGGCACGCATCTCCTGGGAACTTGCCGCATGGGTGGCGACCCGAAAACGTCCGTATGCAATCCCTTCGGCCAAACCCACGACCTAACGAATCTCTTCATCGCCGACGGATCCCTGTTCCCGACGTCTACGCCCGCCAACCCGACACTCACGATTCAAGCGCTGGCTACGCGTGTCGCCTTTCACATCGACGAGCGCTTCGCGACGAACACGTCCCTTGGATGAGACGCGGTGCAGGTCGAGAGCGTAGCCGGCGAGGAGGGCTTGCGCGCGCTCCGAGATCCGTGGGAGGCCCTCGTACGCCGAGGCGCCGCCACGACGCCGTTTCAGTCCTGGGCGACGACCTACCACGCGGTGAGAATCGACAGCGGCGTCATCGAGCCGCTGATTCTCGTCGCAATTGAAGCCGACGGCAGCGTCGCCGGCTTGCTGCCCCTCGGCGTACGGAAGCAGCGCCGCGGACCGTTTGCGTGGCGAACGCTGCAAACCATAGGGCCGAAGCGTCTCGACTTCGTCGACGTGATCGCGACGCCCGCGCTTGCGGACGACGTGGTTGCGGCTTGTATCGACTGGCTTGCGAGCCACTGGACGAAGTGGGACGAGCTGAGCCTCTCGCCGCTTCGCGAAGACGCGCGCCTACTCGTCGCACTCAGGCGCATCGAGCAGTCACGACCCCTCGCGATTGCGATCGAAGCGGTAGACGAGAACCTCGCTCTCGAGATTCCAGTGATCGCGCGGACTTGGGAGGATTTGCTGGCCGGCGAGACTCGTCGCACCACCCGTCGAATCGTGAAGCGGCTCGACGCGAGCGGCTTCGAGGTCCGACGCGTCTCTTCCGGCTACCCGCTCGAAGCGGCCGTCGACGCGTTCGTCGATCTTCACGCGCGGCGTCGCGGCGAGTTCGGCCAAGTGAGTCGCTATCTCGATGTCGACCGCAGCGAGCTCTGCGCGCTGGTGGCAAGCACCGTCGCCGAAGGCGGTGATCTCATGCTGCTCGAGCGCGAAGGTGCGCCGGCAGCGGCCCAGCTCACGCTGCGCCTCGGCGAGCACGCAAGTCACTATCGCCTCGCGTTCGACTCCGAGCAGCGGAGCTTTTCGCCGGGCATCGGGCTTCTTGCTGCCGGAGTGAACGACGCGATCCGAGCCGGCGTGCGCGAGTACGACTTCGGCTTCGGCGCCGAAGAGTACAAGCGCCGCTGGGCGAGCGTCCGCCGTAAAGTCTTCCGCGTACGGATCGCGAATCGGCACCTGGGCCGCATGCCGCGGCGCGCTTGGTCGTTCGCTGCGAACACGATCAGTCGCGCCACGCGCCGCTCGCCGCGAAGAGCTCGAGCCATTTTTGCGTGATCGAGTTGTCGAGGCTCGTGGTCTCGGCCTTGATGCGGGCTTTGTAGAGGAAGTGAATGCGCCGCATCGGCGCGACGAGAGAGGTCGGCAGCTCGAGCACCGCACAGTAGTGGTGCAACGCTCGACGCGCCACCTCGCCGGCGTCGCTCGAAACGGCGTAAAAGCGGCGGACTCGATCCATTTTTTTCCGCCACGGCGGGCCCGCGAGGTACGCTTGCCGTGTGATGAAGTAGAAGAGGTCGAGGAGGGGCAAGCCGTGCGGTGTCGCCGTTTCCCAATCGATGAGGACGGCGCGTCCGTCACGCTCGACTTGAATGTTCTTGGCGATGAAGTCGCCATGCGTGACCACGAAGCGAGGACGCGGCCCGAGAGCGTCGAGAACGCTCGACAGCAACGGGTCGATCTCGCTTCGTGCGCCACCGGCCGAGAGCCAGAACGCGCGAAGAGGATCGAGCGCAAGCGTTTCGAAGCGTTCGCGACTCGTGTCCTCGGCCGCGGCGCGCGCGAGCTCGATGGCGAGCGGCTTGGCGATCGAAAGCCCGCGCGCGAGAGCCGTCGCGCCGAGACCGAACGCTCCGCCGCTCGCTAGCCTGCGCCCTCCTACCGCGCGCTCGCAGAGCAGCGCACGACCTGCGACTTCCGAGAAGAACACCGGCGTCGGCACGTGTACGGCGAAGTGCGCGCTCGCCGCCAGTCGAGCCAGGAGGTCGCGCTCGGCTATGAGTCGCGGCGCATCGGCCGGATTGCGGTTCACTCGCGCGAAAAGCGCCGGGGCTCCGTTAGGAGCGACGATGGCGAAGTGGACCCTCCCGCCGCGCCAGCTTGCTCCGCCCACTTGAAGCACCGACGGCTCACCACGGAAACGGAGCTCGGCTCCCCGCGCGCGAATCTCGCTTCGGATCGCTTCGATCATCGCTTCCTCGCGAGCACGATCCAGGCCGGCGCGACGGTCCAGTGAAGCCCCAAGGTACGGAGACCCTGGAATGCGAGCGCTTCCAAACGACCGAAAGCTTCCGGTTGAATCTTCGCCATGCTTGCGAAGGCGGCTTCGTCGCCGTGACGAACGATAGCGTCCGGATCCTGATAGCGCGGCCAAGGACAGTAGAAGTCCACGGCGGCAAATCCGGCCTCGCGCACGAGCCGCTCGAGACTCGCGCGACCATAGGTATACGTGCGATACGGCTTTCGCTTGAGAAGCCGCGTCAGCAAGTCAGCGATCGCGCGCGGCATGAAGCTCGTCCAGTAGAGCTTGTTGTGATCCTTCCGCCGATAGAGCAGCTCGAGGCCCCAGCGATTCTCGATCGCGAGATAGAGTGTGCCACCGGCCTTCAAGAGATCGTTGGCTTTTCGGAGCACACCGAGCTGCACTTCGCGGGGCGCCCGCGAATGGTCCCACTCGCCCACCCACTCGAGAACGCCGTTCAAGAACACGCAGTCGAAGCTCGCTGGCGGAAGCGGCAGCTCGAGCGCGTTGGCATGAACGGGCACGAGATTGGCGAGCCCTTCACGCTCCGCGCGAAGCGCGGTCATCTTCACGCGCTCGAAGGTCGCGTCGACCGAGACCACCTCGCCCGATGACCTCGCGAGCGGGATGGAGAGGCCGCCGTAGCCGCAGCCGAGATCGAGCACGCGGCTTTTTTTATCGATCGGCGCAACGAAGCGCCCGTCCGCGAAGGAGTCTTGGAAGCCGCGGAGGAAGACTTTTCGACCTTTGACCTTTCGCTCAGCGAGGTAGCGCCTCACCTCGCCCATGCGGTTCTCGGCTGTGAGCCGGATCAGCTCGATGACGCTTTCCTGAGGCAGCGCGCCGTAGAAGTAACCGAGGTCGGTAAAGGACGCGACTCCGTCGCGAAGCGGATACGCCGCGCCGCAGGCAGGGCATCCGTGTCCATCGGGCGTCCGCTCGACGGGCGCGCGGCAGCGAGGACATACGAAGGGAAAAATTGGAGCGACGCTTCCGTCCGTTGCCGCTGAGCTTGAGATCTGTGCCATTCGTGCGGCGCGATTTGGGGTTCGCAACGGCTCCGAGTCAAACGCGCAACGCCGCCTGCTCACCCGATGGCGCTTCGCCGCCGGCCCGCGTATCCGATATGTCAGGCCGCGTTGCTCGAACCATGAACAGCCAAGCTCTCGGCGTCGCGGCGCTTGCGCTGACGGTAGCGATGTGGGGAATGAGCGGCGTCGCGATCAAGGCCGTGTCCGCCAGCGGCCTCGTCACCGCGCTCTATCGTCTCTGGTTTGCGATACCGCTGCTCTGGCTCGTCATGCTTTGGCCGGGGCTCAGGCCTCGTCTGGATCGACGATGGCTCAAAGCTTCGATCGTCGGCGGCGTGCTCTTCGGCATTCATCAAATTCTCTACTTCACGAGCTTGAAGCTGACGAGCGTCGTCAACGTGAGCCTGATCGGCGCCCTGCAGCCCGCGCTCGTGCTGCTGCTCGCGGGCCGGCTCTTCGGCGAGCGCGTGACGGCGCGTGCGGTCGCTTGGTCTCTCGTCGCGCTGGCCGGCACCAGCGTCGTCGTGCTCGGCTCCGCTCATGCGCCATCGTGGAGCCTTCGCGGCGACGTGCTCGCCTGGGTGAATTTGTTCGCTTTCACCGCCTACTTTCTCGTGTCGAAGAGGTTTCGCGCCGATGTCGGCGCTTGGGAGTACGTGATCGGCATGACCACGGTCGCGGGCTTCGTGATGCTGACGGCCAACCTCTCGACGGGTCAGAACCTCGCCCTTCCCAAGGGCCGCGACTTGGCGCTGCTCGCCGCCATCGCCGTCTTTCCGGGTTCGATCGGCCACGTGCTCGCCAACTGGGCCCATGCCCATGTGACTGCTTTCGTTTCGTCGATGATTCTACTCGCGGTACCGGTGGTAGCGACGGCCGGCGCTTACGCTTTTCTCGGCGAGCGCTTCACGCTCGTGCAAGCCGCCGGCGGCGGGGTCGTGCTCTTCTCTATCGCCATGCTCGTGCTGTCGACGAGCAGCGCCGCCGCGGCGGCGCTTGCTGAGAGTACGGCGGAGAGCGATGTGCCATGAGCAGCGCGAGAACATGAGAAAGCGCAGGCGCAAGCACGTGAGAAGGAGGCTTTCATGACGCCCACGGATTCGATTGCATACGATCTCGCACCTACGACCCCGGAAGACGCAGGCTTCGACCCGGAACGACTCCGCCGCGTCGTCGCTGCAATCGATGCCGACATCGAGAGGGAGCGCTACGACGGCGCAGCACTCGCCGTCGGACGGCATGGTCGCGTCGTATTGAGGGCGGAGCGCGGCTTCGCAGAGCGTGCGAGCGGCAGGCGGCTCGCGCGCGACGACGTCTTCGTTTCGATGTCGATCGGCAAGCAATTCACCGTCGCGATCGTTCTGCAACGGATCGAGAGCGGAGATCTCCGTCTCATGATGCCGGTGGCCGAGTTGATCCCGGAGTTTGCGAGCCGCGGCAAGCAACGCATCACGCTCTTCCACCTGCTCACGCATACGAGCGGCATCGAAGCGGGGCTCCCTCCCTTGCCGCCCGAAGGCATCGTCAGCATCGAGCAGATGACCGCCTGGGCGAGCACCAGCATGCCGGCATCTTCGCCGGGCGAGCGCGTCACCTATTCGGTCGCCGTAGCGCACGCGGTGATGGCGGAGATGGTGCGACGTTCGGAAGGCTCGAAGCGTACGTTCGCGAAGATATTGAAGGACGATCTCTTCGATCCGCTCGGCATGAAGCACACGAGCCTCGGCGGTCGCGACGACTTGCTCTCTCGCCTCTGTCCGGTGATCTCGCGCTTCACCGAGCCGGGCCTGTTCCTGCCTTGGGAGATCGAAGGCGCGGCCGCGTTGCTCGCGATGCCCGGCGGCGAGTTTCCGGCCGGCGGCTTTCTCACCACGCTCGACGACGTGATGCGCTTCGCCGAGATGCTCCGTCGCGGCGGCGAGCTCGACGGGCAGCGAATCCTCTCGCCCGCGATGCTCGAGCTCGCGACGCTCAACCACACCGGCGACATGGCGAACAGTCTCTTGAGCTACGCCTGCGAGATGCGCGGTTGGACACCCTTCCCCGCCTATCTCGGCCTCGGCTTCTTTCTCCGCGGCGAGCGCGTGGTGCCTGGTCCCTTCGGCACGCTTTGCAGCCCTGCAACCTTCGGCGGGCTCGGCGCCGGCTCGACTTGTTTCTGGATCGATCCGGAGCGCGACCTCACTTTCGCTTTTCTCTCGACGGGTCTCATGGAGGACAGTCGCCACATCGAGCGCACCGCGCGTCTTTCCGACATCGTGGTCTCTGCACTAAATGAGTGACGAAGCCTCGCTTGGGGGTCGTTTTCCGTTGACGGGTGGGCGTAGGGGTCGCTAGTCTCCGCTGCGGGGACATGCGGCATCATCGATTTCTCGCGCCGCTGCTCCTGCTAGCAGCCGTCGCTTTCCCGCAGGTTAGCGAGGCTACGGTCTACGTAACCGAGCTGCTCGCGCTCAATGTCTCGACGCTCACCGACGAGGACGGCGCGTTCTCGGACTGGATCGAGCTCTACAACGCGAATGCCGCGCCGATCGACTTGGGCGGCTGGTATTTGACCGACGACGCGAGCTTGCCGACCAAATGGCAGCTTCCGACCACGGTCATACCGGCGGGCGACTACCTCGTCGTTTTCGCATCCGACAAGAACCGGGCCGTTTCGGGCGCCGAGCTGCATACGAACTTCAAGCTCTCGGGCGGCGGCGAGTATCTCGCTCTCGTTCGCGCCGACGGCGCGACGATCGAGCATGCGTACGCGCCGTCCTTCCCGGCCCAGATCGAGGACATCTCATGGGGGCTAGCCGTCGACCTCGCTCAACAACGCTGCTTCGTCGACCCTACGCCCGGCGCCGCGAATGACGAGAGCCCGAGCTGCGGCGTGGTGGAAGCGCTCTCGTTCAGCTCGGAGCGTGGCTTCTACGATGCGCCCTTCAATGTGAGTATCGCGACGTCGAGCCCGGGCGCTTCGATCTACTACACGCTCGACGGCAGCGCTCCGAGCTCGACCAACGGGCTGCTCTATTCGACCCCGATCCCGATCCCTACCACGACAACCCTTCGCGCGATCGCGTATGCGCCTCCGCTGCTGCCGACTCCGGCCGTCACGCACACGTATCTCTTTCTCGACGACGTCGTCAGACAAACAGGCGCCGGATATCCGACGGCCGGTTTTCTCGCCGACTACGAGATGGACACCAAAGTCGTCGACGACCCTCGCTACGCCGGGACGATTCGCGGCGACCTTCGCACTTTGCCGACGATCGCGATCGCCATGAGCGTGGACGATCTCTTCGGGCCCGAGCTGGGCATTTACTCGCATCCTCAGAAGCGCGGCAGCGAGTGGGAGCGCCCGGCGTCCGCCGAGCTCATTTTCCCGGACGGCTCGACCGGCTTCGAGATCAACTGCGGCGTCCGCATCCAGGGACGATTGAGCCGCGTCAAGAATCCGAAGAAGTCGCTGCGCCTCGCATTCAAGTCGGAGTACGGACCGCCGGCCCTCGAGTATCCTTTGTTCTCCGATACGCCGGTCACTCGCTTCAACAAGCTTCGCCTGCGCGCGAGCCACAACAAGTCGTGGAGCTTCGGCATCCAGCGCGCAGACTACATTCGCGACCAGTGGGCGCGTGACACGCAAATCGCGATGGGCCAGGTAGCCTCGCACGGAAGCTTCTTCCACGTCTACTTGAACGGTCTCTACTGGGGTCTTTACAACGTCGTCGAGCTGCCCGAGGCCGAGTTCGCCGTCGCCTACTATGGCGGGCTCGAAGAAGAGTGGGACGTGCTCGAGCCCGCAGAGACGGACTCCGGCACGCGCGACGCATGGAAAGCGGCGCTCGACATCGCGAAAGCCGGCGTCTCGACGCCGGCCGGCTATGCTGCGCTCGGCGAATACATCGACTACCCGAACCTCATCGATTACATGCTCACGAACTTCCACGCCGGCACTACCGACTGGGACGAGAGCAACTGGTATGCCGCACGCCGGCGCCTGCCGGGCGAAGGCTTTCACTTCTTCAGCTGGGACGCCGAGCAGAGCATGGAGCTCGTGAACATGCGGCGTACGGGCGTCCACAATTCGGGGATGCCGTCCCAGATCTACACGGCGCTCCGACAGAACGCGGAGTTCCGTCTCTTGTTCGCCGACCACGCGCACCGCCACCTCTTCGACGACGGCGTGCTGACGCCCGAGATGGCCCGCGAACGATACATGGATCGAGTCGCGGAGATCGATCGCGCCGTGGTCGCGGAGTCGGCGCGCTGGGGAGACCCGAACAATCGCATCGATCCCTTTGACCGCGACACCGACTGGGTGCGCGAAATCGAGTGGCTTCGCCTGGCGTATTTTCCGCAACGCACGGCGATGCTGCTCGCCGAGCTCCGAAGCGTCGACCTCTATCCTTCGACGGACGCGCCGACGATGTCGCCGAGTGACCGCTACTATCCCGCCGGCTCCTCCGTCTTGCTCTCCGCCTCGCCCGGCATCGTCTACTTCACTCTCGACGGGAGCGATCCGCGGCTTCCGGGCGGCGGCGTGTCGGGCACGGCGAGCGTCTACGCAGCGCCTATTCCGCTCGCCGGCGAGTTGCACGTACGCGCGCGCGCGCTGGACGGCAGCGAGTGGAGCGCGCTCAGCGAGCGAGCCTATACGCCGGACATCGCGCTCCGAGTAAGCGAGATCATGTACCACCCGATCGACCCCGTACCGCCAAGCACGTTCGAAGACGATGACTTCGAGTTTCTCGAGCTCGTCAACGTGAGCGATGCGGCGATCGATTTGACGGGAGTGCGGATCAGCGAGGGAATCAGCTTCACTTTCGCGAGCGGCGCGCTCGCGCCGTCGGCGCGTATCTTGGTGGTTCGAAACCAGGCTGCTTTCGAGTCGCGCTACGGAACGGGCCTGCCGATAGCCGGCGAGTACTCGAGCAAGCTCGCGAACGAAGGCGAGCGAATCCACGTCGAGACCGCACTCGGATACGAGATTCTCGAGTTCATCTACGACGACGCGTGGGTGCCGGCAACAGACGGCGGAGACCGCTCCCTCGTTCCGAGCGATCTCACGGCGGAGCGACGAAGCTGGTCGCGCCGGACGGGATGGGCAGCCGGAGCGGTGGATGGCGGCACGCCGGGCACGGCCGAGCCCGCCGAGTGCGTCGACGGCATCGACAACGACGCCGACGGCACGACGGATCTGGCGGATGCTCATTGCGAAGACGCGAGCGACGATCGAGAGGCCGCGCCGCCGGTCGACGCTTTCGTCTGCTACTCGGCTCGCGCCAGCGCGGGCAGCGATGGCGCGGCAGACGCGACGATATCGCTCACGGACTCCATCGAAACGGCGCGATCCTTCGAAATCTCCGACATCGACGGCTTTTGTACGCCCGCCGTCATCGACGGCGACACGGCCGTCGTCGATCCGGCGACCCATCTCGCGAGCTTCAAGCTTCGTGCGGCCGACGGAGCTCCGTCGCCGTTGCTTGCCGACGTGCTCGTCGAGAGCGTCGGTCCGATCTACGTCGACACCTTCCAACCGGACCGCTTTCTCGAGCCGGCGGCCGTCGATGAGAGCGCGCCCGTCACGACTCCGGACGACGGTGCCCACGCTCTCGACCGCTACAAGTGCCACCGTGTGAAGCCCGCACACAATTCGCCGGCCTATTTTCCGCGACAGCTGAAGCTCAGAGCGGAAAGCTCGCTCGATTCGCGAATCTACGACTTCAAGCGTCCTTCTCGCCTTTGCAATCCGGTGTCGGTCGACGGCGGTCCGGTGAAGAACCCGGCCGGGCCTCTGTTCTGCTACCAAGCGCGTCGATCTCGCGACGAGGCGCGGCACTCGCCTCGCCTCGGTGTGTACGTAGCGTCGGGCTTGATCAGCACTCGCGTTGACACGCGCGAAGTCGTCGAGATCTGCGCGCCGGCGTTCTGATCTCTCACCTTTGTGATACAGAAGCGCCGCCATGAGCAGCGCCGAGCAGCGAATTTCTGCCGATGCCGTCATCGTAGGCAGCGGCGCGGGCGGCGCGCCCGTGGCGGCCCTGCTCGCTGAAGCGGGCCTCGACGTCGTCGTGCTCGAAGCCGGTCCCCGGGTAGAGACGCGAGAGTTCACGGGCGACGAGGCCGAGATGACGGCCAAGCTCTGGAAAATCGGCGTCGCCGTGGACAGCGGGCTCTCGCTTTACGCCGGCGCCTGCGTCGGCGGATCGACGGTGATCAACGACGCTCTCTGCTTTCGTACGCCGCCTGAAGTGCTCGCGCGCTGGCGTGGCGACTACGGTCTCTCCGGTCTGACGGAAGCCGCGTTCGCGCCGTATGTCGAGCAGGCTTGGCAAGACCTCCACGCGGAAGAGACGGGACCGGATCACATGAGCCGGAATGCGCGAGCCCTAGAGCGCGGCGCGGCAAAGCTCGGATGGAAAGCGGCGGCGACGCCGCGGAGCGTGCGCGGCGGCGGCGACGCCGCGGAGCGTGCGCGGCTGCGTCAACTTCGGGCTTTGCAACTTCGGTTGCCCCTCGGGCGCGAAGCAATCGACTCTCGTGACCTACGTGCCACGCGCGGAACGTGCGGGAGCGCGGGTGCTCGCGGGCGTCCGAGTCGAGCGTGTCATCATCGAGGCCGGGCGTGCACGCGGGGTCGAAGCGCTGCGCGTGGACGCCGAGAGGCGAGTGGTGAGCTCGCTTCGCATCGATGCGCCTCTCGTCTGCGTCGCCGCGGGAGTTCTCTCGACACCTGCGATCTTGCAGCGGAGCGGGCTCCACGCCGGGGACGGAATTCAGTGCCACGGCAGCGTGCATGTGAGCGCGAAATTCGGCGAGCCGATTCACTCTTACTACGGCCCAACGATGGCCTATGCCGTGCGCGAGCTCGCCGATGTCGCGGGAGGACGAGGCCCCGGCGTCATGATCGAGAGCGTAGCCGGACACCCTGTGGCCACTGCATCGTCGCTCGCAGGCTTCGGCGTCGAGCACGCGGCCCGCATGTCCGAGCTCTCGAAGCTCGCACGCGCCTTGGTGGTCATGCGCGACCGTACTCGCGGTCGCGTCGATGCAGACGGTATCGTGCGCTACGCGCCAACCACCGAAGACCTCGTCATCATGCGCGCGGGCATGCTGGCGGCGGCGCGCTGCTATCTCGCCGCAGGCGCCGACGAAGTCTGGCTGCCGGTTCACGGCGCGCCGGCGATTCGAAGCGAGAGCGACATCGACGCTCTCGCCGACTTCACGTTCTCGTCACGCGAGCTCGCACATCACTACGCGGTGCATCTTTTCGGCGGAGCCGCGATGGCTGCGACGGCGCAGCGCGGCGTCTGCGACGAGAGCGGCGCCTGCTTCGGTGCCGCGGGCCTCTACGTCACCGACGCAGCGAGCCTGCCGAGCAATACGGGGGTCAATCCCCAGATCACGATCGTCGCGAACGCGCTCCGAATTGCCGCGGGCATCACTGCGGGACGCGCGGCGGCCGGAGCCTCGTCGTGATGGTCGCGAGCGAGACGGCGGCCCTCACGCGAGCCGCGGCAACCCTGAATCGCCGCGCGTTTCTGCGACTGGTCGCTGTGGCAACGGCTGCAGGGCTAGCGCCGAGCGGATGCGACCGCGTGCCCGAACCCTTGCTGCCCTCCGACGGCGGTACGCTCGAAGTCCTCAGCCCGCGAAGCTACGCGACGTTTACCGCGGCTGCGGCGCGTGTCGTCGGACCGGCGGGTGCCGCACTGATTGCGGCGCGCTCCATCGACGTCGGAAGCGCGGCCGACGCTTGGCTCGCGCGCGAGCCTTCGCTCGCCGGTCCGATCGGTCACGCTCTCGTCGCTCTCGAGCACGGCGTGTGGCCGCTTGTTGCGAAGGTACGTCCGTTCACGGCACTCGCCGGCGAAGCGCAAGATCGCGTGCTCGACGACCTCATGCGCTCTCGCCTCGATCTCAAGCAGGCGATCTTCCAAGGCGTACGCTCGCTCGCCCTGCTGACGCTCTACTCGTCTCCGGCCAGCCGCGTGCTCACCGGCTACCCCGGCCCTTTCGGCAACACCCGGATCGGTATCGCGCAGGCGATGTCGTAGAGAAAATAGGGTCAGGCACCACTTTTTCATCCGCTGGAGCGGGACTGGGCGACTAGAGGGGCGAGCGCGATGCGCCGCTCTTCGCAGCCGTAGGCGTGGGGGCGGAGCTCGACCACGGCGTGGAGGGGAATCGGCAGGAAGGGACAGTCCTCCGGCGCGACTTCGGTGAAGTAGGCGTAGAGCGCGCGCAGCACGGCTTGGTGCGCGATGACGAGAACGGGCTTTTGCTGGCGCTCGAGCTCGACGATGACCGAGTCGAGCCGCTGAATGACGTCCTGATACGACTCGCCGCGCGGATAGCGATAGCGAAACTTGTCGTGAGCACGGGCCGCGTACTCTTCGGGCATCGATGCTTTGATCTCGTCGTAGGTCATGCCGTCGCAGATGCCGGCGTCGATCTCGTCCAGCGCGCGCCAAGTGACATAGGGTCGCTCGATCACCTCTGCCGTCCGGATCGTGCGCCGAAGCGAGCTCGACCATACGACCATCTCTTCGTTCGGCGAGATGCGTTGGTGGACGAAAGAAGCGAGCGAGCGGGCGAAGCGCTCGCCGCGCGGCGCCAAGTCGGCGTCGCCGCCGATGCGGCCGCTGATGTTGTAGATGCTCTCGCCGTGCCGTGTCAGCCAGATCGGCCGCTCCGAGAGGTGGAGGTTCATGAGAAAGTAGACGAGCCGCGACGACAGATACCCTTCGAGCCGGTTCACGACCACTTGCGTACCGGCATCGACGCTACGGATGTAGCCGCCTTCGTCGTCACCGACCGCTTGGTAGGCTTTCTCGTAGTGCTCGATGCGACGCCGAAAGTCGGCGGTAGCGGCCTCCGGCTCGGCTTTCGCGTAGTCGGGCGAGCCGACTTTCGTCGCGCGAATGTTGACTTCGACTCGGGCGGGGTCCGTGCAAACGTTCTCGATGAAGAAGAGGTCGACGCCGGCGGCGGCGCAGCGGCGCCGAATCTCCGCGCGCCGCTCATGCGTGCTGTTGGTCGCGTCGTAGATCGCGACGTCACCGTCACGACCGAGCCACGCAATCACGCGATCGAGCACCTCCATCGCGAGCGAGTGCAAGAGGACGGCAGCGTCGCGATTCGCAGGGTCGAAGAACTCGTGCGGTTGTCCGGGACCGATTCGCGCGCGGCGATGCTCGCCGACGTTGAATACCTCCGCCCGATACCCCGACCATTGGAGGTAACGCGCGACCTTGCGCGCCGTGTAGGTCTTGCCCCGCGCCGGCAGCCCGACCATCGCGAGCACGAGCTTCTCGCGCTGAAGACCCGACGGCATCGGACCACTTTAGCAGGCGCGAACGCAGGCAACAGAGGAAGCGAGCGACCTACCGTCCTACGGGCGCGAGCCTAGCCGCGAGCTCCGCCACAAGCCGTCGGGGCTCGCCCGTTCCGAATACGTAACGATCGGGACGAACGAGGGCGCTTTCGACACCGAGCCCGTCGAGCCACCTGCTGGTCGCGTCGCCGAGCGCGACGGCCGGAACAGCGGTCACGACGCTCGGGAGCTCGAGGCTCGACGCTTCGCGCGTCACGAGGCAGAACCCGGACGACGGGAGCTGCCGGTCGTTGCGCTCGAGGCCGGCCGCCGTCTGGACGATAGGCTGCGGAAAGATCTCGCCCGCGGCCGGCGACTCCATCCTCACGCCCGCGGCGAGGCCGGGCTGAGGCGGCGGAACGATGCCGGCCATTCCATCGCCGGCGCGATGCTGAGCCGACATCTCGATGTCTCTCTGACGCGCAACCTCGGGGTCGAGCGTGCAAACCACGCGGCCCATACCGATCGCGAGCTCGATGATGGCTTTCACGTGCGGTTCGCGCTCGATCTGGTAACTGTCGAGCAGCGCTTCGTCAGCCTCGTGTCCGAGCACGAGTGCCAGCTTCCATGCGAGGTTCGCCGCGTCACGAATTCCCGAGCACATGCCCTGCCCGGCAAAGGGCGGCATCTGGTGCGCAGCGTCGCCGGCAAGCAGCACCCGCCCGCGGCGCCACTCTTTCGCGACCAAGCCGTGGAAGCGGTAGACGGCCTTCCGAACGAGCTCGAACTCTCCCGCTCGCACCCAAGGTGCCAGCAACGCCGCAACGCGATCGTCGCCGAGCATCTCTTCGGGGTCCTCGCCGGGCTTCAGCATGAATTCCCAGCGCCGTCGCCCGCGGCTCATCGGCATCACCGTAGTCGGTCGCTCCGGGTCGCAAACCTGGACGCCGTAAGCGGGCAAACGACTCTCGTCGGCAACGATGGTATCGACGACGAGCCAAGGCTCGTCGAAGCCGTAGTCGAAGAGCTCGATACCGAGCGCGCGCCTCGTCGTGCTACCCGCACCGTCGCAGGCGACGAGATGGCGTGCGTCTACTTCGAAAGTCTCTCCGTTGTTCTCGATGCGCGCATGGACAGAGTCGCCCCTCTGCTCGAAGCCTGCGAGCGTCGCGCCCAAGCGAATGTCGACGGTCTTCATCTCGGCGAGCCGCGCGCGGAGCGCCCGGTCCATGGTCGGCTGGTGGAAAAGGTAGCTGGGCTCCCAGCCCGACGCGGCCAAGGGTTTGTCGTACTCGAAGCGCATCAGGATGTCGCCGGCCGCATTCCGAAACTCGTAGACGCGGAGCGGGCGCGTCTCGGGCAAAATGGCATCCGCGATGCCCAGCCTTTGGAACACGCGCATGATCTCGGCGTCGAAATGAGCGGCGCGCGGCAGACGGTAAACCTCGATGTCGCGCTCGATCGCGAGCACGTGTAGGCCTTGCTCGGCAAGCAACGCCGCGAGCACAGCGCCGGTTGGGCCGAGCCCCACTACGAGCACGTCGAGCACGTCCGTCTCGGTACGCACGACGCTCAAGCCGCTTCGGGCCGCATCGTCGCTTCGATCGCGCCCACGCGATCGATCTCGATGCGAACCCGGTCGCCGTCCTTCAGCGCCTGGGGCGGGCTCATCGCGGCGCCGATTCCACCCGGGGTTCCGGTGACGATCACGTCGCCCGCTCAAGTCATGGTGGGCGGGGTCGCGGGGCCCCACTGGGTGCGAAGCAGCTCTGCAACGTCGACTTTCCGCGAGCCCCACTCCGCGTTCAGCAGATCCCCGTCCGTCCAGTGCTCCACCGTGTGCCCCCAGGGATCGCGCCAGTAGTCGAAAATCTGACTACCGAGCACGTGACGCCCCACTCCCCACTCGTGCTGGCGCTCTTTCGCCTTCAGATGCTCGTGTCCGGCCATCAGGTCGTCGAAATCGACAACCTCGAAAGCTGCATGATTGAACTTCGGTGAGCCGGCGCCGACGAGAAAGAGCGTGTGATGATCGGTAGCCAGATCTCCGCGGTCGCAACGCATGAACGCGCCGATCGAGTCGGGAAAACCTTCGACCACGATCTCGTCGGAAGTGATGAAGCCGAAGCGCTCTTTGTACCAGCGCTCCGACGTCCGAAAGTCGGTAACGTTGAGAACGCAGTGCCCGAGTCGCTGAACCTGCGAGGCGCAGACCGAAACCCGTTTGACGACGTTGCGTCGCGGGCGCGCGCGAGCGTCGTTCGTCGTCTCTCGCGCTGGCGGTGCCTGCCGGGCCGTCCGTTCCCGCCCGGCGACTACTTCGACCGCAAATCCATCGGGGTCGGTCAATCGAACAACGCTGCCGCCCCCCGGCTCGGGATTCGCTTCGACCTGCCCGCCGCAGTGCTTCGCGAGCGCCTCGAGATCATCGACCGAGCTCGCTCGGAGCCCGAGACCGACGAAGCCTGCATCGCCCGCCTGGCCCGCCTCCGTCACGTGCACGAAGGCCTCGCCGTCTGCTGCGCGGGCGTAGAGCTTCGACTCCGTACGCTCGGCGCGGGCTAGGCCGAAGTCGTCGAGAAACGCTTCCATCGCGGTGAGATCGGGCGCGCGGAAGCGCACGTAGGCCAAGTCTTCGATGTGAATCGGGCTCACGTTGCTACTCCTTCTCGAACGACTCGGGCCGCGCTCTCACCAACACTCTTCGCCTCGGCCTTTTCGACGCCGAGGCCACGGAGAAGAAACGCCGCGAGCTCGCCGACGAGCTTCTCCACGGCCGCGCGCGGAAGTGACTCGTCGATCACGCGCGCAATGGAGATCTGCACGGTGCCCATGACGAAGAGCGCCGCCGTGTCGCGACTCGAGGCCGTGAAGCGCGCCGCGCGAATTCCGGCCGTGACGTCCGCGAGCAGCCCCCGATTGAGCGGCGACTCGACGTCGGTGGCGCGGGACGAAAGCCGTGTCATCACACGCGCGCGGGTCGGGTGCTCGAGCGCAAACTTCGCGAACACCGCGAGAGCGCGCGCGACCCTCGCCGCGGGATCGACGACGCTCGCGTTGATTTCGTCGACACGCGTCTCGGCGTCCGAACGCACGCCGCGTTGGATCTCGCGTGCGAGCGCGTCCTTGTCGGCGAAGTGGTTGTAGAAGGTACCTTTGGCGAGATCGGCCGCGCCGACGATCTCGTCGACACTGACGGCGTCCACGCCACGAGCCGCGAAGAGCGTCTCGGCGGCACCGAGAAGCGCGGCACGGTTACGGACTCGGCGGCGGTCGGGGCGAAGTGGAATAGCGTCGCTCATGACTCAATCGTCCAAAAATGACTGCATAGTCGTTTTTGGACGATCTGGTCACTTACTGCAAGGGCCTAGCTCGAGAAAAATGCAGTCGAGGTAGCCGGCCTCTGGAAGCTTCAAGGGCACCGGATGATCAGGGGCTTGGCGGCCAATCGCGAGAATGCGGGCGGGGCGCTTGGCGTCGTCGGCCGCCGCCTGGAGCATCCCGACGAAGGCAGCGGGATCGACGTGACGGGAGCAGGACGAGGTAGCGAGCAGGCCACCCGGCGCGACCAGCGTCATGCCGAGGCGGTTGATCGATCGGTAGCCGCGCATGCCCTCGTCGAGCTTCCGGCGACTCTTGACGAACGCGGGAGGGTCGAGCACCACGATGTCGAAGCGCTCTTCGCGCTCCACGCGCGCCGCGAGATCATCGAAAGCGTCCGCTCGCTCGAAGCGAACGCGATCACCAACGCCCGAGGCCGCGGCACTCTGCTCGCCAAGCCGCACGGCGTCGGCGGAGCTGTCCACGCATACGACGCGCTTCGCGCCGGCCAGCGCCGAGCGGATGCCCCAGGCGCCGACGTAGGAAAACGCATCGAGAACGCGCGCTCCCGCGGCGTGAGCGGCGAGCCAGGTTCGGTTGTCGGCCTGGTCGAAAAAAAATCCCGTCTTTTGGCCGTGAGCGAGGTCGAGCACGAAGCGCGCACCTTCGATCTCGACTTCGAGCTCCGCGGGCATCTCGCCGTGGACGACTTCGATCCGCGGCGTGAGCCCTTCGAGCTTGCGATCGCTCGAGTCGGATTTGACGAGGATGCCACGCGGATCGAAGTCTCTGACGAGCGCCGCGATCACGTGATGCAAGAGGCCGTCTATGCCCGCGGTGTGCGACGCGACGACGTAGACGTCATCATAGCGATCGACGACGAGGCCAGGCAGATCGTCGCCTTCGCCGTAGCAAAGTCGATAAGCGCGCGCTCCGGGGCGCACTCGACGACGTAGCGCGTCTGCGATTGCGAGCTTTTTCGCGAAGAAATCGGCATCGATGGTCTCGCCTTCACCGGCCAGGATGCGGACCGCGATCAGCGAGTGAGGATTCGCGTAGCCGATGCCGATCGGACTCCCGGCTTTGCCCTGGAGCGCGACCAGCTCGCCGGGCACGAGATCGCTGAGCGTCGCACGAATCTCGTTGGCATAGATCCAAGGATGTCCGGCGGCCGCTCGCTGAGCGGCACGCGAGCTGACCTGCAAACGTCGCATCGGTCTCGCTGGTATCGCCCGAGCATCGGGTTATGACAAAGCCCGAAAATGGTCGTGGCAACAGCCAAGCAAGAGATCGTGAGAAACCTCTACGGCGTCGCGTTCGAGGAGCGCGACGCTTTCAAGGACACCTACGGCGGCGAAGCCGGACACGTGTTCCTCGAATGCGTGCAGGTTCGCCCTCGCGACCGCGACTCGAAGACCGTGATCGTGTTCAGCCACCCAATCGGCGGCGGAGCCTTCTTGCCCATCATGGCCGCACTCGCTCGCGCCGGGCACCACGTCGTCTACGTCAACACGCGCTACCGCGGCAACGATGCGGCGCTCGTCATGGAGAAGTGCGTCGTCGACCTCGGTGCCGCCATTCGCGACGCGAAGCGACGCTTCGGCTACGAGCGCGTCGTGCTTGGCGGGTGGAGCGGAGGTGGTTCGCTCGCGCTCTTTTATCAAGAGCAGGCCGTTTCCCCGACCATCACAGCGACACCTGCCGGCGATGCCGTGGACCTCGCGGGCGCCGGTCTCGTCCCCGGCGACGCGGTCTTTCTCGTCGCCGCGCATCTGAGCCGTGCCGTGACGCTGACGGAGTGGATCGACGCGTCGATTCTCGACGAAGCGAATCCGGCGCGGCGAGACCCCGAGCTCGACCTCTACGGCAACCCGCCGCACAACGAGCCGCGCTATTCCACCGCTTTCCTCGAGCGCTACCGAGCGGCGCAGATCGCACGCAACCGACGCATCACGGCGTGGGTGCGTGATCAGCTGGACGGTCTTCGAAGGAGCGCCCGCCCGAACGACGAGCGCGGCTTCGTCGTCCACGGCACCATGGCCGATCCGCGCTGGCTCGATCCTTCGCTCGAGCCGAACGGGCGAAAGCCCGGGCTCTGCTATCTCGGCGATCCCCGTGTCGTCAACGACAGCCCGGTCGGTCTCGCGCGCTTCTCTACGCTTCGAAGCTGGCTCTCCCAGTGGAGCTTCGACGAGTCGCGCGCGAACGGCGAGCGCAACGCGGCGAGCGTATCCGTACCGACTCTCGTCGTCGCAAACGGCGCCGACGACGCCGTGCCGCCGAGCCACATGCAGCGTCTCTACGCGGCCGTTCCACACGCCGAGAAGGAGCTTCACGAGGTCGCGGGCGCGTCGCACTACTATCTCGGCCAACCAACCGAGCTCGCGCAGTGCGTGGAGATCTTCAGCCGCTGGATCGCAGCGCGAGAGAACGAACGATGAAGAGTGCGACCCCTCTCTCACCCGCCGGACGACTTCGGGCGCTGCTAGCACGGCCGGGGCTCCTTCCGATGCCTTGCTGCTACGACGCGCTCTCGGCTCGGCTCATCGAAGAGGCCGGCTTCGAGCTCACGTTCATGAGCGGTTTTGCGGTGTCGGCAGCGCGCGCGGCGCTGCCTGACACCGGACTGCTATCGTACGGCGAAATCCTCGATCAAGGCCGCTCGATTACCGCGGCCGTCAAAATTCCGGTGATCGGCGACGCCGACACCGGCTACGGCAATGCCGTAAACGTGAAGCGTACGGTGCGCGGCTACGCAGCGGCCGGCTTCTCCTGCGCAATGATCGAGGACCAAGTGGCGCCGAAGCGCTGCGGCCATACGCGCGGAAAGCAAGTCGTATCGCGCCCCGAAGCGTTGACCCGCGTCCGCGCCGCCATCGACGCGCGCGACGAAGGCGCGGACATCCTCGTCATGGCGCGCACGGACGCGCGCGCAACCGACGGCCTCGACGAGGCCATCTTACGCGCTCGCGCCTTTGCCGATCTCGGCGCTGACATCGTGTTCGTCGAAGCCCCGGAGAGCGAGGCGGAGATGGGCCGCATCTGCCGCGAGATCGCGGCACCCCAGCTCGCGAACATGGTGGAAGGGGGACGGACACCGGTGCTTCCGCCCGCGCAGCTCGAGGCGTTGGGCTACAAGATAGCGGCCTACCCGCTCACGTTGCTTTCGGCGGCCACCGCCGCCATGCGCCGGGCTCTCGTCGAGCTCCGCGCGGGGGAAGCGCCTTCCGGGCTGACATCGTTCGAGGAGCTTCAGCGCCTCGTCGGCTTCCCGGACTACGACGCCGAGGCTCGCCGCTACCGCGACGACTGAAAAAGCTGCCTTTCGCGACGCCATGCGCCCCGACGGGGCGCCGGCATTGCGACTTCGAGATTTCTCGCGACCCCCCTACTTGGTGGCACCCAACCGGGGTAGGTTCGGGGCTGAGGAGCTCTCTCGAAAGAGCACGACAGGAACAATGGGAAGAACTGCAAGCGCAAGAAATCTCGTACTATCCACCACCAACTACGTATTCGAAGGCGCCGAGCCGGCGCTTTGGCAGATGCGTCGTCGTCCGGCGATCGGCACCTTTGCGATCATGCTCGCGGTGGCGGTCGGCCTACTCGACATCGCCTGCGTGGTTTTGGCCTCGTCCGGCAGCGTGCTCGTCGAGGGCAACGACGTCGCGCGTGCGGCGATCGAGCGACACGGCCCGGGCATCATCGCGAGCTACCGCTGGACCACGCTGACGGTCGGCTTGATGCTCGTCGCGATGGGCTTGCGGAGCGCCGCCGTCTCCGTGCGGGAGCACACCGGTTCGGTAAGCTCCCGTGCCTACGTCCAGGCAGCGATCGCCGGGCTCAACGCAGCCGGAATCGCACTGCTCGCCTGGTGGACCGCCTGGATCTTCGTCTGACCTGAACCCCCTAGTCTCTGCTCGCTGCCGGCGATTGTCGGCAGCGACGCGGCGTGGTGAGATGCGCCGGCGCATATGTGCGCCGGCGAGGCGGGGGTGAAGGTAGCGGACATTTTTTCTGGGGCGGGCCGAGGAACGGCGCAGGGCGCTCTGCTCGGTCTCTTCACCGGAACCCTCGACATCGCGTTTCTGCTGGCCGCGCTCGCCTTCGGCGGGCGGACGGAAGATCGCTACGTCGTCGACCTCGTACGAGGTCTCGCGCTCTACGCCCTGGTCGGAGCAATCTTCGGCGCTGGCTCGAGCCTGCTCCTCGCCCGGCTCGAGCGCGCGCAACGCGCCGGCCTCGTCGCCGGCTTCTGGGTTTACCTGGCCGTGGTCGCCGCGCGATCGGTGCACGGCGCGACCTTGTTCGGCGCGTCGGGAGTCTCCGCGCCAGGAGCTTCCTTCCATCTCGCCACGGCTCTGCTGGCGGCTACAGTCGCACTCACCGTCCGAAAGCGCGCGGCCAGTCCTTGGGCTTCGTCCCTCTTCCGTGCCGCGACAGTCGTCACAGCAGTCTTCGTCGCTGTAGTAGTAGGCGCCGTTCGTCAGAGCTTCGAGCTACCCGCTTTCGTCGCCCGTGAAGTCGCGTCGATCGACGCGACTCGCGGGAAGGTCGCCGATTCGCCGCCCACCCCGCCCGATCTGTTGTTGCTGACCATCGACACCCTCCGTGCGGACCGGATCGGCGCTTACGGGAGCAACGCGGGCCTTACGCCGGGTCTCGACCGGCTGGCACGCGAAGGCATCGTCTTCGAAAACACGATCGCGCAATCGTCGTGGACGCGACCGAGCTTCGGCTCGATCTTCACCTCACGCTACCCATCCGATCACGAGGCGACGTGGCGTCGCATGAACGATGCCGAGGGAAAGCGAACGTCGATCTACAACCGGCCGTTGCGCTCCGACCTAGCGACACTCGCCGAGCTGCTCCAAGGCGCGGGCTACACGACCGTGGCCATCAACACGAACGTTCAAACGAGCATGACCTTCGGCTTCGATCGCGGCTTCGATCACTTCATCGACGTCTCGCGGCCGCTCTCGATGATGACGTCTTCGCTCCTCTGTCGTTGGCCCCTGCTCGGGCTCGAGACGGCCTGCGAGCGCGCATCGTCCGTTCTCGTCGAGTACCCTTACGTACCCGCCGACGAGGTTGAGCGAATCGCCGCCGCGGCAACGGCGCGCCTCGAAGCCGGCACCGAGCCGTTTTTTCTCTGGGTTCACTTGATGGATCCGCACGTGCCCTACGATCCCCGCGACGGCAGCGGCAAGACGGTCGGCTACGCCGAGATCGAGCGTGCCCTCGCTCGACCCGACGGCGCAAACGCCGCTCGAGCCCTGGTAGAGCCCGCGTACGCCGGCGCCGTCACTTTCGCGGACGAGCACGCTCGCCGCATCATCGAGCGCATCGACGCGGCTTCGGGACGAGCACCCGCCGTCGTGCTGGTCACCTCCGACCACGGCGAAGAGGTGCTCGAGCGTTGGCGCCCGAAGAACGAGCGCGGCCCCGGGCTCGAGCTCTACCACCGCGGCTACGGCCACGGCCACACCATGTACGAGGAAGTCTTGCGCGTGCCGCTCATTCTCCGACTTCCGCGTGGGAAAGACGCCGGGCGCCGTGTCGAAACGCCGGTGATGCATGTGGACATCGCGCCTACTCTGCTCGCGCTCGCGGGTGTCACGAGCGATCTGCCGCGCTTTGCTCCGGCCGGACGCGACATCGTCCCCCTCGTCGAGAAGCCGGAGAGTGCGGCAGGAAGCACAAGCGAAGCGGTAAGAGTGATCCGCTCAGAGGCGACGCTCTACGGGGCGGAGGTGAAGCAGATTCGCGAGGGCAGCGACAAGATCATCGAGCGCGCAGCCGACGACGCAGAAGAACGTTACGACTTGGCGCGGGACCCGGGCGAGACTCACGATCTCGCGAGCGACGCTCCGCCGCGCTTCGGCGCTCTGGCCCGCGTGCTCGACGATTGGCTCGCGAGCCTGCCGCCCGAGCCCGCCGCCCCTCTTCCTGGAAGCGACATCACGAGTGGTGACGCCGATCTCGGCAAGCAGCTCGAAGCCCTCGGTTACATCGAATAGCTGGACGCTTCGCGTAGAGTACGCCTGTGAGACGACCGCGACTCGAATTCTTCTTCGACTGTTCGAGCCCTTGGACCTATCTCGCTTTCGAGCGCATCGAAGCGGTGGCGGCGGCGGGCGAAGCAGATCTCGTGTGGCGACCCATCCTCGTCGGCGGCGTTTTCAATACCGTGAACTCGAGCGTCTACGAGCAACGCCAAAACCCCGTGCACGCGAAGCTCCACTACGCGATCAAAGATCTTCAAGACTGGGCGCGGAAGTACGGGTTGCGAATCGGAGCGCCGCCCGTGTTTCCGGTGAACAGTGCCAAGGCGATGCGCGGTGCTCTCTTCGCCGAAGAGCACACGAAGTTGCCTGCGTACTGTCGCAAGGTATTCGAAACCTACTGGGGCGACTTGCGCGACATCTCGAAAGACGACGTGCTCGCCGAGATCGCCGGCACCGTCGGACTCGATGCGAGCATGCTGCTGACAAGAGTCGCGGCGCCAGAATACAAAGCCCGACTCCGTGCCAACACCGACGAGCTGATCGCTCGGGGCGGCTTCGGCTCTCCGACCATGTTCGTCGACGGGAGCGACATGTACTTCGGCAACGATCGTTTGGTACTCGTCGGCGATGCCCTTGCGCGGGCGCGCCCCCGTCTTGGTTGAAGGTGTGCGCTCAGGGATCGACGAAAGCGCCGGAATTCCCCTGCTCGGAATGGGAGCCGCGAGCCGAAACCCCCCGCCTGCGCACCCTTGGACGACTTCCAGCCTAGACAATCTCCGCGGGGCTAGGCAATGCTCCACCGGCTGTCCTGCCGGGACCGCTTCGCTCCATGCGCAAACCGACCGTCGCCGCCCTACCCTTAGCGATCGCGTGCTTCACCGCAACGACAGCGGCGGCGCAATTTCTCCCGCAACCGCGCATCGTCAACGGCGTCACCTCCCACGACTACCCGACCACAGGTCAACTCCTCTACTCGGAGGGGGGCCCGATCAGCGACGGCAATCAGAGTAGCTGGTGCAGCGGCACGCTGATCGGCTGCGAAACTTTCCTTACTGCCTCGCACTGCGTGGAAGATGATCTCGACCCCACTCACTATCGCGTCTTTCTCCAACACGCGGGGGTCTTCGACGTCGTCTCCGTCACGCAGCATCCGAGCTACACGGACGCCGGCTTTCCCGAATTCGACGTCGCGGTCATGAAGCTCTCGGCGCCGGTGACGGCCATCGACCCGAGCGAGCTCAACACGTCGGCAAGCCCGCCTTTCGCGACGATGGGAAGCATCGCCGGCTTCGGACAAACGAGCGGTGTTGCCGGCGATTACGGCATCAAGCGCGCGGGTCTCGTCGAGACCACTGATTGCACCGGGCTTCTCGGCGGCCTCGGAAACTCGGAGCTCGTCTGCTGGGACTTCTCGAACCCCGTCGGCGCGCCGGGAGCAGACTCGAACACCTGCCACGGCGACTCGGGTGGCCCGTTGTTCGTAGATCTCGGCGGCGGTGAAGTCGTGGCCGGCGTAACATCGGGCGGCACCAACGCGTTCTGCACGGCGACGGATCACAGCTACGACGCCAACGTCTTCACCTACGCTGCATTCGTCGCCGGCGAGCTCGGCATCGACTCGACAGCACCCTGCGGTAGCGTCCCCGCGGTGGGTGATCCGAGCGTCATCGTCGGGGGAAACTCCGGCCTCCTCGGCACGACCAACACCTCCGACATCATCACCGTCAATGTGCTCGGGACTCCCTCCGAGATCCGCTTCGCACTGAACGGTGAGAATCCCGGCCTGGACGTGGACCTCTACGTCAAAGAAGGCATGGGCGTCAGCATGATCGACTTCGACTGCAGCAACGACAGCTTCAGCAACTTCGCCGACTGCGCCTTCCCGTTTCCGACGCCCGGGGCCTGGACCGTGCTCCTGCAGCGGGCCAGCGGAGACGGCGAGTATCAGCTGACGACGACGATCATCGATGGGGATCCGCCGGTCTGCGGCAACAACGTGATGGAGCCGAGCGAGGAGTGTGATGGTACAGACGATGCGTCGTGCCCGGGAGCTTGCACCGTCGATTGCGGCTGCCCCTGTCTCGAAGAAGATCTGCTCAACCCGAAGATTCGCTCCGATGCTGCCGTGTTCAAGTTCAAGGCCGACCTCGACAATCTTTCCGGCGAGTTCACCGGCATCGATCCGCGAAACGAGTTCGGCTTCGCCGTGCTGCAGGGCCTGAACGTAGTGGGCCTCGACATCCCCCCCTTGGACGCCGGATGGGCCCCATCGAAACCCGAGAAGGGCAAATACGTTTGGAAGGGCTCGATCGGCGGTTTCAACCGCGTGAAGATCATCGACAAGACCTTCGCGAAGGGCTGGATCCGCGTGCAAGTGAAAGGAAAGGCCGTCGCCGGCGCGGCCACGATCGACGTAGGAAGCCCGCTTCAAGTAGAGACGTTCTTCGACCTCGCCTGCAATTTGACGACTCCGCTGCTCTGATCCCCACGCTTGGCTCTCGTCTCCGCTCTACCGCGACGCTAAGGTGCGCGGGCCTTGACGGAGGGCCAGAGCATGTCAGTCAACGACTCGTCCATCGTCGTCACCGGTGCCGCCAGAACGGCGATCGGCTCTTTCCAGGGAGCGCTCTCTTCGCTCGCCGCGCCCCTGCTCGGTGCTCGCGCGATCGAAGCCGCCCTCGACCGTAGCGGCATCGCGCCCTCCGAGGTCGGCGAAGTGCTCATGGGCTGCGTGCTGCCGGCCGGACTGGGCCAGGCTCCCGCGCGACAAGCCGCGCTGCTCGCCGGGGTTCCGGACAGCGTGCCTGCCAGCACCATCAACAAAGTCTGCGGCTCCGGCATGAAAGCGACGATGCTCGCGCACGACACGATCGTCGCTCAGAGTGCGAGGGTGATCGTCGCCGGTGGAATGGAAAGCATGAGCAATGCGCCCTACCTCGTCACGAAGGCGCGCGACGGTCAGCGTCTCGGCCACGGCAAGCTCGTCGATCACATGTTCCTCGACGGCCTCGAGGATGCGTACGGAGAGTCCACGCGCGGGCGTGCCATGGGAACGTTCGCTGAGGACACGGCGCGTGCCCTCGATCTCTCGCGCAGTGCGCAAGACGCTTTCGCGCTCGCGTCCCTCGAGCGCGCGCGTCGCGCCAACGAGGACGGAACCTTTGCCGAAGAGATCACCCCGGTGTCGATCGCGCGCAAAGGCGGTGATGTCGTCGTCGGCCGAGACGAGCTGCCGTTCAGCGCGAGCCCGGAGAAAATTCCGCTACTGAAGCCCGCGTTCGCCGCCGATGGCACGGTCACGGCGGCCAATTCGAGCTCGATTTCCGACGGCGCGGCGGCTCTCGTCTTGATGACTCAGGCCGAGGCGTCACGACGCGACGTTGCGCCTCTCGCGCGAATCGTCGCTCACGCGTCGTTCTCGGGGGAGCCGCGCTGCTTCACGACGGCGCCGATCCATGCGATCCGACGCGTGCTAGACCGCAGCGGATGGAAGACGAAAGACGTCGACCTCTGGGAGATCAACGAAGCGTTCGCCGTGGTCACTTTGGCCACGATGCGCGAGTGCGGCCTTTCCGCCGACCGGGTGAACGTCAACGGCGGTGCCTGCGCGCTCGGTCATCCCATCGGTGCATCAGGCGCGCGCATTCTCGTCACCTTGATCTCGGCGCTCAGGCAACGCGGTCTCTCGCGCGGCGTGGCCGCGATCTGCATCGGCGGCGGCGAGGCGACCGCCGTGGCCGTGGAAGTCGTGGGCTGAACATGGACTTCGAGATTCCCGCCGACGTCAGAACGAAGCTCGCCGAGCTCGACGCCTTCATCGAGAAAGAGATCCGTCCCCTCGAGCGTGAGAACATCCAGTACTTCGATCATCGTCGCGAGCACGCGCGCACCGATTGGGATCACGACGGGCGCCCGCGGCCCGAGTGGGAAGCGCTTCTCGCCGAGATGCGACGCCGCGCCGATCGTGCCGGCCACCTTCGCTACGCGTTGCCGCGCGAGCTCGGAGGGCAAGACGGAACGAACTTAGGCATGGCCGTGATTCGCGAGCATCTCGCCGCCAAGGGTCTCGGCCTTCACAACGATCTCCAAAACGAGAGCTCGATCGTCGGCAACTTTCCCTTCGTGCACATCTTCCATGCGCTCGGGACGCCGGAACAGAAGCGCGACTTCATCGAAGGCATGATCACGGGCGAGAAGCGCGTCGCCTTCGGGCTCACGGAGCCCGATCATGGCTCCGACGCGACCTGGCTCGAGACCACCGCGAGGCGCGATGGCCAAAGCTGGGTGATCCACGGCAAAAAACGCTTCAACACAGGGCTTCATCACGCGACGCACGACGTGATCTTCGCCCGCACGTCGGGCGAGCAAGGCAGCGCCAAAGGCATCACGGCTTTCCTCGTTCCCACCGATGCCCCCGGCTTCACTGTCGACTTCATGTGGTGGACCTTCAACATGCCGTCCGACCACGCCGAGGTGACTCTCGACAACGTGCGCGTAGCGGAGACGGCCGTGCTCCACGTCGTCGACGAAGGTCTCGCAGTTGCGCAGCACTTCGTTCACGAGAACCGCATCCGCCAGGCTGCTTCCAGCCTCGGTGCCGCCGAGTTTTGCATCCGCGAGTCGGTCGCGTACGCGAGAAAGCGCAAGACTTGGGGAAAGCCGCTGGCGGTGAACCAGGCGATTCAGTTCCCCTTGGTCGAGCACGAGACCGAGGCCGAGATGCTGCGGAACCTCGTCTACAAGACGGCCGACCTCATGGACAAGCAGCATCACATGGAAGTGAGCCACCTCGTCTCGATGGCGAACTACCGTGCCAATCGTCTCGTCTGTCAGGCCGCCGACACTGCCATTCAGGTTCACGGCGGAGTCGGCTACTCGCGCCACCTGCCCTTCGAGCACATCTACCGCCATCACCGTCGCTACCGCATCACGGAGGGGTCGGAGGAGATCCAGATGCGTCGCATCGCCGCCAAGATGTTCGGCTTCGGCGGGGCGTGACCGCCCAGCGACACGGCGTGCCGCTGGCTTCTCGTTGTGTTAGAACCGAGGGCCCGCGCTCGCGTGGGAAACCCCGAGGAGGAATCGTCGAATGAAGCGTTCTCGCGCAGGTATCGTCGCGCTCGGTCTCGCACTCGCTGCCGTCGCCGCATGTAGCAAGGGACCGGACGACGACAAAGCAGGAACGAAGGCGGCCGGAGGCGGTCTGCAATCGCCGCCGAAGCCCGTTCAAGAAGCCCTCGAGGGACCTGCCCGCCCTGCGCTGCTGCTGACCCAAGCGTGGTTCTGGACCGACTCCAGCGGCAAGCCGAATCCCGGCTCAGCGCGACTCGAGATTTGGCGCAAAGGCGCCGACGGAAAATGGGTACGCACCCGCTTGGAAGACGGCGACTCCAACGTGTTCCACAAAGCGATGCCGTTCGGCGACGGCTTGCTCACGGTCGGCGCCGAGGGCGCGAATCTGAAGCTCTGGAAACATGCGGACGGCAAATGGAGCGCGGAGACCCTCTGGACGCGCAAGTGGGGCGGCAAGTTCAATCGGCTCCGCGACCTCGAGATCGGCGACGTCGATCACGACGGCAAAGACGAGCTCGTGGTCGCAACGCATGACTCGGGCGTCGTAGCGGTGGTCGATCCGGGCGAGAACGGTGGCAAGCCTACCGTGACGGAGATGGACGAGAAGGCCGATACCTTCGTGCACGAGATCGAGATCGCCGACATCGACGGTGACGGCAAGCTCGAGTTTTTCGCCACGCCGAGCGATCGCAATCAAGCCAGTCACTCTCAGGCCGGCGGCGTCGTCATGTACAAGCACGACGGCACGAAGTACGTCCGCTCCTGGGTGGAGCACCAGGAAGGGACTCACGCCAAAGAGGTCTTGGCGCGAGACCTCGACGGCGACGGCAAGGCTGAGCTCTTCTCCGTGCTCGAAGCCGAGGTCGATCCTACCGACAAGAAGAAGCTCAAGAAGCCGGTCGAGGTGCGCCAGTACCACCTCCAGCCCGACGGCAGCTTCACACACGAGAGCATCGCGACGATCCAAGACCGGCAGACCCGCTTTCTCGTTCCCGGAGATTTCGACGGCGACGGAAAGCTGGAGCTCATCGCGCCGGCGCTCTCGACCGGGCTCTACTACCTGACGCCGCCCGCGAGCGGCAAAGGCGAGTGGACGGTCACGCTGATCGACGCCGAATCTTCCGGCTTCGAGCACGCGGCCTACGCGGCGGACTTGGAGGGAGACGGATCGCTCGAGCTCTACGTCGCGGCCGACGACCAGCACGAGCTTCGACGTTATACGTTCAAGCCGGGGGCGGGCGGCGCACCGGGCACGTTCACGCGCGAGGTGATCGGCGCGATCGAGCCCTCGACCCTCACTTGGAACATCACTACCGGGACGTTCTGAGGACAGAGACGCTCAATCAGATTCGCGGCTCGCCGGCTCGCCGCTCAGCTCTATCCTCACGACGAAGCCGCTCGCGGCGCCGAGGTCGAAAGCTGCGTTGCCTTTGCGATAGGAGTTCAGCGCCGCCGACATCTCGACGGCTCCGAGCACGCTCGGAGCTGCACCGTAGCGAAGCGTCTCGGTGCTCGGCAGCGATCGCGGGCCGTCCTGCCGTTCGAGCAGAAGCTCGGCGATCGAGCCTTCTGCCAAACGTGCGCTCGCGCCTTCGGCGCTCTCGGCCCACTCCACGTCGGCCGAATCGCCGACGGTGATCGCCATCCAGTTCAGCGGATAGAGCGCTTGAACGATGGTGAGCAAGCCCGTCCTTTGCTCGAGCATCACCGAGGGATCGAAAGAGATCACGGCCCAATCGTGGAGATCCGCGCGCTCGCCGGCCGATTTTTGCCCAGCCATCCAGAGCTTCGCGCCGGTGAGCAGCACCGTTCCGAGCTCACCCTTCTCGATCACGATGACGCGGTTGTAACGACACGCGGCTTCGATGCCGCTCGGCTGGTGCGAGCAAGGCCAGGGCCCGGCGACGGCTTCGATGATGGTCGCACGAATCGACCATTTCTCGGGTGCCGACGAGTGCGCGCCGGTCGAATGTGCGAGCGCTGCGCTCGCACCCGCGAGCAACACGCCCGAAACAAAAAATGCTCGAGTGAGCTTCAGAACTGCCAGCCGACGCTCGCGAGGATTCGATAGTCGGGAACGAGCTGCAGATCCGACAGGTTTTGCAGAACCGGCAACTGCAGCCCGAGCGCGAAGCGCGCGCGCTCCGCGTAGGTCGCGTGAATCTGCGGCCCGACATAGAGCGCCGTCAGATTCGAGCCGGTCAGCGTCTCGCCGTGCTGCTTGTCATTCCCTTTCGTTTCTCCCGTCAAACGCGCCTCCAAACCAAGCGACATCACGGAGTGAGTGAGTAGATATCCCCCGACGCCGAAATGAAAGGCGAGATCGTTGTCGTACCGATAGTCGTGGTCACCGTTGCCGCGAACGCCATACTGAAAGCCCGTGGTCCCGAAGAAGCGACAGTAAGTCGCGAACGCGTTGATCCCGAGGATGGCATCGAGGGATCCGGACCCTAGCGCCAAGTCCTGGTCGTGAATTCCGGTAGGTCCGTCGTCTCCGCCGTGCCGCGGTCTCGTCCCCGGAGTCCCCGAAGCGAGCGCGCCGTCGTCGAGCTCGTCACCTTCCTCTTCGTCTTCCAGCTCGTCCGTGTCGCCGGTCGGAAGCTCGAGCCCGGCGAAGAGCTCGACTCGTACCAGCGACGCGTCACTCAGCACGCGATCCACGGCGGTGAAGCGGCCGAGTATCGTGATGTCACCGAGCCCGCTCACGTCTCCGCGGTCTATGGCTTGGTCTTTCAAGCGATAGAACTCTCGATTGATGAACGGCAGGGTGAGCTCGACGCGAAACGGCTTCACGAAGCCATAGCCCAAGACCACGTTCGTGATCGAGCTTTGCAGCCACTCGTCGACGGGAAGGCTCCGATCCTCCGTCTTCTTGTACGTGTTGAAGCTCGTGTACTGCTCCGTCACGTAAATGGCGAAGCCGGGCCGCGGCGGGTCGAGGACGGTGCTCGTGTGCAGGGCGCAGATGTCGCAAGCCAGCGTCGAGGTCGCAACCGATGCAACACTCGCGAGACTGAGAACGACGCTCGAGATCGCGGCGACGGACCCGCCGCGACCGTTTACTCGCAAGACGTACAAATGAGTGACGAAGCGTCGAGTCCGACGGCTGCTCGCAAGACGCGAAGCGCGTCACCGCTCGAGATCGGCGCGCCGCCGCTGCCGGCGTCGACGTTGCAGACGCACGCGTCGCAGATCTGAAGTCCGACGGCCGCACCCAGCACGAAGAGCGCGTCGCTGGCGCTCACGTTGCCGTCGCCGTTCGGGTCACCACAAGCGAGCCACTCGCAGTTGTCGGTGCAGGCGCGTCCGTCCGACCAAGGTTCCGGACCCGTATCGCATTCTTCTTCAGCCTCGATCTCGCCGTTGCCGCACTCGGATGCGAGCAACGTGGTCGAGGTCGTAACGGTCGTCGTGGAAGGCTCGCCGTTCGTGAGAACGAGCTCTACTGTTTCCGAAGCGGTGTACGCCGCCGAAGTCGTCGTGAAACGGAAAGCGATGTGCCATTCGCCAAACACACCTTCGTCGGTCTCGATCTGCCAAACCGGATGTCCGTGCAGGGCGGGAGCTTCTCCGATCGCAACCGACTCACCGGGCTCACTCAGATTGTCCCCTTCGATCCTCACCGACGCGCCCGGGTCGGCCGATACGATCTCCATTCGGATCGACGTTCCCGCTTCGATGGCGAAGAGAGGGGACTCGCCTTCCGAGGGCGCGACGATGGCCGTCTCGTCATTTTCGAAGAGGCATTCTCCGCTGCTGCAGAACGTGAGCGAGAGCAGGAGGCTGCCCTCGATCTCAGTGCTCGCCACGAGCTCGCCACCTCCGTCGGCGGTAGAGTGAAGCTCGAATCCCTCGGTATGCGCGGTCGCATACCGAGGGACCGAGAGAGCGACGACAACGACCAGTCCAGCCACCAGAAGCCGCGTGCTCAAGTCGAGATTTATTCTCACTGGCCGCGGATCCTAGCTGGCCGAAGGGGGGTCGCGGAATGCGTCAAATCGTCGCACGGCGACGAAGACGCATACGCCGACTCAGCGCTTGACGGGTCGCTTGCCGAGCTTTCGCTGCAAAGAGCGACGGTGGATGCCGAGACGTCGTGCCGCCTCCGATACGTTGCCGCCCGAGTCCGCGAGCACGCGATTGATGTGCTCCCACTCGACACGGTCGAGCGACGGCACGTCGTCGTTCTCGAGCTCGAGAGCGGCATCCGTACCGCCCGTCACACGGCCGAAGCTCGCGAGAATGTCGTCGGCACCCGCAGGTTTCGTCAGATAGTGAGCTGCGCCGAGCTTCACGGCTTCGAGGGCCGTGGCAATGCTCCCATAGCCGGTGAGCACGATCGTGACCGTGGTCGGGCTTCTCGCCGCGAGCGCGCGCACGATGTCGAGCCCGGAGCCGGACGGCAGGCGGAGATCGACGAGCGCGTAGGTTGGGGCAGCCTCGCCGATGGCTGCGAGCGCTTGCTCGTGGTCCCCCGCCTCGCGGACCGATAGGCCGCGATCACGGAACGCACGCGCGAGACGCTCGCGGAACACGTCGTCGTCGTCGACGAGCAGGATCGATCTAGAGCGCGTGTCAGACATCGCGGCCTTCGCGACGACTTGACTCGAGACAGTACGCCGGCAGCTCGAGAGTCGCTGACGTTCCTCTGCCCTCGGTCGAGACGAGGAGGAGGCGGCCGCCTAGCTGCTCGGCAAGAGCGCGCGCGAGGAAGAGGCCCATGCCCATGCCGCGCCCGGGCGCCTTCGTCGTGAAAAACGGCTCCGTCGCTCGGTCGAGGACATCGGCGGGCATGCCGGTGCCACGATCGCTGACCGTGACTCGAAGCGCGTCTCTCTCGCCCACACCGACCGAGACATCGACGGTCTGTTCGGGCGCGCTCGCATCGAAAGCGTTCCGAACGAGGCTCGACACCGCGCGCGCGAAAGCGCGATGCGGGACGACGGCAGTGCCGGCAACGGCTAGCTGTACGCGAAGGCGCCGCGCGTCTTCCGGCGAGAGCGAGTCGCGAACCGACGACAGAATCTCTTCCAGCGCGACTGGGTTCGGCGCCTCGCCGGTGATCTCACCGGCGGCTGCCGTCATCTGATCGAGGATGGATCTACAGCGGTCCAATTGCCCGCGAATGAGCCGGGCATCGTCGAGCAGAGACGCGGCATGCGGGCTTGGCAGTCGGGACACCGCACGCTCGAGCTCGCCGGCGGCGACCGCGATGGTGGCGAGAGGCGTGCCGAGCTCGTGCGCAGCACCAGCCGCGAGCGTGGTCAGCGCAGCGAGCCTTTCACTACGAGCTGCCTGCTCGCGAATGTCTTCGATCTCTCGATCCCGTCGCCGGATCGCAGCCGTGAGCCGCACGACGAAGGAAGCCGTGAGCGCCGCCGTCAGCGTAAAGGCGAGCCACATGCCGCGAAGGTGGGACGAAAACTCATGCCCGAGATGCCCGGCGTGTTCGTGCGAGAGAAAAAGGCTTCCGTATCCGAGCACCGACAACACCGTGAGACCCCAGGTCCAACGCGCGTCGAGCAGCACCGCGGCGAGCGTGATGTGAACGAGATAGAGCACGCTGAACGGATTCGACGAGCCGCCGGTCTCGCGGAGCAGACCCGTCAGCACGATCGTGTCGAGGATCAACACCGCACCGCAGAGCGTGCGCGACACCGGACGGTCCATCTGCAAATGCCAGAAGAGAAGCAAGTTCGTCGTGATGGTCAGCGTGACGAAGAAACCGATTCGAGCGAAATCGAGCGGGACGTCCAGCGTCTCGTACGCGAGTAAGACCGAGGCGATCTGGCCTGCGACCAAGCCCCAACGCAGCCGCGCAAGCCATGGCAGGCTTACTTTCGCGTGATCGATCGTGGTGGATGGCGTCGCGGCGGGCATGTTCGCACTCGAGAGCGCCGCGAGCTTAGCCGAGCGGCGTCGGATTGCCACGGGGCGTCACCGCAACGCGGTGTCATCGAAAATCTCATCGAGGAGCTCATCGTAGCTTCGCCCAGCGCTTCGCCCATGCGTCGAGCGGCGCGAGGCTGGCGAGCAACGCACGCTGCTCCGGCTCTGCGATGCGTTGCACACAGATTGTAACGGGGCGACGCGCTCTGGGCGGAGCTAGCCGCGGCGTTCTCGGAGAAGGCGCGGCGCTATGAACTAGCGCCGCGCCACCCCATACCGGATCGCTCAGCGCCCGGCGGCGATGATCGCGCTCAGCGCGAAGTATTCCTCGGTCGTTCCTTCCTGGTCGCCGAGGTTCACGTACCAGCCCTGCTCGGACGCGAAGCGACTCGACGGAAGCGAGCAGTGCGTGGCGTGCACGAGCTGCATGTCCACCATGGAGATCGACGGGTTGTAGGTGACCTCGTAGTCGAAGCCGTACTTCGCGGTCGGAATCGGCCTCTGCGCGACCTTGTAGTTGTTGACCCAAATCTTCCAGAGCTCGCCCGCTTGGTCGTGCATGTCGGTGTAGGGGATGCGCGTCACTTCCTTGTCGATGTAGATGACGCGCTTCGAGTACGCGTACTGCGGGAGCTTGGAAACCCCCTCTACGATCGTGACCTCGCGCGGCTCCCAGACGTCGTCGTGCATGAAGTTACCCGATCCCGGCAGCCACTTGACCGGGAGATTCTCCGAGTGGAAGGAGGCGAGAATGGTTTTCTCGCCGAGATACTTCCACGTCATCCAGCCTACGTTACCGGCATAGCCGGCGTAGCTGTCCTGGTCCGTGTCCTGCCCGAAGAGAGCGTCCGATCGTTGGGCAGACGAGAGGCGCCGCACGCGGCGGAGCTGGGGAAGATAGAGCCAGGTGTCGTCTTGGCGGTTGTGGTCCAGGTAGCGATTGAGCGTGAATCCCGTGCCCTTGAGATCGAAGGGCTCGACGATGGGGTAGAGGGCTTCTTTGTAGCGAGCCTGGTCCTTGTTCGGAGATTCGGGCTTCGGGTCGACGACCAGACGCTCGCGGAAGTAGAGACGCCGAATGTGCTCGAGCAAGAAGTGGCGCTCGACTTTCAGCGGCTCGCCCTTCGAGCCGAGCGTGCCCGTGTCACAGTCGAAGTTGCGGAGATCGAGATCGTCGACCGCGATCGCCGCGTTGAAGTTGAACATGTGCTTGTTGGCCGCCATGGGATCGCTCGGGTCGATCTTCGTAAACGGCATGCCGGCGACGTGGTTCAAGAGATGCGTACCGTCGTCGGAGAGCTTCACTTGCGCGGAGTACTTCTCCGTCGCCGCTCGGAACGGCGGCGGGTGCTCGATTTGCTTGTAGGGCCCGACTTTCACACTGACGTCGTGCTCGATGATCCATTGCATGCCCGGACTGAAATAATCCCGGTACGTGTCGAGGTTGGTCTTGTCGATCACGGTGCCCACCGGAACGACTTGCTCGGCTGCGCGCACGGCACCGGCACCGACCGTGAAAGAAGCGATTGCGACCATCGCGGTCGCAGCCAAAAGGCGACCGGACTTTCCCAGAGAGTGGGTCATCGGAGTTCTCCTTGAAACGAGTATCAATCCGTCTTTAACACGAGGTGTTCGGATATTGCGAGCCAACATTTTGCAGTGGAGACGAGCTCAGGGCGCGTCCGCGCCTCGATTTTGTGCACGCCGCGAATCGAAGTGCGCATTGTCGACGCGGTGCGGCTCACCCGACGATATGCGCCAGCACGGCATACTTGTCGAGGTAGGGGAGCACTTCGCCGAGTGGCTCCGGCGGCAACGCGAACACGGCGCGAGCAGCCCCAACGTCGGCCGCTCGGCGCAGAAAGTCCCTTTCGGGGGACAGGCGTAGAGGCTCACCTCGATCCCGTCGCCGTCACGTCCAGCGACGCGAGCGAACCGCCGCCGACGGTCGAAGGGTTGCCCGTGATCCTCGAGCTCTTCACGGTTCCAGCCGCCGCCGACACCGAGAAGCAGCCGCCCCTTCGAGATGCGGTCCCGGGTAGCCGCTGTTTTCGCGAGCGAGAGGGATCTAGCGCCGCGCACGGAGTCAGTAAAGCCGCAGCATGCGCCCGGCCATCGCGATCACGGCGAGCGCGATCACCGGTCGAATCACGCGATCACCGCCACGAACTGCTAGTCGCACTCCTACCGCGGCGCCAAGGGCAGTGGCGGCCGAAAGCACGAGCGCCGGCATCCAGACCACTTGGCCCTCGAAGACGAAGATCGCCACGGCCACGGCCGTGAACGCGGCGATGGCTACGGCCTTGATGCTGTTCGCTACCACCAGTCCGTGACCCGCTCGCGCCAGCGCGAGCACCAGGAAAATCCCGACCCCCGCTTGGAACGAGCCCCCGTAGAGCCCGATCGTGAAGAAGGTGAGCGCGCTCGTCATCGGGCTCATCGCCGCCCGCTCGGATTCGAGCGATGCCCTCGTCGGTGTCCGGAGCGCCGGCAGCAGGAGAAGCAACATGACGACGCCGAAGAGACGCTCGAAGGTGACATCGTCGAGCCGTGCGACGGCGTACGCGCCGAGCGTGCCGCCGAGCACCATCGGCACGAGGACAGGCAGCGACTTCGAAAAGCCCGACACGCCTTCCGCTCGGAAGCCGAGCGCGCCGACCACGCTTTGAACGAAAACCGCGACGCGATTGGTGCCGTTCGCGATCGTTCCCGGCAATCCCAGCATGACGAGCAATGGCACGGTCAGCAGCGAGCCGCCGCCCGCCATCGTGTTGACGACGCCCGATACGAAGCCCGCGGCGGCGATCGCCGCGACTTCGAGAGCCGTCATGGCGCTTCGCGCGGGCGCGGCACGCTCAACGACCGAGAACCTGCATGAGCTCGCGCCACTCTCGCGGCGAGATCCCCGAGCTCTGCTGCTCGACGCTCTCGCCGGAGAGCAGCCGCCGAACGATGTCGAGCGCTTTCTCCGAGAGATGCGCGCCGCCGGCGCGATAGGTCGTGAACGCTTCGTAGGTGAGAGGAACCCAGCGCCGGAGAATATCGGCGAGCAGGTCGGCGTACGCACGAATCTCGTACTGCGCGTGAGCGTCGGCGCGAAGCCGTATGAAGTGCATGAAGTTGTGGAGGTCCGTTTTCCAGTACCACTGGGTGTAGAAGCTGACGGGAAGATTCATGCGCGCTAGCTCGCGCGCGAGCCCCACGCGGCTCGAGTCGAGAACGCGGCCATCGGCGGTTTCGTTCAGTAGCTCTTCGTAGTGGGTGTAAGCCTGCTCCGCGTCCTCCCGGAGAATCTGAAACACGCGCTCCGCCTCCGTTCCTGCGAGCGGCTCGGCGCGCCCCTGGCGGTTGCTTGCCGACTGCGATGCCAGGTGTTCGGGCGAGGGCACGTAGAACTCTCGATCCAGAATCGAGTAACGCGCCGAGTACTCGTTGACGTTCGCCGTACGATGCCGAATCCACTGTCGCGCGACGAAGATCGGCAGCTTCACGTGCAGCTTGATCTCGCACATCTCGAAGGGGGACGTGTGCCAATTGCGGAGCAAGTAGTTGATGAGGCCCGCGTCGTCACGGCTCTTTTTCGTTCCGTGCCCGTAGGAAACTCTTGCGGCCTGGACGATGGCGGCGTCGTCACCCATGTAGTCGACGACGCGGACGAATCCGTGATCGAGCACCGGCAAGGGCTCGTAGAGGATCTCCTCGAGCGCAGGCACTACTGCGCGCCGCGTCTCGGCTCGTTCGGCGCGCACCGCGTCGACTTCTGTCCGCTGTTCCTCTGTGATCCTCACCCCCTAGATCCTCCCGCCGAGTCGTTTCGTATAGCGCGCGGCGCGGTCGCGGGCGAGTATTCCGCGAACGTCCGCTCTTGAAATCCCGGGCTGCACGGACGAACATCGCCGCGGTCGTCGTCGCGAGCCTGCGAGCGGCTAGTTTTTCTTCCCCTAGAGGTCGTCGTGATTGCCAAGGACATGCGCCGAGGGAACGTCATTCTCTACAACAACTCGCCGCACCGCGTGCTCGACTCCCAACACCGCACGCCCGGCAATCTGCGTGCGTTCGTACAGGCCAAGCTCCGCAACCTGAATTCCGGGCTCTCGACCGAAGCACGCTTCTCTTCTACCGAGAACATCGAGAAGATCACGCTCGACCACCAAGAGGTCGAGTACCTCTATGCGGAAGGCACGACCTACCACTTCATGAACACGGTGAATTACGAGCAGCTCGAGCTCGATCGCGAGGCGCTCGGCGAAGCCTGCGACTACATCGTTCCCGGCGTGAAGATCCAGCTGGAGCTCCACGAAGGCCGACCGATGGGCGTGGAGCTGCCTCAGGTGGTCGAGCTCACCGTCGTCGAGACCACTCCGGAGCTCCGCGGCGCGACCGCGTCGAACAGTCCGAAGCCCGCGAAGCTCGAGACCGGTGTCACGATCATGGTCCCGGCCTTCGTCAAAGAAGGTGATCGCCTTCGCGTGGACCCGTCGACGGGCAACTATTTGGAACGGGCGAAGTGATTCAGGTGGCGGCTCAGGTCGCCAACGAGATCCATCCAAACCTCTCGCTCTGAGAAGCTCCAACTACCGCCTCGCAGCGTGAACCGATCGTGGTAGCGCCCTGCTACCACGACCTGAAGCGGAAAATCAGGCAAAGCTTGCAGCACGGTGAAATACGAGCGCCCGGTCGCGCTCGCGCCATCGGGAGCGATTTCGACAACGAGGTTCGTCGTGACGTGTTTCGTCGAGGGAATGCCGTCATAGGTGCGCACTATCGACTCGAGCGTGGATTGGAGCGCAGCGGCGCCGCGGAGAGCCGGCCCCCCGGCCGCCCGGTACTCGGCGTCGGCGAAAAGCGCCGCGACCCCGGAAAAATCGCCCGCGTCCATCCTCTCGGCGTAGCCGTAGACCAAGGCCTCTATATCCCGCACGGCTTCTGACACTTCACGGCTCCTTACATGAAAAGTGACGATTTCTTAAGGAAGTTAGGGCCACTAACGCATTGCGCCATACGGGTGCCAGGGTTACCTTACCTGCGTGAAGGCCCCCGAGCTGACATCGAGCATCCGACTGCTGCTCCCGGCGATCGCCCGAGATTTCTTCGACCTTTTGGCCGAGCGTAATCTGCCGGGTGCTGACCTCACGATTCTTTTCACCGACATCGACGGTTACACCGCCACGACCGAGCGCCTGGGCGATCGAGCCGCTCAGGCTCTCGTCCGTGCCCACGACCGAATCGTCCGCTCCGCCCTCTCGCTCCACGGTGGCCGGGAAGTGAAGCACACGGGCGACGGCATCATGGCGTTTTTCACGAGCGCCGCGAGCGCGGTCGACTGCGCTCTCGAGATTCAGACGAAGATCGAGGCCTACAATCGCGGGCGGAGACGCGAGCCGCTGCGGGTCGCGATCGGGCTCAATTCGGGCTCTCCAATCAGAGAGGGCGGCGACCTCCACGGCACACCGGTCATCGTCGCGGCGCGTGCGGTCGATCTAGCGGCCGGAGGCGAAGTCGTCGTCACCGACGTCGTGCGCCAGCTCACGGCGGGCAAGGGTTTGCAGTACGACGCGTTGCCCGAAGTCACTCTCGAAGGGTTCAGCGAGGCCGCGTTTCTCTACCGCGTCTCGCGCCAGGGCGAGGAGTTGACGCTCGCCGACGACGCCGTCTAGTGCCTCGTCAGATTGGATCCCACCCGTTCGGGGCGGACTCGCTCACCGGAGTCGCGCGATTCCAGCCTTGACACGACCCGTGACAGCCCCGTACGTTCCCCGAGGAGTCGTGCGGCCCGACGCGGGAGGCCGCGACCGAGCTTCGGCCGGATGGCTCAAACCAGAGGAGGGACTCATGCATCTCAAAGGAATATTCGTTGCGGCGACGATTGCCGCCGGCTTCACACTCGCGACGACAGCGGCACATGCCGGCGCCTACCCGACCAACACTTGCGTCGCAGCGAAGCAGAAAGCTTCAGCCAAACTCTGCCAAAGCGCCGCGAAGGCCTGGGCGACCTTTCACTCGGACCCGGCCGCCGACCCGATGGGGACGGCTCGCGACGCAGCCATCGCGGCAGCGCGCGGAACGCTCGAAACCGCGTGGATCAAAGCGCAGGACAAGGCGGCATCGAAGGACGTCGACTGCGCCGTGACGACCATCGACGGAAACCTCGCCGGCGGTGATATCGAAGCAGCTGTTGCTGCACTCGCGGCTTCCGTGACCGCGGCTCTCGACACCGCGGCTTCCAGCGACGACGCGAAGTGCGCGAGCAAGATCCTCGGCGCAGCCGGCAAGCTCTGTTCGGGCTTCCTCAAGGCCGAGTCGAAGCACATCAAAGGTCTCGCGAAAGACGCTGATGGTGCGCGACGCGCGGCTTCCATCCAAAAGTCCACCGACAAGTTCAACACGGTTTACGCATCGGCAGCTCCGACCTGCGCGGGCACGCCGGCTGCCGCCGTGGACATCGTGAGCGCCGCCGACGCGACGAGCGACGACCTAGTGTTCGACACCGTGACGTCGCCGAATCTTCCGACCGTGATGACCGAAGTGCCGTTCAACGTGGGCGACACGGTGAGCTACAAAGGCGACACGCTCGAGCCCATCTGCGCGAAGGGCACGCCGTACTCCTTCTGGCACCGGCGCGGCACGGTGAACAAGCTCCTCATGTACTACCAGGGCGGCGGCGCGTGCTGGAGCGGCAGCACCTGCTATCTCATCAACACGTTCAAGAACTACGCCCGCGAGCGCGAGTGTGTGCTTGGCAGCAACCCAGGCGCTGACTGCACGATCAACGGCGACGCGACCTGCACCGGCGGCGGCACCTGTGGCCCCTACTTCTCCAACGACAATCCCGACCTCATCGGTACCGGCTTCGCCGACTCGAGCGATCCGGACAACCCCTTCAAGGACTGGCACGTCGTGTTCGTGACCTACTGCACCGGTGACGTGCACTGGGGCAACAGCGAGGTGGACTATAACGGGGTGAACCCGCCTACGATCCAGCACCGAGGGCGCATCAACGCGATGGTGGGAGAGAAGTTCGCGCGCGAGCACTTCCCGAATCCCGACGAAGTGTTCGTCACGGGCTCGAGCGCGGGCTCCTACGGCGCGCTCTTCAACTCCGCGTTCCTCATGGACGAGGTCTTCCCGGCCTCCTCGTTCAACGTGCTCGGCGACGCCGGTATCGGCGTGATCACGAAGGGCTGGATCGACAGCAGCTTCGGCAACTGGGGCGTGGACGGCACGCTGCCGAAGTTCATTCCGGCCCTCGACGTGCCGGCAAACACGCTGTCCATGCCCGAACTCATCGCCGGGCTCGCGGACTTCTTCCCCCAGCACAACTTCGCCAGCTACCAGACGGCCTACGACGGTAGCGGCGGCGGTCAGGCTGCGTTCTTCAACGTCATGCGAAATCCGAGCGACGTGCTCGAGCGGCCGAAGTGGTGGCAGAACACCTGCGACTGGAACGCTTGCATGCGCCAGTTCGTCGAAAACATCGACGACAACACGGACAATTTCCGTTTCTTCACCGGCGCGGGCTCGGCGCACACCGGCTTCGGCTTCGACAAGATCTACGAAGACACGACCGGCGGAATGCCGACCCTCGTCGATTGGTTGAACGACATGAGAGCGGACGACGTGGGCTGGACGAGCCAGCATTGCGGCGGCGCTGGAGTCGGCGCGGGCTGTGATCTCGTCGACACATGCCAAGACGGTGCGAACGAAGGGCTTCCCTGCACGAGCGATCTCGATTGCCCGGGCGGGAGCTGCTCCGAAGATCCGCGCCCGAGCCCGCTGCAAGCGCCCTACGAGCCTCTCGGCGTCGTCAATTGCCCCGTGTCCGCGTGTCCCTGCGGTGCCGGTGCGAATGACGTAGTCTGCGGCAGCTTGCCGTAAACAGTAGATAGAGCTTCACGCAGTCCTGCGAAGGCGGGCCGCCCCAACCGGCGGCCCGCCTTTTTTCTTACCCGCCTCCCTCGCGGAGCGCCGCCGACGTCGCAGTTTCAAAGCAGCCTGATAGGCTCCGGACGAGTCATGTGGGAACGCGAGCGGTATCTCAGCCTCGTCACGTTTCGTCGTAACGGATCCGAGGTCGCGACCCCGGTTTGGTTCGCCGAGATGGGCGGTCTTTTTTACGTGTTCAGCGAAGGCGACGCGTACAAGGTGAAGAGGCTCCGCCGCAATCCCGCAGTTCGCGGCGCGCCCTGCCGTGTATTCGGCACGGTCACGGGAAAATGGATTCCCGGCAAGGGCCGCATCGTCACCGACGACACCGCGCTCGTCTCGCGCACAGAGCGCGCCTTCGACGCGAAGTACGGCTGGCAGATTCGTCTCTTCAACGTGTTCTCGAAGCTCGGCGGAAAATATCCCAAGCGCGCCTGGCTCGAGCTCACGTTCTGACAGCGGCGCCGGAGGCGCCGCTCAGTCTCGCTCGAGAAAGGCGGCGAGCGCCCCAATCATCGGTGCGACGTCGGCGGTTCCGGCCATCTCGCGACACGAGTGCATCGAGAGCATGGGATTTCCGACGTCCACCGTGCTGATGCCGAGCCGGGCGGCAGCGATGGGGCCGATCGTCGATCCGCAAGGCATGTCGCTCCTCGCGACGAAGCGCTGAGGCTCTATGCCCGCATCGCGACAGCAGGCGACGAAAGTCGCCGTCGCCGGAGCATTGCTCGCGTACGACAGATTCGCGTTGGTCTTGATCACGGGCCCGCTGCCGACGACGGGCTTGTGGCCCGGCTCGTGTCGATCCGCGAAGTTCGGATGCACGGCGTGAGCCATGTCCGCGGAAACGAGACAGGATCGCGCGAGCGCTCGCTGAAAGGCTTGGCCTTTTCCACCCGTGGCGCTGACGATTCGCGCGAGCGAATCGAGAAGGAAAGGCCCGGCGGCACCGCTCGCGCTCCGGCTTCCGACTTCTTCGTGGTCGTAGAGCACGACGACACGCGTGGCGGCCGTCTTCGCCGCCCTGCTCGTCAGTGCAGAAGTTGCAGCGTGGCAAGACGCGAGGTTGTCGAGTCTCGCGGCGAAAATGAACTCGCCGCTCGCACCACCGATCTCCGCGGCCTGAGTGTCGTAGGCCATGAGCTCGTGGCCCGCGATGTCGCGCGGCTCGATTTTCATCGCATGGCTCTTCGCGATCGCGTCGACGAGAACGGCTTCGAGCTTCACGCCGGCGGCAAGCCCGTAGATCGGAACCATGTGGGTTTGCGGATTGAGCTTCAGTCCTTGCTCGCGCACCTCGCGCTGCAGGTGAATGGCGAGCTCTGCGACACGCAACAACGGGCGCTCGAGATCGACGATCACCGTTTCGACTCGCCCGTTCCGAAGCACGCTCACGCGCCCGGCGAGGGAAAGATCACGATCGAGCCAGGTGTGAAGCAGCACACCGCCGTAGGGCTCCACCGCTAGCTGCCGGTAGCCCGACGACTCGAGGTCGGCATTCGGCTTCAGCCGAAGATTGGGGGAATCCGTGTGGGCGCCGACGACCCGGAAGCCCGCGTCGGGCAGCGGTGCCGTTCCGATGGCAACCGCAATCACGCTGCCGTCGCGGACGATGGTGCGACGATCCCCCGCCTCGAGGCGCCACTCATCAGATTCTGTGAGCGCCGTGAAGCCGGCGGCCGTGAGTCGGCGCACCGTCTCGGCGACCGCGTGGTAGGGTGACGGCGACGCATCGATGTAAGCGCAGAGATCCGTTGCCGCCGACTTCTCCATCCGTCTCCTCCCCGCCATCGCGACCCCGGAACGATTCGATCGAGAGGTCAGTCTGTCACCGCGCCGGTTGCGGCGCTGGAGACGAGCTTGGCGTACTTCGCGAGCACACCGGTCGTGTAGCGCGGCGGGGGTGGCGACCAAGCTTTCCGTCGGCGCTCGAGCTCGGCCGCATCGAGCTTCACCTCGAGAAGGCGCTTCACAGCGTCGATCGTGATCGCGTCGCCTTCACGGATGAGAGCGATCGGGCCACCGACTTGCGCTTCGGGCGCGACGTGGCCGACCACCATTCCGTAGGTTCCGCCGGAGAAACGACCGTCGGTGATGAAGCCGACTTTGTCGCCGAGCCCCTTACCGATGATGGCGGAAGTCGGCGAGAGCATCTCGCGCATGCCGGGCCCGCCCTTCGGGCCTTCGTAGCGAATGACGACGACGTCGCCGGCGCGGATCTTGTCGCCCATGATCGCCGCCATGCAGTCCTCTTCGCTGTCGAAGACGCGCGCAGGGCCGGTGATGCGATCCATCTTGATCCCGCTGATCTTCGCCACGCTTCCGTCCGGCGCCAAGTTGCCGCGGAGAATCGAGAGATGGCCCTGACGGTAGATCGGTTTGTCGAGAGGTCGAACGACGTCCTGACCCGCCGGCGCTGCGCTCGGAACCCCGGCTAGGCTCTCGGCTAGCGTCTTTCCCATCACCGTCATGCAGTCGCCATGAAGTAAGCCGGCCTCGAGCAGCAGCTTCATGACGAGTGGAATGCCACCCACACGGTGCAGATCGGTCGCGACGTAGCGGCCCGACGGCTTCAAGTCGCAGATCACCGGCGTGCGCTCACGGATACGCTCGAAATCGTCCAGCTCGAGCGCGACGCCTGCTGCATGCGCAATGGCGAGGAGATGCAATACGGCGTTCGTCGAGCCGCCAATCGCCATGGCGACGGTGATGCCGTTCTCGAAGGCCTTCTTGGTCAGGATCGCGCGAGGACGGAGGTCGCGCTTCACGCAGTCCATCAGGGCGCGCCCGCTCGCGGCAGCGCTCTCGCGCTTCTCGGCATCTTCGGCGGACATCGTCGAAGACTTCGGCAGGCTCATGCCCATCGCTTCGAACACGCTGCTCATCGTGTTGGCGGTGTACATGCCGCCGCAGGAGCCCTTCCCTGGGCAGGCGCGCTTCTCGATCTCGCAGAAGTCGGCCTTCGAGATGCGTCCGGCACCGTGCTCTCCCACCGCCTCGAAGACGCTGACGACGGTCAAGTCCTTGCCGTCGTAGTGGCCGGGCTTGATGGTGCCGCCGTAGACGAAGACCGCAGGGATGTTCATGCGCGCCATCGCGATCATCGCGCCCGGCATGTTCTTGTCGCAGCCGCCGACGGCCAGCACGCCGTCCATCAGCTGGCCGCGACAGACGGTTTCGATGGAGTCGGCGATCACCTCGCGGCTGACGAGAGAGCACTTCATGCCCTCGGTTCCCATCGAGATTCCGTCGCTGATCGTGATGGTGCCGAAATGTTGCGGCATGCCGCCCGCGGCCCGGATGGCGTCGGCAGCGGCGTCGGCAAGATCCCGGAGCCCGGCGTTGCAGGGCGTGATGTCGCTTTGGCTGTCCCCTACCCCGACGATCGGCTTGCCGAAATCCTCGTCTTTGAAGCCGACCGCACGCAACATCGCGCGGTTCGGCGCGCGGTTGTCGCCCTCCGTGATCGCACGGCTATTCCGATCGTAGCGGCCACTACCGCGTTCCTGGCTCATCGCTCCGTCCCTCCGTTGGCTCGCGCTCTCTGATACCCGGCGCCACCGTCGATTGCATCCGAGCCCGCTGCCCTTGCCTCAAGGTGTTCCTGCGACGATGCTAGGCCGCGTCGGGTCAAACACGTGCTCCGAAAGTTCATCGATCGACTGACGGGCGGCAAAGGAGACGAGACCTCCATGGTGGCAGCAGGTACCCGGGCGCCGGATTTTTCGGTTCGCGACCACGACGGCAAGACCGTGAGGCTCGCGGACCTTCTCGGCCGGAAAGTGATTCTGTGGTTCTACCCGAAGGCGGACACCCCTGGTTGAACAGTTCAAGGGAACGGGTTCCGTGACCGCCAAAAAGAGTTCGACGACAAGAAAATCCAAATCCTCGGTTGCAGCTTCGATACGGAGGCAGAGAACAAAGCCTTCGCCGAGAAATTCGGCTACCGCTTCCCCCTCCTTTGCGATACCGATCGCAAGATCGGAATGGCGTACGGCGCGTGCAAAGCCCCGACCGACGGCTACGCGAAGCGAATCACGTTCGTGATCGACGAGCAGGGCAAGGTCACTCACGTACTGCCGAAGGTGTATCCTTCGACGCACACCGACGAGATGCTGAAGCTCGTCGGATGACCGCGTCGACTTTCCATCCGACTGATCTCGAGCGTACTCAGAACCCTTATCCACTTTTCGCCGAGCTGCGCGCGGAGAGCCCGGTGAGAAAGCTCGAGAGCGGCTTCTGGGCTGTCACCGGCTACGACGCTGCGATGGAGGCGCTCAAGAGCCCGGCCTGCGGCTCGGGGCCGATCGCGCTTCGCTATCTCGAAGGGCTTCCCGCTGGCGCGGCGCGCGACGAGATGAGCCATCGGATCAATTTTCTCGATCCGCCCGACCACACCCGCGTGCGTGCTCTCGTTTCGAAGGCTTTCACGCCGCGCCGCATCGCGCAGCTGCGGCCTTGGATCGAGACGACGGCCGAGCGCTTGCTCGACGACCTCGCCGAGCACCGCGAGATCGATCTTTTGCGCGACTTCGCCCACCAGCTTCCGTCTCTCGTGATCTCCGAGCTGCTCGGCGTGCCGCCTGACGATCGTGATCGCCTCACCGAGTGGAGCGATGCAGTCTCGCCCCTTCTCGGCGTCAGCGTGCCCGAAGCGGCGAAGGCTCGTGCGGTCGCGGCTGCGGAAGAGTTCCACGCCTACCTCGGCGCGTTGCTCGACGACCGGCGCAAGCATCCGGGCGAAGACCTCCTCTCTGCACTGCTCGCCGCCGAAGAAGCAGGCGAAAAGCTGCATCGTGTCGAGCTGCTTTCGCTCGCGGCGACGCTCTACTCCGCTGGGCACCGCACGACTCGCGATCTCTTCACCAACGGAATGTCGGTGCTGCTCTCGGCTCGCGATCGTTGGCGCGACGTGGTCGATCGACGCGTCGGCGTGCCGGAGGTCGTAGAAGAGTTTCTCCGCTTCGAAACGCCCACGCTGTTCGTCGCGCGCGTTCCGCTCGAGGCCACCGTGATCGGCGGTGTCGCCGTCGGTGCTTTCGAGCCGCTGCTCGTATTCGTTGCGGCGGCAAACCGCGATCCGGCCGTGTTTCCAGAGCCGGACACGTTCAGACCCGGACGCGGGGGCTCGGCTGCTCTGTCCTTCGCCTACGGAGCCCACTACTGCCTAGGCGCTTCGCTCGCGCGATCGGAAGCGGAGGTGATGCTCGCTGCCGTCGCCGGACGGTGGCCGCGCTTGGCGCTCACCGATGGCGGCCCGCTCCGTTGGCATCAGCGCGGTCCGTTCCGCGGTCTCGACGCGCTCACCGTCGCTCCGGCAGGCTGACCGCGTGCGCGAGGCGCGTAGCGTCGCCGTCAGGCGGCGACGCTGGCTTTGACGCCATTCGACGCGAGATAGTCCGCCATCGCACCGGCCACAGCTGCGACGCTCGGGCGCGCGCCGACTCTGACTCGCCACGCTCGAAGCCGGACCAAGTTATCGGGCATCGGCTTGCCGAGAAACGCCGCGAAGAATTGCGCCATGAAGAACGCGATGTCGGCGTAAGTGAAAGCACCGGCGAGATACTCCTTGTCGCCTAGCCGCGCGTCGAAGTCGGCATAGAGCTCGTCGAGCGCTGCGAGCGCGGCGCGCACACCCTCTTCCCCGGCGAGGGCACGCGCTCGCGGCATGAGCGTAACGACATGAGGAAAGAACACTTCGTCGGAGCGGAGCTCGAGAAGTCGCGCGCGTGCGCGATCCTTGCGTTCGCGGGGCCAGAGCGGTGGGTCCGGCTTCAGCTCTTCCAGGTACTCGAAGATCTGAGTCGAATCGAAGATCTCGAGGTCCCCGTCGACGAGGACGGGCACTTGTTTCTTCGGATTTACCCGCTCGACGACGGGATGCTTCGGCTCGTAGAGCTTCGCGAGCGAGAAAGGCACGAGCTCGCGATCGCAGGGGACGCCTTTCTCGCGAACGGCGATCTCGGCTTTGGCGCCGAACATGCTGACGGGACCGGAGTAGAGCTTGATCACGGTAAGAGCCTCCAGAGAGACGATCCTGCCGTTTCTTGTAGCCGAACCGGCGCGGTTTCCCAGAGCCAATCCGCGGCGGTTCGGTCAGGCCGCTTTCGGCGGCCGAGCGCTCAGTGAGTGAGTCGCGTGAGGATACGGTCGGCGACCTTGGTGAACATCGCTTCCAGCTCGGCGCCGGTTGGCGCGAACATGAGCTCGCCCTTCGGCTGCGTCGCGCTGACGATGCCCTTCTCGTTGGCTACACGGCGGAGGAAGTCGAGGTCGGGCTTCTCGTCTTCGGATTTCGCGAACGGATTGCCGAGACCGATCGAGTAGATGAGATAGCCCTTCTTTCGCAGCTCGTTGGCCCAGTACTCGGCTTCCGCGATGCCCTCGACGCGAATGTTGGCGCCGTTTACGGTCTTGCCACTAGGCAGTTTCGCCGGGGTCGGCGTAGACGCGGTCGACGAGCTGTTCAGCACGAGCGTCGGAATACCGCTGACGAATTTGGTGATTTTCTTCCCGTCCGTGATCTGGAAGAGACCACGATACGACGAGCCCGTCGTGTAGCTAGCGACGATGCCGTTGTAGGTTTTCGGATTGTGCGTAGACGGCATCGTGATCGTGTTCGAAAAAGCCGTCGGGCGACCGTCCGTGAACAGCACCGCAACCTTGATGGCGCTCGTTCGCGCGGCGGCGTTGTCGAGGTTGGTCTTTCCGAGCCTCAGGCCTTCGTCGATGTTGGTATCACTGATCGCTTTGAAGCCGCTGATCTTGGTCTTGATCGAGCTCTTGGTGAGCTTCGCAGCTTTCACGTCCTCTGTCGCCCACGTCGAGTAGCTCACGAGGCCGATCTGGTCGACGTTCTCGTCGAAATGGTCGATGAAGGCGGTCGCCGCCTTCTGCATGTCGTCGAAGACGCCGTTGGTCTGCAGCGAGCCGGATAGGTCGAGGATCAGGGTCATGTCGAGGGGGTAGCGAATCGCCTCGGCCGCCGACCGCATGTTGAACTCGTCGATTCCGGCGAGCCGAGCGAACACCGTGTCGTATCGCGTCGCGCCGCCGACCTTCACACGCGTGGTGTCGATCCCGGGGTGCTCGACGGTGATCGTGTACTTTGCCAGTGAGGCGCCCGAGTAGTTCGCGAGCGCCATGTTCTCGATTTGCTTCTTGAGCTCGGCGTCGCTGCCGCCGGCGTACCGCGCGCCGGAGAGCGCAGCCGCGTCGACCGCTTTCGAGAGGTTCGCGCGAGAGACGTACGCGCCACCGAGATCCACGGCCAGACCGGCAGAGAGCAAGGTGCCGATCAGCGCCAGCGAGAACAGAACGAGAACCGCGCCGCGTTGCTTCGACGCAAGCTTCTGACGACTTGAAAGTTTCCCAATGCTATTCATTTGATTTGACCTAGAAGAACGCTGCGCCGTAGATGAACTCGGGATAGAAGGTGAGCGCTAGATCACCGCCCGCGAAGATCGGCTCGAAGCCGTGGTAGATCTCCACCGCCGTGATCGTCACGCCCGTTCCGAGTGTGGTGATGTGAGGAATTTTTGCCTTCTGGTTGAGGCCGCCGACCTGGCTCGTCACGCTCACGAGCGGGCCGTTGCTGGTCTGCTCGAAAATCCACGGCGTCGAGTCAGTCGGGCTTTTGCGTCGGATGACGGAGACGATCATCTCGCCGTCTTCGTCGAGCTGAATCGGGCCGTCCGCCGCCGCGGCGGCATTCCAAGCATCGGTGGTCGCCGTTCCGCGCGAAACGAGATTCGCTGCTTCCCGCGTGAGGTCGGTAGCGACTTGATGGCAGTACACGAGCCTGCCGAAATCGATCACGGCGAGCAGCGTGGTGATCACGACCGGCAACAGAATGGCCAGCTCGGCGAGAGCCGCGCCTCTCTGACCGTCACGCTTCGCCTTCGCCCCCCCCGTGAGCAGAGCTCATGAGAACTCCTCGTTGCGGAAGCGAGTCGAGCAGGTGAACGCATATTCACCTTCCGGAAACAGCGCCGCGATTCCGGGCGTGATGAGGTCGATTCGGTATGAGGCACGGACCATGACGACTTCGCCGGGCCCACCGGGGCCCGCTACGAGCGACCCGTTCGACTGGACGACGTAGATCCTGATGTCCTCATTGGCGAAGTCGGTGATGCCACTGATCTTCTCCACGAGGTACTTGATCGACGCTTCACGCGAGAGCTTCTTGGTGTTGTCGTTCGGATCGGCGACCGTGCTGCCGGTAATCGCGTAGCGTGTGGCTTGGCTCACGGCGTGCTGCAGCGACGAACGTGCGTAGTGCATGTGCGCGAAATCGAAGATGGCCGTGATCACGAGCATCAGGATCACGCATGCGAGGGCCGTCTCGACGATGACCGCGCCTCGCTCGCGCTGAGATACCGCTTTCCTATCGCGCAACATTTAGCTGGGTAACAAGCAACCCTTGTGCCAGCCGAAGCGCTCTAGCGGCGGCTGGGGCGAGCGCTTTGCGACGTCTGGCCTAGGGCGAAAAATCGACGCGCATGCGGGTTTTACGGAGGCCGGTAGCAAGCCGGTTGGTGAGTGTATCGTTACGGAAGAGACCCTGAGCCCGCTTCGAGAATGACGCTCGACGAGAATGAACGGCGTCGGTCCCGTGACGGCGTCAACGCATAAAGCTTCGTTTTTCGCCGGTCGGTCGGCTGCTATCGTGCCGGAGCCTCGACCGGTGCGCCGCCCGCGGCCCCTGGTGGGCGGGCGGCCGGGCGCCACGTCGAGCCTTGCCAGCCGATCGAGAATGACCCGGGTCAGTTCCAGCGCGACTACTAGGCGGCCCGATCAGAATGCCGGTTCACCGGATCGCCCGCGCGGTGTCGTCGATGAGCCGACGCATGTCGTCGACGCTTCCGACGAAGCCGATCGGGATGAGACGGTCGACACCGAGGTCCGCGTAGCGCCGCAAGTCGTCGGCGGGCGTGCCGAAAGGCGGCGTCACGCTCACCTCCAGGCGACCAAGGGCGGCGGGACGATCGACTTTACCGCGCTCGGCGTCGATGTCGGCCAAGCACTTGCGGGCGGCCGCGAGATCTAGACTGAACCCGTACCATCCGTTGCCGCGCTCGAGCGCTCGTCGATAAGCCGGCGCGCTCTGACCGCCGATCACGAAGGGGGGAGTCGGCTTCTGCAAGGGGCGGGGCTGCGCGTCCACCCCCGAGAAGCGGACGTAGCGCCCTTCGAAGCTCGGCTTCCTCATCGTCCAGATCGCGCGCATGGCATCGATGTACTCGTCGGTACGTGGCCCACGCCCGTTGAAAGGAATGCCGAGCGCAGCGAACTCCTGGTGCAGATAGCCCGATGCAACTCCGAGGATGAGGCGACCTTGCGAAAGCACGTCGAGGCTCGCCATCTCCTTCGCGAGCACGAGAGGGTTTCGCTGGGGCAGGATGATGATACCGGTGCCGAGCCGGATGCGCTTCGTGTGAGCTGCAATGAAAGTCAGCGCGATGCCCGAGTCGAGGAAGGGCGTCTCGGGTGGCGAAGGTGAAGGGGACGCATGCGGATCGGGAAGCACGATGTGCTCGCCCGTCCACACGGATTCGAAGCCGGCGTCTTCGGCCGCTCTCGCCACCGTCGCGGCATTTGCGGGGTCGGCGCAGGGACCGACGTTGATTCCGAAAAATCCTAGCTTCATCGGCTTCCTCCCGCGGCGAGTGGCCGCACTCTGACGTCCACGCTTTTGAAGGCAGGTGTCTTCGACCGCGGGTCGACGCGTCGATCCACGATCACGTTGGCCTCGGGATAGTACGCGGCCACGTTGCCGGGACGAATCTTCGTGATGGCGACGCGAAGCAGCATTTCGCCGGCCTTGCTCTCGACCAGCACGCGATCGCCCTCGCCTACGCCGAGAGCTCGCGCATCCGCATCCGCCATCATCAACACGTCACGCCGTGTGTTCCCGCGATAGAGATCTTCTTCGTCGTAGACGACGGTGTTGAACTGACCCTCGGATCTCAGCGTCATGAGACGAAGCATAGCGTCCCCGCTCGGTCGCTTCGGCAACGCTACGCGGTGAAACGACGCACGCCCGCTTTGGGTCGGGAAGCGGGTCTCGTGAAAAGTGCGGCCTTCAATCTCGAACTCTCGTTTCGTCGTGTCCACGTCGCGAACGGCGCCGTAGCCGGGCACGCAGCGCGAGATCGCATCGCGAAGCGCACGGTGGGAACGGAGGCCACTCCAGTCGAAGCCGCCGGCTGGCAAGATGCGCTCGGCCAGCCCGGCGAGAATCTCGACCTCGGAGCGCATCTCGCCGGGGACGGCAGCGGTTCCACCGTCGGATACACGAACGAAGTTGAACATGGACTCCTGAGTCGTGGCCTGCGCTTCTTCGTCTCGCGCGAGAGCCGGGAGAATCACGGCCGTCTCGCCGCGTCCGTGCACGTGGCCTTCGTTGAGCTTGGTGCTCACCGTGACGCTGAACGGAATTTTTCGAAGCGCGCCCGCTGCCCAGGCCCGATCCGGGTTGCTCGCAAAGAGATTTCCGCCGAGAAGCAGCGCCGCACGAATGCGACCCTCGTCCGCGGCGACTACCGAGGCGTAAGTGTCGAGGCCGCGCTCGGTCGGCAGATTGATTCGATAGATCTCCTCGAGATTCGCCGCGAAGGCTTGCTTGAGCGCCGGCGCAACGCCGCAAGAGCCGACACCTTGGACGTTCGAGTGGCCGCGGATCGGCAAGAGGCCGGCTCCCTCGCGGCCGAGCCAACCCCGCGCGAGCGCCAAGTTGGCGAGCGCGAGCACGTTGTCCACGCCGTTCTCGTGGTGGGTGAGGCCCATCGCCCACATGAAGATGCCGCGCTTCGCTTCCGTAAGCATCGCGACCGCTGCGTCGAGCTCGGATCGCGAGAGGCCCGAGAGTGTGCAGAGGTCGTCCCAAGAAGCGACGACGGCATCCGCACGCAGAGCGTCCCAGCCTTCGGTAGCGCCGGCTACGAACGTCTCGTCGACGGCGCCGCGCTCGATCAAGCCCTTTAGTAAAGCCTGAAATACCGCGACGTCCGCGCCGATGTGCGGCTGCAGATAGAGATCGGCGATCTTCGAGCCGAAGAGCATGCTTCGCCACATCGACGGCACGCGAAAGCGCTCGAGCCCGAGCTCGCGAAGGGGATTCACGACGAGGACTTTGCCGCCGCGACGGCGAAGCTCGACGAGCTTCGTGATGAGACGCGGGTGATTGCTCGCGGGGTTGGCACCCGCGACTAGCGCCAAGTCGGCGTGATCCAAGTCGTCGAGGGAGATCGACGCCGTGCCCGAGCCGTAGACCATGCCGAGCGCGACGCCGCTCGCTTGATGACAGTAGTAAGAGCAGTTGTTGACGTTGTTCGTGCCGTACGCGCGCGCGACCAGCTGAAGTAGAAATGCCGCCTCGTTGCTCGAGCGTCCGGACGAGTAGAAGAACGTCTCGCTCGGGCTCGCCGCGCGAAACGCCGCGGCGGTGCGGGCCATGGCGTCGTCCCAGGAGATTCGCCGAAAGTTTCGGTCACCGGGCTCGGCGAGAATCGGAAACGTGAGTCGCCCGAGCTTCTCCATCTCGGCCGACGTCATGCCGGCGAGCGTATCGATCGAAGTTCGCGCGAAGAATGCGTGCTCGATCGCGCCGGCCATGTCGCCGGCTTGGGCCTGCACTGACTTCTTGCAGACTTCCGGAAAGTGACCGGCCTCGTTCACCATGCCGCCCTTTTGACCGCCCATGCCGACTGCGCAGGTCTTGCACGCGTTGCGGGTGCGGAGACGGCGGTAAAGCTTCAAGACACCGCCGGCCTCGCGGCCCTTTTTGAGCGTGTAGAGGATCGCGGCGACGCCGCCGCCCGCCTTGACGCGCGGCTTGCCCATTCGCCTTCTCAGTCCCTCAGATCCGGGAGCTTATAGCCCTTGCTCGCGAGATCGGCGCGAATGACCTTCTTGTCTAGCTTGCCGGTCGAAGTGAGCGGCAAGGTCTCGACGAGAAGCACGTCGTCGGGCAGCTGCCACTTCGCGAACGCCTTCGCGCAGTGAGCGATGACGGCATCCTTCGAAACCGCCTCGTGACTCGCCCCGTCGGCACGCACCACGAGCGCGACCGGTCGCTCATCCCACTTCGGATGAGGATGCGCGACGACGGCGGCTTGCTTGACCCCCGCCATACCGACGATGTGGTTCTCGAGATCCACCGACGAGATCCACTCGCCTCCACTCTTGATGAGGTCCTTCGAGCGGTCGCAGATGATGACGTATTGGTCGGCGTCCATCTTCGCGACGTCGCCGGTGATGAGCCAGCCGTCGTGGAACTTCGCCGGCTGCGGGTCGTTGTAGTACTCGGAGATGATCCAGGGCCCGCGAATCAAGAGCTCGCCCATCGACTCACCGTCGCTCGGCAAGGTCTCGAAGCGCTCGTTCACGACTTTGACCTCGAGGCCCGGGATCACGAGCCCGGCCTTGGCGTTGTTCGCGAACAACGCGGCGTCCGGTAGATTCTTCTGCGAGCGTTTTCCGACACGCCGGCTGAGAGACGCGAGAGGGTTGGTCTCGGTCATGCCCCAACCTTGGATCATCTCGACGCCGAGCGCTTCCCAGAACCATCGAATGAGAGACACGGGCGGCGCTGACCCGCCGCAGGTGACGCGCTCGAGATGCTCGAGCTTCCAGCGTCCGGGGTGGCTCTCGATCGCAGCCTTCACTCCTTGCCAAATCGTCGGGACGCCGGCGGAGATCGTCACGTCTTCCGTCTCGAAGAGATCGAGGAGGCTCTCCGGCGTCATGAAGCGGTGAGGCATGACTTGCTTGCTGCCGAGCATGTTCGCCGCAAACGGCAAGCCCCAGCCCATGGCATGAAACATCGGCACGATGCCGCAGATCGAGTCGAGGGCGGAGATCGCGACGGTATCCGCCAAGCAGACGGCCATCGTGTGGAGGTAGGTCGAGCGATGCGTGTACATCGCGCCTTTAGGATTTCCGGTAGTCCCGCTCGTGTAGCAAAGCCCCATCGGCGCGTTCTCGTCGAGCTCGGGCCACTCGTAGCGCGTCGGCTTGCCGCGGATGAAGTCTTCGTAGTCGACGGTGCGCGGAAGCTTGGACGTCCACTTTCCGTCTTCGGAGGCGACGACCACGAGCTCTACGCTCGGGATCTTGCCGGCGAGCTGCTCGAGCAACGGAAGCAAATCGGCGTCGATCACGATGACGCGGTCCGCCGCGTGATTGATGATGTACTCGAGATCGCGAGGCGAGAGCCTCAAATTCAGCGTGTGCAGCACGGCGCCCATGCAGGGCACGGCGTGGTACATCTCGAGGTGGCGATAGCCGTTCCAAAGTAGGCTCGCGACGCGGTCGCCTTGGCGAATGCCGAAATCCTTCAGGGCGTGGGCGAGCTGATGCGATCGGTCCCGGGCTTCCGCATACGTCTCGCGATGCACGCCCTGTGAAGTTCGGGTGACGATCTCTTCGTCAGGCGCGATCCAGGCGCCTCGGTCCATCAGGCGGGAAAGCAGGAGCGGCGTTCGCTGCATCGTCATGGCGGTTTTTATGTCGACGCGGCGGGTCTGACGCCACTACGCGACGCATCATCAATACGTCGTCCGAGGTCTTCATCTTCGGCTACGCGGTGGGGTCTGCGGCAAAGAGATCGCCGGCCTCGCCGATCACAGAGGTCTCATTGACGGAAGGCGTCGTCTCGGATCAGCTGACGACGTTTTTCGCACATGCGGAGAGCAGCGGCCGCACGGTGCCCGCCTTCGTCGAGCGCGAGCTCTCGCGCTACCTCGAGTGCGGCATTCTCGCCTACGGATTCGTGCGTGTGCGTTGCGCAGCGTGCAGGTACGACCGCGTGGTCGCGTTTTCTTGTAAGGGAAGAGGATTCTGCCCGTCGTGCGGCGGTCGGCGGATGGCCGCCACGGCAGCCTTTCTGGTCGATTGCGTTATCCCCACAGTCCCCGTTCGGCAATGGGTACTCTCGCTACCCATCGCGCTCCGATACAAGGTCGCCTACGATTCACAGCTCGCTGCCGAGGTACTTCAGATTTTCGTGCGCAGCGTGTTCACGTCGCTCCGCCGGCGCGCCCGATCGCGATACGGACGTGCGCGTTACGAATGCGGGAGTGTGACCGAGCGCCTATCCAAGCTCGGAGACGGCCGACTGCTCTATCGCTTGAAGCGGCGGTGGCGCGACGGCACGACCCACGTCGTGTTCCAGCCCCTCGAGCTCGTCGAGAAGCTGGCTGCGATCGTGCCACCCCCGCGCATTCACATGATCCGCTACCACGGGGTGCTTGCCCCGCGCGCCGGATGCCGCCGAGAAGTCGTCGGATCTCTAAAGTCCAATCCAGCGAAGGTTAAAGGCTCCGACGACGGCGCAAACGACTGCGCACACACCCAACGTCGCTGGACGCCCTGGGCCAAGCTCCTGCAGCGGGTCTTCGCCATCGACGTGCTCGAGTGCCCTCGGTGCGGCGGCAAGATGAACATCCTCGCCACGATCCACCCGCCGGAAGCGACTGCGGCTATTCTCGAGTCGCTTGACCTGTCACCGAGAGCGCCGCCGCTTGCGGCACCGTCGCTCCGCGCTGGCGGCGAGGACATGTTCTGACCCGTCGCGCGCGAGCTGCGCACCCCGCCATCTTCGCTTCGCACCCCCCCGAGCGAGCTACAAATTCGCGCCCGCGGTTGGGGGTCCGCGCCAACTCAGCACACACCCGTAACACCCAGCGCCGCCGCGCCCCGGACCCCTGCCACCCGCACCCGCGATCTGCCTAAAAAGCCCCGCGTAGTGGCGTCAACGCCGGCCGGGCGACATAAAATACGTTATCGGCTGCGGTCGGAAAACGCGGCTGAAAATACCTACCCGCACGACAGCATCGATGCTCGCTCTTTTTACCTTGCTGAGCGCTTCGGCAAGCAGCCTCGCCGACACCTACTCTCCTGAGCCCTGCCTGGACAATCCGGAGCTGTTCGCTTGCGACGCCGACTCCGACTGCATCGTCGTCGACGGCATCGGGCCGTGCTGCTGTCAGAACGGCGGCCAACAGTATGCGGTGAACGCCGAAGCTCTGGCGCGGTTCCCCACGTGCGGCTACTGCGGGTACGGAGGCTGCATCGCGCTTTACAATTGCGGTGACTTCGGCGCCGCCTGCTACGGCGGAACTTGTGAGCTGACCTACTGCGGGAACAATCGCCTGGAGGAGGACGAGCAGTGCGACGACGGCAATTGGATCCCCGGCGACGGTTGTCTACCTGGATGTCTCGACGCGTTCTGCGGCCACCCGATGCGCGCACGCGCCACGAGCACGGTTGCAGATGCTCTTTTCATCCTCCGCTCCGCGACTGAAGCAGCCGACTGTGAGGGATGCGTTTGCGACACGGACGGCGACGGAACGACCACGGTTTCCGACGCGTTGATGGTCCTCGGTGAATCGATCGGCCTGCTGCGAACGTACGCGTGCCCTGCGTGCGATTGAGCGTCGAACGCCCGACACGGCAAGTCTCTTCCTAGTTCGGCGCGCAGCCTGAGCAGGTTTCGCCCCCGGTGTTGATCACGCAGTGCTCATCGGGTCCACATGCCAGGCCTCCGCACATGCTGGGACCGACGCCGGTCGAGCACGGGACGCCGGGCGTCGCGCAGAAGCACCGGGGGCCACCGGGCGAGCCTTGGTCGAAGACTGGGTAACAGCTGAGGCCCAGCGGACAGGTCCCTCCGCACTGAGGATACTGCGAGTCGGCGCAAGACGGCGGTAGCGTCGTCGTGGTTGTGGTCGCAACCGGCAGCTCCGGGGCGCACAGCAACTTCGAACGCCGCGGCTCCAGGGTCCGTGTCCCGAACTGGTCGTTCGAAGACACCGGCGGCCGGACGCCCTTCTGACACTTGACCTTGTAGCAGAGGTATCGTCCCGCGGGGTCGCCCGCTCCTGCGCCCGGAGGCGTAGGGGTGACGTTCGTCTTCGCGGTCGCAACGCACAGGAGTTTCGCCGGCACCTTGACCACGCATCCCGGCTCCGGTGCGAGACCAGCGAGGTCTACGGTGTACGTCGCCTTCGCTTGGGGATCTTTGACGCCGTAACACTCCAGATGGTCGGCGACCTGTGCGGGCGCGTAGCCGGGTGCCGTCGCGGCAGCAAGAGCAACGCTCAGGGCAACGCGAACGAATCGACCCATGGCGGCACCTCCCTCGGAAAACCGATCAGATTAGATCTCCACGTCCGGTTCCCCGTCAAGTGAAAACTGATCGTGGCTCTGACGTTCCGTACTATCTGGGCCCGACGATGCCGGCGTTCCCCAGCTCGACGATGTCGGCGGCGGCGTAGCCCAGCTCCGCAAGGATCTCCGCGCTGTGCTGGCCGAGCAACGGCGGCGCGAGCCTCACGCTCGCCGGCGTGCCGTGCATGTGCAGCGGCGGCGCCGTGACATTCACGCGCCCGAGCTTGGCGTGCTCTACCGGAACGATCATCTCGTTGTGCCGCACTTGTGGGTCGCGCACCACGTCGGGGATCTCGTTGATCGGCGCCGTAAGCACGTCGGCGGCGACCAACCGTTCCAGCAGGTCGTCGCGATCGATTCGCGCGCAGCGCTCCGCGACCAGGCGCTCGAGCTCATCTTCGTTGCGCAAGCGGCCGTCGATGCGCTCGAAGCGCGCGTCGGTATGCCATTCCACTTCCAGCGCTCGGCAAAGGTTGCGAAAGAACTTCTCCGACGGGCACGTGATCACGATTCCCTTGCCGTCGCGGCACGTCCACACGCCCGACGGCGCGAAGTACTGGCTGCGGTTGCCTGTGCGCGGCGTCACTTCGCCCGTCAGCGCATACGCGCCGAGGCCGCTTGCCTGTGCGTGGATGAGCACGTCGAGCAGCGACACGTCGATACGCTGCCCTTCGCCCGTCGCATCGCGCACGCGTAGCGCCGCGAGCGCGCCGGTACAGACGGTGAGCGACGTCATCGTGTCCACCATCGGGACCGTCACGCGCACCGGCGGCGCGCCGGGTGGCCGTTCAGCGAGAGCAGCCCCGCGTAGCCCTGCGCGAGGAAGTCGATGCCCGGACGGCCCGCGTACGGCCCGTCGGGGCCGAAAGCGGTCACGCCGACCCAGATGATGTCTTTGCGATGACGGCGCACTTGCTCGTAGGCGACGCCGAGCTTCGAGAGCGCGGGCTCGCGGATGTTGGTGATCAGCACGTCCGTGGTCGCGAGCAGCCGCGCGAAAATCTCGCCTGCACGCGGCTTGCCCAAATCGAGCACCAGGCTTCGCTTGTTGCGGTTGAGGCTCAAGAACGGCGAGTGCTCGCCATCGCGTTCGGGGCCGAGATGGCGGCTGTCGTCGCCGTAGTGCGACTCGACCTTGATGACGTCGGCGCCGAGATCGCCGAGCAGCGTCGCGCCGTAGGGGCCGGCGAGCATCGTGGCCATGTCGAGGACGCGGATGCCGGTAAGCGGTGCAGAGCTCGAGCTATTTCTGTTGGTAGGGCTGGTCATTGCGGAGAGCCGCGAGCGCGCGCGTAAACTTACTACATACGCCGGGCCGCTCCTCCGCTGGTTAGCGTCGGCGTGCTTGCCACTCCGCCGGATCGCGGTACGCGTGCAAGACAGCGAGAACGACGACGGAGTCATCCTCGACCGCGAAGTAAACGGCGTAAGGGAAACGACGAAGCAACGCCCTTCGAATCCCCGACCTAAGCTCGCGATACCTCAAAGGGCCATCCACGATTCGACCGTAGGCGGCGGCGAGCTCATCAAGGAATTCGAGGCCGAGGCCCGCTCACTCGTTCTGATACCAGGTGAACGCTGCTTCCACATCCAGATCGGCCGCCGGTTCCGCGACAAGCCGATCGCCTGTCACTGCGACTTCTTTGCGAGTCGATCCAGGACGTCATGCGCTGGCCGCGTAGGGCGTCAACGCCGGCCGGGCGACATAAAATACGTTATCGGCTGCGGTCGGAAAACGCGGCTGAAAATACCTATCCGCAGTCCTGCCGAGCGAGCTGTGACCTCGCTCCTCGTTGTACTCCTGCCTCCACGCCTCGATCCGCATCCGAGCGTCGAAGAGACTGACGAACCAGTTCCGTAGTGTGGCGTCAGACCGGCATGGCGACATAAACGATGCGAGTTCAACCGGTCATCGCAACGAAGCCTGAAGCGTATCCGCTGGTGTCTTGAAGTCCAATGTCTTTCGAGGACGCTGATTTAGGCGCAGAGCGACCTGGTTCAACCGGCTTTGGGAGTGTT
>Ga0247727_10000815_pt1 | contig 76273 bp, 58 predicted proteins | sample WisWelCaveWW1625_FD_202498 | JGI IMG/M metagenome (GOLD analysis project Ga0247727, IMG submission 202498) | Biofilm microbial communities from Wishing Well Cave, Virginia, United States - WW16-25 | ecosystem: Environmental > Aquatic > Deep subsurface > Groundwater > Cave microbial mat | place...
TTTGAACTGCAAGAGCCAGTACAGAAACTCTTGCCCGAATTCTCCCGAAACCGTAAACGATGTCGTGAGCATTTGCCCGGTTAGAAATCGAGCCAAAATGTGTAAACGATGTCGTGAGCATTGACAAATAACGAATAACGAGTAACTGGTTATTTAACGAATAACGAGTAACTGGTTATTGGTTATTCGTTATTAGCCCAGGGCGGCGGAGAGCAGGATGCCGAGCAGGCCGACGACGATGCCGAGGTGCAGGAACAGATCGGTGCCGACGACGATGCCGACGACGGGCATGGCTTCGAGGCCGGGGATGGCGCGCAGGACGAAGTTGACGATGACCAGGCCGATGGCGATCATCGTGGGCAGGCCACGGCGTTGGGAGAGAAATTCGGAGAGGCGGTCGAGGATCATGGGGCGCTCCAGTTTGGGGGTGTGGGAGTATGGGAGTATGGGAGACTCACTCACGCCCATACCTCCACACTCCCAAACTCTCATACTCAAGACCGGCGGCGGGACTTGACGGCGAATGGTTTGAAGCGAGCCGCGAGCCGGGCCGGGACGCGGCCTTGAATGTGAACCGCTTTTTCTTCGTGCTCGGTTTTTTCAATCACGCCATGCTCGTGAACGATTGAAATGAGTTGGCCGTCTTTGTACGGCACGCGCACGTCAATGGGCGTGAGCGACTCGTACAGCACTTGCTGGACGCGTTCCAGCAGAGCGCCCAGGCCCAGCCGTTTGGTGGCCGAGATGCCGACAGTGTGCGGATAGGCGGCCAGCCGCTTGCGCGTGTCGTGGGAGTCGAAATCAGGCAGGCGGTCAATTTTGTTGAGGGCGGTGACGATCGGGATGTCGCTCACTTCCAGTTCTGCGAGGGTCTGCTCAACCGCTTCGGCCTGTTCGAGGGCGTTGGGATGGGTGATGTCCACGACGTGCAGGAGGATGTCGGCTTCGGCGATCTCTTCAAGCGTGGCCCGGAAGGCGGCCACCAGGGTGGTGGGCAGTTTTTGAATGAAGCCGACGGTGTCGGTGAAGAGCGCGGCTCTGCCGCCGGGCAGTTCCACGCGGCGGGTGGTCGGGTCGAGGGTGGCGAAAAGCTGATCGGCGGCGAACACCTCGGCCCCGGTCAGGGCGTTGAGCAAGGTGGACTTGCCGGCGTTGGTGTAGCCGACGATGGCGACGACGGGGACGGCGCTTCGTTTGCGCTGGGCGCGGTAGCGCCCGCGGTGGGCGCGGACTTTCTCTATCTCCTTCTTCAAGTAGCTGATCTTGCGCGAGATTTCGCGGCGGTCTACTTCAAGCTGAGTTTCGCCGGGGCCGCGCAAGCCAACGCCGCCGGTACCGCCCCGCCCTGCCGCGCCGCCCGCCTGGCGGGCCAGGTGTGTCCACTGCCGGGTGAGGCGCGGCAAACGATATTCGTACTGGGCCAGTTCCACTTGCAGGGCGCCTTCACGAGTGTGGGCATGCTGGGCAAAGATGTCGAGAATGAGGGCGGTGCGATCCAGCACTTTGACTTTCTCGCCCAGGATGCCCTCCAGTTCGCGCTGATGGCGCGGCGAGAGTTCCTCGTCGAAGACCACGGTGTCGGCCAGGGTCTCTTCGACAAAATCTTTTAGCTCGGCAACTTTGCCGGAGCCGATAAAGGTGTTGGGATCGGGTCTGTCAATTTTCTGGTAGAGGTCGCCGACGACTTCCATGCCGGCCGTGTCGGACAGCAGGGCCAGTTCGGCCAGCGAGTCTTCGACGGTGAACAGATGATCGTCGTCACGCAGTTGCACGCCGACGAGGAAGGCGCGCTCAGATGGAGGGAGGGTGGGTTGGGAGCGTTTGGGCATTGAGTGGATGGTGGACAGTGGACGGTGAACAGTAAGCAGTGAACAGTTGACCGTTCACTGTTTACTGGCAACTGAACTACGGCAAGCCGATGACTTCCATGGTTCGCGGGTGCTCAATGGTGAAGTCGAAGCGGATGGTCTGCTTGGCTTGCTTGTCGAGAGTCAGTTTCCATTCAAGCTGGTTGAGGTCGGTTTGTTTGGCCGGTTTCGGTTCAGCCGACTCGAGCTTGACTTTGATTTGTTCGTCGCGGGCGATGGGAAGGTGATCGCGGACGAGGATGGTCTGGGGCGCGTCGCGCAGGTTTTCGAGTTTGATGGTGTAAGCGTAGCGCAGGCGGCGGCGGTCGCCGACGATGAAGGCTTTTTCCACGTCGCGCTGGGCCAGTTCGCGCTCGACGCGCAGGCGCTCGTCGGCGCCGAGGACCAGTTCGAACTCCTGGCCGGGGGCGGCGAACTCCAATGTTGTCGCGCCGAGGTACTCATCGCCCTCAAACAACTGCGCCGGGCCGGGCAGGAATGTGTAGGGGCTTTCGTTCTTCACCGTGGCCCGGCGATAGCAAAGTTGCTCCAGCTTGGGCGCGGTGACGTAGTCGAGAACCGGCTTGAGGGAGAACGCCACGACGGTGACTTTGCGCGGGTCGTTGTTGCCGGGGATGTCGGCGCGGCCGGCGAGGCGGTACGTGAGGGACGGGCCGGAGTCCGAGACGGTTGCCGAGTCGGCGGCCAGCTCTTCAACCGCTTCGGCGACGGGCATCGCCAGCGCCTGCATCTCAAAAGCGGCCCCGGCGGCTTGCGGCGCGGCGGCAGGCGCGACCGGCGTCGCCCGGGCCATCATCTTGGGGCGCGGCGGCGGCAGGGGTTGGATGTACCACGGGTCGAATTCGGGGATGACCAGGGAGACGGCGGGTTGGGCGGTGGAGAGAGTCAGTTCGGCGTTCGGCCAGTCCTCGCCGGTGTTCTGGTTCACCTGGGCCAGGTAAGTCACGTCGAGGCCGGAGCCGGCGAGGCGAATATCGTAGAGCGGCTTCCAGGCCGCGCCCATGACGACGTAAGTCAGTTCAAGGTCGAGGTCGCCTGCCGCCTGCACCTCAAGTTCGACAGTGGCGGTGTGGCGCTGTTTGGGCCGGGCCGATTGCATGGCCTTGAGTTGGCGGCGCAGTCCATCCAGTTCTTTGGCCTTGTCGCGGCGGGCGCGGGCAATCTTGAGAAGTTCGGCCTGGTTGTCGTCGGCCCGGCGGGTGATGAAATCGAAGATAGCCCCCTGCTCCTCCGTGGTCCGGTTTCGCAAGGCCAGGCCGCGGGCGAACATCTCGCTTTGAGCCGCCAGCGTGTCCAGTGATTTCTGCTCTTTCTCCAGCACCACAGCGCGGGCGGCCAGGTCGGCGTCGGCGTCCTCGGTGGCTTGAATCTTGGCTTCGAGGTCGCGGGCGGCTTCGACGGGCGTCTCGTAATAATTTTCCAGCCGGGTGCTCACCCCGAGCAGTTTGGCTTTGGCCGTGCCTCGGCCCCCCGCCCGCACCGAGTCGGCCAGCAGGGACAGCGGAATGTCGGTCACTTCCACGTGCTGGAGGCCGGGTTGGAGGTTGAGGCGGCCAGCGCGGGTGACGCGGGCGCGGTCGGGGAAGACGGTAACGCTGGTAATTAGTAATTGGTAATTAGTCATTGGCATGAAAGGATTATACTCCGCTTGTGAGGGCGTGCCAGTGGGGAAGAACAACGGATTTGTCGAATTTTACGGATTGCTATCCGTTCAATTCGTCTGATCCGTTGTTCTTAATTCTCGCTTGCCTTACGCCCGTTTTGGTCTAAACTTCAGGCGTCATGCTTCAAAACCTGCAACAGTTGCCAAACTGGATTTGGATTGCCGTCATCGCAAGTATGTTGATGCTTGCGGTTCTGGTCGCCTTCCGTTACTGGCGCAAGCTGTCGATCCACTGGGGCTGGACGACCGTTGCTGTTGCCGCTATTGTTATCGTTTTCGTCGCCAGCGTCCTTGCTTTTCCCAAAGAATGGGGCTTGTCGCCCATCGCCGCACTCGTCTTGCTTGCTATTGTTTTGCGCGAAGTGATCAGCACCCTCGCCGATCTTCGATCTCTTATCAGCAAAGAACGCGCGAAACCGCAACCTTCCTCTGAAACCGGCAGTAGTGTGACCGTTTCGGTTGATAAGGCACAACTCATTCAGGCTCCAAACGGGCGCGCCATCCAAGCGGACCAATATCTTGAAATCAAGGGCGACTATTACGCCGCGCCGCCTTCTCAGACTTCATTATCAGGTAGCGCCCTGCCCCCGCGCCGGGCCTTCAAGTTTGTCGATCGCGGGCCGATCATGGATGAACTGCGCCAAGCGCTCAAGGCGAACACTGCGGCCGCAATCGTGGGCGTGGGCGGCATGGGCGGCGTGGGCAAGACCGAACTGGCCCGCTTCCTGGCCGGAGAGTTTTCACCTGATGTGGTGATCTGGGTCTTTGTGGGCGACCGCCCGGTGTCGCAAGTGCAGGGCGAGTTGGCGCGGGCGCTGGGCATTCAACTGCCGCCCAATGCCGACGACGAGGGCCGGGCGGGGACGCTCCGCGCCGCTTTTGTGCAAGCGCCGCGCGTTGTCTTTCTGGACGACATTCGCCAAGGCTTCCCGCTCGCGCTATGCCTGCCGCCCTCGCCGCCGTGCGCCGCGCTCCTCACCTCGCGCCTGCGCGAACTGCCCGACCTGCGCTCCGGCGCGGTGAAGCTGTTGGACGTGATGACCGAAGCGCAGGCGATGGAACTCCTGCAAAGCGTGGGCGGGCTGGCCGAAGCCGTCCCTCATGAAACAGAGGCGGCCAAAACTTTGTGTAAGCTTTGCGCCCACCACCCGCTGGCGCTCGACCTGGCCAGCCGCCGCCTGCTTCGTCAACTGCGGGGAGTGACACCCATTGCCAGTTTCAACGCGGCCCTCAAGGACAAGCTGGCCCAATTGAAGATCGGCAAAGGTCCGCTGGAAAACCTGACCGCGAACTTCGATTTGAGTTACGAGGCGCTGGATGGGGCCGACCAGGTTCGCTTTCGCAAGCTGGCCGTCTTTGCCCCGGCAGGCTTCGCGCCGCAGGCCGCCGCCGCCGTTTGGGGCGACGACGAAGTGGAAACCGGCGAGGTCCTTTACCGGCTGGAGAACGTTTCGTTGTTGATGCCCGCCCTGAGCATAGTCGAAGGGCCTGCCCTGAGCGCCGTCGAAGGGCCTGCCGAGCTTCCCGAAGGTTTGCGAAGCACCCCGGAACAAAGTGGAGGGGTGGAACCTTCGGGAAGTTACCGCTACCGCCTTCACGACCTTTTGCGCGAATACGCCGCCGACAAGCTGGGCGCGGGTGAAGAAGCAGTTGCCGCCCACCGCGCCCACGCTGAATTTCTGATTGCGCTTTTTGATAAGCATTACACCGACGATCTCAGCACCGCCCCACACGTGGCTTTTGAGTTCGACAACTTGCTTTTGACTGCTGAATGGGCAACAGCAAAAGGCGATGGTAACTTACTGGCTTTGCTGGCAACCAAACCGCGCAACTGGCTCACTGTGTTGAACCTCCGGCAAGATTGGGAAATGTGGTTGAACAGTGCCTTGAAGATTGGCATCGAGGATCAGGGATTGCAAGCCAACGTGCTTCAGGCCATCGGCGACGTGCAACAGTTCCGCGATGACCGGGACGCGGCCCTGGTCAGTTACGAAGAGGCCTTGCGCTTGTTCCGCTCGGTCGGGGCCAAACTCGGCGAAGCCAACGTGCGGAAGGCCATCGGCGACGTGCAACAGTTCCGCGATGACCGGGACGCGGCCCTGGTCAGTTACGAAGAGGCCTTGCGCTTGTTCCGCTCGGTCGGGGCCAAACTCGGCGAAGCCAACGCAAGAATGAGCCTGGGCGATTTTCACCTCGCCCAAAATCAATGGGCTGAGGCCATCCAACATTACGAATACGCACTCCCTGTTTACCGGGCAATTGGAGCAAAGCTAAGTCAGGCTAATACGCTGATTGACATCGGCAAGGCTTATTTTGAAACAGGAGAGCGGGAGAGAGGAATGGCTTGCGTGAAAGAGGCTGGCAATCTCTTCGCCCAGATTGGCAGTGGCTATTGGGCGATCAAAGCCTATCGCCGTTTGGCAGAAATGCTGAAGCAAAGCGGGCGCGCTGCAGAAGCAGAACAGATTGAAGAGCAGTTGAAGAAGTTGGAGGGAGGGTGATTGCGGCGGGTGAGGGAGATGATTAAGAGCACGGATTTACGCGCTTCGCGTGAGCGGATTCTGATCCGCCTATTCTGTGAATCCGTGCTATGAATGGCGGGCGAGAGATGATGGAGCAAGCGGACAACGAATATTCAAACGAATAAACGAATGTGTGGCTCTTCTACCACCCCTTCACCCCTTCACCCCCTCACCCCCTCACCCCCACGCTCCCATACTCCTTCACCCGCCTCATCGCCTCCCTCACCCGCTCCAGCGGTGTGCACAGTGAAATGCGAATGTAGCCCGCCCCGCTCGGCCCGAAGACCGTGCCGGGGGTCACGCTCACGCCGGTCGCGTTGAGCAGGACTTCGGCGTATTCTTGGTCGTCGGCGTTACCTGGCAGGCGCGCCCACACGTAAATGGCGGCGGCGGGTGCCTTCACGCTCATGCCGGCCTCGCGCAAGGCGGTGGCCACCACATCGCGCCGCAAGCGATACTGCTCGTTGCGCTCGATCAGCCAGCCTTGGTCGCCGCTCAGGGCGGCGGCAGAGGCCTCAAGAATCGGTTGAAACGATCCGGCGTCCACGTTGGTCTTCAACGTCGCCAGGGTGTTGACGGCTTCGGGGTTGCCACAGGCCAGGCCCATGCGCCAGCCGGCCATGTTGTACGTTTTCGAGAGCGAATTGAATTCGATGCAGACTTCTTTGGCATTTGGGAATTGCAGGATGCTGGGTGGGCGGTAGCCGTCGTAGGCGATCTCCATGTAAGGCGCGTCGTGGGCCAGCAGGAAGCCGTGCTCGTGGGCCAGGGCGATGGCCCCGGCAAAGAATTCGGGGGTGGCGGTTGCCCCGGTGGGGTTGTTGGGGTAGTTCAGCCACATGAGCTTGGTCCGGCGCAGAGTCTCCGCCGGGATCGACCTCAAGTCCGGCAAGAAATTGTTCCCGGCCAGCAAAGGCATGTAGACGACTTCGCCCCCGGCAAAGGTGGCCCCGGTTGTGTAAGGCGCGTAGCCGGGGTCGGGAACCAGTACCACGTCGCCCGGGTTCACGTAGGCCTGGGCCAGGTTGAACACACCCTCTTTTGAGCCAAGCAGACCCACCATCTCGGTCTGCGGGTCAAGCTCCACGCCGAAGCGCTGTCCGTAATACTGGGCCCACGCTTGCCGGTAGCCGGGCGTGCCGCCAAACGGCATGTAGCCGTGGTGCGTTGCCTCGTCCGCCGACTTTTTCAGCGCCTCGACGATGAAGGGCGCGGGCGGCAGATCGGGCGAGCCCATGTCCATGCGAATGACGTCCACGCCCTTCGCCTTCAGCGTCGCCAGTTTCTGGTTCAGGCCATGGAAGAAGTACGGTGGAAAGTTGCGCATCCGGTCGGCGGGTTTGAGTTTTGAGTTTTGAAGTTTGAAGTTGGAAGTTGGACTCATGGTTCGGTCAAATTTTTCTCGGTATTTTGAAATTTCTTCCCCACTTGTGGTAAGAAAATGGCTTCTTTAGGATGTCTTTGCCCCACTTGCGAACCGACGTTATCACAAACCTACTTGAGTGGGGCAACTGCCTCAATTAATAGGCTGTTGGGCTGACCAGGTGGGGCAAAATTTGATCGAATCTTCAGAACCGATTTGAAAATGACCGAACCATGAGTTGGAGTCATGATGATATGGCTTCGCGCAGTTCGGTCAGTTTGAGTTGAGAGGCAAGCAGTCTGGCCTCGACGACTTTGATCTCCTGTTTGGCCCGGTTCTGCTTGGCAATCGCCGTCGCTAGCACCCAGCCGCCGAGAGCGACCATGAACACGGTCACCGGCCAGGCCGAAAGCGAGAGGGCCAGCGCCGCCAACCCCAATAGTGCCGCGCCGGCGCCCATAATCCGGTTGCTGCGAGCCAGGCTGAGGATGCGATTGAGATCGCGCAAAAGGTTCTCGCTCGCGGCGGCCTCGCTCTCAAGCCAGCGGATGGCGCTTGCCAGTTCGATCTCATTCACGCCATTCCCTCTAACTGACTACTGTTCACTGTCCACTGTTCACTGTTCACTATCTGGCGGGCTGTTTCGGATCGGCAACATTATGTGGAAGATACTGCCGGGGCAGGCTTTCTCGTCGTAGCCGGGCGACTCGGCCCAGAGTGTGCCGCCGTGCGCTTCGATCAGGCCGCGAGCGATAGGCAAGCCCAGCCCGACCCCGCCGCCCTTGAACTTCGTTTTGCCGCTGGAGTGCAGGGCGGCGTCACCCAGTGAGTTGAACGGTTCAAAAATGCGCTCCTGATCTTCAGAGGCGATGCCGATGCCGGTGTCGGCCACGATGATCTCGATGAAGCCGGAGAGCGGCCGCGAGCGAACGGTGATCGCGCCGCCGTCGGGCGTGAACTTGATGGCATTCTGCAAGATATTCTTGAGGGCCTGAAAGACCCGCTCCGGGTCGGCATAGACGGTCTCCAGAAAGCCTCCCGGCTTTTCGACCGTCAGGCTCAAGCGCCGCTGTTGCGCCGTTTCGCGAAACTTGCGCTCGGCCTGTTCCATCAACTGCGTCAACTGGACGCGTTGATAATTCAATTCGAGCCGGTCGTTGTGGATGGACGACAGGTCGAGCATGTCGTTGACGATCTCTTTGAGCCGCGAAACGCCTTTGTGGATGCCGTTGATGATCGGGGTGGCCGCCAGCGCCGGGTCGCCGGCGATGCGCTCGATCAGGATGGTGGTGTAGCCTTCGATGATGGTGAGCGGCGTTTTGAGTTCGTGCGCGGCCACGGAAATAAACGCCGTCTTCGACCTGTCAAGCTGGTGAAAGTCGGACCGCACTTCGCGCAAGGCATTCACGGCCTGCTCGCGCAAGGCGTCAGCCTCAATGCCTGAGAGGTATACCCAGGCATGATCGAAGATCGGCTCCAGCGCCAGCACCACGTTCATGGCTTCGTCTTTCTCCGAAGCTTCGCGCAAGACTTCCCAGGTGGTCGTTTTGAGCACCCGCAACACCGGCAAAAATGTCAACTCTTCCACGAAGACCGTGCCGGTGCGTGAGTTGACCCACTCTTGCAGGCAGGGGTTCAGCCATTCGGGGTTGCCGGTCTCGACGGCGGTCTGCAGGAGGTCGTAAAAAGCGGCGATCCGGTCGGCGGCAATCGCCCGCAGGCCTTCGCCGCGGGCCAGGCTGTGGGCGGCGCGGTCAATCAATTTGGGGCGAAGCGTTTGCAGAAGAACGGCGTCGTCGGTCATGGCTTAAGGTTGACCCTCAAGATACACTTCAATCACCCGCCCCACCCGCTCCAGGCTGGCGGCGCTGACCTTGTCGGCAGTGTCGGCGGTGGTGTGCCAGTAGGGGTAGTCGAAATCAATCAAATCTACGGCAGGGATGCCGAGGTCTCTAAAAGGAATGTGGTCGTCGTACATTGCATATTTGGGTTGCGGGATAAACTGCTCGCCGTAACCCAGGTCGGCGGCGATCTGGAATAGTTGAACGGACAGGGCGTTATCCGAGTTCTCTTCGTAGTAAATTTGCTGGTCAGCATCGCCGATCATGTCGGCCAGGATCATGGCTTCAGGGGTAATGGTTAGATTGCCAGCCATGTATTGTGAGCCGACGATCCACTCCCAGCCTTTAATGTGGCCGTTGTCTTCGGCGTCAAAGAATGCCAGCCAGACTTCGTTTTTGAGTTTGACCGAGTCCAGCGCCCGGGCCAATTCGAGCAGAACGGCGACTCCACTGGCGCCGTCGTTCGCGCCCGGAACCGGGGCGAGAGGGGCGGCTGAATCCTGGTCGGCGTGCAGGCGAGTGTCGTAGTGAGCGCCGACGATGATGACCGGGCCTTGCCCCGGACTGCTCTTGCCGATGATGTTGCGAACGGGTGTGTCCAGGTAGGTAAATTCCTGTGTCTCGGTTTGCCAGCCGAGTTGTCGAAGTTCGGCCAGGATGTAGTCGCCGGTTCTACGATTGGTGTCGCTTCCAGCCGGGCGTGGGCCAAATGCCATTTGGGCCTCGACGTGAGCAAACGCCTCTTCGCCGTTGAACTGTATTTCAAGGGCCGTCGCTTTGGGAAGCATTGTGGATGCAGTGGTGACCACGATGATCAGGATGATGATGAGGGCTATCAGTAACAGGATCCGGCGCTGGGTCATGGAGCAAGGCCTTTCAGATGAGACCTGCCGGGTCTTCGACCAGACCCGGCAGGTCTGATTCGGGCGTGAGGTGGTGTTCGGCGATAAACGATTGCAGGTCGGCGAGGGCGCGCCTGGTGTAATGCGCCGCCCGATCTCGCCTGCCACGCGGCGGACGCTCCGCGTCCAGCGGCGGCATCAGTCCAAAGTTGGCTTTCATCGGTTGGAAGGTTTTAGGCTCGGCGTGAGTCACATACCAGCACAGTGCGCCCAGCATCGTCGTCGGGGGAAAGAGGAGAGGTAGTTGCCCCTGCAAGAGGCGGGCGGCGTTGATCCCGGCTGCCAGGCCAGAGGCGGCGTTTCCCATGTAGCCCTCTACGCCCGTAATCTGTCCGGCGAAAAATAGATCGGCCCGTCGGCGGCTCTGCATCGTCGGCTCAAGCAAAGTGGGCGAGTTGATGAAGGTGTTGCGGTGCATCTGGCCGTAGCGGGCAAACTCGGCATTTTGCAGGCCGGGGATCAGACGGAAGACGCGCTTTTGCTCCGGCCAGGTAAGGTTGGTTTGGAAGCCGACGATGTTGTAGAGTGACCCGGCCAGGTTGTCCTGCCGCAGTTGCACGACGGCGTGCGGCCAGCGGCCGGTGCGCGGGTCGGTGAGGCCCACCGGCCGCATCGGCCCAAAGGCCAGCGACTGCTCGCCACGCGAGGCGATGATTTCTGCCGGGAGACAGCCTTCAAAGAACTTGTCCGGCCCGGCGCTCACTCCGGCCTTGATCGCTTCTTCAAATTCGCGCAGGGCGATGCGCCCGGCATTCAGTAGTTCGCGGACGAATGTCGTGTACTCGTCTTTGTTCAGCGGGCAGTTGAGGTAATCGCCTTCGTTCTCTTCGCCTTGCCCGTAACGGGATGCTCTGAAGGCGATGGCCATGTCAATCGAGTCGGCAACCACGATTGGCGCGAGGGCGTCGTAAAAGTATAAATGCTCACTGCCCATCAGCCGGGCAATGTCGTCGGCTAAGCTTTCTGAAGTGAGCGGGCCGCTGGCGATTACGCAGGGCGTTTCGGGAATATGTTGCGCTTCTTCGCGGACGAGTTCGATGTTGGGGTGAGTTGCGATTCTTTCTGTCACCAGTCCGGCAAACTTCTCGCGATCTACTGCCAGCGCCCCGCCTGCGGGGACAGCGGCCTCTTCGGCGCAACGCAGAATGAGCGACCCAAGTTGCCGGAGTTCGGCTTTGAGCAGGCCGGGGGCGCGGTCGGGCAGGTTAGAGCCGAGCGAATTGGAGCACACCAGTTCGGCCAGCTTGTCGGTGACGTGGGCCGGCGTGTTGCGCTCCGGGCGCATTTCGTATAGCCGGACTCTGATGCCCTGCTCTGCTGCTTGCCACGCCGCTTCGCTTCCTGCCAGTCCTCCGCCGATGACGGTGAGGGACGCCTGAGGTTCGGCGGGGGGTGTGGGGGTGTGGGAGGGACTTAACATCAGAAGGGATTTTACCACTCCCACACTCCCATACATAACTTGGCACACTTCTTGCATCTCTGGCGATTGACCTTTACCGGTCAATCATCTAAACTAGTGTAGGGCTTCAGACCGGCGCGGTTTTTGAAACCGCGTCGGTCTGAAAACTAGGTGTACTCATGGAACTTGTTTACCTTCCTGATCAGCGGCAAGTGACTGTTCATCTGGCGCAGACCATGCGCTTGCTGGAGATGAGCAATGCTGACCTTGCCGTCGAAGTTGCCCAGGAACTTGACGCGAATCCGGCTCTGCAACTTGTCAAAGAGCGCCTTTGCCCGCACTGCGGGCGGCGGGTTCGCGCCTTGCCCTGCCCGGCCTGTCTTGCCAAACATTCTGGCGACGGGCCGATAGTCTTTCTCTCTCCGCGCCTTTCCGGTTCCGGTTTCACTCGCGGCTCAGACGAAGAAAGCGACTTCTCTGAGGATCGCATCCCGCAAACCGAGTCGCTGGCCGAGCACTTGCTTCGCCAGGTTGCTTGCATTGTGGGTGAAGCTGAACAGCGGATTGCGGCTAATATTCTGGCCCGGTTGGATGAGCGAGGGTTGTTGACTGATCGCCCGGCGGATATTGCTGTAACTTTGCGTGTTCCCGTGGAGGCTGTCATTTGTGTGTTGGGTGTGATTCAACGCGCCGACCCGTCCGGTGTTGCTACCTGTGACTTGCGCGAAAGTTTGCTTATTCAGCTTGAGGTGCTGGCTGAGGTCGGCGCGGTTCACCCGTTGATCAGGCGAGTGCTTTTGGAAGAGTGGGAGCCGCTTGTCAAGCGGAATTATGCGGCGATCGCTCGCCGGTTGGGTGTGGCGCTTGACGATGTTGAAGAGGTGGTGCGGTTCATTCGCTGTAACCTGACGCCGTATCCGGCGCGGGCCTGGCAGGATACGGGCCGGGTGGTGAGTTATCTGGGGCGTTCGGTTTACTATCAGCCGGATATTGCGATTAGTCTAAACCCCTGTCCTGGCGGCCCGTTGATTGTTGAGGTATTTACCGGGCTTGCAGGCGTGTTGCGGGTGGATCCGGTGATCAAATCTGGTCTTGCTGAGATGGCTGAGGTGGATAAGGTTGAGTGGGCGGAGTATATTGAGCGGGCTGGTTTGCTGGCGAAGTGTGTGCAGCAGCGGGGTAATACGATGCGGCGGATTGCTGAGATTATTGTGGTTGAGCAGGTGGCTTTTGTTCTTGGGGGTGATGTTGATCTTAAACCACTGACTCGTTCTGTTCTTGCCGGGCGTCTTTGCCTACACGAATCCACCGTCTCTCGCGCCGTCGCCAACAAAACCGCCGCTTTGCCCAATGGCCGCATCGTTCCGCTCTCAATTTTCTTCGACCGCTCGCTGGCCGTGCGCGACGCCGTGCAGTCCATCATCCGCAAAGAGCCGCGTGCGGCCCCTTTCTCCGACACCCAAATCGTCGAACTGCTCAAGCCGCAAGGCTACAACGTCGCCCGGCGCACCGTCGCCAAATACCGGCAAATGCTCGGCATCCTTCCCGCCAACCTGCGCGGGCGTGAAGTGCCAGCATGAAATACGTGCAACGAAAAACATCGCCCTTAAACCTTTTCGACGGCCGCCACGGCGAGCCACGCTATCACGATCTGGTAGAACAACTCGACGAAGCCTTCTTCCTCGTCGCCCCGCGCACCGGCCTGTTTCTGCACGTCAACCACAAGGCCATCGAACTCACCAGCTACTCTCGCGCCGAGTTCAGCCGCCTGAGCCTGTCGGAATTGCTCCCGGCCCGCGAATCTGCCGAAGCGCTCGACGTCATCCACAACATTGAGGTCGGTTCCAATCGCCAACTGCAAAACATTCTTTTGCGCACCCGGAACGGCAAGCTGGCTTACACCGACCTGCGCCTCTTTGGGATCGAAAGCGACGGCGAATCATCGGTCATGATTCTGGCGCGCGATGCTTTGCAGAGAGCCAGAACTGAACAGTATCTGGGCCGCCAACGCGAGGCGCTGGCCGCCCTCGACGAAATGGTCGCCCTGCTCCCCGACCCCGGCCCCGATGCGCTGGAAAAGGCCGTTGCCCTCTCCTGCCAATTCCTGCACGCCGAAGCTGTCGGTCTGTATCAAGCCGAACCCGGCTCACCCGGCTTGACTCTGGTGCAGAGCGTCAACTTGCCTGAAGACTTTCCCTTGCAGTTGAGCCTCGTCGATCCGGCAGTCAACGGCTTCCCGCTCCATTGGCGAGCCGGCGACCGCCTCCTCTCGGCCCTCAGCCGGGCCGCGCGCGCCAGCGGGCTATCGTCTCTGCACACCGTCCCGTTGAGTGACGCCTCAGCCGCCCTGTTGGTGGCCGGCTACCGCCCGCCAAATTTCCAGCCGTCCGACATCTCCAACCTGGTGAACATGGCCGCCCGCTATCTCGGCGTCCTGCAAGCCAGCATCCATCGCGCCGAAGCCCAGGCCCAACTTCAGGCGCGGGCCGCCAGCACCGAAGCGCAATTGCATGCCTTGCTCCAGGGAACAGACGAGGGTGTGGTTCGCATCAACGCCGCGGGCAACATCGCGGCCCTCAACCCGGCGGCCGAGGGCCTGCTCGGGTTTCGCGCGGCAGACACCTTGAACGCCCCGTTGGAAGATGTCCTGGTCTCGGCTCAGCCGCTGGCAACTCCACTGTTGGCCGTCTTGCGCCAGGGCCAACCCTGGAGTGGCGTTGACACCGACCTCATCCGGCGTGACGGCGGCTCGGTGGCCGCCTTCATTCATGCCAGGCCTTTGTTTGATGATCAAGACAACTTTAGCGGCGGCCTGATCCTGATCTCCGACCGCACCGACCAGAGGCAATTTCAGGAACAGAGCGACCATTTGGAGCGCCGCGCCTGGCTAGGCGACCTCTCGGCCATTTTTGCTCACGACGTTCGCAACCCGCTCAACGGCATCGCCACCGGCTTGAGCTATCTGGGGAGCAAGTTCGAGCCTTCCGAGCCGTTGCACGACGCGGTCGCCAAGATGCAGGCCGAAGTGACGCGCATTGACCAATTGCTGAAGAATGTTTTGCTGGTCGCCAAGTCCACCGAACTCAATTACCGGCCCGTTTCGCTGGAGCAACTGCTGGAACGGACGCTGGCCCGGTGGCGGCCCCGGCTTGCCCGCTACAACATCGAACTGTCGTACCACGCCGAACCGCAAACGCCGCTGGCCGTGGCCGACAGCAATCAGATGGATCAAGTTTTCACAAATCTGATCGTGAACGCAGTAGAGGCGATGGGCAAGAACGGCGGCACGCTGTCCATCAAATGCCACCCGGCAAACCACCCCAGAGCGCCGCGTGGCGACTTTGTCGAACTGCTCTTCGGCGACACCGGCCCCGGCATTCCGCCCGACCTGCAACAGCGCATCTTCGATCCGTTCATCACCACCAAAGCCGACGGCACCGGCCTGGGTCTGGCCATCACCAAACGCATCATCACTGCCCATCGCGGCGCAATCTTTGTCGAAAGCTGGCCCGGCATCGGCACGGCCTTTCATGTCTTCATTCCAATCGCGGAAGAAGTTAGAGCAGGGAGTTAGAGTTAGAGCAACTCTAACTCCCACTCTAACTCCCAACTCTAACTCTAACCCTCTATGCCCTCAGTCCTCATCGTAGACGACGAAGCCACTCCGCGCACCTTCATCCGCCAATTGCTGACCGATCAAGGCTACACTGCCCTCGAAGCGGATACGGTGGCCTCGGCTCACGCCCAGATTGATCTCGGCCAGGCCGACATTGTTCTGCTCGACGTAATGTTGCCCGACGGCAGTGGCCTGCGCCTGCTGGAGCGGCTGGCTCAGGAACAGACGGGACTGCCCGTCATCGTCTTCACCGGCTTCGGCGACATCGAAATGGCGGTTGAGGCCATGCAGGCCGGAGCGCAGGACTTCCTCACCAAGCCCATTGACGGGCAACGCCTGCTCAAAGCGCTATCCCGCGCTTCTGAAGCCGTGTCACTCCGTCGCGAACTGGAGCACCTGCGCGAATCGCGGCGCGATCAATACGACTGGGTGGTGGGCGAGACCCCGGCCATGAAGCGCACGGCGGAACTCCTCCAGCGCGCCGCCCCCACTCAGGCCAGCATTTTGATCTCCGGGGAAAGCGGCACCGGCAAAGAAGTCGTCGCCAACGCCATCCACCACATCAGCCCACGCAACCGCCAGCCGTTTGTGGCCATCAACTGCGCCGCCCTGCCCGACCAACTGCTGGAGAGCGAACTGTTCGGCCACGAGCCGCAGGCCTTCACCGGCGCCACTAAACGCAAGCTGGGCCTCGTCGAAGTCGCCGACGGCGGCACGATCTTCCTCGACGAAGTTTCCAGTATGAAGCCCGACCTGCAGGCCAAGCTTCTGCGGGCCATTGAGCAAAAAGTCATCCGCCGCGTCGGCGGCACAAGCGACATCAAAGTAGACGTGCGCTTCATTTCCGCTTCCAACCGAGACCTGACGGCCCTGATCGCCGAAGGCAAGTTCCGCGAAGACCTGTACTGGCGGCTGAAAGTGATCTGCATTGACCTGCCGCCCCTGCGCGACCGCCGCGACGACATCCCCGCCCTGGCTGGCCGGTTCCTGGATAAATTTAATTTGGAGATGGGCAAAGAAGTGACGGGCATCCACCCGCGGGCGATGGAAGCCCTCAAGGCCTATCACTGGCCGGGCAACATCCGCCAGCTTCGGAGCGTGATCGAGAACGCCATGCTCTTCTGCGACGGCGACACGATTGAGATTGGGCATTTGCCTGCTGAGATTATGGCCTCACCGAACTTTGTCTAAGTCTTTCGAAATCCATTGACGGCCTCGGCACGCTTCTTGCACCACTGTTCCTCAGACAGTCCCCTAGCAAGGAGCGTCCCCATGTTCATCACTCCCGAAGCCTTCCGCTCTCTCTTCGCCTCCGCCCTCTTCCTCTTCGGCCTGCTTTTTATCAGCGCCGGGTTTTGGAAGCTCATGGCCTTTGGCCTGACCGGCCACGCCAGGACCCTGGCCGCCCAGTCGGCCCGCATCGGCCAGCAAAAGGCCCTCAGCGACGACCTGACACGCCTGATGGAAGCCGCCATCCAACTCAATAAGTCGGTGCAAACGCTCATCACCACCTCAGCCGGAGTCGGCTTCCTGCTCATCACCATCGGCGGCGTCATGCTGGCCTCTTCTTACGCCGTCGTCTTTGTCATTTGACGTTTGTCGTTTGACGCTTATCGCTTGACGTTTGTCGTTTGTCGTTTGAAGTTTACCCATGCTTCCCTTCTTCGCCTCCCTCCCCGAAACCGTCTGGGCCGAAGTTAACCGCCGCCTGCGCGTCGAGCCTGCGCTCTGGCAACTCGCCAACACCGGCAACTTGCTGGCAACCTTCGTCAAGCTGGGCGACGATTTGACGCTCTGGCGGCCCGGCCAACTCGGCCTCATTGCCCTGGCCGTGCTCGTGCCACAGTCTGCGCCGAACCCTCTCACCTGGCTCGACGAAGCCGGGCGTGAGCGGCTTGCCCTGGCTTACACCAAACTGACCTCTCCCGACAGCATAGGCACGAAGGAACTCAGGGAAATGAAGGAACTGCCGGAACTGGTGGACGCGACAATGGCGGCGGTGGCCTTGAACCGGCAACTCGAAGCCACCGGCGGCTTCGCCGGGGTAGCCGCCGAGGCCCTGACGGCCCCGGATCGCTGGGGACTGCCGCTGGTCTGCCTCTACAGCCTGCTCGACGATCCATCACCGCTCGTCACCGCTTTACTGGACAACGGCCTCATCGAGCTTGTGACTCGCCTCTGGGTTGCCAACGAGTCCCCGGCTGACCTGGCCGCCACTGTCGTTGGCGCAGACGCGCCCCCTGCCCTGCGACTCCCACTCGCCCGGCAACTTTCAGCCGCCGGGTTCACCGCCGCCGCCCGCGTTGTTGCTGGTTCCACTAAAACTGCAAAGCTGGTGGGCGCGGGCAATTTCCACCAACTCGCCGACTCCGTTGAATCCATTATGCTGGCCCAGGCGGCTGGCGAGGACTCGGCGCGGGCCGCTCTGGGCCAGGCGGTGGAAGCCGCCCAAGCGCTCACCGCCGATCTCGCCCTGCAGTTCGGTACGCTCTCAATGGCTGAAGGCGACCCGGTCTCGGCGCTGGCCGCTTTTCAGGAAGTCAGAGCCTTGCGCCCGCACGACCGGGCCGTGCGCCCCCTCATCGCCGAAGCCAAGCTGGCCTGCGGCCAGACTCACGCCGCCCTGGTCGAACTTGAGTCCCTGCCTGCCGCGGTAGATACGCCTCAAGCCCATCTCGCCGCCGCCCGCGTTCACCGGGCGCTCGGTAATACCGAGCAAGCCCTGGCTTCGGCCACCGCCGCCGTCTGGGCCGCTTGCGCCGACCGTTCCGCGTCGAGCAGCGCCGACACCCTGCTCTTCGCCGCCGACTTTTTCCTTGAATGGGGCCAACACGAGATGGCGGCTCAAGCCCTGCACGAGTTGTTGGCAATCTCGCCCGCCGACTATCGCGCTTACCTCCTGCGCGCCCGGCAGGCGCTGACCAGCAACAACGTTCAAGCCGCGCTCGACGCCGCCTGGCAAGCAGTGGGGCTTGCCCCTGACAGCGCCGCAACCCGGCAAGCCCTGGCCGAAGCTTTAAACAAAGCGGGCGATTTCGTTGCTTCTCTCGTCCACTGGCAACGCGCCGTGACGATTGACCCTCGCCCTGCAATTCAGGCCAAACTTGCCGAGACTGCCCTGGCCGCCGGTCAGGCCGAACTGGCCCTCGATGTCGCCCATGCCCTCCTCGGCAATCCCGATGCCGACGATGTGAACAAGACCGGCCTGCCTCACATCATCGCCGGCCGGGCGTTGTCGGCGCTTGGTCAACTCGATCAAGCCTTTGAGTATTTCAATCAAGCGACTGCGTTCGCGCCGCACTCGGCCGTTTCGTGGCGGGCAGTTGCCGCCCATCATCGCGGGCGGGGTGACGTTCAGCGCGCGTTGGCCGCGCTCGAAGCCGGGCGGCACGCCATTGGCAAGACCACGCCTGAAGCCGCCGAGCTTTACGCCGACCTCGGCGAACTCCAGTTAGCCCTCCACCAGCCCACCGAGGCGATTGCTGCGTTTGAGAAGGCGGCCAAAATTTTGCCCGAACGATGGCAATGGCAACAACGGTTGGGCGAGTTGTATCGCGCCCAAAAACAATTCCCGGCGGCCATCGAAGCCCTGCGCCGCGCCGCCATCGCCGCCGCGTCCGATTCGCGGCTATGGCACTTGCTGGGGCAAACACTCGAAGCCGCCGGCCAGGCCGCCGAGGCGTTGACCGCGTATCAGCACGCGCACGCTTCGCATGTCGGCGGGCCATTCGTCGAGTTGTTCCGCAACCTGGGACGGCTGGCTTATCGGCTCGGCCAACTGCCGGTTGCCCGCGCCGCGCTGGAGGCCGTCGTCAAGAATCGCGAGGCGCACGCTTCGCGTGACGACCTCGAGTCGCTCACCTTGCTTGGCGCAATTTACGAACAGGCCGGCGAGTTCGTAGCGGCGCGCGATGTTTACAAGCGGGCCATTGCCCTCGATCCAACCCGCTCTGACTTGGGCATCCGGCTCGGGGTGTGTTGTTTGGAGCTGGGCCAGCCTGAGGCTGCCATTGCCTTGTTGAAAGATGCGGCCGAGCGCGATCTTGACGATCTGGGACTGCAAAGGATCATGGGTCAAGCGTACGCCGCCGCCCAATTGTGGGATGAAGCCGGGCTGGCCTATCAGCAAGCCATCCGCCTTGCGCCCGGCGATCATTCCCTGTTCCAGGCGCTGGCAAAAGCAGAGCGCATGGCCGGGCATGCCGTTCAAGCCGTCAACGCCCTGCGCCAGGCCATTGCCCTTGCGCCTGAGTGCGCCGACTACCTGCAAAGCCTGGCCGACCTGCTGGCCTCCACCGGAACACCGTCGAACCTGGCCGAGGCGCGAGAGCTTTACCGGCAAGCGCACCAGCTTGCGCCGGCCTCGTTTTCGATTGCGATGGGTCTCGGCCACAGCCATTTGATGCTCAACGAAGTGCGCGAAGCCGCCGGCATTTTTGAGAAGGCAACCGCGCTCGATCCGCGTCGAGCAGAAGCGCAACAAGCGTTGGGCGAAATCAATTTGCGGCTGGAACAGTACGAAGCCGCCCATACCGCCTTCCTCCGCGCCGCCGAACTTGAACCCGGCAACCCGATTCATTTGCGCCAGGCCGGCGAGTGCTTGTGGCAGTCCGGCGAGCGCGCCGCGGCGATTGCCACCTGGCAGAAATCACTGGCAACCCACCCGAACGAGACGGCCACCCTCGCCAGGCTCGGCGCGGCGCTCACCCAGCAGGGCCGCCACGCCGAGGCATTGGCCGCGCTGGAGCAGGCGGCTACCACCCATCCGGCCAACGCCGCTCTGGCGCTGGAAGCCGCCCGTGCCGCGATCAGCCTCGGCGAGTTCAACCGCGCCCTTAACCATCTGGAGCATGCGGCCAAAGCCACGCCCAACGATCCTGAGGTGTGGCAGTTGATCGGCCAGGTGTGCATCGCCCGGGGCGCGCCGCAGAAAGCGTTGACCGCGTACCAGCGAGCGGCTCAACTTGCGCCCAACGATGGCCGCCTGCTGGCCGCGTTGGCGCAACTGCTGGCCGAGTCGGGCAATATCCCGGAAGCCCTGCTCACTGCCGAGACCGCGCTCAACATCAGCCCAAATAATTTGAATGTGCTGGCCGCGGTGAGTGAGGTGTTTGCCATGCGTGGCACGGGCCGCTTGAGCGATGCCGTAACCCTGGGCCGCAAAGTAGCCGAAGGCCGCCCGAACGATCCGGCGGCGCATTTGGCGTTGGCCCGCGCCCTGACGCTGGCCGCCGAAGCAGACCCTCCGGGTCTCGTGGAGCGCCCGAAGGGTCTAATCACCCAAACGCTTGAGCGCGCCGCCGCCCTGGGGGCCGACACCGCCGCCATCCGCGAGTGGGCGGGCCGCGCCGCCGCCGTCGGCGGCAACCCCGGCGAGGCTGTTCCCCTGCTGGAGTCGGCGGCCACCTCGCGCCCTTCGTCCGATTTGTTCCGCATTCTCGCCGGGTGCTATCGTCAAACCGGGCGACTGGCCCCGGCGCGTCAGGCCATTCACTCGGCTATGGAAAGAGCGCCCACGTCGCTCGCCAACTTGATCGAGCTTGGGCAGGTGTGCCTGGCGCAGGACGACAAGAACGGAGCGCGGGCCGCGTTTGCGCGCGCGGTTGCGCTCGACCCAAGAGGCGCACACGCACACCAGTTGTTAGCGGAAACACTGTTGGGGCTGGGCGAGCGCATCGAGGCAATGGCCGAATACAGCCAGGCGCTGGCCCTTGACCCGGCTCAGGCCGCGTGGCATCACCGGCTGGCGGTGTTGTACGAAAGCCGGAGAGACTCGGCCTCGGCGCTGGCCCATTATCAACGCGCGGCGGCGCTGGCCGTGGAGCAAGCGTTGCCCGCCGGAGAAGCCGCCGATTACCTGGCGGCGCTGGCGCGCGCCTATGCCCGCGACGCCGATTTTGAGTCGGCGCGCAAACAGTTCGAGGCGGCGTTGGCCCTGCGCGACGACGTGCCCGCGTGGTGGGCGCAGTGCGGCGAGATCAACTTCACCCTCCAGCACTTCGTCCGCGCCTTCGAGTGCTATCACCGCACCTGCGAACTTCAGCCGGGCGATACTGCCTCCCTCATCGGCGCGGCCCGCGCGGCGCTGGCCCTCGGACGCGAAGACGAAGCCGAAGAGAAAGCGATCTCGGTGCTCCGCTTTGACCCCGACAACACCCTGGCTCTGATCGCCATGGGCGAAATCTTCGCCCGCCGCGAGGACTTCGCCAACGCCGTTTTCGCCTACTCGCGCGCCGCCGGCCGCGCCGTTGATTCCCAGTTGGCTTTGCAGGCGCTGACCGCCAAAGCCAAATTACAAATTACCAATCACCAATTACCGGAAGCAATCGCCACCCTCAAGCGCCTCCACGACCTCAGCCCCGATGACGACGAAACGCTGGGTCTGCTGGGCGACGTGCTGGCCGAAACCGGCGGCCCTCACGAAGCTTTGCAGGTTTATCAACGGGCGGCCCGCATCGCCCCGGGCAAGGCAACACACCATCTGCGGCTGGGGCGGCTGTGCCGGGCGCTGGGCCAGCTCGACGCCGCGCTGGGACACTTGCAACAAGCCAAAGAGCTGGAAGCCGACAACCCCGGCATCTTGCGCGAAGTGGGGCTGGTGTTCGAGGCCCGCCGCCAGTTCGATCGGGCCTACCAGATTTACGAAAACCTGATCCAGCTTGAGCCTGATCTCGCCGAAAATTTTTTCCGGGGCGGGGTTGCCCTCAAGGCCCTGCGCGACTACGCCCAGGCGGCGCACTTCTTCCAGCGCGCCGCCGAACTGGACCCTGACAACATCGAAGCCGAGCGTCAGCGGCTGGCTGTTTCGGCGCTGGGAATTTTGAGCAACAACTGATGTTAGTGAACAGTGAACAGTAAACAGTGACCACTGTTCACTGTTCACTGACCACTGTTCACTGACCACTGACCCCATGAACCGAGCCGAACTTCACTTCCTCGTCGAAACTTCCCTTTCCGCCAGCCGCCCTGATTACGCGGGCGCGTTGGCGCAAGCCTGGCTGGCCCAATGGCCGGGCGACATCGGCGCGCGGTTTCACCTGGCGCGGGCGCGCATGTTTGAAGAGCGGCACAAAGAAGCAGTGGCCGCACTCGAGTCGGTCACCCACGTTGACCTTGAACACGCCGCCGCCCACCGCCTGCTTGGCCAACTGCAATCGTCGCCCGCCGCCTATGCCATCGCCCACGCCCTCAACGGCTCGCCGCTTCCACCAAACACGCGAAGCGAGCCGCCGGCCTGGCTGGCCGCCGCCCGCCGGGCCGTCACCGCACTCTCCGCCGGTCAATATCACTCGGCCCGCCAGTTCGCCGAAATGGCCTTGCGCGACGGCGACGCCCCGCCCCTAGCCTCGCTGGTCTTACTCAAAGCGCACTGGCAAGCCGGGCAAACCAATTTGGCCCTGCCGCTGGCTGAGGGTTTTCACGAACGCTGGCCCCGGGGCGTGGCCTTCATCCTGTGTTTGGCGGAAGGACTGTTCCGGTTGGGCGACTCGCACCGGGCCGTTGAACTTTTGCACACCGCCAGCGCCCTCGACCCTGCCGGGGAAGTCGTCGGTCGTTATTGGGGCGCTTCGCACCCTTACACCGATCTTTGGCCCCAACCAATCACCGTTCCCCTGCCCGGCCCCATCCCGGCAGAAGTCAGTGCGCTTCTGGGCAGTAACCGCCTCGCTGGCCCGCCTCAATCTGCATCGAAATCAAAATTGGATGCTTCTGCGGCCCAAAGAGCAGAGAAGAAAACCCGCGTTCACGCTTCGCAGCGTTCATCCGCGTACCAACCTAAATCAGAAGAGTTGATTGACATCCAAAAGCGCCTCAACGCAGTGGCGGCCAAACTCAGCTACGCCCGTCAGCATCGCCGCCCGGTGCATCTCATCCTCTATAGCGCCAACCAGCTCCTCGTCAAGTTCGGCCCGCAGGCCAGCGCCGACGTTATCAGCCTGATCGAGCGGCTGGGCAAGATCACCGCCAAACATCGCCGCCGGCCGGTGGCCCTGCTCGCCCCCGACGACCCGGCCAAACTTTCACCGCACGGCCTGGCTACCGTTGACCCGGCCAACCCGTGGGCGATCAAAATGTTGCTCCACGATTTTGATCGCCAGCTTGCCCGCCAGGGCCGGGCCATCGGCTCGTTGTTGATCATCGGCGGCGACGACCTGTTTCCCTTTCACCGCCTGCCCAACCCCACCGACGACGTGGACGACGACATCCCTTCCGACAACCCTTACGGCACGATTGACGACAACTACTTCCTCCCCGATTGGCCGGTGGGCCGTCTGCCTTCGCCGTGTGGCCGCGACCCCGAACCGCTCTGCCGCCTTTTGCAGGCCACGATAGAGGCGCATCAAAAATCTGCGCCCCGCCTGTCGTGGATCAAATTGCTGTTGACCGACCCGTTCCGCTGGCGCAATAGCAAGCCCGCGCTCTCCAGCATCGGTTACACGGCCAACATCTGGAAAGAGGCCGCGCTCGAAGTGTTCGCCCCCATCGGCTCGGAACGGCAACTGCACACCAGCCCCCCGCTCGACGCCGATTCGGCCCCCAGCGTGCATCAAGTCGAGCTGTCGTACTTCAACTTGCACGGTATTGAAGACAGCCCGGACTGGTTCGGCCAGCGCGACTTCGACGATAACGATGGCCCGCTTTACCCCACCGCCCTCAAGCCCGCCGATGTGGGGGGGAACGGGGGCGCGCCCGCGACAGCGCCCCGTTTGATCTTCACCGAGGCCTGTTACGGTGCAAACATTCTGAACAAGCCTGATCCTGACGCCGCTATGTGCCTGCGCTTTCTAGACAGCGGCGCGCTGGCTCTGCTTGGCTCGACCAAGATCGCCTATGGCTCTATCAGCACGCCGCTAATTGGCGCCGACCTGCTGGGGCGGCTGTTCTGGGAGGGCCTGCTCGACGGCTTGCCGTCTGGCGAAGCCTTGCGCCGCGCCAAAGTCAACCTGGCCCAGACCATGCACAAGCGCCAGAGCTTCCTGGACGGCGAAGACCAGAAGACGCTGATCTCGTTCGTGCTGTACGGCGACCCGCTCTTGCCCGGCGTGAATGCGCCGGCCCGTCGAACAGCACGAAGCGCGGCCAAATCGTTGCCGCTCGTCGAGCCGAAAGTGATGGAATACGAGTCGGCGGACGGGGACGAAATGAAAGCCGAGACGGTGGCCGAGATCAAATCCATGCTGGCCCGCTACCTGCCCGGCGCCGAGTCCGCCGAAGTACACCTCTCGCGCCCGCTTACCCCGCTTGGCCGCTCCGCGAAGAGCAACGTTGCTCCCACCCATCGCGTGTACACCCTGACTAAAACCTTTCAGGCCAATGCCCACCGCCTCTCCGCCTTCGCCCGGGTCACGGTGAATAAGTCGGGCAAGGTGGTGAAGGTGGCGGTGTCGAAATGAAGGGACTCAACACCGGCCTCGGCTTCCACTACTTCCCAGACGACGCCCACTACCGCGCCGCCGATTTGCAAATGTGGTTGCCGGAACTGAAGTCACTTGGCGTGTCGTGGCTTACCCTGGTCGGCTCCCCGGCCCGCGCCATCCCGGAGTCTTTTCTGCGCCCGGTCATCGAAGCCGGGATCGAGCCGATCATCCATTTGCCCGTCACCCCTGCCCGGGCCGTTGATCTTGACGCCTTGCGCGTGTTGTACCAGAGCTATGCCCGCTGGGGCGCGCGCTACGTCGTGCTCTACGACCGGCCCAACACGCGCGCCGCGTGGCCGGCCGACGAGTGGGGCCGCGAGGGCTTGATTGACCGCTTCCTCGACTTGCTCCTGCCGCCCCTGCAACTCGCGCAGGCCAGTGGCCTCGCGCCGGTCTTCCCGCCCCTCAAACAAATCGGCGATTACTGGGACACGTCGTTTTTAGACAAGGCGCTGGCCCTGCTCAAGCAGCGGGGACAAGGCCATCTGCTCAAAGAGTTGGTGTTCGGGTTTTACGGATTCACGGGCAACCGTCCGCTGGAATGGGGAGCGGGTGGTCCCGCCCGGTGGCCGGAGTCACGGCCTTACAGCACCCCACCCGGCTCACAAAATCAAGGCGGATTCCGCGCCTTCGAGTGGTACGCCGACGTGATCACGTCTCACCTCGGCGAAGCCCGCCCCCTGCTCATGCTGGCAGGTGGCGCACTCCCCGGCGACGACGCCGACCCGAACTTGGCCGCCAGGCCGCCGATTGACGCGGATGGGCACGCTTATTGCAATAGTATGATAGCGAAGGCGATGGTGGAGCGAACTTTGCCCGGGTACGTGATCAATGTGTCATTCTGGCTGTTGGCGGCGGCAGAAAATAGCCCGCATGCGTCGGCGGCCTGGCGGCGCAACGACGGCGCCGCGCTCCCGGCAGTGGTGGCTCTGCGCCGGCAAATAGCAACCGCCGCGCAGGTAGTGAAGGGCCAACCTCCCGAAGGTTTTGGAACCTTCGGGAGGTTGGCTAGCGGCGACAAGCCGATTTACCACTATCTCCTGCTTCCTACGCTTGTCCTAAGCGAAGCTGAAGGGCCTGAGTGGGGCTCGGGCTGGCACTTGTTGGCGGCGATGGACTACGTCCGCAAGTTTCAACCGACGTGCGGGTTCTCGGTGGCCGAGGCCAAAGCCGCCGAGCATGTCACCATCATCGGCAGTGAGCAAGGCATCAGCATCGAAGTCGAGCACGCCCTGAGGGCCGCCGGGTGCAGGGTGGAGCGCGTGTGCGGCGTGGGCGGCGCAGAAACGCAACGCCGCCTGAGCGAAATGGCAGGCGCGGGCAAGCGCTTTGTCGAAGAAGTGTAGAGCGACGCGAAGCGGGCAATTCGCTCTACAAGAGAGAGAGCATAATGACCAACACAGCAATCAAAGTTCTTGGCCTCGGCGGAGCCGGGTCAAACGCCGTCAACCGAATGATTCAACTGGGCATCGAGGGCGTGGAGTTCATTGTCGCCAACACCGACGCGCAGGCGCTGGCTACCAGCGAAGCTTCCATCAGGATTTTGCTTGGCCCGCGCTCAAGGCGCGGCCTGGGCGCGGGCGGCCAGCCCATCAAGGGCGAAGAGGCCGCCGAGGAGAGCGCCAACACGTTGGCCGATGCCCTCAAGGGAGCCGACATGGTTTTCCTTGCGGCGGGCATGGGCGGCGGCACCGGTACTGGCGCAATGCCGGTGGCGGCGCGGCTCGCCCGCGAAACGGGCGCGCTCACCGTTGCCATTGTCACCCTGCCCTTCCTGTTCGAAGGCTCGCGGCGACACAACAACGCCCGGACCGGCCTCGACAAACTCAAGGGCGAATGCGACACACTCATCACCGTGTCCAACGACAAACTGCTTTCGATTTTGCCGCGCGATATTTCATTTGATCTTGCCCTGCGCGTGGCCGACGAAGTTCTGCGGCAGGGTGTTCAGGGCATGGCCGAGCTGGTCACCCGCCCCGGCCTGATCAACGTAGACTTCGCTAACGTCAAATCGCTGATGCAACTTCCGGGCGGCGCGTTTCTATCCATCGGCCAGGGCCGGGGCTGTAACAAGGCCATTGATGCGGTGCGCGAGTCCCTGCACCCCAAACTCCTTGAAGTGACTACGCTCGATAACGCGGCGGGCATCCTCGTCCACTTCACCGGCGGCGACGATCTGACTCTGCACGAAATCAACCTGGCGATGGAACACGTCAACCGCTCCGTCCGGCCCGAGGCACAGATTGTGATGGGCGCAACAATAGACCCGATCATGGCCGGGCGGGCCCAGGCGATTCTGGTTGCCACCGGCGTTGGCGGCACGCCTTCGCGTGTTGCCCAGGTTGAGCCGCCAGCCAGGGTGGAGACGGCTGCCCCGTCCAGCCCCACTCCCCAGGAAACGCTGGCCGAATCGCTGTTCGCCAACGCCCGAAGCGGGCCGCCGGCCCAGTCGCGGCAGTTGGAATGGATGGTGGCCGAAGAGCCTGAAGTGATTCCCACCCCGATCCCGGACAACTTGGACATTCCGGCCTTCATGCGGCGGCGGCGATTGTTCGCCACAAAGCAGTAAATCGGGTGAGCCTGTCAGGCCAGACCCGGCGGGTTTCGCGCAAGCGACCCGCCGGGTCTAGATCGGCGTTGTCCTTGACCAATTTTTAACTATGGAGAGGTAACATGGCTCTCAGTTCTTCTCAACTCGAAGCAATAGCCAAACAGGTCTACCAGAAATTTCCGGACCTCAAGGGGGCTTCGCCCGTCATCCAGAGCCAGGTTGCTCCGGGGGCCAAAAGTCCTGGGGCCGGGGAGTACTACTTGGTGACGTTCAAAGGTGGCGGCCAAACCGCCGACCGGAAAACGATTTTCAGGGTAGTTCGGGTCACCGCCGACACGCGGGGGCGGGTAATCAAAATCAGCACCTCACGGTAGTCCTAATGGGTCTTTTCCTGAAAAGAAAAGAGGAATTAGAATGACTAGAGTATTTAGGTCTCAAAATCGGCTTTACCAACTGGCACGACGGGTAGATTTTATGGCAACTTCGCGAGCGGCAGATATTTTGCAGTCGCTTTTGAAGTTTTACCTGCCGCGCAAGAAAGCCCTCAAACTGGCGGTGCGGGACTCGCTTTTCGCATTGTTTGGCGGCCTGCTCATTGGATGGCTGATAGGGATTGTCGCTCTGTCTGGTTAAGTTCAAATGCTCCGTAAACGTTTTGTTTCTGTAGGTGTTGCTTTATCGCTCACACTGAGCCTGCTGGCCGGAGCCGCCATTCCTCTCTCTGCCTCTCCTACTCAGGCGGCCAATGAGCCGCCCGCCTTTGGTCTGCGGGTAGATTTGCTGCGCGGGGGTGACATTACGCCATTGCTCAACGCGGCGCAGATCATGCGTTCGGACTGGATCGCTCAGACCGTGCGGTGGAAAGATATTGAGCCTGCGCCCGGCGAGTATCACTGGGAAAAGCTGGACCCAATGCTGGAGATGGTCCGGCCATACGGCTTTCGCATTTTGTTCAGCCTCTCCGGCACACCGGACTGGGCCAGGCCGGCCGGGAGCGACCTGTCTCACGACGGTCCACCCGCCGACTACGCCGCATTTGCCGGTTTCACCTCCAGGCTTGCCACGCGCTACGCCGGGCTGGTGGCCGCTTACGAGATATGGCCGGAAGCCAACCTGATTTCACGCTGGTCGGCGTTGGAAGGTGTGTCGGCGGCAAATTACACCGAACTCCTGCGGCAAGCGTCGGCGAGCATCCACGCGGCTGACCCGATGACGATTATCATTGCCGGAAGCCTGGCCCCAACCGGCTCGCACGACGGTTTCAACGTGATTGACGATCTCACGTTTTATCAGGCCATGTACAACGCCGGGGCGGCCAGCTACTTTGATGCTTTGGGGACGAAGGTAGACGGCTACAATAACCCTCCCGCCGACTCGCCCACCTCAAGCAGTGTTACCACCACCATCTACAAAGGCCACACCAGTTTCTACTTCCGCCACTACGAAAGCGTGCGGGAGATCATGGTCGCCAACGGCGACTCGGACAAGCCGCTCTGGATCACCTCGGCAGGCTGGGCCACTTCGCCAACTCCCATCGCTGGCATGGAATTTGCATCCGATGTAAGCGAACAGCAACAGGCCGATTACATGGTCGGCGCGCTGGCTCAGGTGCAGTCACAGTCTTACGTGGCAGTGGTGCTGGTAAACAACTTTAACTTTTCAACCACCACGAATGACCCGGCTCAGGCCGCTTACAGCCTGATCCGCGCCGACTGGTCAGCCCGCCCCGCCTTTATCACCCTGGCTCAGGTGCGGCAGGATGCAACGGCGACAATGCCGCTCACCTCTACCAGCGAGCAAGGCGCTGTCCACACACTGCCCAACTGGAGCCCTCGCCAGTGGCAACCCAGGTAACTGGCGACAGCCGCCAATTCAGCCTGTCGTAGCACAATACCATTTGGACAAGGAGCCAGACCTTTGGGGTCGCACGCTACACGAGCGCGAAAACCCAACAAGTCTGAACCACGCCCGGTTTCCTGGAGCACGCTATGAGTCCTTACTACCGCCCGGCGAATCGGGTCATTATCGTGTGCATCTCGTTCATCGTTGGCATAGTGATTGGCATCGGGAGTCTTCTGCCATTCTGGATGTCTGGCCGCCCACGCGCCGAAACGCCCCCCCGGCAGTTGGCAACGGTTCAGCCTGTGACTTACAGAACGTATCTGCTGCTAGGCGTGAATGCCCTTGAAAATGCCCGGCCCCAGGTTGAAGCGGTGTGGCTGGTCGTGTTGCCTTCAGATCATTCGGCGATCGAAGTAATCGGTTTGCCCCCTGCCCCCTTCAAGGACCAGTACAGCCCGGAAACCGGCTTGCCACTCACGGCGCTTGAGCCTTACCTGACAGGCGCGTTCGCCGGGGCGCTGGTGTTTGATCGCGGCGACGTTGTCGAGCTTACGAATCGGCTGGGCGGCGTATGGCTGGTAGGCAGTCAGGTGGACGGTGAAGGACTGCTAGGCTTTATAGACTCGGCTGATCAGAATCAGCCACGCGAGGTGTTGATCCGGCAGGCGGCGGCTGTCCAGAGTGTGGTGGGGGAAATGGCGGCGGCTGGCGCCAGTTTCAATTACGTGAGCTTGTTTGACGGCACAAGCCTGATGTTGACCGACCGCATCGCGCTTTTCGACGCCTTCAGCCAGTATTACCCGATACGGACTGATCGGGTGCGCGTTCGCTTTCGTGACGGTTAGAGTTTGTGGGGCGAATTGGCAATTCGCCCTACAATTACGGCGCGTACACCAGCACCCGCCCCTCGTTTTCAATCGCCCCAGCGCGCGACGATCCGCCCAGCAGATATAGCCGATCCTCCACGGCGGCGACGGCCAGGCCGTGCAGTGGAACGGGCATGTCTGGCGCGGCTGACCACAGTTGTGTTTGCGGATCGAAGACGGCCACAGCCGCGAGCGTCTGATTGCCGTTCATCACGATTTCACCCCCGGCAACTACAATTTGATTGCGGATGACTGCCGCGCCAAAGCCGCTGTGCGGGCGGAGCAGTGACGGCCCGGCCCGCCACGTGTTTGTCGCCGGGTCATAGATTTCAACTGAGGTGAGTTCTCCGACTCCGGCCCAGCGCCCGCCGAGGGCGTAGAGGAGGCCGCCCACTGTTGTGGCGGCCAAATGCTCGCGGGCCTGGCCGAGCGGGGCGAGGGCGCGCCAGCTATCGGCAGTCGGGTCGTATTCAAGCAAGTCCTGCGTTCCCCCCACCCCGCCGACAATATAAATCTTGTCGTTCAGAGTCACAGCCACACCCGACATGCGCGGTTCGGGCAGTAAGGCGGCTTCACTCCAGGCAGCAGTTGCCGGGTCGTAGGCAAAAACAGTAGAGGTGGCTTCCCACGAGTCGGCGGCGGCTCCACCAAAAACGAAAATCTTGCCGTCCGCGGAGGCGGCCATGAGGTGATGTCGTCCTTCGGGGAGCGGCGCGAGATCGATCCACAGTTCAGCGCCGGGATCGTAGGCTTGAAAGACGGTTTCGCCGCCGAAGCCGCCCGGCACGTAGATGAGGCCATTGAGGACGGCGGCGGGCATTTCGGAGCGGGCGGGCGTTTGGCCCGTGCCGCCCTGCCATGCGCCATGAAAGAGATCAGGCGCGGTTTGACCAAAGGCCTCGTAGACGGGTTGCCCGACGACATCTGCTGGAAGCGAGAGGCCGAGGATATAAGCGGCAGTGGCAGCGGTGTCGGTGGTAGTGACGTGGGAGGTGAGGAGGTGATCGGCGACGACGTTTGGCCCGGCGATGATCCAGGGAATGGTCAGGTCTTCGGGGATGTTGGAGCCGTGACCAGTTCCGTGGCCGCCATGATCGGCGGTGAGAATGACGGTTGTGTTTTCGGGCAGGGCGTCGAGGAGGCGGCCCACCGCCGAGTCGGCGTTGGAGATTTCAAAGAGATAGGTTTCCGACATCCAGCCGGTGGAATGGCCGAAGAAGTCAATGTTTGGCAGGTGAACAAACATGAGGTCGAAGCCCTGTTGAATTTGGGCGGCGGCTTCATCGGCCACGCCTTGATCGCCGGTGATGATATAACTGTAAGAGTCCACCGAGCCGGGCGCGTTGAAGTGGCCCATCTTTTCTTTGCCGACGACCATCACCGTACGCAGTCCAGCATCGTGAGCAACCGAGAGAATCGTAGGCACAGAAATCGTGCCGCGCCCCGGCAGGTTGTCGTTCCAGGTGATACCGTGGCCTTCGGGGGTATAGCCGGAAAGCATGGAGGCGTGTGAAGGCAAAGTGACCGGTGGGAAGATCGTTTGGGCGTTCCAGGTGTAAGCACCACTTTGGGCCAGAGTAAAGATGCGGGGCGCGTCGGCCTGCAAGAGCGCGTCGGGGCGCAGGCCGTCAATGGAGATGATGACGACCCTTCGACTGTGCTCAGGGCTGGCTTCGGGCGGCGGGGGAGGGGTGGGAGTGTAGGTCGGCGGCAGTGTGGGAGTAGGAGACGCGGTAGCAGTCGGGGTAGCGGTCTCAGTTGGGCTGGCCGAAGGCGGCGGGGCCAGCGTCGGCGTCAGGGAGGCCGGGGGAGTCGGGGTGACGCAACCGGTGAAGATGAGAGCTAGACAGAGAACGAGTTTCCGCATGGGTAGAAGTTTACTACAACAAATTTGGAATGGAGCGAATTCGCAAATTCGTTGTTGGGTGGCGGCGAGGGCCTTCTCAAAGTCCATTGACAGAATGGCGTACTTGATGGTGGGAGCGGGTTGTACCCGCGATTTGCTTTGCGCCCGTCGCGGTTGCAACCCGCTCCCACAACTTCGGGGAAGCCCTGGGTGGCGGCGCGAACCTGGCGATTGCACACAAATGCTGTTCGCCCGCAGTACAACTGCGGGCGCGGACGGCACGCTTCGCGAACTGCCGTCCGAACTTGTGAATAATCACCGGCGCGAATAGCTTGACAAACCCCTTAAAGCGAGATAAAAGGCGATGTCATGCGCTTAATTCAGATTCGTGATTACGTAGTGATTTTTCTCGGCGCGAGCTTGCAGGCAGTGTGCTTCGCGTTATTTTTGGTTCCGGGGCGGCTGGCGGCGGGCGGCCTGAGCGGCGCGGCTCAGATTGTCAACCGGTTCACCGGCTGGCCGATTGGCACGATGATACTCATTGCCAACATCCCGCTGTTCATCATGGGCTGGAAGTTTCTCGGCGGGCGGCGCTTTCTGGCGCGAACCATCTTTGCCTCGGTCGTCTTCTCGGTGGTGCTGGACGCGTTGTCGTTCATTGCGCCGCCGCAGGGTGTCACTTCCGAACAGATATTGAACGCGCTTTACGGCGCTCTGCTGGGCGGCATCGGCGGGGGGCTGGTGCTCCGCATGAAAGGCACGAGCGGCGGCACGGAAATTCTGGCCCGGTTGTTATCGCGGCGATTCGGCATGCCGCTGTCACAAAGCTATCTATACACCGATGCCATCGTCGTGTTTCTCTCCGGTCTGGCCTTCAGTTGGAATCACGCCCTGTACGCGTTGATCGTGTTGTATGCCTGGGGCGTCGTGACCGACTTTGTGGTGGAGGGGCAAGGCGTGGTGCGCACGGCCACTATCATCACCGACCGGCCTGAAGCAGTAGCAAAGCAAATTATGGCCGACCTGGTGCGCGGGGTGACGGCCTGGCCCGGCACGGGCATGTATTCCGGTCAGGGCAAGCAGATTCTGTTTTGCGTCGTCAGCCGGGCCGAGTTGGCTCAACTCAAAACAATCATCTACGAAGCCGATCCCAATGCGTTTGTAGTGATCGGGGTGGCCCACGAAGCGTTGGGAGAAGGCTTCAAGGCGTTAGCAGAGGAGGCAAGGAAATGAAAGAAATTGCGGGAAGCGGGGGAAAGAGTCAGTGGCGGTATGACCGGCTGACGTGGCCGGAGATGAAAGCGGCGATTGCCCGCCGGCCTCAGCCGGTGGTGGCTGTGCCGATTGGGGCAGTGGAAGATCACGGGCCACAAACGCCGCTCTCGACAGACAACGACATCCTCGAGGGCGTGCTGGCCGAGTGCGGGCGGCGGGCCGATGGTGATCTGCTTGTACTGCCGACAATTCCGTTCGGCCTCGACGAGCATCATATGGACTTCCCCGGCACGATCGCAGTGGACATTGAGACGACGCTGGCGTATCTTTCGCAAGTGGCGACCTCGGTAGCGCGGCACGGCTTCACCCATATTTTGATTGTCAACGGCCACGGCTCGAATCAGTCTATTTGCGATCTGGCGGCGCGGAAGTGCGTGCTGGCGACGGGCGTGATTTGCGCCGCCACGACCGTCAACGCCGCCGTCAACCCGGCCCTGGTGGCCGACGTGCTGGACGCGGAGCGCAAAGGCGGCTTTGGCAGTGTGGGCCACGCCTGCGAGTACGAAACGGCGATGATGCTTCACCTGCACCCTGAATTGGTGCAAATGGACAAGGCGTATCGAGACATCGGCCAACTCAAACTCAAGTATTTCAACTGGGATCATCCCGAGCCAAGCGCCTATGCCTGGCAGGATTGGTGGAGCCGGTTCTCAAAAGAGGGGATTTGTGGGGACGCCTCGGCGGCTACCCTGGAGTTTGGCAAGCGGATGTTTGAGCTGACGGTGGAGCGCTTTGTGGACATGGTGCGTGAGTTCCAGACGATTGAAATCAGGCCCAGAGTCGATCATCATTGAAGGTTGCGCCGTGTTTTCATAGTGCTATAATCCTGTCACTTCACATTCTCTCAGGAGGAGAAAAATCATGAAAAAGCTATATCTCATCACCAGTCTGCTGGTCGTAGCGGCGTTGACGCTGGCGGCTTGCGGCGGCCCGGCGACCACCGAAGCGCCCAAAGACCTGCTGGGCCAGATTCTGGCGCGCGGCACGTTGGTCGTGTCCACCGACCCGAACTATGCGCCCCAGAGCGTGGCCAAGCCGGACGGCACGCGCACCGCAGGCACCAAGTGCGCCAGTGACCAGCTCACCGCGGGTGAACTGGAAGGCTTCGATATTGACGTGGCTCTTGAGTTGGGCAAGCGCCTCGGCGTGGAAACCTGCTTCGCCACCCCCGGCTGGGATGTCATCACCGCCGGAAGCTGGGCCGACAAGTGGGACATCAGTGTTGGCTCGATGACGATCACCACTGGCCGCCAGCAGGTGTTGCACTTCACCACGCCCTACTACTACACCCCGGCTCAGTTCGCCGCCGCCGCCGATTCGGGCATTACCAGCCTCGACGACCTCAACGGCAAGACTATTTGCGTTGGCGTTGCCACCACTTACGAATCGTACCTCAATAAGAAGTTCGACGATCTCGGCCTGCCCGAGTCTAGTATCTATGCCCAGCCACCGGAAGGCGTCACGGTGGTGCCGCTGACCAGCGATCAGGACTGCGCCCAATCCATCGCCGCCGGCCGCACCGATTTTCTGGCTTATCTGACCTCAGGCACGGTTGTGGATCAGAACATTGCCAGCGGTGTGCCAGTCGTTAAAGTCGGGGCGCCTGTGTACTCTGAGGACTTGTCGGTGTCGATTGACAGGTCGCACACGCTTGACCCGGCCACGCTGGTGAGCAAGCTTGACGAGGCTGTCAAAGCCATGCACGCCGACGGCACCTTAAGCAAACTCTCCAACCAGTGGTTCGGCGCCGACCTGACCCAGGCGCCCAAGTAAATTTCACTCTCAATCACGTGGAAGCGGCCTCGAGGCCGCTTCCACACTTTTATACCATGGCTACTGTCACCTCCACCGCCCCACACGTTGCCGTCAGTGGCAAAACGCAAGCCCAGTTGATTCAGGAGCTACAGCAACGCACCCGGCGCAATTTTACGCTGAGTGTCGCAGTTTCGTGGGTTGCGATGCTCGCGATTTTGCTGTTTGTGTTCAGCGGGTTGAAGTTCGAGTCCGGCCCTGCCGGAACGCAGGTGTCAATTACAAACTGGGTTGAATCCGGCGGCTTGAAGCAAAAGGTGGCTGAAACGCTGTTTACCTTGACAATTTCTCTGCCCGGCCAGTTTTCGTATTCGGCCATTACCCTCGACTGGAGCTTTATCAGCAGGAACCTTGAATTTATCAGCGCCGGCGTCTGGCAGACCATTGGCATCTCGGCGCTCTCGATCTTGTTTGCCACCTTGCTGGCGTTGTTGGCGGCGCTGGGGCGGCTCTCGAAAGCCCCGCCCATTTATGCGCTCTCGACGTTCTATGTCTCGCTGATTCGCGGCACGCCGCTCTATTTGCAGGTGATCTTCTTCTTCCTTGCCCTGCCTCAACTCGGCGTTAACCTTTCCGGCTTGTGGGCGGGGGTGCTGGCCCTCGGCCTGAACTATGGGGCGTACATGAGCGAGATTTTCCGGGCCGCGCTGCTCTCGGTGGGCAAAGGCCAGCGTGAAGCCGCCACCGCGCTGGGCATGACGCCATCGCAGACGATGGTGCGCGTCGTCCTGCCGCAAGCTTTGCGCTTTGCGGTTCCGCCCACAGGCAACGAGTTTATCGCCATGATCAAAGACTCGGCCCTGGTGTCGGCCACAGGCTTTGTGCACGAGATCATGTGGCGCGCCGGAGCCGCCGGCAAGCCCGTCAGCCGCAACCTCGAAGCCCTGCTCGTCGCCGCCGTGTTCTACTGGATCATGACCATCCTCTTTACCGGTTTGCAGGATCGGCTCGAAAGACACATGGCTCGCGGAGACCGCTGAAAGAAAATCCCAACTTCCAACTTCCAAAAACCCAACACAACTTGGATATTTGGGGCTTGGGATTTTGGGATTTGGGGTTTTAGGGTTTTATATGCCCATCGTCAAAGTTTCCAACCTCGACAAATACTTTGGCCGCCTGCACGTCCTCAAAAACATCTCGCTGGAAGTGGCCGAGAAGGAAGTGGTGGTAGTCATTGGCCGGAGCGGCTCCGGCAAAAGCACCCTGCTCCGCTGTATCAACTTTCTCGAAGACCCGGATGCCGGCACGATAGAAGTGGATGGCATTGCCGTCCAGGCCTCCCACCACAAAACACGGGAGCAACACCAGCAAATTCACGACCTGCGCTTAAAAACCGGCATGGTGTTTCAGGAGTTCAACCTGTTCCCGCATTTGAGCGTCCTTGAAAACGTCGTCGAAGCGCCTGTCACCGTCAAGAAGATAGACAAAGCCAAAGCCACCGAGATCGGCGCGGCCTTTCTGGAAAAGGTGGGGCTGGCGGCCAAACGCAACGAATTCCCCAACCGTCTCTCCGGCGGCCAGAAACAGCGGGTGGCCATTGCCCGCGCCCTGACGATGGAGCCACGGGTGATGCTGTTCGACGAGCCAACGTCGGCGCTCGACCCGGAACTGATCGGGGAAGTCCTGGAAGTGATGAGGCAGTTGGCCCGCGAGGGCATGACGATGATCGTGGTCACCCACGAAATGGATTTCGCCCGGCAAATGGCGGATCGCATCATCTACATGGACGAGGGCGTTATCATTGAGCAGGGCAACCCCCAACAAATCTTCACCGAGCCAGCCGACCCGCGCACCCGCCAATTTCTGGATCGAATCCTGGTGAAGGACCTAATGCTCGTGCTTCAGGAAAACCGCGACGAGAAGCCAAAATAAAGCCGCTAAAATACAGCGCCCCACTGCACGAAATGCAAGCGAGGCGCTTTTGGAACTGCTTATGAGTGATGAAAGAGTGCGGTCGGAGGGAGTTGAACCCTCACGCCTTACGGCACATGGCCCTCAACCATGCCTGTCTGCCAATTCCAGCACGACCGCGTTGCGCGTGTTTTGTAGGGCGATTTGACCGCTTCGCGTCGCCCTACACAGTTTCTTACGGCGCGCCGCTCATTATACGCAGTCACTAACCTTTGTCAATGAACAGCATCAGCCCTTACGAACTGCCGCTCTTTCCTCTGCGCACCGTGCTCTTTCCGGGCATGCCTCTGCCGCTTCACATCTTCGAAGAGCGGTACAAAGCGCTCGTCGGCGAATGCTTGCGCGACCACACCCCGTTTGGCGTTGTTCTCATCAAATCGGGGGCGGAAGTGGGCGCGCCTGCCGAGCCGCACCGCGTCGGCACCAGCACCCGCATCACCGGCGTCGAACGGCTGTCGGAAGGCCGCTTCAACATCGAAACCGTCGGCCAGGAGCGGTTTCGCATCCTCGAACTGCGCCAACATCACCCCCACCTCTCGGCGCTGGTTGAAAATTACCCGATGGCGGATTCCGGGGCGCTCCGCGCGCTGACTGCCGCCAACCACTTGCGGCCCTGGGTATCGCGCTACATGACTCTGCTCGCCAAAGCCGCCGACACCCCCTTCGACCCTGCCCGCCTTCCGGCCGACCCGCTGGCCCTCGCTTATCTGGCCGCCATCGTCCTGCAAACCCCGGTCAACACCAAACAAACACTGCTCGCCCTGCCCAGCACCATTGAACTGCTCGAACACGAACGCGCCCTCTACCGCAGTGAAATTGTCCTGCTCAGCGCCCTCCTCACCCAAATCCCCGAAGACGAAGGCGCTCCCTTCTCTGCCAACTGATTCATGACCCAAAACAGCACAACGCCCGAATCAGGCAACGCGCCTGCTCTCTCGTCCACGCTTCCTGTCATCCTCTTTGTCCTCGCCGCCCTCTTTCTTCCTTGCGGCTTGTTCAGCTACAACCTGATGAGCTGGTTCGTCGGAGAACTTTTTTATGGCTCAGTCTGGGTTAGCCGGTTGAGCCTGCCCCTGCAAGCCGTTCTCTCGCTTGTCGTCATCGCGCCGCTCGCCCTGGCTACCCGCGACCCGCGCTTCTGCCCAATTTATCAAACGTGGCTGATAGCCGTTCTGTTCGCTTTCCCAGCCACCGTTCTGCGATTTATTTACACCTACGAAGACCACCTCGCTTTCGCCGTTCAAATCTTCCTGACTCTCACCGCCAGCGTCGTCGCCTTCGTCATCCGGCGCAAAGCGCTAATGTTCAATTTGCGCCCGCTGGGGCTGGCGCTGATGGCGGCTCCGGTTGCCCTCTATCCGCTCGTCGTGTATGGCGCGCTCGGCTCCGGCCTCGACATTGCGCTCAGCCTCAGCGCCGGTTTGTCGTTCGGCCTGCTTGCCGCGCTCCTCCTCTCGCCCGCCGCCGACCATTTTGTTTTGAACGGCCTCGGCGCCAGCGTGACCCTGGCTCTGCTGGGATCGGCCTATGGATTTGACGGCAACCAGTTGATGCTCGCCGCCGTCCTGCCCGCCTTCGGGTTCGCCGTCACGGCGGTTGCCCCCTCGGTGGTTGCCACCACCGTCCTCGTCGGCCTGGTTGTCGCCGGACCGCTGGCCTTCTTCGACCCAAGCGAATTCACCTCTCAACTCGGCGATATTTCAAAGTGGGCAGTCAACGCCAGCACGTTGATGGTTTTGCTCGGGCTTGGGCTGGGGCCAGTCATGTGGGCCATCGCCAGAATGTTGAAGCTCAACGCCAAAAGTGGAAACGTAGTGACGGCGGCCCTGCCGCTGGCGGTTGCCCCGTTCACCTGGGCCGGAGCCGCCGTCCTCTTCTTCACCCTCGGCCAACCGGGGTTATATGGCGACCGCCTCTTCGTCATCCTCAAAGATCAGGCGGATGTTTCGGCGGCCAAACAGATTGCCGATCGTGATGAGCGGCTGACGTTCGTCTATCAAACGCTTACCAACCACGCCAACGCCACTCAGGCCGACGTCCGCCAAATGCTTGACCGCTTTGGCGTTCACTACACGCCTTACTATCTGGTCAACGCGATTGAGGTGGATAACAACCCGCTCGCCCGCTTGTATCTCACCACGCGCTCCGATGTGGATCGCGTGCTCTACAGCCCGCGCCTGCGCCCCCTGCCCGAACCGGAGTCCGTCAATATGGGATTCGAGGCGACGGTAAGTGAAAGCCCCGGCTGGAACATCAAGATGATCGGCGCGGATCGCGCCTGGACGGAGTTTGGGGCAACCGGGCAAGGCATTGTCGTCGGTCAATCCGACTCTGGCGTGGATGGCAGTCACCCGGCCCTGGGCGATGCCTATCGCGGGCAAGAGACTGGCGATGACTATAACTGGTTCGATCCCTGGGAAGGCACGACGTCGCCCAACGACGAAGGCAGCCACGGCACGCACACGATGGGGACGGTTCTCGGCGGGCGGGGTATTGGCGTGGCTCCGGGCGCGCAGTGGATCGGTTGTGTGAATCTGGAGCGTAATCTGGCGAACCCGGCGTTGTATCTCGATTGCATGCAGTTTATGCTGGCGCCGTTTCCGCATGACGGCGACCCCTTCGCCGATGGCGACCCGGCGCTGGCGGCGCACGTTCTCAACAATTCCTGGGGCTGTCCGGTCATTGAAGGCTGTGACCCTAACGCGCTTCTGCCGGCGGTGGACGCCTTGCGAGCCGCCGGCATTTTTGTGGTGGTCTCGGCGGGCAACGATGGGCCGGCCTGTGGCTCGGTTGAAGCGCCGCCGTCGCTTTACGACTCGGCCTTCTCGGTGGCCGCAGTAGATCGGGCTGGCGACGTTGCCGACTTTAGCAGTCGCGGCCCGGTCACGGTTGACGGGTCGGGGCGGAACAAGCCGGACATTGCCGCGCCGGGCGTGGAGGTGTTTTCGGCGTTGCCGGGTGGAACCTATGGCGCAAACAGCGGCACGTCAATGGCCGGGCCGCACGTAGCCGGGGTGGTGGCCCTGCTGTGGTCGGCTCAACCGGAGTTGATCGGCGACATCGATCGCACCGAGCAAATCCTCATCGAGACGGCGCAACCGTACACCGGAGTCCGCTCTGGTTGCTTCGAGGGCAGCCTCCCCAACACCGCTGTCGGCTATGGCATGGTGGATGCTTACGCCGCAGTAAAAATGGCGCTAGGCAAATAACTTGTCAAGTCTGGTAGAATCGTTTCGGGATCAGGAGCCTTTTTTATGCGAATTGTGTTGGACGCGATGGGGAGTGATAAATTCCCCAACCCGGAAGTGGAAGGGGCGGTGCTGGCTGCCTGCGAATTTGGCGATGAGATTATTTTGACCGGCGACGAAGCCCGCCTGCGCCCTCTGCTCGACGCGCAACTCAAAGCTTCCCCGGAGGCAAAGGTCAGTATTGTTCATGCGAAGGATGTGGTGCAGATGGGCGACAAACCGGCCTTTGCCTCGCGCCAGAAGGCCGAGAACTCGATGGCGGTTGGTATGCAGTTGGTGAAGGAGGGCAAAGGCGATGCATTTGTGACGATGGGCAACACCGGCGCGGCGTTGGCCAATGGTCTTTTTATCTTCAAAAGGATTCGTGGGGTAAAACGTCCGGCGCTGACTGTGTCATTGCCTACGCGCAAAGGGCGAGCCACCCTGCTCGACATCGGCGCCAACGCCGACTGCCGCCCCGAATTCCTGCTCCAGTTCGGCATCATGGGCAGTGTCTACGCAAACAAAGTGCTTGGCGTCGAGAACCCGCGCATCGCCACCCTCTCCAACGGCGAAGAAGAAGGCAAGGGCAACACCCTGGTCAAAGAGTCACAGGCCCTGTTGAAGAAGAGCAAGCTCAACTACATTGGCAACGTGGAAAGCAAGGAGTTTTTCGCCGGGGAAGCCGACGTGGTCGTCACCGACGGCTTCACCGGAAATGTCTTTCTCAAAACCAGCGAGAGTGTCGCTTCCTTCATGAGCGACATGATCCGCGAGGCCATCGTCAAAAGCCCGATCACCACTCTGGGCGGCGTGCTCGTCCGCCCGGCCTTTGCCGCCATCCGCGCCAAAATGGACCCGACCGAGGTGGGCGGCGCGCCACTGCTGGGGCTGGACGGGGCGGCTATTGTCGGGCACGGACGCTCGAACGCCCGCGCCGTCCGCAGCGCCATCAACGTAGCCCGCATTGCGGCGCAACAAAAAATGGTGGACGCTATCCGCGCCGAACTTGCGGCGCAGCTTTCTGAGACGGAGTTAGCAGGAGTCACTGATGAGTAACGGAAATCATAATGGACGTGTTCGTGTTGTAATCACCGGCCTGGGCGCTATCACCCCCCTCGGCCTGACCGTAGACGAATTCTGGGACGGGCTGACCAATGCCCGAAGCGGCATCCGCCGCATCACCCAGTTCGACGCCACCGGCTTCGACTGCCAGATCGCCGGCGAGATCAAAGGCTTCGACCCGGCCAAATACATTGATCCCAAGGAAGCGCGGCGCATGGCGCGTTGCACGCAAATTGCCGTGGCCGCCGCCAAAGGGGCCGCCGCCGACGCCGGGATTGAAACGCCGTTGAATGAAGACCGGCAGGAACGAGTCGGCGTGATTGTCGGCACGGCCATTGGCGGGATCGATGAAGCCGATAAAGCTATTAACGAATTCCGGGGAAAGGGCGCGGTGCGAGCCAATCCGTTCGCCGTCACCGCCTGCATTCCCAACATGCCCGCTCACCACGTCTCACGCGCGCTCCTGGCGCGCGGCCCGCTGATGACGCTGGTAACGGCCTGCGCCACCGGCACCCAAGTGATCGGCGAGGCCACTGAAGTGATCCGGCGCGGTTCGGCGGACGTGATGTTTGCCGGCGGCACCGAGGCCCTGATTGGCGACTTCGCCATCGCCGGGTTCTCCGGCATGCGCGCCCTGCCCGTCCACTACAACGACGCGCCCGAAAAGGCCTCGCGCCCGTTCGACAAAGACCGCGAAGGCTTCATCTTCTCCGAAGGCTGTGGCATCGTGATGCTGGAAAGCCTGGAGCACGCCAAAGCGCGCGGCGCTCGCATTTATGCCGAAGTGCTGGGCCAGGGCGCGTCGTCAGATGCTTTCCACGTCGCCCAGCCCGACCCAAGCGGCGAGGGCGCGATCCGGGCGATGAAGTGGGCCTTGCGCGACGCGCACGTTGACCTCGACGAAGTTGGCTACGTCAACGCGCACGGGAGCAGCACCCCCATCAACGACCCGCTGGAGACGCTGGCGATCAAACGGGTGTTTGGCGAGCACGCCTACAACCTGTGCGTCTCGTCCACCAAATCCATGATCGGCCATCCGATGGGCGCGTCCGGCACACTGGAAGCCATTGCCTGTGTCAAGACGTTGACCACCGGCGTCGTCCACCCCACCCTCAACCTCGACAACCCTGACCCGGAATGCGATCTCGACTACGTGCCGCACACGGCTCGCGAGAAGAACGTCAAAGTGACGCTGTCGAATTCATTCGGCTTGGGCGGACAAAATGCCTGCCTGGTGCTGGGCAAGTTCGAGGATTAACGATGCGGCTGATCACCAACGAACCACTCATCAAACGCAACGCCGCTATCGGCAAATACAGCGCCGCCGCCGGGCTGATCGTTTTAGTTGCCGGGCTGGCGGTATCGTTCTTCAAACAAGATGATCCGCAATGGCAGTTTGTCCCCTTCGTCACCCTGGTCGTCGGTTTCATTCTGTCGAACGTCGGCATCTACTTCTCCAACCGCTACGTGCGCCCGCCCCGCCCCGATCAGTCGCTTGACGCCGCCCTCAAAGGATTCGACGACCGCTATCACCTCTATCACTATCGCGCCTCAACGCCGCACATGCTCATTTGCCCCGCCGGAGTCTTCGCTCTGGTAGCCAAGTTTCAACCAGGCGAAGTCGCGTGGGACGGCAAACGCTGGAAGCAAACTAAAGGCACGAATGTTTTTCTCTCGCTGTTCGGCCAGGAAACACTGGGTAACCCCAACGCCGAGGCCGCCGGGGAGGCAGAGTCGCTGTCCCGTTTCCTCGCCAAAAAAATCGGGCCGGATGTGCCGCCGGTTCAGGCCGTCGTCGTCTTCTACAATCCCAACGTCACCGTCAACGCCAAAGACGCGCCCGTTCCGGCCGTCCACGTCAAACAACTCAAAGAGCATCTCCGCAAACTGCCCAAGGGCCTCACCCTCTCGCCAGACCAGATCGCCAGATTCGACGAAGCGCTCGGCCTGTAATGGACCCTTCGGAATACGACAACATTGCCCGGCTCGAAGCGCGGCACTGGTGGTATCGGGGAATGGCTGCCATCAGCCTGAACTTCTTACAGCGCACTTTCGTTTCCGACAACGGCGCGAAGCGTGCCACCGCGCGCGAGGGGGAGCTTCGCTTGCTGGACGCCGGGTGCGGGCCGGGCGGCATGTTGACCCGCTTAAGTGCACTCGGTCGGCCATTCGGTATTGACCTTCACCCGCTGGCGCTGGCCCACGCCAGCGGCAAAGCGCCGCTGGCCCGGGCGGCGGTCGAACATCTGCCCTTTGCCGAGGACAGCTTCGATCTGGTAACATCGTTCGACGTGCTATACCACCTCACCGTCGGCGACGACGAAGCCGCCTTGCGCGAGTTCGCCCGGGTTCTGCGAAAACCCGCGTCCGGCAAACCGGGCGGCATCTTGCTCATCCGCCTCCCGGCGTGGGAGGCCTTGCGTGGTGCGCATGACGTTGCCGTCCACACCCGTCACCGCTACACCGCCCTGGAGCTTCGAGCCAAGCTGCGCGCCGCCGGTTTCCGCATCAAACGACTCACTTACGCCAACACCCTGCTCTTCCTGCCCATCCTGCTTCGCCGCATTCTGCAACCCGACTCTCAGGCTGACAGTGACGTAGAACTGCCCTCGCCCGCCCTCAACCGCTTTTTGGAATTTCTGCTTCAGCTAGAAAAAAACTGGCTCACTTATTTCAACCTGCCCTTCGGCGTCAGCCTCTTCGCCCTGGCCCAAACCTGAGAGATTGTAGGGCGAATTGCCAATTCGCCCTACAAAAAACGGCAACTCATCATGCACCCTAAAAACATCTCCGTCTTTTTCCCGGCCTACAACGACGCGGGCACAATTCCCACGATGATTATTCGGGCGCTTCAAACACTGCCCGAGGTGTCGGATGATTACGAAGTCATCGTCATCAACGACGGCTCCACCGACGACACCGGCCGGGTGCTGGATGAGATGAGCCGCCTTTATCCCCATCTCCGGGTCATTCATCATAGCCAGCCGAGCGGCTACGGCGGTGTCCTGCGAGCCGGTTTCGCCGCCGCCCAAAAAGAATGGATTTTTTACACCGATGGCGACGCCCAGTATGATTCCCGCGAACTGGCCCTGCTGGCCCGCGCCGCCGGGGACGGGGTAGACATGGCGCAAGGCTACAAAATCAAACGTCACGATCCTTTCCACCGGATTGTCATCGGTTGGCTCTATCAATACTTCGTCAAATTCGTCTTCAACCTTTCCATCCGCGACGTAGACTGCGACTTTCGCCTGATGCGGCGGTCAATCTTCGACCGGGTGAAACTGGAGTCCACAACCGGCACGATCACCTTCGAGATGGTGAAGAAGATTCAAGATGCGGGCTACCATATTGTCGAAGTTCCCATTCATCACTGGTACCGGCAATATGGCCTGTCGCAATTCTTCAACTTCCCCCGCGTGTTCCGTACCCTGGTGGCGCTGATCGGCTGGTGGTGGCGGCTGGTGGTTCTGCGCGAACATACGAAAACGCGAAACATGCCATGATCCCTCAAGCCAACCCCGGCGCGTCCTACCGCGCCCACAAAGCCGAAATTGACGAGGCCATCCGCCGCGTGACCGAGTCAGGTTGGTATATCCTCGGCCCGGAAGTCGAAGCGTTCGAGGCCGAGTTCGAGGCCTACGTTGGCGTTAAGCACTGCGTCGGCGTCGCCAACGGCACGGACGCGCTTCGCATCGCCATCCAGGCCGCCGTCTCCTATCGCGGCGCGGAGGGCGTCACCGTCTCGATGAGCGCCACGGCTACCGTGGCAGCCATCGTCGAGGCTGATTGGCAGCCGATCATGCTCGACATCCTGCCCGACGAATTCACCCTCGACCCGTCGGCGCTCGAGGCGGCCCTGACCGCGCCGGGCATGTTTATCATCCCGGTGCATCTCTACGGTCAACCGGCGCGCATGACGGAAATTATGCGGTTGGCAGAAGAACGTGAGGCTGTGGTGATCGAAGACTGTGCCCAGGCGCACGGTGCGATTTACCAGGGCAAACGAGCCGGCTCGTTCGGCGCGGCGGCGGCCTTCAGTTTTTATCCGACCAAGAATTTAGGGGCGTTGGGCGACGGCGGCGCAATCGTCACCAATTCAGAAGAGATTGCGGAGCGGGCGCGGCTCTTGCGGATGTATGGCTGGCGCGAGCGCTACATCTCCGACATTCACGGCACGAACAGCCGCCTCGACGAACTACAGGCCGCCATCCTGCGTGTCAAACTGCGCCACTTGGATGAGGATAACGCCCGTCGCAGCCGCATCGCCGAGAGCTACGACAACGCCTTTGCCAGCCTCAACCTGAAACTACCCCCGGCCGGCGGCGTGTATCATCAGTACGTCATCCGCCACCCCAAGCGTGACGCGCTACGCCAGCAGTTGACGGCGAAGGGCGTTGGCACATCCATTCTCTACCCAGTCCCCATCCACCTCCAGCCCGCCTACGCCGACAGCCCGCCCCTCCACCTGCCGGTCACCGAACAGTTTGCCCACGAGCTTCTTTGCCTGCCGATTTATCCTGAGTTGACGGATGGTGAGGTGGAGAGGGTTTGTGAGGCCGTGAGGGAGGCGGCAAAGGGGTTGGGCTAAAAAGCAGACTTCCGAAGTCTCGGAGACTTCGGAAGTCTGACAGCGAGCCTATGCCCCAAACATCCCTGCATTCTTCTTCGTGTAATCGTTCAGCAGATACGTTGAAACACCCACCAGCGCCCAGGTGATTGGCACGGTGCAACAGAAGGAAAAGCCAACTGTAAAGAAAGCTATCACCAGACCAATCATGTTCCAGACTAGCACGCCCAGCAGCCACGCCAAACCCACATTCGTGTTGCCGCTGTAAAGCCAGCCAATGCCGAGAAAGCCAAAGATGCCGGGCAAGGCTTCCAGCACGAGAGCAATGGTGCGATCTTTCGTGCCAGCAGAGGCGGGCGCCGAGGTGGCCGTCGAATAACTTGGCTGGGGTGGCGTGTATAAAGGTGGCGGCGGCGGGGTGAAGGCCGGTTCGGGGGGTGGCGGCGGCGACACATACTCTGGCGGCACTTCGGGCGGGGTTGGCGCGGCGGGCATTTCTTCAGAGGCGGTTGCCACTGAGTCGGTCATCAACTTTTCCTCGGTCGCCGTGGCCGTCAGGTCAACGCCACAACTAATGCAAAACTTTCCCGTGTCAGGGTTTTGCGTGCCGCAAGCCGGGCAGGTAATCATTCCAATCTCCTCTCAACTGTCAAAATAAAAGCCCCGTTTTGCAACGGGGCTGTCTCGCTTACGACGCCAGGTAGTCGTCCAACACCTTCTTTGCAATCTTATACTGACTGCCGATCTGCTTGGCCTTGATCTGGCCGCCGGTGATCAACTGCATCACATCGGCTTCAGAGACTTGCAGATACGACGCGGCCTGGGCCGGGTTCATCACATCGGGCGCAGGGCCGCCCGACGGCGCAGTGGGCGGCGGCGCAGCCGGGGCCGCCCCGCCCGCAGGCGCGGGCGGCTGCATCGCGCCCTGGAAAGCCTGGCCCATGATATTGCCAATGCCGATGCCGGCGCCAATCCCGGCAGTGAGGCCCGCGCCGCCGCCAGGATTCTTGGCCGCGTCGCGCATGGCATCCGCCGCTTGCAGTTGCATGTAAGTCTGCATGTCGAGCATGCCCATCGCCCGCAGTTCTTCCGCCGACTTGGACGAAGGCTTGATGTTCTCGACGTAGAACGACTTGAGGGTGATGCCGATGGCCTTGAAGTCGTCCTGGGCTTTGGCCCGCACGCCCGCCCCGATCTCTTCGGTTAGGCCGATGATGTCCAGCACCGACTTGCCCTGCTTGGTGCCAAGCTCGCCGAGCAAGTCTTGAAGCTTGGAGAGGATCATCGAGCGGAAGCGGCCTTGAATGTCTTGGGTCGTGTAAGCGCCTTGCGCGCCGACGATCTGGGCCACGAACTGTTGCGGGTTGCTCACCTGGAACGAGTAGGAGCCAAAGGCCTGCAAGAGAGCAATGCCCAGACCCACGCCTGGATTCTTCACGATAATGGGCTGGGGCGTGCCCCACTTCTGGTCGGCAAATTCGCGCACGGCCACGTAATACACTTCTGCCGTGAACGGCGAGCGCTCGTTGAAGAGCTTGCCGACCCAATCGCGGACGAAAGGAATGTTCGCGGTGGTAATGGTGTGCCGGCCGGGGCCAAAGGTGTCGAGCGCCCGGCCATCGCGGAAGAAGACCGCGTTCTGGCTTTCGCGCACGATCACCTGCGAGCCGATCTGAAAGTCGCCAGAGCCAGACTCTGGAAAGCGATGCACAATTTCGTTGCGCATCTCATCAGGGTATTCAATCACATCAAAAATACGACGAGCCATGTAAGTCCTCCGTCAGAGTTAGAGTGTGGAGTTAGATTAAGAGTTACGAAGTAATCACGTCTTTGCGGCGGTCGAAGGCGGTGACGCATTCGGCGCAAATGTTGGTCAGGTTGCGGATGGCGGCCGGGAGGCCGTCGGCGCCCACCGAGGCATCCACGTTGTCCACCGCGCCGGTCACTCTGCTTACGCCCTCCAAGAGTTGGTTGTCGTAGTCGTAGAGTTTCACCAGCTCGGCGTCGTTGATCTTCACCGCGCCGAACAACCCGCCGTAGCCGTACGAGGCCGTCTTCATCCCGTCAATGAAATTGCGAAGCTTGACGGCGGCGGCTTCCATGTTGTCAATCTGATCGATCATCCCTTCGCCGATCATTCGCCGCTGAATTTCAGAGATGCGCGCCCACTGTTCGTCGTAGCGCTGGGCCAGCGTCTCGCGCAACATCTTGTCGGCGGTGCGCCGCTGTTCCTCTTTGAGGTAGCCGCCGAAGCCGGGGATTTTGCTGGCGAGTTTCTCAAGCAGGTTCTGCGAGTCGGTAATCTTGGAAAACATGTCGGTCATAGAATTATCTCCTTCGTAGATTTAGACAGCGGATAGAACAGAATGTTTCATAGGAAGTATTCAGTGCCGCAGTGCTGGCACTTGCTCACGCCTTTGCCCGCCAGCGTCACTTGCCCGCCGCACCGCTTGCACTCGTGCAGGTCGCGCAGTTGAGCCGCCTGGGCGCTGTACAGCACACCATCGTCCCAATTGATGTAGCCGCTGAACACGCCCATACCCACCAGATTGTACACCCAATTTTGAACTTGCTCGCGCGTTGTCTTCAACTCAAGCACCAGGTCACTAATCCGCGCTCAGACACCAAACGTTTTCGCGAAGCGGGCACTTGGTGTCTGAGCGCGGGGCATTATAATTCCTGCCATGCCTGCTTCTGATCAAGGTATTCACCCCGAACGCTATCAACTCATCCCTCGCGTGCTGTGCTTCATCACTCACCCCGGGCGTGAAGTGCTTCTGCTCAAAGGCGCGCCGACCAAGCGCATCTGGGCGGACAAATACAACGGCGTCGGCGGCCACGTGGAACGCGGCGAGGATTTTTACTCCGCCGCGAAACGCGAGATTGCCGAAGAGACAGGCTTGATCGTGCGCAACCTGCGCTTTCGCGGCGCGATCAACATTGACGCTGGACAAGCTATTGGCATCGGCATCTTCGTCTTCACTGCGGTTTCAGACTCAGGGGAAGCCGCCTCAAGCGGGGAAGGGGCGTTAGAGTGGGTCCCCTTTGAACAAATCGGCCAGCGCGATCTGGTCGAAGACCTGCCAGTGCTTCTGCCCAAAGTGCTGGCGATGCGGGATGACGACCTGCCATTCTTCGGGCGCTACTGGTACGACGACGAGGGGCGGCTGAAAATCGAGTTCGGGTAAATGGTTCACCCCTCGTGGGAGCGCGCGGAGCGTGCAACCGCGATGCGAAGCGGGTCGCGCGTACAACGCGCTCCCACAAGGGGCAGGCCTCACGGCAACGCTCCTGCAACCACTCCAGCAATACCACCGTGGGAGCGGGTCGCGTGCTTTGCGCGGGCTGTGCCTGCAACCGCGATGCGAAGCGGGTCGCGCGTACAACGCGCTCCCACAAGGGGCAGGCCTCACGGCAACGCTCCCTGCAACCACTCCAGCAGTATAATCCCCGGCTCAGTCAACTCCGGCCTGGAATTCAGCAACGCATCCAACTCGTCAATCGCGTCCTGCAGAACATCTCGGCGAATATTTTCCTCCAGCCCCGTCGCCCGTTCCAGACCTTCGTTGTACCAATCGGCGGCCCCGTTCACATCGCCGAGCGCCAGGGAGACTAACCCGGCCTTGAACGCCGCCAGCGCGCTCTGCGGGCGAAGCGCCGCCATCCGCTCAAAATCGGCAAGAGCCTGGGTATAGTTGCCCGCCGCATAATACTGCTCACCCCAAGTCGAGTACATCTGGCCTGCTTTGTCGAGGATGGCGTCATACCATCTTTGATTTTCAGGGAAAGCGGCATCGAGTGTGTAGGCTCGCTGAATGTCCTCCACCGCGGCGTCTATTACTGACCGCGCCTCGGCCTCACTGCCCGGCCCAGCCGTGAAGAGAGAAAGCACCAACACATATTCAATCCGCGCCCGGAACTGCAAGTAGAGCAGGTTGTCGGGCGAGTAGCGTAAGGCTTCCGTATAACTCTCAATCGCTTTGCGAAGCTGGGTATTGGCGTCGAAGCCGGGGCACGAGCGGAGCAAAAACTCAACCTGAGCGCGAGTGCGGTAAGTAAAGTGATCGCCGGGCTTGATGTCAAGGGCGTGATTGAAATCGTCAATCGCCAAGTTGAGTTGAGTCACCGTCTCCGCCTTTTCGGCTTCGGTTGCGGTGCTACTGGTGCAACGATTGACGCCCACAGGATTCGCCAGCCGCCAGTGCGCCGTGCCGCGCGAAACCAGCATGACCGGATTTTCAGGTTCCAGTGCAACCGCCTTCTCCCAGTCCGATAACGTCTGCTCATACTCGCCAAGCCGGTAATGGGCATAACCCACCGCCAGCCAAATCCCCGCCGTCTCTTCAATTTGAGCGGCCTCGGCAAAACTCGCCAGCGCCAGCTCAAAAGTCCGGCCGGCGTCTGCCTCCTCGCCAGCCACGCTTAAGTCGTTCGCCTGGGCAAAATATATCCAGCCCCGGCCCGCCAGCGCCTGAGCGTTCTGCGGGTTGAGGGCAATTGCCTGTTCGTAATCGGCGAGCGCAACTTCCGGTTGACTCAAAGAATGGTGAGCAACCCCACGCCACAAGTAGTAATCGGATTGATCGGGATTGAGGGTGATGGCCTGATCGAAGTCGGCCAGCGCGGCGGCGAACTTTTCGCCGGCGGCCCCGGTTTGGCCGTCGGCCTGCAGGGACAACGCCCAGTTTTCATAAACGATGGCCCGGCTGGCAAAGAGACGGTCAACGGTTCCGGCGCGAGCAATGAGCTGGTTGTAACTGGCGACGGCTTCTTCGAACTGGCCAAGTTGGGCCTGGGCGGCGGCGCGGTTGGTCAGGCCGGTTACATCATCAGGGGAGATTACCAGCAGGCGATCATAAGCGGCCACTGCCTCAGCCTGCGCGCCCTGATCACGATCGGAATTGCCAGCCACCAGATAGTGATAGGCGACGACTTCACGCCCCAAATAACTGCCAAAGCCAATCAGGAACCCGGCGGTGACGACCAGCGCCAGGACACGCGCCCCCAACGAATACGTGCGTTTTGTTGCGGGCCGGGAACGTCCGGGCAAAATCTCGACGGCGGGCGCGGCGATCAAAATTATTGCCGCCAGCGCCGGGTAAATATCCGGCTGGCTGAGTCTTGTCTCTGGCCACAAAAACGCGAGCAGGCGAAGCAGGGCCAGGGTCACAGCGGCTCCGCCCGCCCACCAGGCCAAACGGCTCCGGAGTTCAGTGAGGCGGTGAACCCGGAGCGGCGTCACCACGCCCCACCAGAAAGGCGGCAGAAACGTCGCCAGGTGAAAATAAGGATAGAGATCGGCCAGGCTGTAGGGCGTCCACAACAAATCAACGCCGAGGAGGGTTGGAGCCAATTCGCCAATTGCCAGGAAGACAATGACGATCAAGAAGCCAAACAGATAGAGCAAGCCCATCTTACTGCGCAAGGGATCGTAACTGAGGTCTTTGCGCACTACCGAGTCAGGCAACATGCTATTGATCCGTTTACGCAAAGCGGCGTACCAGGAGGTGTGGCCGTTGATGACGATATGGCTTTCCGGGCCGGTCACGGCCATGCGCGAGATTTGCGCCAGGGGGGCGCCAAAAAGCAGGACATCGGCCACGACAAATTGTTTGATGTCATACCAGCGCAAGACATGCTCTTGATAGGCCTGCCCCACCCGGATGCCTTGCAAGTCCACCCGCACTGCCTGGGACTGGGTGGCTTTTTGAATAGCGCTCAATGGCGTCTGCGAGAGTACGACAAAACCAGCAAGGGTGTAAAACACTGCGTAAAACAGGAACGACGCCAAAATAAGTTGCCCGGCCACTTCGGGCTGGAAGGATGTCTGAACGGTGAGGGCAACTGCCTGGTTGAGGGTCGGGTTAAAGTTAGGGTTATTCTCCAACAGAGGCGAGGCATAAAAACTGATGTTAGCCAGCATCTGGCTCCGGGTTTCCACCCGCGTGGTAAGCAAAGGGATAAGGAACAGGAATGCCGCCAATAAGACCAGCGCCGCCTGTTGGAAAAAGGCCAGCACCGGGTGCTGGAAGCGCACCAGATATTGCCGCCGCGCCAGGCGGCTCGTCACTGTGGAGATGACGGCCTTCGCTTTCACATCCAGACCATACGCCCGCTCCAATTCATGCAGGCGCTCGGCGATCTCGGTTGCGCCGACAATGTCGTCCTGGGCCTGATACAGCCGCATGGCTTTGTCGAATTGCCCGAAAGCCTGATCGGTGTTGCCCAACTCTAAATTTGTCTCGGCCAGCAGGCCGGTAACGCGCGCCTCAAGCTCGGCGTCGGCGTAAGCTTTGAGTACCTGTAACGCAGTTTCGAGATGAAGCAAGGCTATTTGAGGCCGGCCGAGGCGGAGCAAGACTTGCCCCAGATTAGCTTCAATGCGCCCGCGCCGGTATTCACCCAGTGGCGCTTCCTGCTCGGCCAATAACCTTTCACAGATCGGAGTCACGTAGGCGGCATCGCCCATGGTCAGGTAGAGGTAGGAACGCTTTTCGTCGGCTTGCACCAAATCGGCAGTCTTGCCACAGGTCGTCAACAGCCGCTTGGCTCTCCGGAACCAACGCGCTCCGGCTCCGAACAGACGGGCAATCGTCCAATCCTGGCCGCGCACAACCGGCCAGAATTTCGGGTTCCATACTCTTGGGCCAAAGTACAAACTCAAATACACAATCAAGGGCAATGAGACGGGAAACAGAATCAGGTTGATCAGGAATTGCCGCCACCGGTTTCTCTTGGGCTGAATGAATTCACGATAGCCGCGCGCCGCAATCGCCAAATTGACGTGCGCGTCGCCCAGACTGAACATGGTATAAGCCTGCTCGGACTCAGAACCTGGCAGTTTGCGAAACAGGGTCAGCGCCGACTCGTAGAGCTTGATCGCCTCCACATAGTCCCCGGCTTTTGCCAGCGCCAGGCCATAAGACCGGGTGACGTAAGGCTTCAAGAGCGGCGAAAGGTCGCCCTTCTCGTGAAGTGTCTTCAGCCTCGGCAGGCTTGCATCCCATTGGCCCCGTAGTTGAGCCAGCCGGCCCAACATGTAGGCCAGCAAATCGTCCAGGCGCGGCAAGGCGCGCGATTTCAACGCCACCAGGTAGCCGCGCGCTTCGAGGGCCGTGTCAATCAACCGGTCGGCGGCGGCCAGGCGGCGCTCGCCGGCATAGACACGGAAAGTGCTTGCCAGATACTCGATGCCCGCCTTGCGGTCGGCCAGCAACATGTGATAAAGGCGGATCTGGTCTTGAACAAACGGGTCGGGGTCCGGGTGAGCGTCGTAATGCGCCAGGGCACGCTGGTGAGCGGCAATGAAGGCCCGGGGATCATTAGAAACCCAACGCAGTTGGAGAAGCTCGCGCTCAGCCGCTTGCATGGCGAAGCGTTGCCCGCGTTGCTCGCGTTGCTCGCCGTCTTCTGGCAATGAGTCACCCGTCGGCCAGATGAACGAGAACTCCGCCAACCGGGCCGCCAGCTTTTCGTCGCGGCCATCGTCTCGCGCGCGCAAGGCTTTGAGCAGGTCGGCGTTGTACGAATGCGGCACGGCGGCCAGGTTGATGGCCTCGGCCAGCAGCGGGTGAGCTTTTTTGAGGATCTGATCCAGCAACAGGGTAGTCGTCGTGCCTGCCGGGTCGGATGATGAGGAAGCAGGGGCGTGGCCGGTCATGGTTACAGCCAGTCTTCGTCTTTCTGCGTATCCATGGCCGCCACATCTGCCATTTTGGCTAAGAGGCCGGGGTAGCCGCCGGAAGTTTTGAAGATCGTCGGCAAATCAAGCCCGTCAATTTTGCGTCGTTCGACGATGTACTCGCGCACGTGCGCTTCGGTAAAGAGGTCGAGGCTGGTTTTGGCAACCAGGTCTTTCATCTCCGCCGCCAGAGCCGGAGCTTTGCGGCCGGCAACGATGACCAGCACGCCCGGCAGGTGCCGTTTGTGCAGGCGGGGAAGCAAATAATCCTGCAACCAGCGCTCGGCGTCGGCGGTCACGTCTTCAAACGAGTCAAATAAAAAGACGGCCTGCTTTTTCTCCTCCAGCAAAGTTGCCAGGCAGGCGAAGAAGGCGTCGTTGATCTGGCTCTCGGCGGCGCGGCGGGCCATGTCGCTGTCGGTTTGAATGTAGAACTGGTTGTCTTTGATAATGTCGCGCCCGGCCACATCCTGAGCCTGAATGGTCGAACCACTTACATCGGTTATCTTGACACTGCCCGCCCCCTGTCCACTGCCGGAGAGGGTGATGTTCACGCCGGTAAAGCTATTGATGGCGGTGGTGAGTTGGTTGAAGTATTGCGCGCCCATCTGGTCGCGGGTGAGGCGCACCAGCGAGAGGTAATCGTGCGGGCGGCGGTCGCGGAAGTCCACGTGCATCACCGGAATGTTGGCCTGTTCGCAGTGGTGGCGCATCGTCTGGATCAGCCACGTCTTGCCCATATCGGCGAGGGCTTCGACCAACATGATGGTTTTTGGCGTTTCACGCGCCAGCATCTTTTGAAAGCCCTGATATTGTTTTTCGCGGTTGACGAACCAATCCACGTAATCAGGCATCGCTTTTTCCTTTGATGTCCCGGCCAGCCAGACTGCCAATATTGATGTTGGAGTTGCTGATGTTGCTAATCGTCACCCCGCTCGACTCCTGTTCCTCTTCAGCGGCGGCCGGCGGGGCGAAGATATTGCCGTCCTCGGCGCGCAGGTAAACATTGGGGATGCCCCAATTGCGGCCATCCGGGCCGAGGTCCTGGTAGATGGCCCGCCGCCCGACGGCGGCGGCCACGTCAACCGCCGTGGGCGTGGGTTGCGTCAGCGCCTCGTAGAACTCGCGGGCGAAGATCAGCGCCGCCCGATCCGGAACGGGGTAACGCATGGCGACGACGGCGGGCAAGCCGCGTTGGACAAGATTCGGGGCGAGGCCGGAGAAGGCGTCCCCGGCAGAGGCGGCGGCTCCCTGGCAGGCGTTGAGCACGGCCAGTTTGGCCTCGGGCGCGTCTTCAAAGAATTCGCGCAGGACGCGGTCAGAGATTTTAGTCGCCTCGCCAAACTCATCTTCAAAAAGCAAGTAGCCGCGCTGGCCGTCGAAGTGGCCGTGCCCGGCGAAATGGAAGACGTGTGGCTTTGTGTCACGAAGCGCAGAGCGAAGTGAGGCGTTGGTGGTGTGATCGAGGAAGTGCAGTTCCAGCCGTTTTTCGTCCACTGCTCGCCGCGTGGCCTTCGTGAGCAAGGCGCGCTCTTGTTCGAGATTAAGGGCAGGCAAATCGGGCGGGCTGGAGAAGGCAACCAACACTCGCAGAGGCGGCGTCACCGTCATCGGCTTGGCGAATGAGGCCGCGTCCACCACGTAGCGCGAGAGAATCACGTTGCTTGAAATTGCCAGGAACAAGTCGGGCTGAGGGTCGTAGAGAAATTCCCAGGGCAAGGCGCTGAGTTCCGGCGGGCGCAAGCGCAGGCGGACGCGCAGGCGGTCCCCCGCGCCGCGCGCGTGGCCGAGCGCGGTGCGAAACATCATCGCCACTTGATCGGGCAAAAGCGCCTCAAACAGACGGCGGCCAAATTTGAGAAAGAAGCTTTCGTCCGTCTGGCTGTTTTCTATCGCTTGCAGAGCCTGTTGCAAAGTCTCGTCAGCTACATTGAGAACCAGTGTGCCGCTAGCATCGCCCGCCGAAGAATCAATGGCAACCGGGTAGCGGCCCGGTTCTGTGCTATTCTCTACGCGAATGTCTACGTCCGAAAAGCCGTTGGCGTCGTTCATCAGATTTGTTTCCTGGTAGCTCGAAGGAACAACACTCAGGATTTTACACGCTTTCGGCTACGGCGCTAGTATTTGTGCATCCGAGGAACCATCCTGCCCCGGCAATCGTCTCACATTTATCACCCTTTCACATCCACAAAGGAGGCAATCATGAAAGTCCCAATTCCAAAAACCAAACTCCAAATCGTGGCGCTTGCCGGGCTGGCCGTCATTATGGTTTCCCTGCTGGCCCCCGCCGCCACCCTGGCCTGTGGCGGATTCTTCTGCACCACCAGCCCCATCAACCAACAAGTCGAGCGCATCATCTTTACCCAAAAGGGCAACGACATCACCGCCTACGTGCAGATCAACTACACCGGCGACGACGCCGACTTTGCCTGGGTGGTTCCGGTTCCGTCCGTGCCCGAAGTGGACGTAGTGGAAATGGACATGTTCACCGAACTGGACACGATGACGGCCCCAATTTACATCGGCCCGCCAATCCCGGAGTGCGCCCTTCAAGATTTGGCCGTGATGGCGGTTCCAGAGGCGGCTGGAGCAGGCGGCGTCACCGTGTACTCGTCCGGCGAAGTTGGCCCGTTCGGTTTTGATGTCGTCGGTTCAGAAGACCCCGATGCGCTCATCAACTGGCTCAAAGAGAACGGCTATCGCATCACGCCAGAGATGGAGCCGCTGGTGCACGTTTATGTCAAAGAGCAAATGCTGTTTTTGGCGATGAAGCTCCGCCCCGGTGCAGGCGTGCAGGATATCCAGCCGGTGAAGATGCGCTACGTGTCGGATCGGCCCATGATTCCGCTCCGCCTCACCGCAGTGGCCGCCAACCCGAACATGGGCGTGTTAGTCTGGTTGCTCGGCAATGCTCAATACGAAAGTGACAATTACGCCAAATTGGAGATTCTCGACTCGGACATTCAATTCTTTCCGTTCGGCGGAAACAACTATTTTGCCCTTCGCACTCAAGCGATTGACGGCGTGGGCGGCCAGGGCTTCATCACCGAGTTTGCCGGGCCAACGAGCGACCTGGCCGCAGTGGGCGAAAACCTGCGGGCGCTGTTGCGCGAGTATCCGTACCTCACGCGCATGTACACCGAAATTTCGCCGGAAGAGATGACGGTTGATCCGACGTTCCCGTATAACGAGAGCCTGCCGCCTGTCTCCAACATCCACGATCTCTCGAACGCGCCGTCGCCCTACGAGTGCGCCCAGAACACGGTGGAGATCGCCGTGCCGACCGCCGTGCAACAGGTCGCGCCGGGTGTGGTGTCCGAAGTTGCGCCGCGCGGCGTGATTGTGGTTCCTAAAGTTGCTATCTACATTGGGGCCGTCGCGCTCGTGGGCGGCGTTCTTCTGCTGGCCGGGTTTGTGATCGGGCGACGGGCAGGCAAGCAATAAGCCCTGAACGATTTTCAACGGATTGCCTGTAGCAAAACGGAGAAGCGGATGAGTTGCGCGATTCATCCGCTTCTCCGTTTGACAATCCGTTGAACGACCTATTGAATCGCCAACTGGTTCAACGCCTCATATCCCTCGTCTCCCAACACCAGCCGCAGTTCGCTCTCAAATAGCACGTACAGCGGCACAAGCTCGGCAGAGGGGCGCTGGCAGTGGCCGCCTTCAATATAAATTTCGTTCGCGTCGTCAAGCTGGACAAAACTGTTTTCCATCGTCAGCGGGTGCAACGCGCAATAAAGGGGCTTGAGCGCCCACGGATGCTGGCCGTTTTCCAGGCTGGTAACCTGCAAAGCGCAGAAGCGGTCTTCCGGCCGCAGGAAGATGCAGGTTTGGCCGGCTCTGTGAGTGGGGTCCTGCACTACGCTTGTCCCTTCCCCCCGCCCAGAAGGAAAATCCAAATGACCATCCTGCTCGCCATCAAACCACAACGCCTCGTCACGGCGGTCGAGCGGCAAGTGCTGCTTGATCAACTCGGCATCCGCCAAAATCTTTTCCTTCTCCCACAAATCCACCCACACCCCGCCCGTGCAACACCACGACTGGCACTCGGCAATCTGGCAACGTTGCGTGAATCGCGCTTCCAGTAGTTTGCGATCCACCCGCTTGCCATTGATGATGAGCGGTTCAGCTTCATTCGTCATCTGAATTGTCTCCTCCGCACGGCATTGTAACCCAACTACTCGAACACGGCGTCTTTATCTTGACAGACTGTCGCTCAGCGAGTATGATTGTGTCGCAATTACACTATTAGAGATTGACCGGTGTCTCGAAGCCAGCTTCCGCCTGCCCGCCTCGCCCTCACCGTCGACGTCGTCATCTTCCGCCTTCACGACGCCCGGCTCGAGACCCTGCTCGTCCGCCGCGCCGCCCTGCCCCACAAAGGCCGGTGGGCCATCCCCGGCGGCTTCGTTCACGCCAACGAGTCGCTTGAGGTCGCCGCCCGCCGTGAACTCTACGAGGAAACCGGTCTGAAGAACGTTTATCTCGAACAGCTTTACACCTTTGGCGATCCCAAGCGTGACCCGCGCGGGCGGGTGGTCACCGTCGCCTACTTCGCCCTCATCACCGGCGCAATTCAACCCAGAGCCGGCGACGACGCGGCAGAGGCCGTCTGGCAGCCGATCAACGGCTTGCCCGACCTGGCCTTCGACCATAAAGCCATTCTCGACTACGCCCTGCGCCGCCTGCGATACAAACTTGAGTACACTGCCGTCGGCTTCGAGCTTCTGCCCGATGAATTTACGCTGGCCGAATTGCAAGCCGCCTACGAAATCATCCTCGGCGATCCGCTCGACAAGCGTAACTTCCGCCGCCGCATCCTCGAAGCCAACGTCATCGAAGAGACCGGCAAATATCGCTCCGGCCAGATCGGCCCGCGCGCTCAACTCTATCGCTATCGTTCCGATGCCGTCGCCGAAGTCAAAGCCCGACGGCTGTTCCCATAACAAGGAGGCCTACTATGGCCCACCAAGAACTTCCCCTCCCGCCCCACTTCGACCCGGCCAAAGTCGGCCAGGTTTGGAAAGTGCCTTACCAGGAACGCGCCGCCGAAGCCGAAGGATGGGCGCGCCAGCACGGCATTCGACCGGCGGCGGACGACGCCTTCCAAGTCTGCCTCGTCGGCGTGGACGTGCAGAACACCTTCTGCCTGCCCGACTTCGAACTGTACGTAGCAGGCCGCTCCGGCGCCGGCGCCATTGACGACAACCGCCGCCTGTGCGAGTTCATCTACCGCAACCTGGGAACCCTCACCCAGATTTGCCCGACGATGGACACCCACCAGGCTCTGCAAATTTTCCACTCCGCATTCCTCGTTAACGAGAAGGGCGAACACCCTGTCCCGCTCACCCTGATCTCAGCCGACGACATCGAGAGGGGCGTATGGAAATTCAACCCGGCGCTCGAACGGACACTGGGCCTCAAAGAGGGCTACGGCCAACAGCACCTTCGGCACTACACTGCCGCCCTCAAAGGAGGCAACAAGTATGACCTCACCATCTGGCCCTACCACGCCATGCTCGGCGGCATCGGCCACGCCCTGGTCTCAGCCTTCGAAGAAGCCGTCTTCTTCCACAGCATCGCCCGCCTCGCCCGGCCCAATTTCCAAATCAAAGGGGACAACCCGCTCACCGAAAACTACTCGGTGCTTGGCCCCGAAGTGATGACCGGGCCGGGCGGCGACTTGATCGCCGAGAAAAATTACGCCTTCATTGACACCCTGCTCGACTTCGACGCCGTCATCATCGCCGGGCAAGCCAAGAGCCATTGTGTGGCCTGGACGATTCAGGACTTGCTCGACGGCATCGTCGAGAAAGACAAAAGCCTGGCGCGAAAAGTTTATCTGCTGGAAGACTGCACTTCGCCCGTCGTCGTCCCCGGCGTCATTGACTACACCGGGCAAGCCGACGCCGCCTTCCAAAAATTCGCCGACGCCGGAATGCACGTCGTCCGCTCCACCGATCCGATCCACGCCTGGCCGGGTCTTGCACTCTAACTCTAACCGCTTCGCGCACTCCAACTCCCATGACCGCCTTCGACAAGCACCGCCTCACCAACGACACCTTCAAACTCGACCTGGAGCGCATGCGGCGCGGCTGGTACTCGGACAAATACTTCGAGAACATCGGCGCGATGCTCACCACTCTCGCCGGGCAAGGCTATCGCTACAGCGGCCACACCCCCCGCCTCGACGGCTACACCGTCGATCAACTGCAAGCTATTGAGACCGGCAACATCGAAGTCGAAATGCAATGGTTCACCCGCCGCCCCGGAACCACCATCGTCGTCGGCGTGGACAAAGCCGTTGCCATGTTGCGCGGCTGCACAGGCTATTTTGATGAAGATGGTAATTTTGAGGAGACGTGGGACAAGTTGAGCGTCGAGGCCGTTCACGACGGGGCCACCGTCGCCTACAATGGCGACCCGCTCAACATCCGTCCCGTCATCCGGGCGCGCGGGCGCTACCGTGACTTTGCCCTGCTCGAAACGCCCACCCTCGGCATCCTCACCCGCGCCAGCCGCGTAGCCACCAACGTCTACAACACCCTCGTCGCCGCGCGCGGCAAACCGGTGCTCTTCTTCCCGGCCCGCTTCGACCTGCACGAAGTACAGGCCGCCGACGGCTACGCCTACAACATCGCCGTCCAACGCTTCAACCACGATTATCAAGAGACGGTGACGCGATTCGTTTCGACGGATGCGCAAGGCGACTGGTGGGGCGGCGCCGGCGGCGGAACCGTGGCCCACGCCGCCATCGCCTGCTTCTTCGGGGACACCGCCGAGGCTATGTTGGCCTTCTCTGCCACCCGCCCTGCTCACATTCCCCGCATCGCCCTCGTGGACTTCAACAACGACTCGGTCGGCGACTCGCTGGCCGTGCTTGATGCCATGTTCGCCCGCTACCACGAACTGATGGATGCGGGCGACGAAACCGAAGCCAAAAAATATTTGCTTTACGGGGTGCGGCTGGATACAAGCGGCAGTGTGCGCGACGTAAGCGTGCCGCCGCTGGGTGACCCGGCGCTCGACCTGGGCGTGAATCCGCGCCTGGTCTTCATCGTCCGCCAGGCCCTCAATTCGGCCTGGGAGCGCTGGAGCTTGCCGCCGGCGTGGGGTGAGCACGCCCGCGACTACTGCCGCAACGTCAAAATTGTGGTCTCAGGGGGATTCAATCCAGAGAAGATTACGCGCTTTGAAAAGCTGGCCGTGCCGGTGGACATTTACGGCGTCGGCTCATCACTTTTCGAAAACTACGGGGCCGCCGTCACCGACTTCACCGCCGACGTGGTGCGAGTCAAAATCAACGGCCAGTGGCACGATCTTGCCAAAGTGGGCCGCCGCGCCTGCGACAATCCGGACCTTGAGAAGGTTCTATAAGACGAGTCCCGCCCAGACCCTAAGGGTCTCTGAGACCCTTAGGGTCTGAACCTTAGTCCTCCAGCCTCATGAAGACCTCGACCGCCTTCGGATCAAAGTGCGTCCCGGCCAGCGACCGCATATGCTCGCGCGCTTGCGCTTCCGGCCACGCCGGACGGTATGGGCGGTTGGAACGCAACGCGTCCCACACATCCACAACCGCAAAGATGCGGGCCGCCAACGGAATCTGCTCTCCTTTCAGTCCGCGCGGATAACCCGCGCCGTCCCATTTTTCATGATGGGAGTGAGGGATATCGAGCGCGGGGCGCAGGAAGACGATGGGCGAAAGCATTTCATAGGCGTGCTGCGGGTGCTGGCGCATGAGGGCCCATTCCTCTTCGGTCAGCGGACCAGGCTTGAGCAGGATGCTGTCGGGGATGCCCATCTTGCCGATGTCGTGCAACAGCGCGCCCCGGCGGAGGCGCACCAATTCCACCTCGCCCACGCCCATAGCCCGCGCCAGCCGCATAGCCAGTTCGGCCACCCGCCGGGTGTGGCCTTCGGTTTCCCGGTCGCGCAGTTCGAGCGCGCGCGCCCAGCCTTCAATCGTGGCGTCGTAGGCCAGGGCGAGTTCGGTATTGGAACGTTGCAGGCTCTCGAACAGTTCGGCGTTGTCTATGGCAATGGCCGCCTGCCCCGCCAGCGTTTCCAAGAAGTCCAGCCATTCCGGGTCGGGGTCGAGCGGGGCGCGGTGAAAGATTTCCAGCACGCCCTTGACCTGCCCTTTGGCGACGAGCGGCACGCTGTAATAAGTGATGATGGCCTCGTCCGCCAGCAACAGGGCGCGCGCCAGGTCGCCGCCGGCCTGGATCACATTCAGCACGTGCACAATGCGCCCTTCCAACGCGGCGCGGCCTGCGTAGCCCTCCCCCAGGCGCAGGCGAGTGTGCCGGATGGCGTGGGAGTGGAAGCCGCGACCGGCGGCGAACGTGAGCATCTGGGTTGGCAGGTCAAGCAGGAGTACGGCGGCGGCGTCCACGCGCAGTTGGAGGAGCGCGTGATCGAGCAACACATTGAGCGTAATGTTCAAGTTGAGGCTGGCCGTGACGGCCAGGTCAATCGCGCGCAGAGCCTGCAGGCGGCGCAGGCGTTGCTCGGTCTGTTCGTGAAGGCGCATGCGGTGAATGGCGTTCCCGGCCATTTCGGCCAGGGCGGTCAGCAGGTGCACTTCCTCCGGGGTAAGTTCGCGCGGCAGCGGTGTGGAGACAAAGAACACTCCGACGACGTGCGCGGCGGCGCGAATCGGGACACAGGCCCCGCCCCAGCCGGGGGGAAGCTGGGGGCGTGTGGAAGCGCGGACGCGCGGGTCGCCGGCAAACTCGCGGCTGAGATGGGCCTCGCCTGTGGCAAAGACCGCGCCGGCGATCCCCTCGCCAGGGCGCATCGGCGTTTCGTTGATCTGCCGGAACCACCCACGAGCCACGGCCTGGCGCAGTTCATCGCGGGCCGCGTCATATAGCCAGATGGCGCCGGCGTCAGTCGCCAGCACGGCGAGGGTTTCGTCCAGCAGGCGCGGGAGCATATCGTCCAGCGTTTGGGCGAGGCGCAGGGCGGCGGAGACATGCGCGATGGCGGCCAAGTCATCGCTGCGACGCCGCGTTTCCTGCAACAGTTGCGCGTTGTGCACTGCGCCGGCGGCCAGGGCCGCAAAGAGAGACAGGAGATGCGCATCCGCCTCGGTGAACCGGCGGCTCGTTTCACCGATTTCGGATACGTCGAGCACGCCGATTAATTCGCCCCGGTAGAGCATGGGTACCTGGAGAGCGCTGGTGAAGGGCACGTCTTCGAATCCGGGAGCGCGACCTTCCCAGACGGAATAATCCTCCACGACGAGCGGCTGACGAGTCCCGGCCACGCGGCCGGCCATGCCTTCGCCCAGCCGCAAATGCCTTCCAAGCAACTGCGGCGCGCCCCGGCTCACGACACATTCCAGGATTTGACGCCCGGCGTCATACAGAAAGACCATCCCCGCCTGCGCTGCCAGCAATGCGGCGGCGCGTTCGGCGACGATGTGTAAGAGAGTCGGCAAATCGTGTTGTGCGGACAGGTCGCGCGCCGTCTCGTACAGCGCGGCAAATTCGTCGGCGCGGCGGCGCAATGCCTCCTCCATCCGCTTGCGCTCAGTAATATTCTGGATGATGGCGACAAAGTGGGTGAGGCTACCCTTTTCATCAAGCACCGGCGCGATGGTCGTGGCTTCGATGAACAGACTCCCGTCCTTGCGTTTATTGATCATCTCGCCGCGCCAGGCATTGCCGGAAAGGACGGTCTCCCAGAGCGTTTGATAAAAAGCCCGATCTTGTTTACCCGACTTGAGCAGGCGCGGGTTTTCGCCAACTGCTTCTTGGGAAGTATATCCTGTCAGGCGGGTGAAGGCCTCGTTGACCCACTGGATAATCCCAGACTTGTCGGTAATGAAGATGGCATTGGCCGCCGAACTCAACGCGGCGCTTTGCAGCCGCAGAGTTTCCTCCATCCGCTTGCGTTCGGTGAGGTCGCGGGTGATGCCGAGCAAGGCGCTGATTTCATTTTGGGGGTCGTAGAAAGGGACGGCGTGAGTCTCAAGCCAGCGGCGAGTCCCTTTGAGACCGATGATCTCAAACTCGAGCCGACCCGCTTCCCCTTGCATGACTCGCTCATGTAAGTCGCCGAAGGCCGGGCGGTGTTCCGGCGCAACGAGTTCTACGAGCAGGCGCCCCTGTACCTGTTCCAACGAATTTGCCTCGATCATGTCAAGCCCAGCGCGGTTCATATCCAGCAGGCGGCCGTCGGGGGCAAGCAGTTTGACACACTCGGGTTCGGTTTCAATAATCAGGCGTCGGAAGCCTTCGCTTTCCCGCAAGGCTTCTTCTGCGCGCTTGCGCTCGGCCATTTCGCGGCGGGCCTGCCGTAGCGAGGCGCGCAGATCGCCCGCGACGACGGCCAGCAGCGCCGCCGACAGCCCGAAGAGCGCTGATTGGGCGATCCACGTGGTCAACGAGGTGTGAAAAGTCGTCGGCAGGAGGTGGTTCGCTTCGGCATATACCAAACCCGCCCCGGCGGCTGCGCTCAGGCCGGCGAAGAGCAGACCGGCCCGCCCGCCCGCCAACAGGCTGGCGACGACGACGACGACGATGTAACTCCCGAAGGCCGGCGAGCGCACCCCGCCGGCCACGCTGGCCGCCAGAGTCAAAATGCTCCACAGTGCGGCGGCCAGGAGCCAGCCGGCGAGTCGCACGTGGCCGCGCCGCATCAGGCCCTGCATGCCCATCACTGTCAGCATGGCGAGGACGAGGATAGGCAGATTGCGGGTTTGGGCGGGAGCGACGACGAGGGTATACAGCGCCAGCCCGGCCAGCACGGCCAGCGAAATGATGTTGAACAGGCGAGCCGTCCGGCTTTGCTCCTCGTCGGCAAAGACCGGCGGAGCCAGAAGCTCTCGAATTCGGGCGAATGTCGTCATACGCGCATCCCTTGTGTTGCTCAGTCCAACACGTAAGTAACGGGCGGCTTCCGCCGAGGCCTGGAGGCGCCCGGCCGGGCTCAACGCGTGGTGAAAGCGGTTCTACGAGGTCCTGAGGGAACCCGGAGTCAGCGTAAAAGTTTATCGCCTCAAAAACACCAGCGCCAGCAAACTGATCAGCAGAGCCGGAATGCTCAGCCCCACCGCCAGATTGAAAGCGCGGTTTTCGCTCCGGGTAAGCGCCTTGCCCGCCTTCTCAAATTGGGGCAGTGAGCCGAGCGAGGCGCCAATCGCCGCGGCCCACAGCATCACTCCGCCCGTGCCGCCCACCGCTTCGCGCACCCCCGGCCACGAATTGCCAATAATGGCCCCCGTGATCAAGCCGCCCAACAACCCGATCACCTGGTTGCGCCGCATCCCCCTCCGCTGTTGCTCATTCATGGAGTCGGCATCTTGAACAGGCTCTGCACCTTCAGCGCCAACTGCATGTCGCCCGCAACCTTAATCCTGCCTTGCATAAACAGGTTCATTGGGTTGGTCTCGCCGTTGATCATCGCCAGGTAATCGGCGGCGGTCAGCGACAGGGTCATATTCGGGTTGGCCGCCGTCCCCTCGGCAACTTGCACCTGCTGGTTGGCCACGGTCACATTCCACTGCCCCCCGTCGTCCCCTGAGAGGATGAATTGAAACACAGCATTCATTCCCGCCGCATTCTCCGGCACAAAAACCTGCGGCATCGCCGCAAACACTTCGGCAACAGAAGTCGCTCTAGGCATACTGGTTGATCTCCTTGAAAATAAAAAGATGTTGAGAGTATATCACAGCGAATTTTTCCAAAGGCCTTTATGCTATACTTTTTGCCATGAGACGACGCAGTGACACTTCGGGGCTGGAATGGACAGCCATCATCGGCATTGTGATTTCGATTGGCCTGCTGGTTGTGCAGATCGTCGTCTACAGCGGTGAGCGCGAGCGCCTGCCGGCGGGCATGATCGTTGCCGGCGTGCCGGTGGGCGGCCTGACCCCGCAAGAGACCGGGGCCGAACTCTCCCGCGTCTATTCAACCCCGGTTGAACTTCATTATCGGGACGCGATCTTCGCCCTCGACCCGGCCCAAATCAGCTTCCGGCTCGACACCGAAGTGATGATGGCCCGCGCCGACACCTACCGCACCGAGTCCAGTTTCTGGGGCGGCTTCTGGAATTACCTCTGGCGGCAACCGGGCAAAATTGTCGAAGTCAGCCTTGTCGCCGAATACTCGGATACTCAACTGCGCGACTTGTTGATCGACATCGCTAAACGGTACGACTCCCCGCCCTCCGCCGGGGCTGCTGACTCGGTCACCCTGACCTTTGACGCCGGCCAACCTGGCTACTCACTGGACGTCGACTCCTCAATGGCCGTCGTGGACTTTGCCCTGCGCCAGCCCACCAACCGCCGCGTCGCTCTGACTGTAGCCGAAGGCCCGGCGGCCCGCCCAAGCATCGAGTCGCTCGAGCAAGTGATCGCCGAGTATTTGAAATTCAAACAGTTCAACGGCGTCGCCAGCATCGTCGTCATTGACCTGAGAACCGGGCAAGAGATGAAGATGAATCCCGACGTGGCCTTCACCGGGATGAGCGTCATGAAAATCCCGATTATCATTCAAACCTACTGGAAATGGGACCCGGAATTGCCGCCGGAGGTGGTAGAACAAGTCACTCAAGCCCTGTGGAATTCCAGCAACTTCCACGCCAACCTATTGCTCCAGGACGTGGGCAACAACAGCGCCCTGCGCGGCGCCGAGCAACTTACCACCAACCTGCGCCTGCTTGGACTGCAAAACACTTTCATGGCCAAAGCCTTCGACCAGAAAGACGAGGTTCCACCCATCCAAAGCCCGGCCAACCAGCGCACCGACTTCAACACCAACCCCGATCCTTACATCCAGACCACCGCCAACGACATTGCTTCACTGCTCGATATGGTCTACCAGTGCGCCGGTTCGAGCGGCGGCGCGCTGGCCGTCGTCTTCCCTGGCCGAATTACCCAGAGCGAATGCCAGAGCATGCTCAGCCTCATGGCTCAGAACCGAACCGACGTGCAAATTGAAGGCGGCGTCCCCGAAGGAGTCCGGGTCGCCCACAAAGAAGGCCTGAGTGACAATGCCTATGGGGATGCCGCCATTGTCTTCTCGCCCGCCGGAGATTACATCATCGTCGAGTACATTTGGACGCCCGACTACCTCAACTGGGAATACGGCCAGCCGCTCATGGCCGACATCTCCCGCGTCGTCTACAACTACTTCAACCAGACCGCCGCCACCGGGCAGTAGCACCGATTAAACGACAAAGGCAGGGATGTTTCACCCTGCCCTAATCGTCCACCGGAATTGGATTGCCACGCAGTCTAGCGCCTTGTGCGCATAGCCCGCCCACCAGGGACCCGATTCTAAGAGTGCCGCTTGACCATCACCAACGAGTTCGTGCCGTCTCTATGGGAAAAGCTCACCTCGTCCATCATCTTCTTCATAAAATAAACGCCCAACCCGCCAACCGCCGTTTCGTCGATGGCAAGGTTAAGTTTAGGCTCGGGCAGTGTGCTGGCATCAAACGGCCTGGCCTGGTCACGAAGCTCGATTTTGAGCGCGCCGGAGTCGGTCTGGCATACGACTTCAATCTGCCCTTTATCCTCTCCCTCGTAGCCGTGCTCGATAATATTGGTGCAAGCTTCGTCCACTGCAATCTGGCAGTGGAACACCGCCGATTCGTCCAACTTGGCTATTTCAGCCGCTTCAACCACAAAGGTGCATATTTGCTTGATGCGGTCGTAGCGAGCCGGGACGATAAGCCGACTCTCACTCATGAGCTAAAAGCGCCGGTTAGAAACTGCCGACCGCGTCCGACTGATTCGGGTAAATGTTGAAGATGGACGTCAAGCCGGCCAGCCGCAGAACCTCGGCCACGCGCGGCGAGGGCGAGCACAGCCGCAAATCGCCGTTGATGCGCTTGACCGCTTTCAACGTGGACACCATCGCCCGCAAGCCCGCGCTGGACATATACTCCACGTCTTTCAAGTCAAGCACGATCTGCGTCTTCTCGGTCTCGACAAGTTGCTTGAGCGCATTCTCCAGATCGGGCGCAGTGGCGCTGTCCACCCGGCCTTTCACCGTCATCACCGAAACGCGCTTTACTTCCTGAGTTGAAATATCCATGTTGGTTTCCTCCCAATACTCCCCGGTGGGTAATTTTCGGGATTATACACTGGACTTTGCAAGTTTGCCCAAACGAGTCGCGGCCAGGGCCAACCCAACCATCATCCAGAAGATCGTCTGCGCCGGTTGAAAGTCGAGATTGACGAAGTAGTGATCGCCAATGCCGACGATGAGCGCGGCCAGGATGGCCGAATGCAAACCGAGGAACAGCGGCTCCAGCGCCGGGTCGGCATAGGCCTGCTTGCGGTGATCGAACGCCCAGCCAAACACCACGGCCAGCGCCGCCAGAAAAATCGCCAGCCCCACAAAACCCATCTCTTGAGCAATGGCCAGATAAGCGTTCGACACGCCAAGATAAATGTCAATATCCGGCGCGCCGGCAAAGCCCACGCCAATCAGCGGGTAGCGTGAGAGCAGGATCAGCGCGTCCTTGTATTCGCCGAAGCGCATTTGCGTTGCCAGGTCTGCGCCCTGCGCGCCCTCGACGAAACGCAACACGTAATCTTGCGTGACAGGCAATATGATGATGATGGCCGCGCCAATTAAGATGATCCACAACAACTTGCGGTAGCGGGCCGCCGCCAGGCCAAGCATGGCGACCACCAGCCCGGCCATGGCTGTGCGCGAGAACGTGAGGATGAGGCAGATGACGATGACGACGAACGAGGCCGCCCACAACCACCGGCGGCCAAACACGGGTTGTTTGGCCGTCAACTGCGGGGCGGCTAGCGCCCCGATAATCGCCAGCAACCCACCAAACGCATTCGGGTTCACCGACGTGCCAATCGCCCGCTGACCGAGTTCCGGGTTGCTTTCGATGTATTGCAGAACGCCGCCTGAGGGGTAGCCGACGACGCGCAGAGCTGAAAGCAAGCGCTCGGCCAGCGTTTCGGGGATGAGGTACAGGAAAATACCAATCGCCGCCGCCGCCGCGCCGCACAATAAAACCACGCCCACCAACCGGCCAAGCTTCTCGCGACTGTCCACGTAATCCACCATCAGAAACGCGAACAGGATGCTGAGGATAAATTCGGCGAAGTGGCGGATGAGGTTGGAGGTAAGCGGCCCGTTGCTCAGCCCGGCCACAAATGCAAACACGGCCATGATGATGAAGGCCAAAATGGGCGCGTGGGCGGGTGTGGTGGTCAGTTGGTAACGGCGGCCCGCCATGCGAAGCGACTGCATCAGGTAGACAAAGAAGACGCCGCCCATTGCCAGGTCGAGAAACGTGGGTGTGAAAACGATCTTGATCGGCAAAGTGGCGAACGGCAACAAGGCAATCACCGCCACGATGCCCCAGATGCCAACTTCGAGTTCGGTCAGCGCCCACAGCGCGGCGGCAACCGCAACCAGCGCAATGACAGTCAACAGCGGCCCGGCAAAGCCGACCAGCGCGCCAATGGCAACGGCGCCGACGGCGGCAAGCACGCCAACAAAAACAGGATTGATGAGGGGAAGTCGTCGAAGCATGGTGACTGGCAGATGGCTGATAGCAGATGGCTGATAGCTGATGGCTGATAGCTGATGGCTGATGGCTGATAGCTGATGGCTGATAGCAGATAGCGCCATCTGCTATTCGCTATCGGCCATCGGCTATTTTACACTGACGGTCGCCAGCTCGATGGCCCGGTCGGGCCACTCGGCGCCGTCGGCGCGAAAAGCCGCAAGTGGAATGACGGTGGCCGGGTCGTAAAGGCCAACACGAATCGTGTACTCGCCTGGCGCAGGAAAGATGAGCGCGCGCGAATCGATCACGAGTCGGTCCGGTTGCCAGGCGGAAGTCGGCCAGTCGCCGTTCAGCGGCGGGCCGTCGGCGGCGAGTTGTCCCCGGTTCGCGTCAGCCATGTGAACGAAGACGGTGTAATCAGCGGGCAACTCTGCTGAAGTTTGCCAATATAGAGTAAGAGTAATTGGTTGATTGGTTATCGCGGATTCGGGGAGATCAAAACCGATCAGAGTGATGCCGCCTTCGAGTGTTGAGCCAACGGATGTGGCCGGGGCCGCCGCTAATGATTCGGGGGAGTCGATTCTGCCTGCCGGCACGATGACGGATGGGATGGGCGCAGAGTCCGGGCCAGTGATTGGAATCGGTTGCCCCGGATCGCGCTCCCACATCGCCACGTCAAGCCAGAGCGTGGACGGTGTGGCCGCGTTCGGGTCGAGTTGAATCACGTAAGTGTCACGATAGATGTCGCCAGTTCTCCAAAACGACGTTGGCCGCAAGCCGCCGCCGGGCCACGTGTCCACACTGCCGACGAGGGCGCGGTTGCGACCGAGGACGTGGAGGAAGAGATTGTAGTCGTGAGTCATGGGTGAGAGGGCGCGCCAGTAAAGGGTTATTAGTAATTGGTTATTGGGCGCGGTGAGGCCGGGCGAGTCGAGAGTGTAGCCGATGAGTTCTGCGCCGGGGGCAAGGCGGGCGTTGACGGGGCGCAAGTCGGCGGGTAGCCGCGACTCGGCGATGGGCGCGGGTGGAATGTAAGCGGCGGCTACATTTTTAACCGCGACGTAAAGCGCGATGAAACTCAGCAGGGCGGCGAGCGCGCCGGCGACTCGCATTGCGAAGCGGCGCGGGATCAGCGCCAGCAACCCGGCGGCCAGATACATCATGAGCGGCGCGAGGGTCGTGAACATGAGGCGGCCTTGCGCCGAGTAGCTGAGCAGGTTCCAACGAAGCAGGCTGACGGCAGTGGCGGCGATGAAGAGAACGAGCAAGCCGTGCATGAGCAAGAGCCAGCGGTTGCTGTTGCGAATCGTGTTCCAATTGCGAATCAGGCCCAGCGCGCCGCCTGCGATGCCGACGAGAGTCAGCACGGTGAAGAAGTTGTAGACCCAGCGCGAGGCCATGATGTTGAACGAGCCGAACATGCCCCAGAACGACAGCCAGAAGCTCGGCCACTCGGAGAGGAAGGTGGCAAGGGTATAAGGCTCAAGGCGGGTGGCGGTGTAGAGCGAGTGAATCTTGAGGGCGAGAAGTTCGTCGTAGAGAATGAGATTGCGAACGTACCACCAGCCTGAGATGAGGGCAACCAGGCCGACGATGATCGCGCCGTTGACGAAGAAGCGCGGCCAGTTGCGGGTGCGAGCCGCTTGCGCCAGCAGGGCAAGACCAATGATTGGGGTGAGGATGAGCGCGGAAACTTTGGTAAGCGCGGCGATGCCTAACAGAGCGCCAACGGCCGGAATATCTAATCTCAAATCCCCAATCTCTCGCTTGATAAATTGCGACGGCCCACGCACGAGATGAACGGCGACGAACAGGGAGGCAACGGCAGTGAGCCAGGTGAGGCTGTCGTTGTTGACCGAGGCGCTGATGAAGACAAAGGTGGGGTTGAAGGCCAGGAGGCAGGTGGCAAGGAGGGGGAGGGCCTCACCCCCCTGCCCCCTCTCCTGACGGTCCTTCGACTTCCACTTCGGCAAGCTCAGTGTCCGCTCACGCCTTGCGTGCCCGTCAGGAGAGGGGGAGAGCGCACTTACAAAAAGATAGGTCAACCCGACGGTGCCGGCGCTGAGGAGAAGAGATAACAACCGGATGATGTAGATTGCCAGCGCGGAGCCGCGCAGGGCCCCGAGGGGCGGCTCGACGACAGCGCGGGCGGCGGCGCGGGTATAGTTGACGTTCTGCGGCGCGCCGGGGATGCCGATGCGGGCGAAGGGGTTGGGAGCGCGCAGTGAGTCGAAGTCACTGGTGTCAATCCAAAAGGTGAGGGCGGCGGCAAGGTAGTAGTAAGCCGGAGGGTGAAAGCCCACTTGCTCCCACGGCTGGTGATCGTCCAATCGTTGAACAGGCAGGCCGCGCCCCAACGCCACGTGGCGCACGAACGGGTAGTGAAACACTTCGTCGGAGGCTTCGAACGGCGGTGTGGCCAGGGCGTAGACGAGGCCGAGAGCGAGGAAAGCGGCGAGGATGAGGCGGAGGGGGCGAGGCATGAAAGAGAATTGGACGCGAAGCGTGGAGATTAGAGATTGAGCGCCTCGTGTGGGCGAATGACGATTAGTGCGAGGCAGGCGGCTAATGATAACAAAGAAATAAGCGCGCCAACGAGCAATGTTATTGGGCGATAGTTGAGTTCGACGGTTGAGTTGCCTGCCGGGACGGGGACGGCCAGCAGATAAGCGTCGGCTTCGAGGACGGGAGCAGGTTGCCCATTCACGCTGGCGGCCCAACCGGGGTAGTAGGCTTCGCTGATGACGAGGAGCGAGCCTGTGGCGCTGTTCACCGAGAGAACCAAATGCCCGGGCCGGTCTTCAGCGACGGTGACGCCGCCACTTCCCCCTTCACCGCCTCCAGTCACCTCGCCGGATCCGCTTGATAAAACGGCGCTTGCAAACGGATCGAAATCCGGCTGGTTGAGCATGTTGAAGATCGCATCACGATCCGCCTCAACGCGGAACTGACCTGCCAGCCAGGCCCGACGCGGAATCTCAAACATGCGATAGACCTTTGCCTCGCCCTGCGGAGCGGAGCCTTCGGCCACACGCTCGGCAGGCGGCAGTTCTTCTTCGCGAGTGAGCGCGCCGTTCTTCCAGGTAATCAGATACTTCATTCCAATCAATTTCCAGCGCAGGCTTTCGCGAGCGTGTTCGTCGAAGGCAGCCCAGGCGGCAGGCCGGATGGCCGAGATGCCGCCCCACTCTTTGAAGCCGTAGCCGCAGGCAAAGTGGCCCTGCATGCGGGCGTCATCTTGCACACGAAAGAAGGGTTCGGGGTCGGCACGGATGGGATCGAGGATGGGGTTGTAGGGATAGGGATCGAACGGCGCGACAAGATTGGTGGAAGTGCGAGTGAGGTATAGATTGAGGACGGTGAGGCCGACGATGAACAGGGAAGCGGCCTTCGCCCCCCGCCCTTCTCCCATCGAGGGGCGGGCGCGGTTGAACCAGGCAATGATCGCCGCCAGGCCATACGCCGCCAACGTCGCCAGCGAAAACGAGACCAACAGCGCCAGCCGCTCTTGCCCGCGAAAGAGGCGGTAGCCGGGGAGGAGATAGTAGGCGAGCCTGTAAAGAGGCGTGTTGCCGCCGAGCGACAGAACGAGACTCACGAGCGCAACGCCAAGCCAGAAGAATACGGCTCGTTTGCGGTCGGCGGCTACCGCCGTCAATGCTAATGCCAGCGGCAAAATACCAACATACAACGGACTCCAAACCGGATCGGTGAGAAAAAATTGCTTGACGATGCCGGGGGGGAAGCCGCCGGAAAGCTCTTCGAAGGTGAGCGAGGCGCGAGTGGAAAGCGAGAGATATTGCGCTTGCGGTAGAAGTTGAACGAGCGAGAGGCCGAGGAGCAGGCCGAAGATGGCGGCAAGACGAGTGAGAGTCCAGCGCCAGGGGCGGGCATTGACGGCGGCGCGACGAATGAAATAGGCACCGGCGAGATAGGCGGCGAAGAGGAAGGTTTGCGGGTGGCCGGCGAAGAAGGCGAGGGCGAGGGCGAGAGATGATAAAGTGATGAGGCGTAATTGGTTATTGGTGAATTGGTTATTGGTTATTGGTAATTCGGCGAGGCGGCGAAGGAGGAGAAGGATGAGGGGAAGCCAGGTGACGGTTTCGAGGATGGCGGTTTGCAGAGGCGGGTAGCCGGTGAGGTAGCCGCCGTAGGTGAAGGTGATGGCGCCGAGCAGCGCCGCCCAATCGTAGGGGCGAAGCATTCGCTCGGTAGACTCCGAAAGCGGCTGGGACATTGCTGGCGAATGCTTCGCCCGTACTTCAGCACGCAAGAAATAAAAGGTGAAGATGCTGACGAGAAGATAGTGAAAGGTCGTTTCGAGAGTGAGGGCGAAGAGGGGGAAGTTGCCCCAGCCCATCAATTTGAGCAGGCCGAAGCTGATCCAGATGGGCGGGTAGAAGAGTTGGGATTGTGGGTCGGCGTGAAAGGGATAACCGGCAAAGAAACAATCAGACCACAGCGGCAAGTGGCCGGCGGCCAGGGCGCGGTAGGCGATGTCGCGGAAGACGAAGAACTGATAGGTGAAGTCGCCAGCCGGAAACGTCACTTGGCCCACAAGGTAACGCCAGAAGAAAAGGAGCCAGGCGAGAAGGAGGAAGGAGAAAGGGTGAAGGATGAAGCGGCGCATGGGCGTGACAAGGTGGCAAGGTGACAAGGTGAAATAGCTACTCACCTTGTCACCCCTTCACCATGTCACCTTGTCATCTCAGGGCAGGACTCGAATCTTGGACAGGAACACAAAACTCTCTGTCAGGCGGCCATCGGGCAGGACGATCTGCAGGCGGTTGCCTTTTTCGTCGTAGAGGCCAACTTCTACATCGTACACGCCGGGCGCGGTATCGGGCTTGAGAGTCAAGAGGCGAGTGTCGGTGACAAGCTGGCCGGGAATCCAGGTTGCAGTGGGAGCCGCGCCGTCCTGCGGCCACGAGTCGGACTGCGCCCAGAGTGATTCGCCCGCGCCGCGAACGTGAGCGAAAACAGAGTAGTTAGTGGTTATTGGTGTAATGCCGCGCCAGTACAGAGTCAGAGTCAGTGTCTCACCAGGGTTGAGGGCGCGCCGATCCATTTCGTAACCGGCCAGTTGAATCTGATTCCCGAAATTGAACGATTGCGGGTTTGGCAAGTCGCCGGGGTTCGCGGCGATGGTCAGCGGCGCGAGCGTCAGCGCATCCTTGCCCCGCTCCGCGTGTTCTCCAGAAACAATCAGCAATCGTTCGCCGGTATTGTAATCGTAAAGGCCAATCTCAATACTGGCCTCGCCCGGCGTGTAAGTCGTTGGCGAAAGGTTGATCACGTAAGTGTCAGCCAGCGTTCGCCCCACCTGCCACTTGCGCGTCGGCATCAGGCCCAGGCCGGGATACGTGTCGCGTTGAGCAACAACAACGCTGTTCTCATCCACCACATGCACAAAGACGCTCCAGTCGCGATCCATCGCAACCAACGATTGCCAGTAGAGCGTCAGCCTCACTGCGCCGCCGGGTGTCACTTGAGCAGTGTCGAGTTTGTAGCCAAGCAAGCGCATTTCGGGTGGAAAGGTGAGCGAGCCAAAGTCGGCGTCGAGGCGGTTGGGGATGGCGGCGATTTGCTCTTGGGTGAGCGCAGGCGGATCAGTGTACTTTGGGGAAATGAAGGAAAAGGGGGAAATGAGGGTGACGGCGGCCATAAACACGGCAATTGCCCCAAACACGGTTGAGCGGACTCGGATGGGGAGCAGGGTTCTGAGTCCGAGCGTCATTAACACACCAATGGCGGAGATTCCGCTGAAGACAAGCCGGCCTTGCGACGACCAGGTGATGGTTGCCCATTGAATGAGGCCGTAGAGGAGGAGGGCGAGTTGGGCGAGGAGGAGGGTGTAGGGGAACCAGCGAGGGAAAGTCTCGTGAAGGTTTTTGACAAGGGGAAGGGGTGACAAGGAGAAGGGGTGAGTTGAGGGGCGGGTGAACTTGATGAGGGCCTGGATGAGGAAGACGAGGAGGCCGAAGATGGCAATGAGGGCGACGGTGTTGAGGGCGGTGTAAATCCAGTCGCTCATGGGGACGTTGACGCCGCCGAAGAGGCCCCAGTAGGAGCGGGTGAAGCTTTCGCGCTCGCCCCAGAGTTGGGCCAGCGAGGCCGGGGCCTGCCGCTTGCCCAGCACGGCAATAAAGGCGTTCCAGCCGAGAAGGTCGCCGTAAAGTTGGAGATTGCGAATGTACCACCAGGCGGGGAGGAGGAGGGCGGGAATAAAGACGAGTGAACAGTGAACAGTGAACAGTATTGCCGATTTCCGCCCACTGTTCACTGCCCACCGCCCACTGTTCACTGCCCACCGCCCACTGTTCACTGCCCGCTGCCCACTGTTCACTGCCCACCGCCCACTGTTCACTGCCCACTGCCCACTGTTCGCTAGAAGTGTGAGGCCAGTAAGCGGAAAGAGGCCGAGGGCGGATTGTTTGGTGAGGGCGGCGAGGCCGAGGAGAACGCCAAGAACTAGAGATTGGACGCGAAGCGTGGAAGTTGGAGATTGGAAGTTGGAAGTTGGAGGTCGGCGATTGGTTAAATGGACAAGCAAGAGCAGGATAGCCGCCGAGAGGAGGGAGGCCAGGTTGTCGTTATTCACGGCGCCGGAGATGAAGGCGAACATGGGGGTGAAGGCGACGAAGGCGGCGCTCATGAGGCGTGAGGCTTCGTCATCGAAGAATTCGCGGGCGAGGAGGTAGGTGAACAGCACCGTGCCTGCGCTCATCAATGCCGAGAGCAGGCGAACAAGGCGCACAGCCAGGGCAGTGCCGCGCCAGGGCCAATTCTCAGATGAGGTGTGAACGGCAAGATTCGTATTGCCGTCGGCGGTGATAACGCCGTTATCTACGTGCGGATTGAGCCAGCGCACTTGTGGCATATCGCTCGTGTCAATCCAGGCGGTGGCCCAGCCCATGAGATAGTAGTAGAGCGGCGGCTGGCTGGCCTCCTGTCGCCACGGGCCGACGTTGGCCGGGTCTTGCACCGGGAGCGCCCCGCCCCGCGAAAGATGTTGCGCCATCGGGTAATGCCACAGTTCGTCGGAGGCTTCGAAGAGGGGCGTGGTGACGGCGTAAATTGAAGCGAGGAGGATGAAGAGGGCGAGGAGCCAGGTGAGGGGCTGGCGTATTACGTAATTCGTAGTGCGTAGTGTATAACGCGCAAAAGAGGCCATCTACTTTTTGTCTGTCGGGATGTAAGGGATCATGCCTTTGCGGTAGGCGATTTCCTGAACTTCGCGGGGCATGTGGCGGACATCCACGATCATTCCGTTCACTTCAAGCATCCAGATGAGCGGATTCTGATCCACCAGGCTGGGCAGAGTCCACCGAGGATCGAACTGGAACATATCGAACAGGTCGCGGACGAGTTTGGCTTTGGCCGAGCCACTGCTCTGGCTCACGCCAAAAGCGGCGCAGAGTTCGTCGGCCCGCATGTAGGGCGGGTGTGTTTTGTCGAAGAGAAAGTTAACCGTGCCGAGGGCGTAGACGACGGCGCAGGCCCAAATTTCCGGCTTGCCACGCTCAATGGGCGAAG
>Ga0247727_10000816_pt1 | contig 76236 bp, 46 predicted proteins | sample WisWelCaveWW1625_FD_202498 | JGI IMG/M metagenome (GOLD analysis project Ga0247727, IMG submission 202498) | Biofilm microbial communities from Wishing Well Cave, Virginia, United States - WW16-25 | ecosystem: Environmental > Aquatic > Deep subsurface > Groundwater > Cave microbial mat | place...
CGTCGTCATCGGCGCGCACCTATTGAGTGTGATTGAGGCGTTGAAATGTGCGAACAAGATACCGATCAAACCAGCACTTCCCAAAAGGTTTTTCACCGGCGATGAAAAAATCGCTCAGATTAGGTCAAAAAAATTCCCGTCGGCAGCAACGTGGCGCTGACCTTCGGCGGCAGTTATCGCTTTCGCTTCGAGCGCGACGAGAATCGCAGATTCGGCGCCTCCAATCCGCAGACCCAGAGTTTTTATTTGAATCGCCTTTTCCTGTTCGGCGATCTTCACCTCGGCAGCCGCGTGCGTTTGTTCAGTGAATTTAAATATGCCGGCATCACCGATAATGAATTGCCGGCGCCGCTGACGGCGCACGACAAGCCGGACGTGCAGAATTTGTTCGCGGACATTTGGTTCCTCAACAGCGCCACGAGCAAGCTCGGCCTTCGCGCCGGCCGGCAAGAAATGCAATACGGCAAACAACGTCTGGTTTCGCCGCTGGATTGGGTCAACACGCGCCGCACGTTTGACGGCGTGCGGTTGATGGCGAATGCCTCGGGATGGAAATTCGATGCCTTTGCCACGCGCGTTGTCGAGCAGGATCCCGAAGAAGTGAATCGCGCCGATGATTCTCAGCTCTTCGCCGGTTTGTACGTACAGCGATCGAATAAAGGCAAAACTTTTTCGGCCTATTATTTGGGCTTGGATGAAGACGACATGCTCGCCAAATCCGGCAAAGGGGTAGCCGGCACTTATAATTGTCACACGGTTGGCGTCGCTTACGACGGCGCCGTCAAGAACTTCGATTGGACGAGTGAAGCCGCATATCAGCTCGGCAGCTTCAGCACGGATGATATCAGCGCTTACATGCTCGCGTTCGAAGGCGGCTACACGCTCAACCAAACCTGGTCGAAGCCGCGCCTCGGTCTCGGTTTCGACCTGGCCTCCGGCGACAAGGATCCGGCCGACGCCAAGAATCAGACTTTCACCCAGCTTTTTCCGTTGGCCCATCCTTATTTCGGTTGGGCCGATCAAGTGGCGCGGCAGAACATTCAAGCCCTCACGTTGTCGCTAACCGCGAAGCCGCACAAGCGCGTGACCGCCAAATTGCAAGCCCTCAATTTTATGTTGGCGCAGAAACGCGATGCGCTTTACAATGCGGCCGGCGTTGCCACGCGCCGTGACCTCACCGGCAACGCCGGCGATCAAGTCGGCAACGAATTTGACGCGGAAGTGACATTTAACCTCAATGTGCATGTGAGCGTGATGGCCGGCTACACGCGTTTCATGCCGGGAAATTTTATCAAGAACACCGGCCCATCAAAAACCCATCATTTTTTCTATGTCATGGTGCCAGTGCGGTTCTAATGACTAATGACCAATGACCACTAATGATGACAATGAACCGGCCCTCTAAAATTTTCATCCGCGATCTGTGGATGAGTTTTCCAGGCAAGGAAAAAGATTCCACGATTTCGGTGCTGGAAAATATCAATCTCGAAGTGCATGAAGGCGAGTTCGTGTGCCTCGTCGGGCCCTCCGGCTGCGGCAAGTCGACGATACTCAATATCGTCGGCGGATTTCTGCAGGCTACCGCCGGAACGGTGAAGGTCGATGGACAGCCGGTGAGCGGCCCGGACCCACGCCGCGTGTTCATCTTTCAAGAAAATGGCGTGTTCCCCTGGCTTACCGTGGAAGAAAATATCGGCTTCGGCCTGCTGCAAAAACCGCCGGCAAAGCGGCAGCGCATCGTCAAGCATTACATCGACATGGTGAGCTTGACCGGTTTTGAAAAAGCTTATCCGCGCGAGCTTTCCGGCGGCATGAAACAGCGCGTCGAAATCGCCCGCGCGCTGGCCGCCAATCCGGATATTCTTTACATGGACGAGCCGTTTGGCGCGTTGGATTTTCTCACGCGTCTGCGCATGCGCGCCGAGCTGGTGCAAATCTGGCAGCGCGAGAAAAAAACCGTGCTCTTCGTCACGCACGACGTAGAAGAGTCGGTGCAGCTTGCCGACCGCGTCGTCGTCATGAGCCGCCGCCCCGCGTCGATCCGCTCTATTGTTGACGTCAAATTGCCCAGACCCAGAGATATTGATTCGCCGGCATATCTCGAAATCCGCGACGAGATTTTTGAAACGATGGGCTTGGATCATTTGGGCCTCGATTCTCAACGCACCGATGCCAAAGCGCCGTCGCCGTCCGTGGTGGCCACTCCGATTCGGCATAAAAAATTGGATGCCGAAGTGATCATCATCGGCGGCGGCCCAGCCGGCTCCGTGCTCGGGGCGTATTTGAATCGCGCCGGTATCGATCACATCATTGTTGACAAAGCGCATCATCCGCGTCCGCACGTCGGTGAATCGATGCTTTGCGCCGCCACCCGCATTCTCAAAGAGATCGATTTCCTGCCGGTGATGGAGCAGGAGCAATTCATCGTCCGGCGCGGTGTGGGTTGGTCGGCGTGGTTCGACTCGGCTGAAATCAATCTCGACTTTAGCGAACTTGGCGACATGGATCACGCCTATCACGTCGACCGCGCGAAATTCGACGATCTGCTGCTGCAGCACGCGCGCGCCAACGGCTCCAAAATTGTGACCGGCGCGCAGGTTGAGGGCATCGATTTCAACCGGCAGGGCGCTGCCAATGGCATTACGGCGAAAGTGGGTGAATCTAAAATCTCGCTGCGCAGCCGCCTCGTTGTTGACGCCACCGGCCGGCAAGCCATACTCGGCCGGCAGCTAAACATAATGAAAACCGATCCGGAGTTTCGCCAGTTTGCCGTGCATAGCTGGTTCACCGGCGTCGATCGCGGTAAAAAAGCGGCAGCCGATTTTACCCACGTGCATTTGCTGCCGATTCACCGCGGCTGGGCCTGGCAGATTCCGATTACCCACGAGGTGACGTCCATCGGTGTGGTGACCGATCGCGAGAATTTCGTCAAGGCCGGCGAAGACGTCGAGCCGTTTTTCCAATGGACCGTCGGGTTGAATCCGACGTTGGCGCAGCGCATGAAGAGCGCCAAACGTCTGCGCGAATTTCGCCTGGACGGCAATTACAGCTATACGATGAATCGTTTTGCCGGCGAGGGGTGGATCATGGTTGGCGATGCGGCCTTTTTTATCGATCCGATTTTTTCCTCGGGCTTGAGCATGGCGATGCACTCGGCCAAGTTTGCCGCCGAGACCATCGTGCAGGCTTTGGCTGCCAGCGAGGTGAGCGCCTCGGCGCTGTCACCGTACCAACAAAAATTGCAGAGCAGCGTCGAAGTTTGGCAAAACTTCGTGCGTTTGTTTTATGAAGTATCGCCGATTTTTGGTCGCGTCATTGCCGAAAGCGCGCATCGCGCCAAAATGCTGCGACTGTGTGAAGGCGAAGTATATAATGGTTCTGCCGGTGAAACCCTAAGTGAAATACGAAACGAGTTTGAGGCCATCCGCAACGATCCAAAACATCCGTTGCAGCAGCATCTGGTGCAAGCAACCGCGTAACTGTTCGTAGTGACGCTGTTCGTAGTGATGCCTTTAGGCATTCTTACTTTGCGCCTAAAGATCGTCCGCCTGAAGGCGCTACTACGAACGGAACGACTACGAACGATCTTCATAAGAAATAAAATTTTTGTTTTTACTTTTTCGATGGAGGTAAAAAATTCTATGAAATCACCCCTGAGCAAGAGGCGCGACGCCGTCATCGTCGGCGGCGGCCCGGCCGGCGCGGCGAGCGCGTTGTATCTGTTGAAGGCCGGCGTCACGCCGCTCATTCTCGAAAAGGAACGCTTCCCGCGTTTTCATATCGGCGAATCGTTGACGGGCGAAGTCGGCGGCTCCTTGCGCGCGCTCGGACTCGAAGATTGGATGAACGCGCAACGTTGGCCAATCAAACACGGCGTGAATGTTTACGGCCCGAACGGCAAAAATTCTTTTTGGGTGCCGGTGAAGAGGCGCGATCAAGACAAGAACTTGCTGGACACCACCACCTGGCAGGTGCGGCGCAGCACGTTCGATCAAAAGCTGCTCGACACCGCGGTGGAGCGCGGCGCGGAATTGCTGCCTTTCCGCGCGGTGGATGTTTTGTTGGACGGCGATCGCGTCACCGGCGTCAAAGTCCGAACGCCGGAAGGCAAAACCGAAGAGCTCAAAGCGGAAGTGGTGGTCGATGCCTCCGGGCAATCCACTTTTCTCGCCAATTCCAGCGCGCCGATGGGAGACAAAGGCCGAGGCAGCTATGACAAGCAGCTCGCCGTCTTTTCGCAAGTGGTCAACGCGGTGCGCGATCCCGGCGAGGCCAGCGGCAACACGTTGATTTTCTACCGGCAAAAAAATCACTGGGCCTGGTTCATTCCGTTGGATGATGAAGTGACCAGCGTCGGCGTGGTGGTACCGGGCGAATATTACAACTCGCAAAAACTCTCCAAGCATGATTTCCTCGTGCAAGAGCTGCGGGCGCTCAATTGCGAGCTGGCGCGGCGTCTGCCGGATTTGACGTTCGTGGAAGATGTGTACTCGGCCTCGAACTATTCTTATCATATCACGCAGTACACCGGCAAAGGTTTTCTCTGCGTCGGCGATTCGCATCGTTTCATCGACCCGATCTTTTCGTTCGGCGTCAACTTCGCGCTGAAGGACGGCGAGTTTGCAACGCCGGCGATTTTGCAATATCTCTCCGGCGAAACCAGCCACCTCGACAATCCGTTCGCCGATTATCAATCTCGTTCCGAGCGCGGCCAGAATATCATTCAAGATCTCGTGGATGTTTTTTGGGAGCATCCGCTGCCGTTCGTGATGCTGGTGCATCAGCGCCATCGCGAGGGCATGATCGACATGTTCGCCGGCCGCATTTTCAACGACGACATCGTGGATTCCCCGGCGCTGCACGCCATGCGCAAGTGCAAATACAAACCGGCGATGATGGACAAAAGCGGTTGCACGAATGACGCCGCTGCGCCCGATTGCGGCCACTGAGGTGCGCCGAATCTCAGCGTTTGAATAGGAGGTTAACTTATGGTTCCGAAATTTCTTTACCGTTTGCTGCTCATCCCCGGTTTGTCGGGGCTGATGCACGCCGCCGCTTTTGGACGCCAGCATACTTGCGATGCCGCGACGGTGTCGCCGTCAGCGTTGCGATGCGCGTTCGGCGTCAAGCCGATACTGCTGCCGGGTTTGACGAGCGGTCAGCCCTATGTCTCGGCAACGGATCTTTCGCAAATGCTATATTCAACTTTTTTGTATCCCGGCCAAAACGCCATGCCCGCGGCGCATCATGCCGCCGGCAGCGCCATAGCAGCGAGCCTCCAGCCTTTGGACGCCAACGGCAATGTCAATTCGTCCAACGGCAAGATCGTGGCGATAGCCGAAGGCATGTCGAACACCTATTTGGAGATGGAAGCATTCCGGAAGCAGTTTTTTCAGAGCAACCCGGCGGTTAATCCGAAATTTCAATTCATCAACCTGGCCCAGCCCGGTTGTGATTTGCTTTGCTGGCTGGAATGGGGCGTCGGCGCCATCGATCCGCAAGTGCAAATTGTTCTGCTAAAGCACAGCAATAATCGCCCGCAGCAGGCCAATGGCGCCCCGGTGACCCCGAGTCCGCCGTTTACAACGGCGCAAAGCAAAAGATTTCCCTTTCATGCCGATACCACGCACGGCATGCTCGAGAAGCGAATACTTGATTTGAAAATCAAATACCCGAATTTGAAATTGCTGTTCATCACCAGCCGGAGCTATGGCGGATGGACATGTGATCCTTCTGACAACACTTTTCGCGAGCCTGTGGCATTTGAGGAGGGATTTTCGGTTAAATGGCTGGTTGAAGACCAGGTTACGGGCAAGGGCCCGGACCTCGCTTTTGTCGGGCCCAATGCCAAAGCGCCTTGGATGGCATGGGGACCTTATTTGTGGGATTCGACCTGGCCGCAGGATTGGTTTGAAGCAGCTGGCGGACATCTTTGCACAACCGGGCAAACGTTCATTGCCAAGCTGTGGTACGATTTTTTGATGCAGGACAGCACTTCGCGGCCGTGGTTTCGCGATAATGTGCCGCCCGAGGTTCCGCTGAATTTGAGCGCCGAAGTGATCAATTCGAATCAAATCAATCTCTCTTGGAATGCAGCGACTGACAACTCCGGGAGCGTCAAGTATGAAATCTTTCGCGATGGCGCCTTGCTCAAAGCGACGGCAAACACGTCTTATTCGAATATTGGCTTGAATCCGGCGACGCGATACTGTTATGCCGTTAGCGCGGTTGATTCGGCCGGGAATAAATCGGCTCTGAGCAATCAAGCCTGCGCTACTACTTTGGCCACGAGTGTTTCCGACAACCTGCCACGGCCGTTGGAGTACAAGCTGTACCAAAATCATCCTAATCCGCTGGGCCTCCAAACCGAGATCCGCTTTCAGCTTGCGGAGGCCGGATTGGTGGAGGTGAAAATCTACAACGCGTTCGGCGAGGAAATTCGGACGCTGGCCAAGGCGTTGTACGCGCCTGGGCAGCACAGTATCCGCTGGGACGGCAAAGATGCGAAGGGAAATATTGTTGCCAATGGCGTCTATTTTTACCGGCTCCGCGCCGGCAATTCTTCGCAAGTGATGAAAATGACCTTGATGCGTTGAGACGTGCTTATATGGATTTTTCTTATACCGATGAACAGAAGCTCCTCCGCGAGGAGATCATTCGCTTCGCGCAACAGGAGCTGAATAAAGACGTGGTGAAACGCGATCGCGAGCAAATTTTTCCGCACGAGCTTTGGCTCAAATGCGGCGAGATGAAACTGCCGGGTCTGCCGGTGCCGGAAGAATACGGCGGCGGGGGATTGGATTCTCTTTCGACAGCGATGGCGCTTGAGGCATTGGGATACGGCTGTCATGACGGCGGATTAGTTTTCTCCATCTGCGCGCATTTGCTCGCGTGTGTGATTCCGATTTGGAAATTTGGCAGTGAAGAGCAGATGCGTCGCTACCTGCCAGGCCTTTGCAACGGGAAGATTATCGCGGTTAATGCGATGAGCGAGCCGGATTCAGGATCCGATGCGTTTGCGATGCGCACGCGCGCGGTGGCTACGCCGGATGGCGAAGGCTTTCGGATCAACGGCACGAAGACTTTCAGCTCGAATGGCCCGGTTGCCGATTTGGCCGTGACGTTCGCGCTGACTGATCCGGAGAAGGGTTATCACGGCGGCGTCACCACATTTCTTGTGGAAAAAGAAACGCCAGGTTTCCGCTCGAGCAAGAAATGGGATAAGATGGGCTTGCGCACTTCACCGATCGGTGAGTTAGTGTATGAAGATGTCTACGTGCCCGCCTCGGCGGTGCTCGGCAAAGCCGGCGCGGGTTCGACGCAATTCACCCATTCGATGGATTGGGAGCGCGCCTGTTTGGTCGCCTGTCACGTCGGCACGATGGAGCGGCTCATCGAAAAGTCGGTTAATCATGCGCGGACGCGCAAGCAGTTCGGCCAGACCATCGGAAAATTTCAAGCGATCTCGCATCGTATGGCCGACATGAAGGTGAAGCTTGAAGCCTCGCGCTGGTTGGTTTATAAAGCGGCTTGGGAGTTGGAGCGTTCCAAAAAAGTTTCGATGGATGCCGCGATTGCCAAGTTATTCGCCAGTGAATCACTGGTGCAGACGGCCTTGGATGCAGTGCAAATTTTCGGCGGCTACGGCTTCATGACCGAGTACGAAATTGAGCGCGCGCTGCGCGACGCCGTGGCCAGCACAGTTTACTCCGGCACTTCGGAAATGCAAAAGAATATCATCGCGCGCTGGCTGGGATTATGAGGACAAAAGTTGCTAACGTATGCAAACGCAGACCGGAGCAAGGTTTCTCTATGACGCAAATAACGGCGATGTCGGAAAAGACAATTATCAAAAGCCAGATCGAGGTGCTGACCCTCGCCGAAGGTTTTTTCCAATCGAGCGTTCTCTTTGCGTTGCTGCGGTTGAGAATCTTCGAGCGTCTTGGCGAAGGCGACAAGAGTGTGGAAGCGCTGGCGGAGGAATTGGGCGCGCGAGCCGATACTTTAGCGCGCTTACTGAATGCTGGCGTCATGCTCAAGCTGCTTGAAACGCAGGATGGCGTCATTTATCGAGTGCCGCCGGCGTATCGCTCCGTGTTGTTGCCTTCCGCCGGGGACAACTATCTCGGCGATTGGATTCGTTTGATGGACGAGTTCAGCGGCGCTTTATTTAAGCTCGATCAGGCCGTTTTGCAATCCGGACCAACGATCGATCCGGAGATTTATCTTGGCGCCGACCAGGAGCGCACGCAGCGATATATTTTGGCCATGCATAACTATGCCTCGTTGCGCGGCAAGGAGCTGGCGCATTATCTGGATACGCGCGCTTGCAAAAGCTTGCTCGATCTCGGCTGCGGCTCCGGCGCCTATGCTTTTCATTTGGGCATGCGCAATCCCGAGCTGCGGCTTTATTTGTCGGATTTGCCTGAAGTGTTGAAGGTGACTAAAGAAGTGCAGTCGAGATACGATCTCCAAAACGAAGTGATCTATTTGCCACTCGATGCCGCGCGAGACGTGATTCCCGGCGCTTACGATTTGATTCTCGCTTCGAATATGTTACAATGCTTTGACGCGCCGACGCGCAGCAAGCTTCTGCGTCGTTTATATCAGGCCATCAATGCCGGCGGCTCATTGGTGGTGCAAGCGCAGTTTCTGCAGGAAAACCGTGTGGGCGGGCGCTGGGCCATTTATGTCGATCTCAATATACTTTGCACGACCCAGCACGGCAGAAATCACACCGTCGAAGCAACCAAGCGCTGGTTGGAGGAGGCGGGTTTCATCGACATCGAATATTGTCCGATGTCGGTTTACGGTACGAAGAGCTTCGTGCGCGGGTATAAAAGTTCGTCGTCATGCCTTGCAGGTGGAGCATCTTGAATGCGTGCAATCCATGAAAACGCTCAAGATCAAAGTTTCAGGAGGCGAAAAATGGAAAAAATAAAAGTCTTGATGCTGGACTTGAAGTCCTACTATCCTTCTCCGGCGTATCAGCTCGGATTGTTGGCAGCTTATGCCTCGTTGGAAGAAGAAGTCAAAAACAACGTCAAATTCACCTTCACGGAACATCCCCGTGAGCAACGGGCGGAGGAGAATGTCAAAACCATTTTGGCCAGCGAGGCGGATTTGGTCTGCGCTTCCAACTACGCGTGGAATTACCTCAAGATTTGCGAAATCCTCGACTGCTTGGCCGCGTCACAGGCCGAGCTGCCGCGCTTTCTCCTGGGTGGCCCGAACAGCGCCGGAACATTTGGCGAGGAGGTGATGAAGCGCTATCCCGCCGTTTCCGCGATGGTGGAAGGCGAGGGCGAGCCGGCTTTTCGCGACATTTGTGCTTCACTGGTCGATAGCCCGAGCAAGGATCCGTTCCTTGATTCTCGCAACTGTCTCGTGCGCGCACCCGACGGCAACGTCACGCGCACGAAAATGGGTCATCGCATTGAATATCTCGATGACGTGCCTTCGCCCTATCTTACGGGCATCATTCCGGCGCAGCCCTCACCGCTTTTTTATGAGACCAATCGGGGCTGCCCTTATCGCTGCTCGTTTTGCTATTGGGGCAACGGCAACTCGCGCGTTTATCGCATGTCACACGAGCGCATTCGTGAAGAAATGGAGTTGTTTGCCAGCCATAAAGTCTATGCCTTTTGGCTGGCCGACGCCAATTTCGGCCTCTTTCCGGACGACGCGGAAATTGCCGAGATGATGGTTGAGATCAGCAGCCACTACCGCTATCCCTTCAAAAACGTCGGCGTCAATTGGGCAAAGAACAGCAGCGACCGCGTGCTGGAAATTGCCGGCATCTTGAAGAAAGGGCGCATGACATGCACCACCACGCTCGCGCTGCAGTCCGTAACTCCCGATGCCAAGGAAAAATCACGGCGGTACTCGATGGCGCCGGCCAAATTCATCAATCTGATTCGCTCCGCGGAAGAAAAAGATATTGACACCTACACGGACATTATTTGGGCGCTGCCGGGGGAAAGTGTCGAGGAATATCTCGAGGGTCTGGATGCGGTGATTTCGACCGGTGTGCCCTCGATTTTGATTCACCAGCTCTTCTTGCTGCCGGGAACGGAGTTTTATGACCACCGCGAAAAATACGGATTTACTCTGCTCCACGAGACCAGCGAAACCATTCTCAATCCGGACGAACGCTCCGATTATTGGGATTACATCGTCGTCAGCCATGCAAAAATGAGCCGGGACGATATGGTGCGGGGAACCCGAATTCTCGGCATCAGCCATTTCATGCACAATCACGACTTGGGCAAGGTGGTGGATTTCTATCTGGCGCGTTATAGCATCGCACATCGCGACGTGTACAACTTTTTCGATGATCTTCTGCTCGGCAAGATCAAAGATTTTCCCGAGGAGAAGCACGAGTTTTTACACAAAATCCGCAACCTAATCCTGACCTTTGCCAACAACATCGGCCTCGACGAGATTCATTTTTACCGCCAGCTCAGCGAAGTGGTTTGGTTGAAGAAGGTTGAAAACGCCATGCCGGTTTATCACGAGCCGGAGGTGCGGGCGTTCATGCACGAGTTTTATCAGGCGTTCTGTCGCCGACACGACATTTGCCAAACGCCGGAGGAAGGGGAGATTCTTTCCGAGTTTGTCGATTACAACGTGCTCATCTCGCCGAAGCCTTCTTGGAAGCCGGCGCCGGACTACACGTTCAATTACGACGTGCATGCCATTTGTCAGGACATGCGGGCACAAATTCTCTTCGTGAATGGAGAGACGGAAAGCCTCGAGCCGGCTCGTGGTAATGGCGCGGCATCCCATGCCCATGGCTCCGCGACCATTCAAATAACCGGCTTCAAGAAAGAACGCGAGAGAACAAGCAATAAACAAGCAGCGGCTGGCAGCGGGCAACCAGCAACCCCGGCGGGCGTAGCCAGTAAAGAAACCTGGGCTGATCTCTCGCGCAACGTGCGCGCACGTTTGGCGAAATTACTGTCGCGCGAGTATCTCGCAACGAAACGAGGTCCGGTAACTTATCAAATCAAAAATCCCTGGATGATTCCGCCCTCACACAAAACTTTGGACTGGCTGCTCGGCAATCGCAGCAAGCATTGCCCTGTCAGCGTTGTTGCGCCGGTGCGGGAGGAATCATGCCAAACGCCGAGAGTAGGCGCATCGGTGTAGGTTTAAGGTAATGATTTTCGAATCTTAAAGAAAACGCTTATGACAAGCCTCACAAAAGTGGAAACTCAAATTTCTCCGCAAGCCTCTCCCGCTTCGGCCGCGCGCGGGGCGTTGCCGGTTTATGTTTTTGTGATCGGTGCGGCGATCATGGCCGTGGCTTTGGGCGCTGAGCTGATCGGTTTTGGTTTCCTGGCAAGAGAGGCGGCGTTGCAAGAGAAATGGCTTTGGCTCGGCCTCGCCGGTTTGTCCGTTGGCGCGGCGATGGATTTGACCTTTGGCCGGCGCTGCTTACTCGCGTGGCTCAAACCCATCGTGCTGGACCGGGAAGGCTTGGTCAAATTTCTGACCGTCGCCATTCAATTGTGGCTACTCGTCGCGATCATCCGGATGTGCTATCTGGAGAACAACGCTTTTTATGAGAAAGTGATGCCCCTGGCCTTTTATGGGTTCATCATTCACTATTTTCTGCCGCGCCAATTCCGACTCTCCTTCTTTTTGCTGCTTTCCTTGGCCGGCATCTTCAGCGTTTTCGGCCTTGCAGATAGCGCCTGGTTGATCGTCATCAGTCTTTTGCTGATCGGAATTTGTCATCTGCCCATACCCTTCACAGCGCGCCTGGTTATTCTGCTCACGGCCGGCGTTGCGCTCACGGCCATGCGCATGAATTACATTCAAACCCCATGGACCAAAGCGATCTGGCCGATCCTGGCTTCGATGTTCATATTTCGCATGATCGTTTACCTTTACGACCTCAAGCACAAAAAGGCGCCCCTCGGGATTGCGCAAACGCTCGCGTACTTCTTCTTGCTTCCCAACGTTGCCTTTCCGCTTTTTCCGGTGGTGGACTACAGCACGTTTTGCCGAACCTACTACAACGAGGACCAGCACCGAATTTATCAACGGGGCTTGCAATGGATTTGTTGGGGCGTCATTCATCTGATCATCTACCGCTACATCAATTATTACTGGGTGATCTCTCCCGAAAAGGTCGTCGATACCGGCAGCTTGATCCAATACCTGGCCTCGAACTATTTGCTCATTATCCGGCTCTCCGGTCAATTCCACTTGATCGTCGGCATCCTGCTGCTGTTCGGGTTCAATCTGCCGCGCATCATGGATCTTTACTTGCTGGCTTCGTGCTTCACCGATTACTGGCGGCGCGTCAATGTTTATTGGAAGGAATTCATTCAAAAGATTTTCTATTATCCCGCCTATTTTCAGATGCGCCAGCTCGGCAATACCGCCAAGCTCATCCTGGCCACGGCCTTCGGGTTTTTGATGACCTGGTTTTTTCATACGTATCAGTGGTTCTGGATTCGGGGCACGTTCAATATTTCGGCGCCGGACGTGCTTTTCTGGTCGATGCTGGCGCTGTTCATGTTGGCCAATTCGCTGGTGGAAGCGAAGTATGGGCGCAAACGCGTCTTGGTCAAGCGTGCCGTAACTTTTGGGGAGATCGTTTCACGAACCTTGCGCGCCGCCGGCATCTTCGTGGTCATGATGGCACTCTGGTCCGTGTGGATCAGCCCTTCTCTGGCGGCGTGGCTCGAGCTGTTGTTTGCCGCGGAGGTGACTGTTCTCGGATTGGTTGCCGCGCTCTTGTTGATCGTCGCGGCGATCGGCGCGGTCGTGACCGTGCATGAAATATGGTCGTCCCGCTTTGGCGAAACGCCTGGGGCCAAGCCGGTTTTTCTGCGCTTCGCAATGCCGACCGCAAGCGTGATTTTGCTGCTTTATTTCGCGGTGCAGCCAGAGTATTCCTATCGGCTCGGCGGCCAGGCCAGCAACCTGATTGCCGATCTGAGGACGAATCGACTCAGTAGCCGCGACGCCGAACTGCTCAAACGTGGGTACTACGAGGAACTCAATAATGTGAGCTTGTTCAATACGCAGCTTTGGGAGATTTACATGAAGCGGCCGGATGATTGGAAGCCGCTTTTGGCAACCAATGCGGTGCGCGCGACCAACGATTTTTTGAAATACGAGCTCGTGCCCTCGTTGGAGGCCTCTTTCAAAGACGCCCCCTTCAACACCAATCGCTGGGGCATGCGGGATGATGATTACGAGCAAAAGCCTCCGCCCAACACCTATCGTATCGCTATGGTCGGCGGATCCATTTCCATGGGCTCCGGCGTGGTGCACAAGGAAACGTTTGAATCTCTTCTGGAAAAAAAATTGAACCGCGCGAGCGCGGGAGCAAAATATGCCCGCTACGAAGTGTTGAACTTCAGCGTCGGCGGCTATGGGGCGCTGCAGCGACTCATGACTCTGGAAACCAAGATGCTGCGCTTCGAGCCAAACGCGATTTTTTTTGTGGTGCATCCGCGCGATGAAGAACAGGAGACTTTGTATCTCTACAAAATGTTTCAAGAAGGCGCCGAGGTTCCCTACGATTACCTGAAAAACGTTTTGCAGCAAGCCGAGGTAAGCCAAAAGATGAAGCTGAACCGGGCCTTGGAGCGCCTCGAGCCTTTTGAGGGCGAAATCATTTCCTGGATATATCGCCGGGTTGTGGAAGTTTGCCGGCAGGCCGGCGCTCTTCCGATCCTGGTTTGTCTGCCCACGGAAGCGGGAAGAAACGAGTCGAAAGAATCGGAAAAGACCATTCGCGACGCGGAGGAAGCAGGTTTCATCGTCTTGAATTTATCCGAGGTGTACGAAGGCGCAAAGGCTGCCTATTTGCAATTGGCGCCGTGGGACAAGCACCCCAATGCGCGCGGGCACCGGATAATCGCGGAGGGGCTCTATCATGCCCTGCTGCAAAAACAGGAAGAAATTCCGCTCGGGCTTTCGCGCCTTGTGAACGGCATGTCGGCTTCAAAATCCGAGTGACTTCATTTAGCACGAACGTGCCGCAAGCAAAATGAAAAGCGCAAAGAGGCAGAAACGCAAAGAACCCACAAAGCAAATCATGAGCATTGTGCAAGTTGCGCTGAACGATTTTACTTTTTACTTAATTCACCAACCCGATTCTGAACAGTTTGGAGATGTGATTATGGAAACTACCCAGGCTGCAGTGAAGGATTACATCCTGAGCGAGTTCCTGCCCGGAGAGAACCCCGAAGCGCTCACGGAGGCGACCCCGCTCATAACCGGCGGCATTCTGGATTCGCTTTCGACCCTGAAGCTGGTCTCTTTTCTCGAAGACAAGTTCGGAATTCAGATCGAGGCGCACGAGGCCGACGTGGAGCATTTGAACTCGATCGCAACCATTGCCGCGCTCGTGCAGGCGAAGCAGGCATAAGCCGGACGAGCCCGAAAGGGGCTTGATGCCCGGAACCAAAAAGGTAAAATTGTTTGACGGTTTGACTGTTGACGGTTCGCCGGTTAAACCGTCCAACTGTCAAACCGGCGAACGGTCAAAGTTTTTGCTTTTTTTGCAACGATTCAACTTTTAAGAGACTATTTATTCGCTGCGGAGTTTCAAGACATGCCTGAGCGTCACTATCAATTCATCTTCGTCATCGGCGTGGAAGGCTCGGGTACGACCATGCTGACCGGCATTCTCGGAAAGCCGGCGCGCGTCGTCGGCCTGGGTGGGAGCTGGGAGGCGACCACCATTCCCCGCCATGACAAAGAGGCGTTGTTGCTGCGCGCCAAGTTCAATCGCGCCACGCTCAAGCTTTGGGATCGCGCCGCCTCGTGGGCGGAGCATCTCGAAGCCAAGCAGAGCCTGGCGCGCACGATTGATCGCTTGCTGCGCATGGAGAAATATGCGCACGCCACCCACGTGCTCTACAAGCGCTCAGCGCCCTTTAAAAAATCGCCGGGATATTATCTGCGCGATCGCTACCGCCCGGACTTGTCCGATTTGCCGGAAGTCTTCGGCGATCTGCGCATCATTGCGATTTACCGCGAGCCCAGGGCTTCGACCCATTCGTGTTTTCGGCGCCGCTTTCGCGAAGAGCTGCGCCAATGCGCCGTCATCAGCGAAGAGCAATTGACCTATCTCTCGGCGCAGCTTGCGAGCCTGGACCGCAGCCTGTATCGCATCATCAATTATGAAAAATTCTGCGCCGCGCCGCAAAACGTCGTGCGCGAATTGTCGAATTTCTGCGGCCTGCCCGCGGACGAGCTTGCCAGCGGCGTCGAGCAAAGGGAGGTGGCCGAGGGCATGAACGAGCGCTGGCGAAGAGAGCTGGCGCCCGCGGACCGGGATTTTTTGGACGGGTTTTTTGATGACAGACGCTTGGCGCAATGGCAATTCCTGGCGCAGCACGCCGCATGAGCTTTGCGAGCGCTGACGAGGCGCAACCAAACAAGAAGGCAACCGAGGGCAACCGCGAATCAGCGCGAATAAAAAACATGAGCGTTCATCAGCGCCGATTAGCGGTTAAAGAAGTTTGCCGAAAGAGCAAAGATTTCACTTTTAACGGATTGATGAAATTCCAAAACTCAACCAACGGATATCGCCATGTGGATTTTTTGTTGCGGCATGCAGCGCTCCGGATCAACGCTGCAATTTCAATTGACCGCCGGGTTGGTCGAAGAAGCGGGCCGGGGCAAGCGCGTGGAATGGGTGAAGCCGCATCGCTTCAAAAAGCTGCGCGAAAAATACGCCGAAGACCAGAGCTGGAAGGTTTTCAAAAGCCACGTCTGCGCCAAGCACATCGCCCGGGAATTTTATCTCGACAACGCCCGCGGCGTTTACGTCTATCGCGATCTGCGCGACGTGTTCGTCTCGGCCATGCGGAAGTACGCCACGACTTTCGAGCTCTTGTGGAACGCGCCGTTTCTGGATGAATGCCTCGAGAACTATCACAAGTGGACCGCCTTGCCGCACATGCTGATCTCGCGCTATGAAGGCATGATCACGGCTTTGCCCGCGGAGGTGGCGCGCATCGCCCGGCATCTCGGGCTCGAGATCACGCCGCAACGCTGCGAGCAAATCGCCGCGGAATATTCCATCGCAAAGCAATTGGATCGCATCGACGAGGCGAAAAGAGACGGCCGTCTCAAGCACGGCGTCGCCAAAGAAACGTTGTACGATCCGCGGACCAACTTGCACACCAATCATATTCAATCCGGCGGCCGCGGCGAGTGGAAGAAGTTTTTATCGCAGCAACAGGTCGAGCTGATCGAAGGCAAAGCCGGAGATTGGCTCGCGGCCCACGGCTACGAATTGGCGCGCCAAATATTGTAGCACTGGCATCCTGCCTGCTTAATAATTTGCAGAGTGGAAGTCTGCGCTACTTTGGAGAAAACAAAGCATGATCGAAGATGTCGTTTTGACCATTCGCAAAAATTCCAATCTGGATGGCGAGTTCGATGCGCGGATTCATACGCTGACGAATTTGACGCCCAACACCGAGATTGCCGAAGAGGACGTTTTCATCATCGGCTATCCCAAATCCGGGCATACCTGGTTTCAATGTTTGGTTGCCGGCGTCATCTATAACGTCGATCTCGATTATGCGCCCTACTCTTTTGTTTGGGAGCTGGTGCCGGAGCATTCGGTGCGGCCCTATTACTTCCGCTACGGCACGCCGATGTTTTTCAAGACGCACGACGTTCCTCGGCCCAAATATCGCCGGGTGGTTTATCTCGTGCGCGACGGGCGCGACGCGGTGACTTCGTATTATCATCATTTGGAATCTGTGCGCCGCCAAAAAGGGCAAAAGACCAAGTTCCTGAAAGTGGCGCAAGGCGAGCTGGGCGCGTTTCCGCACAAGAAGTGGCACGAGCACGTCGAGGCGTGGCTGGCAAATCCCTGCGACGCGCAGATGCTCATCGTCAAGTATGAAGACTTGCGCCAAGATACCGTGCGCCAGTTGCAAAGATTCTGTGCGTTCGCGGGCGTCGAGCGGGAGGAAGCTTTTCTGCGCAAGGTTGCGGCCATGGCTTCTTTCGAGCGCATGCGCGAGAAGGAACAAGCCCAGGGCGGTTTGGACAAGCCCAAAAAAGATCGGCCGCGGCCCGCGGCCTTCGTGCGCCGCGGCGCGATCGGCAGCTATAAGGATGAGATGCCGCCCGAAGTGCTGGAAGTCTTCATGCACGAAGCCGGTGATACGCTGCGGAAGCTGGGCTACATTTAAAAAACTTTCAGTATTTTATTCTGAAAAGCTGATCACTATGAGAAAAATCGCGCACCTCGTCAACCCCTTTTTGGTTTCGGATCCCAACGACGACAACGCGTTTGCACAGCCCGTCACGTTTGAAACCATGAAACGGGCGCGGGATTTTGCGGCCGGCACGGTGGAGGTTTCTTTCTATTCCACGCAGTATCCCGAAGATTATCCGATCATTCCCGCATGGCTCGTCAAGACGCCGGATTTGACGCGCTCGGTTTATGATCTCGGCGCGTTTCAAAAGAAAAGGAAGCTGCCTTTGCTCGCGGATATTCTGGATCGCCTGTACGAAGCTTCGCCGCAGGCGGAGTATCTGATTTATAGCAACGTCGACATCGGCTTGATGCCGCATTTTTATCTCGCGGTCGACAATCTCATCGAGTCCGGATACGACGCGTTCGTGATCAACCGTAGAACCATCAAGAAGTATCGGCGCCTCGACGAGCTTCCCAAGATGTACGCGGCCATCGGCGATTGGCATTGGGGCCACGATTGTTTCGTGTATCGCCGCGAGGTTTACCCTCAATACCGGCTCGGCGCGATTTGCATCGGAACCCGCAAAGTCGGCCGCGTGCTCTTGTGGAATCTCATCGTGCACGCCCGGAAGTTTCGCGAGCTGAAGCACAACAAACATTTGACCTTTCACCTCGGAAACGACCCGCTCTCCAAGCGGCCGGAGTATGCCGATTACGACGCGCACAATTTGGCCGAAGCCCGGCGCATTCTTGCGGAGCTGGAGCGGGACTACGGCCCTTTTCCCGAGAGCCATCCGATGCAGCAATTTCCCATTCACGATATTCCGTTTGGAAAAATTGCCAGGAGGGATTTGTAATGGGCCGATTGGAAGCAAAGCAAATCATCATCAGCGGCGGCAGCGCGGGAATTGGCCGGGCAATTGCCAGGCAATGCGCCGCGGAAGGCGCGACCGTCATTCTCGTCGCGCGCGCGCAAAATCTTTTGGAGGAAGCGCTTGAGCAAGCCCGCCGGATTTCACCCAAAGAACATCGCGCGTACTCGCTGGACGTCGGCGATTGGGAGGCAGTGCGTGGCTTTGCCGAATGGGTGAAGCGCGAAAAGCTCTCGCCCAACGGCTTGGTGAATTGCGCCGGAATTTTCGGCCCGATCGGGAAAACCACGGAAGTCGATATGCGCGAATTTGCCGCCGCGGTGCAAATCAACTTTTTGGGCACGGTTTATATGTGCCATGCCCTCGCGCCCTTGCTGAACGGCGCCGGGCGGAAAAAGATCGTGAATTGTTCCGGCGGCGGCGGCACTTTTGCTTTTCCCAACTATTCCGCTTATGCCACGAGCAAAGTTGCCATCGTCAGGTTTACCGAGAACCTGGCTCTGGAGCTTGCCGAGGATCGGGTTGACGTCAATTGCATCGCGCCGGGCTTCGTCGTAACCAGGCTGCACGAACAAACGCTGGCCGCCGGGGTCGAGCGCGCCGGCGCGTTCTATCAAAATACCCAAAAGCAAATGGCAGCCGGCGGCGTGCCTCCCGAAAAGTCCGCGGAGCTCTCGGTGTTTCTGCTTGCTCCGGAGTCCGACGGCATCACGGGAAAGTATATCTCTGCGCCGTGGGATCCCTGGCGCGAGCCCGCGTTTCAAAAGCGGCTCAAGACGGACAAGGATTTTGCCGCGTTGCGCCGCGTGGATGATCAATTCGTCTTTCAGAAAGAGGCCTCGCGCTGAGCCGCGAGGGTCTTTAAGCGAATTAGAGAGTCAAACTCTTAGAATAAAATTCTAACTTTTCACCAACGGATAGATTAAGACCAACGGATGAAAAGACAAAAGCTTTATCCGTTGGACTTCATCTATCCGCTGGGCCGCCCGTAGGGCTGCGGTTTTCAGCGTTTCTGAAAACTAGCGTAGTTCGTAGAAATGAAATCTTTGCTTCAACAACTATGAACCCACGACTTGGGAGAAACTAGTGAGCTATTGGAAGCACAGACGGGTTTTGGTAACCGGCGGCGGCGGCTTCATCGGCCGCAATCTCGTCGAACGGCTCGTGGCCGAAGGCGCGCAGGTTCGCGTTGCGGAAATCTTCGAGCGCAGCGGCGTCAACGGCCTGGCCGCTTTGGAAAAACAAATTGAATTGGTGCAGGCGGACTTGCGCGAAGAGCATGTTTGCCTGCGCGTCTGCAGCGAAGTCGAGGTCGTTTTCCATCTTGCCTCCAAAGTGGGCAGCAGCGCGTTCTATCGCGACTATCCCGCGGACGTGGTTTTGCAAAATCTCATGCTCGACGCGCAAATGCTCGAGGCCGCGCGCAAGCGCGGGGTCGCGCGCTATCTGCACGTCAGCAGCGCGTTCATTTATCCGGTAGCATGCTTGCAGAATCCCGAAGGCGCGCCGATCAAGGAAGAGCAGGCCTATCCCGCCAATCCCGCGCTTTCTTATGGCTGGGCGAAATTGCTCGCGGAAAAAGCTTTGGAGTATGCGGCCACGCAAGCGGGCGAATTGTGCGGCGCGATCTTGCGGCTGTCGAACGTCTATGGCCCGCATCAAAGCCTGGATCTGGAGCGCGGCTCGATCATTCCGGTTTTGATTCGGCGCGCGGTCGAATTTCCCGCGCGCCAGCCCTTCACCATTTTCGGGGCCGGGCTGGAAACGCGCACCTATTGCTTCGTCAGCGACGCGGTCGAGGCCATGCTCCGCGCCGTTGAAACGCTCGAGCATTGCCGTCTCGTGGGCCCGTTGAATATCGGCGGCGAGGAGCGCATTCGCATCATCGATCTGGCGCGCAAGATCATCGCGCTTTCCGGCAAAGACATCGAGCCGGTCACATTGCCCGCGCCTCCGCCCGCAACGCAGAGCCAATCGTTGGACTGCTCCAAAGCCCGCGCAACGCTTGCCGGCTGGCGCCCCAAAGTGAGCTTGGACCAGGGCCTGAGCCTATTGTATCGCCACGTGGAAGCGGAATTGCAAGCCAGCGCCGAACCCGTTCAGCCAAAGGGTGACGCCGATCACCATGCGGGCGCGAATGATCGGCCGCCAGCGCCCGCCGTCGACGACAAGATCAATTTGAAAATCCGCTCGCTCACCGGGCTGACGCCGAACTTTGAATCCGTAGACGATGATGTGTTTATCATCGGCCATCCTAAATCCGGCACCACGTGGTTTCAGAATCTAGTTGCGGGCGTGGTTTATGGGGTGGACCCGGAGTATGCGCCTTATGCCTTGGTGCGAGACCTGGTTCCGGGGCATTTGCAGCTCTATTACAAGCGCTATCGCACGCCGGCATTTTTTAAATCACACGAGCTGCCCAAGCCGGAGTATAAGCGCGTGGTGTATCTCGTGCGGGACGGCCGCGACGTGATGGTCTCTTATCATCATCACATGGAAACCGTCAAGCAAAAGCCGATCGACATGTTGAAAGTGGTGCGAGGCAAGAAATCCATGTGGCCGTTTACCTGGCAGGAGCACGTCGAAGCCTGGTTGGTCAATCCTTATCAGGCGCAACTGCTCGTGATCAAGTACGAAGATTTGCAAGCGGACACGCTCAAAGAGCTTCAGCGTTTTTGCGCCTTTGTGGGTCTCGAGCGCGACAACGCCTTTTTGAAGCAAGTAGCGCAAAAGGCCTCCTTCGAAAGCCTGCGCCGCAAAGAAATGCGCGAAGGCATTGCCAATCCGAATTGGCCCAAGGACCAGCTCTTCATGCGCCGCGGTGAAATCGGCAGCTATCAAGACGAGATGCCGGAAGACGCGCTCGAAGCGTTTATGCGCGAGGCCGGAGAGACCATGCGCAAGCTCGGATATTTGTAGAAGGCATCCCGCAAGCGGGACAACCAACGGATAGATTAAATCTAACGGATGAAAAGACAAAAGCTTTTTCCGTTGGACTTAATCTATCCGCTGGGGACGCCCGAAAGGCTGCGGTTTTCCCCGATTTTCCTTCAAAAGCAAGAAAGGAAGTCGGGGCCTGAAAATCCGCTGTAGCCGTTCGGGGAGAAAAAGTTGGTAAGAATTTAGTCGTCTGAACCGGAGTGCCATGCTTTAGCATGACACTGAGTTCGCGACCGTCGGCAAGAGGCAAAACTAAAGTTTTGCACTCCGTGCTTCATTCCGCTAAACTTTTACAAAAGTTGGAATTTTAATCTAATCCGTTTAATGAAGTGACGTTCAGCAACGGTTTGACTATGGCGGAAAACAGCAATCGCTTCGAGCGCAATCCCAGGAAAACCCTGCTCGCGGTTTTCGCCGTGTTTCTCCTTTTGTCTGTGGGGCTCACGGAATATGTGCTCGAAAAAAAATTGCCGGAGCCTCCGCTGCAACGCAGTCTCAGGCTGAAGGAGCACTATCCCAATTTCAGCTCCACTTTGCCGGGGCCGAGCGCCGGGGATATTTTGGAGGAAAAAGATTATCCGTTCCGCGTCGATAACGACGGCTACCTCGTGCCCTCCAAGGTTTATGAAGAGCCGGATCTGAGCATCGTCTTTCTAGGCGAATCGAGCACGGAATGCCGGTTCGTAGAAGAAACCAGCCGCTTTGCTTATCGCGCGGGCGTCTTGTTGGGCGAGCATTTCAACAAGAAGATCAACTCTTATAACGCCGGCGCTGGCGGCGGCAATGCCATGCACTCGCTCAATCTCCTGCTCAACAAAGCGCTGGCGGTGCGTCCGCAGGTGGTGGTGTTCATGCACAACCTCAATGACCTGAACGTTCTGCTGTTGGCCGGCTCATATTGGAACGATCATCCGACCAAGTCGCTCATCGTCACGGACGATCGTCGCGAGCATAAATTTCGCCGCTGGCTCGCGACCGTGGGGGAAACGGTCTTCCCGGGGTTATGCTACAAGCTTGGAATCGGCGCGGCCTTCGACGCGGACGACGAGGAATTTTCGTGGAAGCCGCCGGCGCGGTTGAGCGCGCCGGATTTCGTTGCCGCGGAATTTGAATGTACGGTCGCAACGTTTGTCAACTTGTGCAAGGCTCGCGCGATTCTCCCGGTGTTGATGACGCCATGCACTCGTCTCGACGCGGGCGGAGATGAAATCACCCGGAAGAATTTGGAGCGGCTGGTAAAACCCTGGGGGCTCGAGGCTGCCGTTTATGTGGAGCTGTTCCGGCGCTGCAATGACGTCATTCGCAAAGTGGCGGCCGAGCGCGGCGCGCTGTTGATCGATTTGGACGCGCTGGCGCCCAAGGATAAGACGCATCTTTATGATCTCGTGCATCTCAATACCAAAGGCTCCGAGCTGGTTGCGAGCCTAGTTGCCGAGCATTTAGCGCGCAGCCTCGCCGTGCAAAACCTGCTGCGCGAAGAGAGCCACTCCAACGGCGCATTCACGAGCAAATAAGGGTATGCGCTCAAAATTTGGTGGCACTTCGGAGTGCGATGCTTTAGCATTGCTGACAAAACTGAAGTTTTGCACTCCGTTCTCCTGTATTTTGAGAAGATACAAATAAGGAATCTTGCAATGGCAGACGCGAAAGCCTGGTTGGCTCGAAACGCGAAAAAGCTCCGGCGCGCACGCTTGCCGCTGCTCGCGCTCCTCGGCTTGGGCGCGGTGGAGTACGTGCTCGAACGGGATTTGCCGCCGGCGCCGGTCAAACGCCACATCCGGCTCCGCGAAAATAGCCCGTTCGCGAATGAGATCAGATTCTCCTGGGATAAAGCCATTCCCATTCGCGCGGGCATGAATGTCGACAGCTTGAAAGGCGAATCCGGATACGTGTTCAGGACCGACGAGCACGGCTTCATCATGCCTGCCAAGATTTATGACGACCCGGATTTGAGCCTTGTTTTTTTGGGCGGCTCGACCATCAAATGTAATTACGTTGAGGAAGAAAGCCGATTCCCGTATCGCGCCGGGCTGCTGTTGGGCCGGCGCTTGGGCAAGAAGATCAACTCGTACAATGCCGGCGTCCGCGCCAACAACAGCATGCATTCTCTCACGATTTTGCTCAACAAGGTCGTTCCGCTTCAGCCGGATATGGTCGTCATGATGCACGCCATCAATGACGTCAACATCCTGCTCTTTGAAGACACCTATTGGAACGAGCATCACACGCGCTCGCTCATTGTGGCGGAAACCCAGGACGTCGGCCGCTTCACCCGGCTGTTCGAAGCCACGATGGAAACTTTTCTTCCCGGCTTTGCCCGTCGCCTCCGCATCGGCGAGGCGTTCGGAGAGAATGCGGATGAGTTTGCCGAAACGCGCGGCCATAAAAACGTGAATACGAATTTGGGCACCGAAGGTTTCGAGGCCAACTTGAGGAGCTTCATCGCCGTCTGCCGCACCAGAAACATCGAGCCGGCGCTCATGACCCAGTTCAATCTTCTCACCGAGAAGCCGCATAAAGCGATCACCAAAGCCATGAAGAAGCTGCGGGAAGATTGGGGCGTGGATTACGCCGCGTACAAACGCATCTATGATCGCTTCAACGAGGCCACGCGCAAGGTTGCGCGCGAGCATCACGTCTTTCTGATCGATTTGGATGTTTTGGTCCCGAAGGAAAAAAAATATTTCATCGACGTGGTGCATCTCAACACCGAAGGCTCGAAGCTGGTTGCTGACATCGTGGCCTCCGAGCTGGCAAAAAACAACGAGGTGCAACGCCTGCTCGCGACGCACACGTCGGCGACGAAGCCTCTGGCCTTGCAGGAACTGCCATAACACAACGCAGACAAGCCGCAACCCCAAAAATTTTGCTTTTTTTGCAGCGGTTGAACTTGTAAACGACTGAGAGCTTGACGATGACAGACAAACCCAATTGGTTCGAGCGCCATTCGAAGAAAACTCTCTTCCTGGTTGTCGCGGTGTTTATCATTTTCGCCTTGGGTTTCACGGAATACCTTCTCGAACAAGGCCTGCCGCAGCAGCCGGTGACGCGGTCTATCCGCTTGAAGGAGCATACGCCGCTCACCCATGGGGTTCATGCCGCAAGCAAAAGAGGCTTGAAGATGCGCGGCGGCGTGGCCGTCGACAATCTGGAGGAAACCGATTATCTTTTTCGCACGGATGAGCAGGGTTTTATCATGCCTTCCAAAGTGCATGAGACCCCGGACCTGTCGATGGTGTTTTTAGGCGGCTCGACGACGGAGTGCAATTTTGTGGAGGAAGAAAGCCGTTTTCCGTATCTCTCCGGCGTGCTGCTCGGCCAAAAGCTCGGCAAGAAAATTAATTCCTATAATAGCGGAGTGAGCGGAAACAACACCATGCACTGCCTGGATCTGCTGCTCAACAAAGTGCTGGCCATGCGTCCGGATATCGTGCTCTTAATGGAGAATTTCAATGACGTGAACATTCTGCTCTTTACCGGTTCCTACTGGAACGATCACGGCTCGCGTTCACTGCTAGTGACGAGCGATCGCGGCAAGGGACGAGGGCAGCGCTTATGGGAGGCGTTTACTGAAACCGTTTTTCCCGGCATTTCTTATCGTCTACATAGCAGTATACTTGGGGGGCGAAATTTGGATGAATTTGCCCGGGAGCGAACATCGGGGGCGGTGAGCGAGGCTATCACCTCCCAAGATTATGAGGCCAACCTGGTGAACTTTGTCCAAATTTGCAACGCGCGAGGAATCATGCCCGTGCTCATGACGCAGTTCAACCGGTTCAGCGCGACGCCAGATGATTTGACCAAAAAAGCCATGCGCAAATTTGGAAGGGACTGGGGCGTCGACTACGGGACTTATAAAGGCTATTTGGATAGCTTCAATGACGTCGCTCGCGAAGTAGCGACCGAGCACAACGGCTTGTTGATCGATTTGGATAAACAAGTGCCAAAAAACAACGCCTACATTTACGACGTCGTGCATATCAACACCGAAGGCTCGAAGCTGGTGGCTTCCCTGATTGCCGAACAGTTGGCGCAGAGTGTGGAGGTGCAAAACCTGCTTCGCGCGAAAAATCAAAGCTTGTCGGAAAAGTAAAAGTCCATGCGAAAAATCGCGCATCTCGTCAACCCGTTCACGCCTCCGCCGGCTTCGGACGTTTATTTCGCGCAGCCGGTGACGTTTGAGACCATGCGGATCGCTCAAGCCTTCGCGGCCGGCAAGGTCGAGGTCGAATTGTTGACGGCGCAATATCCCGAAGACCGGGCTGTGGTTCCGGAGTGGTTCAGAATGACGCGCGATCTCGACCGCTCGATTCTCGATTTCGGCGATTGGAAGAGCCGCAAGAAGCGGCCGCTGCTGCAAGACATTCTCGACCGGCTTTACGAAGCGACGCAGGCCGAGTATCTGGTCTACACCAACACCGACATCAGCGTGATGCCGCATTTCTACGTCGCGATCAATGCCTTCATCGAGTCCGGCTACGACGGCTTCGCCATCAATCGCCGCTCGATTTCCGATAAATATCGCACCCTCGCGGAGATTCCGCTGATGTACGCCGAGGTCGGCAAAAAGCACGAAGGCCACGATTGTTTCGTGTTTCGCCGGGAGGTTTATCCCAAATTCCGGCTCGGCAATATCAGCACTGCCATTCCGCTGATTGGCCGGGTTTTCCTTTGGAACGTGTTCGCGCACGCGCAACGCTTCAAAGAGTTCAAGCGCCGGCATCTGACTTTTCATCTGGGCGATTCGGTCTCGGACTGGCGGCACGGCGGCCACGCCGATCTTCTCGAGCATAATCGCCGCGAGGCTTTGAAAATTCTGGATGAGCTGGAAAAGGAAAACGCGGATTTCGATCGCGCGCATTTGTTCGCGCTTTATCCGCTCGATTTCCATTTAGGCGAAATCAATAATAAGCCAACTTAAAAACAAAGTGAAAGAGGAAGAACATGTCCAAGATGAAAGTGCTCGTCACCGGCGGCGCCGGCTATATCGGCTCGGTTTTGGTCGGACGTTTGTTGGAAGAAGGGCATGAAGTAACGGTGATCGACAATTTCAGGTTTGACCAAAGCGCACTCTTGCGATACTGCGCTGATCCGAGCTTCGAGGTCGTGAAAGCGGATGTGCGGGATGCGGAGGTCGTGTTGCCTCTGGTCAAAAAAGCCGATGCCATCATGCCCTTGGCGGGCCTCGTCGGAGCGCCCATCTGCGCGCGCGATCCGGTTGGCGCCAGGACCATCAATTTTGAAGCCGTGAAGCTCATCATCGATCATCGCAGCCGCGAGCAAAGGGTGATCTTTCCGTCGACGAACAGCGGTTATGGCATCGGCGAGGACGGCATCTATTGCACTGAAGAGACGCCGCTCCGCCCGATCTCGCTCTATGGTCAATTGAAGGTGGAAATGGAAAAACTGATTTTGGATCAGGACAACGTCGTCACCTTTCGCTTCGCAACGGTTTTTGGCGTCAGCCCGCGGATGCGGATAGGCCTCATTGTCAATGACTTTACCTATCGCGCCGTCAAGGATCGGTTTATCGTGTTATATGAGCCGCATTTCAAGCGCAATTATTTGCACGTTCGGGATGCGGCAGAAGCGTTTATTCATACGCTGAACAACTTTGAAACGATGAAGAACCGGCCGTACAATGTCGGCCTCAGCGACGCCAATATCTCGAAATTGGAGCTCTGTCAGGAGATCAAAAAAATTGTCAATGATTTTCACATTGCGGTTTCAGAGTTTTCCAAGGATCCCGATCAACGCAACTATATCGTCAGTAATCAAAGGATCGAAGCAACCGGTTTCAAGCCCAAGGTCAGCTTGCAGATGGGCATCAGGGAAATGGTGAAGGCCTATGAGATGATCGCTGCCAACGAGTACATGGTCATGCGGTAGGTGAGCATTTGCTTCGCCGTCATTTGGAATTGGTAACCGCTCAGATTATATGTGGTAGCGCGGGCATCCTTGCCTGCAGACAAGATGTCTGCGCTACGTTTCTCCACCGCTAACCGAGCGGTTACTGGAATTGATACTCTGCGCTTGATTCTTGAACTGCATCATGTGAAAGGGCAATAATGAACTGGAGCAGTAAAAAAGTTTTGGTCACCGGCGGCAACGGTTTTTTGGGACACGCCGTGGTCGCGCAATTGCAAAAGCTCGGCGTGCAAGAGCTGTTCGTCGCGCGCAGCAAAGAGTATGATCTCACCAAAGAAATCGAGGTCGCGCGCTTGTATGCGGATTTCACGCCGGAGATCGTGTTTCATCTCGCCGGCCTCGTCGGCGGCATTCTGCCGAACAAAAAGCGCCCGGCGGAATTTTTTTATCGCAATCTGATGATGGGCACGTTGCTCTTGCACTATGCCCAGCAGGCGGGCGCTGAAAAATTCGTGGCTGCGGGCGCGGGTTGCGGCTATCCCGAGCACGCATCGATTCCATTGCAAGAGACTTCGTTTTGGGAGGGCTTGCCGCAAAAGGAAAGCGCACCCTATTCGCTCGCGAAGCGGCTGCTCACCGTGCAATCGGAAGCTTATTATCGCCAGTACGGTTTCGTCTCCATCATCTGCGTGCCGGGAAATTTGTACGGCCCGTGGGATAATTTCAATCTGCACGATGCACACGTAGTTCCGGCGTTGGTTAGAAAATTTGTCGAAGCCGTGCAAGCCAGGGCACAAACCGTTGGCGTATGGGGCGATGGCCGCCCCTCACGGGATTTCGTGTACGTCGATGACGTCGCGTTGGGAATGATTCGCGCCGTGGAAGTATACGAACGCAACGAAATCGTGAATATCTCCTCTGGCGTCGAGACTACGGTGCGCGAAGTGTGTGAGCAGCTTGCCGCGCTCACCGGCTTTGAAGGAAAGATTGCGTGGGATCCTTCCAAGCCGAGCGGGCAGTTGCGGCGCTGTTTCGACATTTCGAAATCCCAGCGCGACTTGCAGTATGTGCCGCAAACCGGCATTCGCACCGGCCTGGAGCAAACCGTGAAATGGTACGAAGCAAATTGGAGCAATCCGGAATTGCGGAGGTAGATCCTTCACAATGCGGATAAACCGCAACCAAAAGGAAATCACCAACGGATAGAAACAACCCAACTGATAAAAAAGCTTTTCATCAGTTGGGTTGTTTCTAACCGTTGGGAAAATTTTTTGCTTTTTAAGCAACGATTTCACTTTATAAAGACTAATGACATTTCGAATCGATTGCAAAGGATCGAGGCGTGGATAACAAATTCGAGCAAACTCGCAGCAAACAAGAACACCCCCCGAGCCCCTCTCACCGGGGGAATTATGAGGGGCTTTCTCCGCAGAAGCGCAAGCTGCTCGAACTGTTGCTCAAGGAAAAAGGCGTCAAAGTTTCTTCGGCGCAGAAAGCCGCGGCGATTCCACGCCGGGATCAGCAGGGCTTTTTGCCGCTCGGGCTCAATCAGGAAGGCCTGTGGTTTCTCGACCAGATGGATCCTGGCAAAGGCCATTACAACATTCCTGCAACCGTGCGCTTGCATGGCCGGCTCGACGTGGCGGCATTGGAGCAGAGCTTGAGTGAGATCGTCCGGCGCCACGAAACGCTGCGGACTACTTTTGCGATGTCAGAGGAGGGCACGCCGTGTCAGATCATCGCGCCCCCGCCGCAGTTGACCCTGCCGCTGATCGACTTGCGAGAATTGCCGCCCTCGCAACGCGCGGCCCTCGCGCGGCGGCTGGCGACGGAGTCGGCGCAAAGGCCCATGAATTTGGCGCAAGGCCCGTTGTTTGACGCCCAGTTGTTGCGCCTCGCAGAAGAGGAACATGCGCTGCTTCTGAACCTGCACCACATCGTTGCCGACGGCTGGTCCATGGGCATTTTCACCCGCGAATTGCGCGTGTTGTACCAAGCTTTTTTGCGGGGCGAATCCTCGCCGCTGCCCGAGCTGCCCATTCAGTTTGCGGACTTTGCCGTTTGGCAGCGCGAGCAAATGCAGCGAGAAAATTTTCAGGCGCAGCTTGCTTATTGGAAACAGCAGCTCAGCGGCGCTCTGCCCGTGCTGCAGTTGCCAACGGACCGCCCGCGTCCGCAGGTGCAATCCTTTCGCGGCAGGCACCAAGCCATCAAGCTGTCTAAGTCGCTCACCGGCGCGCTACGGACTTTGGCCCAGCGGGAGGAAGTGACGCTATTCATCACCCTGCTCGCCGCCTTCAAAGTTTTGCTGTATCGTTACAGCGAGCAAGATGAAATTGTGGTTGGCTCGACCTTCGCCAATCGCAACCAGCGCGAGCTGCAGGGATCGATCGGTTTTTTTGTCAATACCTTGCCGCTGCGCACCAAGCTCTCAGGCGATCTCAGCTTTCGCGATCTGCTCCGCCGCGTGCGTGAAGTGGCGCTCGGGGCTTCAGCCCATCAAGAATTGCCGTTGGCGAAGCTCGTGCAAGAGCTGCAGCCGGAGCGGGATTCCAGCCGCAATCCCTTCTATCAAGTCGTGTTCGATTTGCTCACGCCGGATCACAACCCGGCGGTTTACGGCTACGGCTTGTCTTCCGGGGCGAACGAAGCTTTGGAATTTGCCGGGCTGAAGGTGACGCCCTTGGAAGTGGAATATGAAATCGCGCGATTTGATTTGGCGGTTTTCATCTGGGATCTGCCGGCGGGCCTCCACGGCGCATTCGAGTATAGCACGGACTTGTTCGAGCCTGCCACGATCGCGCGCATGGCGGAGAATTTTGAAACGCTCATCGACCGGATCGTCGGCGAGCCCGAGGTGCGCTTGCACGTTCTGGTCGAGTATCTCAACGCGCGGGAGCAGCAACAGCGGATTTCCCAAGAGCGCGCCTATCAAGAGGCCGTGCACCAAAAATTACGGCAGATCAAGCGCCGGCCAATGCCGCAAATCTCGCCTTCGGAGTCGGTCTGATGCCCTTACTGCATGACAGCGCCTCGCAAACGCTCACCGGCGTTTCTCCCGGCCACGAGCATGAGCCGTTGAGCGACGCCCGGTTTGCCGCAGAAACCGATCACATGCTTGCGGCGCGCGTGGACCCGAGCGAAACCGTAGTGGTTTCCGGCTTCTGGCGCAGCGGCACGACCTGGCTGCAGGAATCTCTTGCGGAGCTACTGGAGGCCAAGACGATTTTTGAGCCGTTCCACTTTTCGGTGCCGGCCACGAAGAAGCTGTTCAAGTATTATGGCCTCGCGAAAAAATCGGAATCATTTCGCGAGTTGTTTATCCCCTATTGCGCGGAGCAAACCTTGGAGAGCCAGCCGTTGCTGCATCATTATTATGAGCGCGCTCTCCGCGCCGATCTTCCGGGGAATGCGGTGCGAGTGCTGCGCAAAGAGGTCGCCGAATGTCATCGCACGCGCGTGGTGGTGAAATTCACGCGCGGGCAATTTTCCCTGCACGCGGCGCAAAACACTTTCGGCATGCCGATCCTTCACGTGTCTCGCGATCCGCGCGCCATCGTGGCCAGCGCGAAAATGACGGATTGGTTTTGGCTGTTCAAGCATCTGAGCTTGAAAGAACAGTTGCTCGAGATTAAAGACGGGCGCGCGCGTTTCTTTCGCCCGTGGGCGGACGTTATCGCAGAGTATGATCACGACGAGATCAGCCGCCTCGCGGCCTATTGGGCGCTGACGGAAAAGTTTCTCTGCGCCGTGTTTGCAGAGCGGCAAGCCCGCATCGCTTTCGTGCGCTACGAAGAATTGACCCGGCGAAAAGCGCAGTTGATGGCGGAATTGCTCGAGCGGCTGGGCGTGAACAAAGCTCGGAGCGCGAGCCTGCGAATATCCGATCATGACAGCTTCTCGACTTCACAGCAACGGCAGGGCGCCTCGACGGACGAAAGAATCGCCGGCTGGAAGAAGGCGCTCACGCGCGCCGAGATTGCCGCCATCGAAGCGATCGTGCAGCGTTTGGGCTTTACGGATCGGCTAGGCGATTAGCTTTTCAGAATAAAATTCTGAAAGTTTTTATCACCAGCGGATAGATTAAGACCAACGGATGAAAAGACAAAACGCTTTATCCGTTGGCGTTAATCTATCCGTTGGGGGCTCCGCCAAGGCGGAGCGGTTGTCAGCTTGCCGAAAACCGCTGGAGTCCATGAGGAATGAAAACTGTGCTTTTGAAGCAAAGACTTTTCTGTAAGCGGATTTTACGAATATCGCGGATAAAGCATCTGGGTTTATCCGCGATATTCGGAGAATTCGCTTACAGAAAGTTTTTGGGTTCCGGCTTGTCCGGCTTATGAGAACGGAAAATTGCGATGAGCGTGTTTGAAAAAATCACACAAGATCAGGTTGTGGCGAAATACCATCCGGGCGTGGAGGTCAGCGGTGAGGATTGGCTCAATCTGCACCGCAACGAAAATCTTCTCATCGGCCCGGAGTGGACCGTGCAGGCGGCCCGGGCGCTGGTCGAGTCCGCGGCCATTGCTTCCTACCCGAATGCCACCAGCGAAAAAGTGCGCGCCGCGATTGCCGAAGCGTACGGCCTCGGGCCGGAAAATATTTTCGTGGGCAACGGCTCCGACGAGGTGCTGGCCGATCTTCTGGATTTGTTGCGCCATTCCTATGAGAGCCTCGGCCTGCTCGACGTCTGTTTCAAAATTTATCTGCTGTTGGCGGAGCGTTATCGCTATCGCGTCGAGATTTTGCCCGGCAACACTTTTGAAACCGGTCGCATCGCCGCGCAGGGCTGGGAGGGCCTGGCGGTTATCGATTCGCCGAATGCGATCACGAGCGTGAGCTGGCCGCTGGAAACGCTGCAAGAGCTTGCGCAGAACGAGAACTCTTTTCTGATTTGGGACAACGCTTACGGCGAGTTTGCCGGCGACGTCGTGCCCCCAATCATTCAAAAAAATATGGTGATGGTGCGGACGTTCTCAAAGTTTTATGGATTGGCCGGGCTGCGCGTCGGTTACTGCATTGCAGATGAGGCCATCGTCGCCGAATTGCTCGCGCGCAAAGATGCTTTTAATGTGAATAGCTTTGCGCAAGCGATGGCGCTGGAAGCGCTGCGCCGAAAGGAAGAGTTTGAGGCGATTCGCGACCGCTTGGTCGAGTGCCGCCGGCTCCTGGTCATGCGCTTGCAGAGCTTGGGCTTCAGGATGCACACGCCCGCAGGCAATTTCGTTCTGGCGACGCATCCCGATTTTTCCGCGGAGCTGATCCAAAATGAGCTGATGAAACGCCGTATCGCGGTGCGCCGCTTCGACGGCAAGCCGACGGCGAATTATATACGAATCACGGTGCCGCCGATGGCTGGTGTGGAGAGGCTAACTGCGGCGCTTGAAGAAATTTTGAAATGACGAATCATGATTGCCATTGGGTCATTAGCCATTATTGACCAATGACGCAATGACGAATGACCTTATTTAACAGGTGCAACCATGCAAATCGAAGAAGTCGACCGTCCTCAGGCTTCGAAGCTGCAAGATTGGAAGCCCGCGCCGAAGCATGAGCCCTGGCGAGGCGACGGTTTCAGCGCACACACGGCCGATCTTTTCAATTCCGCGATCGCCGCGGCCGCGATCGCCGCGCTGTTCGATCTCGGTTTGTTCGACGAGCTGGAACAGAACGAGGCGGTGCGCGTGCGGGAATTTTGCGGGCAGCGCGGATTGCACCTGCCTTCTATATCGATGCTGCTGTACACGCTGCAATGCTTTGACATTGTCGCGCTGAGTCCGGACAAAGACCTCGTGCGTCCGGGAAAGGCCTTTGCCGAGACCCGCCGTGACAAGGGCTACTTTCTCTGGCTGGTGCGGGGATACGGCTACCTCTGGCAAAACCTTTCCGATCTCGTCAAAAACGGCAAAGGCAGCTTTGACTCGGTGGGACGCGACGGCCGTTACATTGCCAAAGCCGGCCGCGACTATGGCGCGCAATTCGTCGACGCGGATTTCACGGACATGCTCTATCAAATGCCGTTCAAAGCCGCGGCAGACTTTGGTTGCGGCAGCGCGTTCCGCTTGATCGATCTCGCCCGCAAAAATCCCGCGTTCCGCGCCATGGGAATCGATATCAACGAAGGCGCCGTCAAGCTGGCGCAGGAAGCGATCGCAGCCGCCAATCTTCAGGATCGCCTCACGGTGCTGCGCGCCGACGTGAATAAGCTGGAAGCCAGGCCGGAGTTTGCCGAGGTGGAAGCGCTCTTCAGTTTTTTCATGGGGCACGATCTCTGGCCGCGCGAAAATTGTTTGAACGTTTTGCGCCGGCTGCGCGCGGTTTTTCCCGCGGCCAAACGCTTCCTCTTGAGCGACACCTTTCGCTCCGACGTCCCGCCTTCGCGCCATGTGCCCATTTTCACCTTGGGCTTCGAAGTCTCGCACGCCGTCATGGGCCAATACATTCCCTCCGCGGAAGAGTGGATGGAGTTGTTTGCAGAAGCCGGCTGGCATTGCGTCGCGCGCCGGGACCTCGGCATTCCCTTCAGCGCAATTTTCGATTTGCGGCAGTGACAGGCAGAAAGATGGAGGACAAAAAATGAAGCTTCTTACTTGCCAACCATTTTTTTTAAATCCGTTGGCCGCTTTTATCCGTCGGGCGCAAGACTTTTGTAACCGCTCAGCCATATGTGGAGAGACGTAGCGCAGACATCTTGTCTGCAGGCAAGGATGCCTGCGCTACCACACATACTACTCCGAGCGAAATCTAGGTTACACTTTCCCCTCCTCGCATGTCATCCCGCCTTTGCGGGATCTTTTTACGTGCTGGAGATGCTGCCCACTGCTTAAAAAGATTCCTCCTGAATGACATTTATAAAAAAGTTTCATTTCAGGACGTACGATTTTTGTGCGGAAGAATAGCCCGAAATGACGGGTGAATCTTCTAGCGTGGAACTCTGGGTGAGGGCTTGGTTTGATTCTTTCCTAAACAGAAAAAGGAAAGGGCATGGGCAACTGGGGCAGTTGTTCGTCACCGCTTTCCTTCTTCGTTGGGGGGGTGTTACAAGATAATCTCCCACAAAGCGGAAAGCAAGCGACACGTGCCCAGAGCAATCGCAAGCCTCCATCACGTCGTTCCATTTGACCGGAGGTTAAAACGCCGCTGTGTTCAGTTGGCCTTTGCCGCAAACTTTACGGAGCTCGGTTCGCTGGCATCAGACATTTATAGGTACTTGCCGCGTGCATTCGCACGGGGCTGCTCCCGTGTTGAGGAAGCGTGTACATGAAGTGTGGTCGGAAAAATCCCGCCGGGGTACATTCAGTATCTGGGATCGTCAAGCGATCATGTCATTCAAGGTACACCCGACGTGCCTCGCGGCAGCCAACTCGCTTCGCGCGGGCGAAGCGCTTACACGTGGTAAGGTTGTTGGCGGAGCAACATCCAGTAAACCGACTTGATCCGTCGTCGCGCCAAATTAAATTTGGCGATGGTTTTACCAGACTTCTTCAGGTCACGTTCATACTTTCTCCGAAAATGGGGGTGATCCCAAGCATTGTGCGCGGCTTGGAGAAACGCGTATTTGAGATAGTAATTGCAATGGCGATTGAGTTTGATCGGGCCTTTCTTGCCGTCGCTGTCACAATCCATGGGCGCGAGGCCGGAATAGCTGATCAAATATTCGGGACCTTCGAAATAAGTGATGTTTAATATTTCTGTGGCGACGATGCGTGCGATCACCGGCCCGATGCCCGGTGCGGTCATGAGCAACGCCATCGTCGGATGACAGTCCGGCAGCCAGCGTTGCTACTCTTTCTCGCAGGCGTGGACTTGTTTCGTGAACAACTCAATCTGCGCGACCTGATGCGCGGCGAGAAAGTGAACATAGTCGGGCATGGTTTGTAATTGGCGCGTGCGATATTCGGGATCGTCCACAAACTTCGCGGTTTGCACGATCGCGCCGTGCAAACACAACAGGCCATAGATGCGATTGCGCGCCGCGGTGCGATCATACACCAGCAGGAAACGATGACGATTCAAAGAACGCACGCGCAGTTGTTCCGCTGTCGGCACATGGATCGCAGGCGCGAGTTTCAAACGATCCTGCTCGGCCATCATCTCCGTGTCGATGCGATCGTTCTTGGCGCGACCATAACCACGTTGCACCGAAAGTTCTTCTGAAAGCCTTCGACTGCGGCGCGGATCAACAACGGTGGTATGCACGACTTGGGGATGATGCGTCAAATGTTCATGCACCCACCAGTAGCAGCAACTCGCTTCAAAGGTGACGCGCGTCGGCGCATCGAGTTTGCTGAAATACTGTTCGAAGCCGGCGATCGTGGTGGGCACATTCATGGTCAAGCCCAAAGCGCCGTCTTCATCGAGCATTTGAAACTGCGAACGTTTCGGATGCACGTCGATACCGGTGTAATACATGGCGAATCTCCTCTTGAGGGTTCGAAGCCCGGGCCCTTGATGACGCGCTATACGCGCAAACTTTAAGAGAAGATTCACCAAACTTTTTTACCACTTCAGCACTAGAGGTGCGGAGTGTAACCTGTTTTGTGCTCGGAGTAGTAACTGAGCGGATACAGACTTTTAGAATTTTTTCTGAGTTTGGTTTACTACAATTGAAAGGACATGGCTATGACCACGGAAACTTTGAACAGTGTGATGGAAACGGCCAACCCACAACTGCCGGGAATCGACAGCGACACCCGGCGTCTCATGCTCGAGCAGCCCTATTCTGCATGGCACGATAACGCCGGAATGATCGAGCGGATTGAGAAGCCGAGCGAAGAGACTTTTGAGCGATTGTATCTCGACCGCAGAAAACCGGTCATCATCGAAGGCGCCACGCGCAAATGGCACGCGCCCTCGACGTGGACGATTGATTATTTGAAGGCGAAGGTCGGGCAAAAGCAGGTTCGGGTGACTTACAGTCCGGGCGGCGTTTACAAAAAGGCCAATTATCAGACGATGGCAGTGGCGGATTTTTTGGACCTGATTACTTCGGAGCAGGAAGGCCGGGAGAATTATTACGTGACGGGCATCACTCTCGAAAAGGCTTTTCCCGAGCTGGCCGGCGACGTCAAGCGGCCCAAGTTTGTCGATAAAAAAACCAATGCCGGCATGAGCTTGTTTTTGGGCCGCGATTCGATCACGGATTGCCACTTTCATCCTGGCGAGGAAAACGTGCTCGCGCAAATCGTCGGCAAGAAACGGGTCGTGATGTTTTCACCGGAAGATTTCGCGCCGCTCTATCCCAGATCGTTTTTGGCGAATCATTATAACTGGAGCCGCATCACCTTCGATCGTCCGCCGGATTTCAAGCAATTCCCCAAATTCAAAAAAGCGCGGGTGTACGAAGCGCTGCTCGAGCCGGGCGACATGCTTTTCATTCCGGTGCATTGGTGGCACGCGGTCTACGGCCCGGACTTGAGCATTTCCGGCGCTTTCTTTTGGCAGTCAACGCTGAAGCGATATCATTTCCCCGGGCCGGGGCTGCGGTGTTGCCTGCACAAATACGGCTTTCGGCGCTACAGTTGGCTGAAAGCGTTGATTCCCGATTCCGTGCTCACGCAATAAAAAGTCGTAACCCAGACCGCCGGTCTGGAAACTAACGCATGCTCCAATCGCGCCGACTGGGTTACGGCGATTTTTAATGGCTGAAGACTATGCTAGAGGATAAAGACAATCAAAGCCTCGCCGCAGGATTTCGCCTCTCGCCGCAGCAAAAACATCTTTGGAAGCGGCAGGGAAGGGAAGAGCGCCCGTCTTTTTGCGCGCAAGCGGTCGCGTTGATCGAAGGCCGAAGCGATCCCGAAACCTTGCATGCCGCGCTGCAAAATGTCCTGGCGCGGCATGAAATCCTGCGCACCACTTTTCGCGAGCGGCCGGGCAGTCCCTTCCCGGTTCAGGTGATTGAAGCCACGGCCTCGCGCCGAAACGAAGAGCATGATTTGAGCGCGCTCTCGGCGGCGCGGCAACAAGCGGAAATCGAGGCGCTGCTGCCTCGCGCTCGCGCGGCACGCTGGAATTGGGAAAACGGCCCGCTCGTTCGGATCGCGCACGTGCGCCTCTCGCCGCGGCAGCGCCTTGTCGTCCTCACTTTACCGGCGCTCTGCGCGGACGCGGTAAGCCTCGATAATCTCGTGCGCGAGCTCGGCCGCTGTTATCAAGCGCGTTTGCGGAATGAAGACTGCGGCGCAGGCGCAATGCAGTACGCCGACGTCGCGGAATGGCAAAACCAGCTGCTCGAAGCCGAGGAAGGGGAGCTTGGCCGGGCGTTTTGGCGCAAACAAAATTTTTATCCGCTGCCGCACGCGCAATTGCCGTTTGAGAAACCGCCAACCGCGGAAACGCGCTTTCACGCGCTGGTATTGCGCGAAACCATGCCCGGCGAGCTGACGGCAAAAATTGCCGCGTCGGCGCAACGGCATCACGCTTCCGTCGCGACGGTTTTGGCGTCGTGCTTCAAGATTTTGCTGTGGCGCTTGGCCGGCGCTGAAAGCGAGATCGTCATCGGCCTTGGCCACTCCGGCCGCAAATATGACGAGTTGAGAGGTGCGGTGGGCTTGTTCGCCAAATATTTGCCGGTGCGTTCCTCTCTGCAAGCCTCCTCGCGTTTTGGCGAAGTCTTGGCGCAGCTTCACGAGGCGGCGCAGGAAATCGACGCGTGGCAGGATTCCTTTAGCTGGGAGAGCTTGAACGGCACAGGGGACCAAGACGCGCCGCCGTTTTTGCCGTTTTGTTTCGATTTCCTCGCGGCCGGGGAAAAATTTTCAACAGGCGAGCTCTCGTTTTCCGTTCTTCAGCAGTACGTCTGCGTCGATCGTTTTAAAATCAAGTTCGTCGGCATTCAGCATGACGAGGCCTTGCGCTTCGAATTGCATTACGACGCGAACATTTACGACGCCGACGACATGCAGCGTTTCGCCGCGCAATTTCGAGCGCTGCTGGAAAACGCTCTCGACCATGCAGAAGCTCCGATTCGCGAGCTGAATATCATGCCCGCGGCGGAGCGCCGGCGTTTACTGTTCGATTTCAATAATACGGCCGCGGATTACCCCCGCGACCAATGCCTCCATGAGGTCATCGCAGCGCAAGCGCGCCTCGCGCCGGAGAGCGTGGCGGTGATTTTTAATGACCTGGCTTTGACTTACGGCGAGCTGAATGCCCGGGCGAATCAATTGGCGCATCGCCTGCGGCATATGAGAGTTGGCCCAAATGTGTTAGTGGGCATTTGTATCGAGCGTTCTTTGGAAATGATCATCAGTGTGCTGGCCGTTCTCAAAGCCGGCGGCGCGTATCTCCCGCTGGATCCGGCATATCCGCCGGAGCGCTTGCGCCTCATGCTGGAAGACACGCAAGCGCCAGTACTGTTGACCAAAAAATTGACAATTGACAATTATCAATTGTCAATTGTCAATTTAAAATTGCAAGCGGTCTGCCTCGACACCGACTGGGAGGCCATCGCCCAAGAGAGCCGCGCGAATCCCGCAACCAACGTCATTCCGGAAAATTTGGTTTACGTGATTTATACCTCCGGCTCGACCGGCAAGCCCAAAGGCGTGATGATCTCACATCTGGATTTGATCATCTCGAATCTGGCGCGCATCGCTTACTTCAAGCAGCCGATGCACAAGTTTTTGCTGCTCTCTTCTTTGTCGTTCGACAGCTCCGTGGTCGGCATCTTTTGGACGCTGTGCGAAGGCGGCACGCTGTTTTTGGTTCCGGAAGCGCAGCAGCAGAACATGGTCGAGCTGACGGAAATTATCGCAACGCATCGGATTTCGCATGTGCTGACGCTGCCTTCGCTTTATGCGCTGATTTTGGAGTATGCGAAACCGCAACCAATCGCTTGCCTGCAAACGGTGATCGTGGCCGGCGAGGCGTGCCCGAAAAAGATGGTGGAGCATCATAAAGCGATGCTCCCGAACGTCGCGCTCTTCAGCGAATACGGCGCAACCGAGACCACGGTGTTCAGCAGCGTGTATGACTGCCGCAAGCAGACTTTGAATCTCGCGCCGGTCGGCGATCCCATTGCCAACGCGCAAATGTACGTGCTCGATTCGTGGCAGCAGCCGCAGCCCGTCAACGTTCCCGGGGAAGTCTATTTCGGCGGCGAGGCGCTGTCGAAAGGTTATTTGAACCGGCCGGATTTGACCGCGGAGAGATTCATTCCCCATCGGTTCAGCGCCAAACCCGGCGAGCGTCTTTACAAATCCGGCGATCTCGCGCGGCATCTGGCGAACGGCGATCTCGAATTTCTCGGGCGCATCGACAACCAAGTAAAAGTGCGCGGCTTCCGCATCGAGTTGGAGGAAATCGAAGCGGCGCTCGCGCAGCATCCGGCGGTAGGCGAGGCCGCGGTGGTGGCGCGCGAAGTGACGCCGGGGAGCAAGCGTTTGATTGCCTACGTGGCAGCGAGCCAAAGGCAGGCGGTGACCATCGGCGAATTGCGGCGCTATCTTGCGGCGCTTTTGCCCGACTACATGGTGCCCGCGACTTTCGTGATCATGGAAAGCTTGCCCAAAAATCCCAACGGCAAGATCGACCGCCGGGCTTTGCCCGACCCCGGGCCGGAACGGCCGGAATTGGAGGAGAGCTTTGTCGCGGCGCAAACCGGCGTGGAAATGAAACTCGCAGAAATTTGGGCGGCGGTCCTTCGTCTCGAAAAAGTCGGCGTGCACGACAACTTTTTCGAGCTGGGCGGCGATTCGATCCTGAGCATTCAAATCATTTCCAAAGCGCGGCAAGCCGGCTTGCATTTGACGCCGGTGCAGATGTTCCAACATCAGACCATTGCGGAATTAGCCAAAGTCGTCGGCGAACAGCGTGCGTGCAATGCCGAGCAGGGCCTCGTCACCGGGTCGCTGCCGTTGACTCCGATTCAGCATTGGCTCTTTGAAAAGAATCTTCCCGATCCGAATCATTGGAACGTGTCGCTGCTTTTGGAAATGCGCCGCGAAATTTCCGCGAGGCATCTGCGACAAGCCGCGCAGCATCTTCTGCGGCACCACGATGCGCTGCGCATGCGCTATATCAACGCAGAGGGATGGCAACAGACCGTTGCCGGCATCGATCAGGCCGTGCCGCTGGATCGCGTCGAGGTTTCCGCATTTCAGCACGAAGAGCAAATGGCCGCGATCGAAGAAAAGACCGCGGCGTTTCAAGCGCAGTTGCATTTAGCCGAGGGACCGTTGATGCGATTCGTTTGGTTCGAGCGCGGCCCCGGCCAAAATCCGTATCTGCTGTGGGTGCTGCACCATCTCGTGTGCGACGTCGTGTCGTGGCGAATCATGCTGGAAGATTTGCAAACGGCGATTGAACAGCTCGGCCGCGGCGCGACCGTGCAATTGCCGGCTAAAACCACCTCGTTCAAACACTGGGCTGAGCGGCTCGTAGAATATGCCCAATCAAAAGCAGTCAAGGACGAGAGGGATTATTGGCTCACCGCGCTTCCGGAGCGGATTCCATCTCTGCCTTTGGATTATCAACACGGGATTGAGGTTAATACGGAGGAGTCAACTCGCACCGTCAAAGTCTTTCTCGACGCTGGAGAGACGCGCGCGCTGCTGCAGGAAGTTCCCAAAATTTTTAACACGCAGATCAACGAGGTTTTGCTGGCGGCCTTCGCGCATGCCTTTATCCGATGGACCGGCGAGCCGTCGGTTCTGATCGATCTCGAAGGCCACGGCCGCGAGGATATTTTTCCCGAAATCGACTTGTCGCGCACCGTCGGCTGGTTCACGATTTTTTATCCGGTGTGCCTAAAGGTGCATGACGGCGGCGAGGTGGGCGAAACGTTGCGCGCCGTCAAGGCGCAACTGCGCCGCATTCCCAATCGCGGATTTGGCTACGGCTTGCTGCGCTATGCCAATGCCGCTCTGGGAATCGCCGAAAAAATGCGTCGCTTGCCCTCGGCGCAAATCAACTTCAATTATCTGGGGCAGTTCGATCAGTCGTTACAGGAGTCGTCCGCGTTCACGCTCGTGCAGGAAACCAACATTTATGATCGCAGCCCGAAAGGCTCGCGCAGCCACATGCTCGAAATCGTCGGCATGATCGTTCACGGCGTTCTGCAAGTCGAATGGTCGTACAGCGAAAATCTGCACCGGACCGAGACCATAACGGCCCTTGCGCATGCCATGATGGAAAACTTGCGCGCGATCATTCGGCAAGGCCGCGCTGCGGAAGAGAAGCCTTTTATGCCTGCGGACTTCGCCGATTTCGGTTGGGATCAAGCTGATCTTGAAAATATTGCCGAAGCGATTTTGCAATCGAAGACGGAAAATTAAAGCAGAAGCAATTATAAAATGCAACTGGACAACGTTGAAAATTTCTATCCGCTTTCGCCGCTGCAACAGGGCCTGCTTTTTCATAGCTTGACGGTTCCGGAAGCGCGGATGTATTACAATCAGATGACGGCGACGTTGAACGGCCCGCTCGAGGTTTCGGCGTTCACGCGGGCCTGGCAGCGGGTGGTGGATCATCATCCGATTTTGCGGACCTTCTTCGTTTGGGACGGACTCAAAGAGCCGATTCAAGTGGTGGATCGCCAAGCCGAGCTGCCGTTCGCTTACTACGATTGGCGAGAGATTGCCGCGTCGGAGCGGCAAACAAAGTTGGAAACCGTGCGCCGCGCCGATCTCAAACAGGGCTTCGATCTCGCAAAAGCGCCGCTCATGCGCGTGGTGTTGATGCAAACCGCGGAGGACTGCCACGAGCTACTGTGGAGCTTTCATCACATTTTAATGGACGGCTGGAGCATGTTTCGCGTGCTCAAAGAAGTCTTCGGCTTATACGAAGCGCTGCGGCAAGGAAGCGACCTCCGGCTCGAGAGTTATCGGCCGTATCGCGATTACGTCGCGTGGCTGCGACGGCAGGATGCGAAGCACGCGGAAAAATTTTGGCGCCGATCGCTCAAAGGTTTCACCGCGCCGACGCCGCTGGTGGTTGATCGCATGAACGGCAAAGCCGGCGCCGCCGAATTTCACGGAAGCCGGGAAGAGGAGTTTGCGGCGATACCGCTCTTTCTTTCGGAAGAAACGACGACGGCGTTGAAAACCATGGCGCAAAAAAATCATTTGACGCTGAACACGCTGGCGTTGGGCGCGTGGGGCTTGCTGTTGAGCCGGTACAGCGGCGAACGCGACGTCGTCTTCGGCGCGATTGTCTCGGGCCGGCCGGCGGCGCTCACCGGCGTCGACGCCATGGTCGGTCTCTTCATTAATATGCTGCCGGTGCGGGTCATCGTATCTCCAGCGCTGAGGGTTCGCGATTGGCTGCGGCAGCTTCAAGCCTATCTCGTCGAGATGCGCGAATATGAATATAGCCCGCTCGTCGACGTGCAGGGCTGGAGCGAGGCGCCGCGCGGCGCGCCGTTCTTTGAAAGTTTTTTTCTTTTTGAAAATTATCGCAAGGATTTGCCTTTGGAAGCGATGGCGGAATCGTTGGCGCTCGAAAATATTTGCTGGCATGAACGGACGAATTATCCGCTGATGGTTTTGGCGGTGCCGGAAACGCAAATGCTGCTGCGCCTCACCTATCAGCGCAGCCGTTTCGATGCGGCGACGATCGCGCGCATGCTCGGCCATTGGCGCATGCTGCTCGAAGCCATGGCGGCCGATCCGAATGCGCGCTTGGCGGAGTTGCCGTTGTTGACGCCGGAAGAAAAACGGCAGATGCTCATCGACTGGAATGACACGAAGCGCGATTATCCCGAAGAAAAATGCTTTCCGCAACACTTTGAAGCGCAAGCCGCGCGCGCGCCCGATGCCGTCGCCGTCGTGTTCGAAGACCGGCAATTGACCTATCACGAGTTGAATCATCGCGCCACTCAACTGGCGCAGCATCTCTCCCGCCGCTGCGGGATAGGTCCGGAAGTGCTCGTGGGCATTTGCATGGAGCGCTCGCTGGAGATGTTGATCGCGCTGCTCGCGGTGATGAAAGCCGGCGGCGCCTACGTGCCGCTCGACCCAGCGTTTCCCAAAGAGAGGCTGGAGTTCATGCTGCAAGATGCGCAGGTGCAGGTGCTCTTGAGCCAGCGATTAACAATTAACAATTGTCAATTATCAATTGATAATTGTCAATTGATTTGCCTCGATGCTGATTGGCCGGTGATTGCACAACAAAACGCCGGAAACATCGAAAGTCCCGCTTCCCCCGAAAACCTCGCGTACGTCATCTACACCTCCGGCTCCACGGGCAAGCCCAAAGGCGTGATGATTTCGCATCGCGCGCTGGTGAATTTTTTGACGGCGATGCAGCGCGAGCCAGGCTTGCATGCGCACGACGTTCTGCTCGCGGTCACCACGCTTTCGTTCGATATTGCAGGACTCGAATTATATCTGCCGCTGCTTGCGGGCGCTTGCGTTGATATTGCCAGCCGCGAAGTCAGTCGCGACGCCACGAAGCTTGTGGAGAGATTAAAAATCTCGGGCGCAACCGTGATGCAAGCCACGCCCGCAACCTGGCGCATGTTGCTCGAAGTCGGTTGGCAAGGCGAGCCGCGGCTCAAAATTCTCGCCGGCGGAGAAGCGCTGCCGCGCGAATTGGCGGACAAGCTGCACGGCAAGTGCGCCGCGTTGTGGAATATGTACGGCCCGACTGAGACCACGATCTGGTCGACAACGAATTTGATTCAGAAAGAAGAGCACACGATCTCCATCGGCCGTCCGATTGCCAACACCGGGATTTACATTCTCGATGCGCAGATGCAGCCCGTGCCCATCGGCGTTGCGGGCGATTTGTATCTCGGCGGCGCGGGCGTGGCGCGCGGTTATCTCAATCGTCCGGATTTGACGGCGGAGAAGTTCATTCCAATTTCGGATTTCGGATTTTGGATTTCGGAAAATGAAAACCGAATTGATGAAAATTCGGACCGCAATCCACAATCCGAAATCCGAAATTGCCTCTACTGCACCGGCGATCTCGCGAAGTATCTTGAAGACGGCAAGATCGAGTTTCTGGGCCGCAACGATTTCCAAGTGAAGCTGCGCGGCTTTCGCATTGAACTGGGCGATATCGAATTTACGCTCGCGCAACATCCGAGCGTGCAGCAGGCCGTCGCGCACGTGCGCGAAGACGCGCCCGGGGACAAACGCCTCGTCGCGTATATCGTCGCGCGTTCCGTTGTCAGTGATCAGTTATCAGTGTTCAGTAATCAGTATCCAGTGAACAGTAACGAGCAACCAACAACGAACAACCAACAACCAACAACCAGCAACGACCTGCGCGCCTTCTTGCTCGACAAGCTGCCGGAGTACATGATTCCTTCCGCGTTTGTGTTCATGAAGGAAATGCCGCTCACGCCGAACGGCAAAGTCAATCGCAAAGCCTTGCCGCCGCCGGAGAGCACGCGCGCGCATGTGGAAGCAAGCTACGTTGCGCCGCGCACGGAGATTGAACGCACGCTCGCCGCGATTTGGAAGGAAGTCCTGCGCGTGGAACAAGTGGGTTTGCACGACAACTTTTTCGATCTCGGCGGGCATTCGCTGTTGATGACGCAAGTGTACAGCCGCATTCGCCGCGCGTTTGAGAAAGAAATCACCATGATGGAGTTGTTCCGCTATCCCACCATCAGCGCGATGGCGAAGCACTTGAGCGCGGAGCCGGAGCTGCAAGTCACGGTCGGCGGCGGCGAAGAGCGCGCGGCGCTGCGAAGAGCGGCGATGCAGAGGCGGGTTGAGCGAAAGGTGTAGAGCGAGAGTGAAGGATGAAAATGTAGTGCCGACATCCTGTCTGCCCTGAGCGCGGATGCAGGCTGGAAGCCTGCGCTACGGCATTTCGTGGTAACTTCCCGGAGCTTGCGAAACACTCTTGTGTATGGGGCTCTTCCAAGAGCGAGGGAAGGTTCTTGCAGAATGACAAAAGATGAGAAGCGCACGCATCGACATTACATTGCTAAAAAAGGCTGTAGTAGGAGCATCGCATGAGCACCTCGGCAAAATCTCCTCACGAAAGTGGGCTTGAAATCGCCATTGTCGGCATGGCCGGCCGTTTTCCCGGCGCGCAGAACATTAATGAGTTCTGGCAAAATCTGCGCAACGGGGTGGAAGCGATTACTTTTTTTTCCGACGAAGAGTTGCAGGCCTCGGGCATCAAGCCGGCCGTGTATGACGCGCCGAATTACGTCAAGGCCAGCGGCATTCTCGAAGACATCGAGTTGTTTGATGCCTCGTTCTTCGGATACAATCCGCGCGAAGCGGCTTTGATGGACCCGCAGCAACGACTCTTTTTGGAGTGCGCCTGGGAAGCGCTCGAAATAGCCGGTTATGATGCCGAACGGTATGAGGGCGCAATCGGTGTTTATGCCGGCGTCGGCATGAATTCCTATTTGGTCAACAACCTGCTTGCCCGCCCCGACCTCTTGGGCGCCGCCATCAGTCTGCCCACGGCCATCGGTAATGATAAAGATTTTCTGAGCACGCGCGTGGCTTACAAGCTAAATCTGCGCGGCCCGGCGTTTACCATTCAAACCGCCTGCTCTACTTCCTTGGTGGCTACACACCTGGCCTGCCAGGGCTTGCTCAATGGCGAGTGTGATCTGGCTTTGGCCGGCGGCGTTTTGATCCAGGTTCCGCACAAAGCCGGCTATGTTTATCAAGAAGGTGGCACTTATTCTCCCGATGGCCATTGCCGCGCCTTTGACGCCAACGCCAACGGCACCACCAGCGGCAATGGTGTTGCGATAGTTGTGCTCAAACGCCTCCAAGATGCGCTCGCAGCGCGAGATCGCATCCTCGCGGTCATCAAAGGTTCCGCCATCAACAACGACGGTTCAGATAAAGTCGGCTTCACGGCGCCCTCGGTGCATGGGCAAGCGCGTGTGATCAGCGAAGCGCTCGCCCTCGCCGGCGTCGAGCCCGAAACCCTCGGCTATATCGAAACGCACGGCACGGGCACGGACCTCGGCGATCCGATTGAAATGGCCGCGCTCGTGCAAGCTTTTCGTCCGCACACGAGCCGGAAAAATTTCTGTGCGATCGGCTCGGTGAAAACCAACATCGGCCACACCGATGCCGCCGCCGGCGTCGCGGGTCTCGTCAAAACCGCTTTGATGCTTGCGCATGAAGAATTGGTGCCGAGCTTGCACTTTGTGAAACCCAATTCCAAAATCGATTTTGCCGACAGCCCGTTTTATGTCAATGCCAAACTCGCGGAGTGGAAGAGCGATGGCGCGCCGCGCCGCGCCGGCGTAAGCTCGTTCGGCATCGGCGGCACGAATGCGCACGTGGTGATGGAAGAAGCGCCGCCGCGCGCGGCCTCGACTTCTTCGCGTTCACAGCAATTACTCGTGCTCTCCGCAAAAACGAGCTCGGCGCTGGAAGCTGCAACGCAGAACGTGGCCGCGCATCTGGAACAACCTCCCGAGCAAGCGCTTGCCGACGTGGCCTACACGCTGCAAGTCGGGCGCAAACGATTTGCGCATCGGCGCGCGTTGGTATGCGCTACGCGTGAAGAGGCGATTGCCGCGCTTTCCTCGCGCGACGCAAAACGTGTTTTCACGCGCGCGCAAAACAACAGCGCGGGCGCGATGGCGTTCATGTTTCCGGGCCAGGGCGCGCAATACGTGAACATGGGCCTTGAGCTTTATCAAACCGAAACGGTTTTTCGCGAAACCGTCGAGCGCGGCGCGGAGATTTTGCGATCTCATCTCGGCATGGATTTGCGCGAGACGCTTTACCCTAAAGATCGAAACACCGAAGCCGCGAGCGCGCAGCTTAAACAGACCTATCTCACGCAGCCCGGGTTGTTCGCCGTTGAATATGCCATGGCAAAGTTGTGGCAGTCATGGGGCGTGCAGCCGCAAGCGATGATCGGCCACAGCCTCGGCGAATACGTGGCGGCATGCCTCGCCGGCGTTTTCTCCTTGGAAGATGCGCTCGCGCTCGTCGCAAAGCGCGGGCGTTTGATGCAAGATTTGCCGAGCGGCGCCATGCTCGCGGTGCCTCTGCCCGCAGAAGAGATGAGCAACATGCTCAATGGCAGTCTCGCGCTCGCTGCGATCAACGAGCCGGGCAGTTGCGTGATTTCCGGAACGCACGCAGCCGTGGCGGAATTGGAGCAACACTTGGCGGGCAAAGTGGAAGGCTGCCGCCGTTTGCAAACTTCTCATGCGTTTCATTCGAGCATGATGGACGGCATCCTCGCTGAGTTCACTTCGCACGTGCGCAAAGTTCGGCTCGCGCCGCCGCAGATTCCGTACGTCTCGAATCTCACCGGTACGTGGATTACGGCAAGCGAGGCGACTGATCCGAATTATTACGCGCGCCATTTGCGCCAAACCGTGCGCTTTGCCGAGGGCGTGAAGACGCTGCTGCAGGAACCGGATCGCCTATTGTTGGAAGTCGGGCCGGGACGGACGTTGAGCACCCTCGCGGAACGCCAGCGCGACAAAAAAAGTCAGCAGGTCATTTTGTCGTCATTGCGGCATCCGAACGATCGAGGCTCCGATCTTGCTTTTTTATTGAATACGCTGGGCAAGCTGTGGCTCGCAGGTGTTGAAATTGATTGGGCCGGTTTTTATGCGAATGAAAAGCGGCTCCGCGTGCCCCTGCCCACTTATCCGTTCGAGCGCAAACGTTATTGGATCGAGCCGAGCCGGGAAGCGCAAGCCGCGCGTTCCACTTTGTACAAAAAGCAAATAGCAGATTGGTTCTATCTGCCCTCATGGAAACGTGTCGCATCGCCGAACGCAGTTTCTTTGCGCACGTTGCCTCACACGCCCCGGCCCTCTTCAAAAGCGGATTTGTTGGAAAACGTGAATGGTGTTACGCATGCGACGAGTGTACAAGCGACTCAAAGCGCAAAGAGCATTTGTTTGATGTTCATGGACGCTTGCGGTCTCGGCGAGCAGCTTCGTGAGAGCTTGCAACGCAATGGGCATCAAGTCATTGCCGTGTTTCCCGCGGAAAAATTTTCTCAACGCGAGGCGGAGGTCTACGAAATAAACCCGGACGCGCGCGCAGATTATGAAGCGTTGCTCGACTCTTTGCGCGAGCGTGAGCTGCTTCCGAATCGCGTCGCGCATTTGTGGAACGTCATATCGAGTACGGCTAGTCACGAGCCACGATCTGCGATCCACGATCCACAGTTCACGACGACGCAGACGCTCGGGTTCTTCAGCCTCGTGCATCTCGCGCGGGCCTTGGGAAAAGAGAAGTTCGCAAAGACCATGTCGATCAACGTGGTCGGCTGCAACATGCACGAAGTTCTCGGCGAGGAAGATGTGCATGCTGAAAAGGCCACGGTTTTGGGCGCATGCAAAGTTATTCCACAAGAGTATCCGCAGCTCAAATGCAAGAGCATTGACGTGCTCGCGCCGCACGACGGTAATTGGAACGAAAAACTTGTGGAACAGCTTGGCGGCGAGCTTGCTTCTGAAACGGATGAAACCACGCTGGCTTATCGCGGCGCGCATCGCTGGGCGCAAACTTTCGAGCCGTTGCGTTTGGAGCGCGAACACGCAACGCCGAAGTTGCGCAAAGGCGGCGTGTATCTCATCACCGGCGGTTTGGGCAACATCGGTCTCGCGCTCGCGGAACACCTGGCGCACGTTGATCAAGCCAAATTGGTGTTGACGAGCCGCTCTGGATTGTTGCCGCGCGAACAATGGCAGCAGTGGCTCGCAGCGCACGGCGAAGACGATGTTATGAGCCGGAAATTGCGGCGCGTGCTTGCCATGGAAAAAGCCGGCGCGGAAGTATGGGTTGTCGCCGCGGACGTAGCGCATGAAATGCAGATGCGCGATCTGCTCACGCAAACGTATGGGCGTTTCGGCGCGCTGCACGGCGTGCTGCACGCCGCCGGGTGCATGGAGGAGAACGCTTTTCAGAGCCTCGGCGAAATCACCGCGGAGGAATGCGTGCGGCATTTTCAACCTAAGGTTCACGGCGTGCGCGCGCTGGAAAAAGTTTTGACGGATAAGCCGCTCGACTTTTGCATGCTGTTCTCTTCATTGTCTTCAGTGCTCGGCGGCTTGGGCTACGCGGCGTATGCTGCGGCAAATATTTTTATGGATGCCTTCGTGCACGAGCACAATCGCAAAAGTCCCGTGCCGTGGATGAGCGTGAATTGGGACGGTTGGGAGAGCCAAGGGCAAAAGGCAAAAGGCAAAGGGCAAAAAGCAAGTGAAGAGGCGTTGGTCATCCGGCCGCAAGAAGGCGTCGAGGCCTTTCGGCGCGTGCTCGGGCTTGCGGGAATTCCGCAACTCGTTGTGTCAACCGGCGATTTGCAGGCGCGGCTCGATCGTTGGGTCAAGCTGGAATCTTTGGAAGAGAAAGAGTCGCGGTCCTCGCATGAAGAAGCGGTCGCGGGTCATGAGCGGCCGGAATTGGCTTCGGCGTACGTAGCGCCGCGCAATGAAATCGAGCACCGCCTCGCCGCGATTTGGCAGCAGCTTCTCGGGCTCGAGCGCGTCGGCGTGGAAGACAACTTTTTCGATTTGGGCGGGCATTCCTTGCTGGCGATTCAGGTGATCTCGCGGCTGCGCGCCAATTTTCAAATCGAGCTTTCCGTGCAAACGCTGTTCAATGCGCCGACGATTGCAGAGCTGGCGGAGCACATTCAGAAGTCGCGCACGCCGGGCGAGCGCGACGTGGATAAAATGGCGCGCTTGCTGGATTTGATTGAAAACGCCTCGGACGAAGAAGTCAAAGCGCTCTTGGCGGAACAGTGAGGCCGCAAACGGATGGATCAATCCATCCGTTTGGCAATAAAAAACTTTCAGAATTTTATTCTGACTTTGATTTTCCAATTCGCTTACTCGCAAATAGGAGCTTGCCATGTCCGAACAAAAATCCTGGTTCGAGCGCAATCCGAAAAAGACGCTGTTTGCGGCGTTGAGCGTGTTTCTCGTGATCGCGCTGGCAGCGACGGAATTCATCCTCGAACAAAATCTTCCCGAGCAAACGCAGGCGCCCAAGCGCAGCATTCGCTTGAAGGAGCACGCGCCGCTCATCAATGGCACGCATCGCGCGAGCAAAAAAGGCTTGAAGAAGCGTTACGGCCTCACCGTCGATAACTTGGAAGAAAAGGACTACGTGTTCCGCACGGATGAGAACGGCTTCATCATGCCGGGCAAGGTGCATGAAGAGCCGGATTTGAGCATGGTGTTCCTCGGTGGCTCGACTACGGAGTGCAACTTCGTCGAGGAAGACAGCCGCTTCCCGTATCTCGCGGGCGCAAAGCTGGGAGAGAAGCTCGGCAAGAAAATCAATTCCTGCAACGCCGGCGTGAGCGGCAGCAATACCATGCACTGCCTGGACGTGCTCATCAACAAAGTTCTGCCCATGCGCCCGGACGTTGCGTTCCTGATGGAAAACGTCAACGACGTGAACATCATGCTCTTCTTTTCCGGTTCCTATTGGAACGAAAGCCCCTCGCGCTCGTTGATTACGACCGGTAAGCAGGTTGAGAAGGGCCGTGCACAACGCTTGTGGGAGGCTTTTACTCAGAGCGTGTTTCCCGGCATTTCTTATCGCATGCGCGCGCTGCTTCCCGAGGAGCAAAACGTGGATGAGTTTGAAAAGGAGCGGCGCATCGGCTTGGTGACGAAGGACTTCACACCCAGAGATTATGAAGCGAACTTGGCGACGTTCGTTGCGGTTTGCAAGTCGCACGGCATCGTGCCCGTGCTCATGACGCAATTCAATCGCCTCGCCGCGGAGCCGGATGAAACCACGGACAAGAACATGCGCAAGTTCGAAAAGGATTGGGGCGTGGATTATGCGACGTACAAAGGCCATTTGGACGTTTTTAATGAAAGCGTGCGCAAAATCGCGCGCGAACAGAACGCCGTGCTGATTGATTTGGACAAGCAGGTGCCGAAAGAAAGCGCGTACATGTATGACATCGTTCATCTCAACACCGCGGGCTCGCAGCTTGTGGCAAACATCATTGCCGAGCAATTAGCGCTGAGCAGCGTGTTCCAAGACGCGATCACCCGGAAGGCGCAAGCCACGAATCATATAATGAGCGTGAAGTAAACGCGATTGATGAATGAATAACCCTTCAAACAATCGGCTCGATCCGCAAACGTTCGCGCAACGCCTCGCCGCGCTTTCGCCGGAGAAGCGCGCGGCACTCGAGAAGCTTTTGCAAAAGGAGAAAGCGAAAGACTCGCCGCCTTTCGTCATTCCCAAACGAAACACTTCGCAGCCTTTGCCGCTGTCTTTCGCGCAACAACGCTTGTGGTTTCTTGACCGCTTCGAGCCCGGGCTCGCGATTTACAACATACCGCTCGCGCTTCGCATGTTAGGCCGCCTCAATCAGGAGGCGCTGGAGCGCAGCCTCCGCGAAATCGCCGCGCGCCATGAAGCTCTGCGCACCACTTTTGCCGAGGTTGAGGGACAACCGGCGCAAGTCATTGCAACCGCGGCGCGACTGGCATTTGAAGTCGTGACGCTCAACAAGTTGTCAAAGCCGGAGCGCGAGGCTGAAGTTCAACGACGGGCCGCGCGCGAAGCCCGGCAAGCTTTTGATCTGGCCCGGGGCCCGTTGTTCCGCGCGAGCTTGTTGCGGCTCGGCGCGGACGAACACGTGTTGCTCCTGACCTTTCATCACATCGTGATCGACGGTTGGTCGTTAAGCGTGTTCGTGCGCGAGCTGACCACGCTTTATTCCGCATTCGCGCAAGGCCTGCCCTCGCCGTTGCCCGAGCCGGTGATTCAATATGCCGACTATGCGATTTGGCAACGGCAGCGGCTGCAAGGCGAAACGCTCGAAGCTCAACTTGCCTACTGGAAACACGCGCTCGCAAACGCGCCTCCGAGCTTGGAATTGCCGAGCGATCGGCGCCGGCCGGCGTTTCAAAGCTTTCATGGCGGAACCCGCGCGTGTTTGATTCCGAAAAGCATGATGACGGCTTTGGCGCATCTCAGCCGGCGCGAAGGCGTGACTTTATTCATGACGTTGTTGGCGGCGTTCAATGTTTTGCTTCATCGTTATTCCGGGCAAGAAGACATTCTCGTGGGAACGCCGGCGGCCAATCGCGACCGGCCCGAGATCGAAGGCTTGATCGGGTTCTTCATCAACACGCTGGTCTTGCGCACGGACCTGCGCCGCAATCCCGCGTTTCGCGAGTTGTTGGCCCGCGTGCGCGAAGTTGCGGTGGGCGCATACGATCATCAAGAGCTGCCTTTCGAGAAGCTGGTGGAAGAGCTGCATCCACCGCGTGATTTGAGCCGCGCGCCGATCTTTCAAGTCATGTTCGGCTTGCAGGATGCGCCGAACCAAACGCTCGCGCTCTCCGGGTTGAAGCTTCATCGTCTCAAGATCGATTATGACACGGCGATGTTCGATGTGAGCCTTTTTTTATGGAAGAGGGAGGAAGGCCTGATCGGGGTCTTGGAGTATAATGCCGATCTGTTCGAAGCCGGGACCGCGCGGCGCATGTTGGAAGATTATCAGACTTTGCTGAAGAGCATTGTCGCGCATCCCGAGCAACGCTTGAGTGAGCTGCCGCTTTTGTCGGAAGCGAAACGCCGGCAACTGCTGTTCGCGTGGAATGACACCGCCGTAGAATATCCGAATGCGTGTTTGCGCGAGTTGTTCGAAGCGCAGGCCGAGCGCGCGCCGGACGCGATCGCGCTCATGTGCGAAGAGCAGTCGTTGACGTATCGCGAGCTGAATCGCCGCGCCAATCAGGTCGCGCATCATCTGTCCCGCCATTGCGGGATCGGCCCGGAAGTGAAGGTCGGCATCTGCGTCGAGCGCTCGTTGGAAATGGTCGTGGGCTTGTTGGGCATACTCAAAGCCGGCGGCGCTTACGTGCCGCTCGATCCGGCTTATCCGGCCGAGCGCATTGAATACGTTCTGCAGGATGCGAAAGTCGCGGTCCTCGTGACGCAAAAATTGACAATTGAAAATTGTCAATTAGCCATTGGCAATTTTCAATTGCTTTGCCTCGACAGCGATTGGGATGAGATTGCGCGTGCGCGCGATGACAATCCCGCAGCCACGGTCTTTTCGGAAAATCTCGCCTATACGATCTACACCTCGGGCTCGACCGGCAAGCCTAAAGGCGTGGCGATTCCGCAGCGCGCGCTGACGAATTTTTTGTGCAGCATGCTCAAAACACCGGGCTTCACCTCGCAAGACGTGTTGCTTGCCGTGACGACGCTGTCGTTCGACATCGCCGGGCTGGAATTGTATCTGCCTCTGCTCGCCGGCGGCCGCGTCGTGCTCGCCGATCAGGAGACGACGAAAGATGCCAGGGCATTATGCGATCTGCTGGCAAGCTCCGGAGCCACTGTGATGCAAGCCACGCCCGCAACCTGGCGCATGCTTCTGGAAGCGGGCTGGCGCGGCGATTCTGCGCTTAAAATTCTCTGCGGCGGTGAAGCGTTGCCGACCGAGTTGGCGCAGCAGTTGTTGGAGAGCTGCGGCGCATTGTGGAATATGTATGGCCCAACCGAGACCACGATTTGGTCCGGCGCATATCCACTCGCGAAAAAAGATGAAAGCGCGCCTTTCGGTCGGCCGATTGCGAACACGCAGCTTTACGTGCTCGATGCGCACATGCAGCCCGCGCCCCTTGGCGTGCCGGGAGAATTGCACATCGGCGGCGAGGGCCTCGCGCGCGGTTATGTGAATCGCCCGGAACTTAGCGCGGAGAAGTTTGCGCCGAACCCGTTCGCGCAACAAGAATCGTCGAGCGATCACTCTACGCGTCATGCTCTTCGCTCCACGCTTCACGCTCCACGCCCTTCGCCCTTCGCGTTTCGCCTCTACAAAACCGGCGACCTCGTGCGTTATCGTCCCAATGGCAGTCTCGAATTTCTCGGCCGTCTTGATCATCAAGTGAAGCTGCGCGGGTTCCGCATTGAGTTGGGGGAGATCGAAGCCGTGCTCGGCGAGCACGAAGCCGTGCGGCAAGGGCTCGCCCTCGTGCGCGAAGATGCTCCCGGCGATCAACGCTTGACGGCGTATGTGGTCTTGCGCGAGCATGCGGAGGTCACGCTGAACGAATTGCAAAGTTTTGCGCGCAAGAAATTGCCGGAATACATGGTTCCAACAGTGTTGATGCAACTGGAAAAGCTGCCGCTCACGCCCAACGGCAAAGTCGATCGCCGCGCGCTGCCGGCGCCCGAACATGATCATAGTGGTCTCGCCGAACAGTTCGTTGCGCCGCGCTCGCCGATTGAAACAGAGTTGGCGGAGCTCTGGCAAAAACTTTTGCGCGCGCCGCGCGTAGGCCGGCGCGATAATTTCTTCGCGTTGGGCGGCCATTCGCTTTTGGTCACGCAACTGCTCGCGCGCGTGCGCGCGCAATTCGGCGTGGAAGTGGCGGTGCGTGATTTCTTCAAACAGCCCACGCTTGCGGAAATTGCGTTGCTCGTGGAAGATGCGCTGCTGGCAAATGCTTCCGAGGAAAAGCTCGAAGCCATGTTGGAAGAGTTGGAAGGTGTTGCAGCATGACCCCTGATCGTTCCGAGCGATTAAAAAATCTCTCCGCCGAGCAGCGCGCGCGCTTGCTGCAAGCTTTACGCGTAGAAACTGCCGCAGAGAAAAAGCCCACGACGATTCCGCGACGCCGCGCGCAGAACGCGCCGCTTTCTTATGCCCAACAGCGTTTGTGGTTTTTGGATCAATTAGAGCCGGGTCGCGCTGCTTTCAATATTCCAGTGGCGTTTCGCATGACCGGTGAATTGCCCGTCGCGCGGCTCGAGCGGGTGTTGAATGAGATCGTGCAGCGGCATGAAGTTTTGCGCGCCACTTTCAGCGTCGAGAATGAGCAGCCGGCGCAAATCATATCCCCGCAAATCAAACTCAAACTGCCGGCCATTGATTTGAGCAGGCTGCCGCATGCGCAGCAAGCGGATGAAATGAAGCAACTGGCAACGGCGGAAGCGTTGCGCCCGTTCGATCTGCAACGCGGCCCGTTGTTTCGCGCGCAGCTTTATCGTTTGCGCGCGGCCGAGCACGTGCTCGTGATCACCGGGCATCACATCGTTTTCGACGGCTGGTCCTGGGGCGTGTTCATGCAGGAGTTCGCGACGCTCTACGCCGCATTTACGGAGGAGAAGCCTTCGCCTTTGGCCGAGCTGCCGATTCAGTACGCGGACTTCGCCGCGTGGCAGCGCGAAACGCTTGCCGGCGCTGCGTTGGAACGAGAGCTTTCTTATTGGAAGGAACATCTCGTCGGCGCCGCGTCGCATTTGGAATTGCCGCGAGATCACGCGCACGGCGCGGAACCGCGATTGCGCGGCGCGTTTCACTCTTTCAAGCTGCCGCCGGATTTGACGCGCGCGTTGCGCAAGCTGTGCCGGGAAGAAGGCGTGACGCTTTACATGTTGCTGCTCGCCGCGTTCAAAACATTGTTGTATCGTTACAGTGACCAGACCGATCTCGTGGTCGGCTCGCCGTTCGCGAACCGCACGCATGCGGAGTTGGAAGGATTGATCGGCTGCTTCATGAACCCTTTGCCGCTGCGCGCGAATTTCTCCGGCGATCCCTCGTTTCGCGAAGCGCTGCGGCGCGTGCGCGAGGTGGCGCTCAACGCCGTCACGCATCAAACCGCGCCGTTCGATCTGCTCGTGCAGGCCGTGCAGCCTGCGCGCGATTTGAAAACGCCGCCGTTGTTTCAAGCTTTGTTCCTGTTGCAAAATTTTCCGTGGAAGCCGTTGGAACTGCCGGGGCTGAATGTGCAGTTGCTGTTGGAAATCAACGCGGAACTGATGTATCCGGTGGCGTTGATCATGGCTGAAGAAGAGCAGGCGATCATCGGCCAATTGGAGTACGCGGCGGATTTGTACGAGCACAGCTTGTCGCGTTTGCCCGGACATTTTGAAACATTGTTGCGAAGCGTTGCAGCGAATCCGGAGCAGCGGCTTTCGCAGTTGCCGATATTAAGCGAGGCCGAGCGCAAACAGATCTTGTTCGAATGGAACGACACGCGCAAAGATTTTTCCTCGGAAAAGTGCGTTCATCATTTATTCGAGGCGCAAGTCGAGGCCACGCCTGAGGCCGTCGCGCTCATTGCCGGCGAGCAACAACTCACGTATGGTGAATTGAATCGGCGCGCGAACGCGCTCGCGCGCCGTCTGCGCAAGCTCGGCATGGGCCCGGAAGCGCGCGTGGGCATTTGCTGCGAGCGCTCGCCGGAAATGATCATCGGATTATTCGCCATTCTCAAAGCCGGCGCTGCTTACGTGCCGCTCGATCCGAATTATCCCGCGGAACGCTTGCGCTTTATGATCGCAGAGGCGCAAGTTGCGGTCTTGGTAACGCAAAAGCATTTGCTTGCAGATCGTGAATTGTGGCCGGCGGATCGTGGAGCGTGGATCGAAGAGGGCGAATTGTGGATCATGCAACGTGAGAAGCACGAGCAACCAACAACCAGCAACCAGCAACCAGCAGCACCCGACAATCTCGCATACGTCATCTTCACTTCTGGCTCCACCGGCCAGCCCAAAGGTGTGATGATCTCGCACCGCTCTTTGGTCAATCTCGTGGAAGCCGCAAGCGCCGCGTTCGAGCTCGCGCCCAATGATCGCGTGCTGCAATTCGCCGCGCTCAGTTGGGACACGAGCCTCGAAGAAATTTTGCCGTGTTTAACGACCGGCGCAACGTTGGCGTTGCGCGAGGAAGCCATGCTCGAAGCCGCGACGTTTCTGGAAAAATGCCGCGAGCAGCAAATCTCCGTGATGGATTTGCCCACGGCCTTTTGGCACGAACTGCTCGAGCATATGCGCGTTGCGCAGGCCGAGATTCCGTCGGCGTGGCGAGTGATGATCATCGGCGGCGAGCGCGCGTTGCCGGAGCGCGTCGCGTTGTGGCACAAGCTCGTTGGTGCGCGGGTGAGATTGATGAACACCTTTGGCTTGACGGAGGTGACGGCGATTGCAACTGCGTGCGATTTGAAGCCGAGCGATGAGGCTGCCACTTGGCAGGAAGTTCCCATTGGCCGCGTGCTGCCGAATGTGCAAGCTTACGCGTTCTCGCAAAACTTGCAACCCGTGCCCATCGGCGTGCGCGGCGAATTGTGCCTCGGCGGCGTGGGCCTCAGTCGCGGCTATTGCAATCGCCCGGATCTTACGGCCGAGAAATTTGTGCCGAATCCGTTTGCGCCTCATGCTCCTCATGCTGTCATTCAGAAGGAATCCTTTTACGCACCTGGCACACGCTCCATTGCTAGCGACTTGCCCAGTGCCGAAAAAGATTCTTCCAGAATGACATTAAAAGAAACGAGGCTCTACAAAACCGGCGACCGCGTGCGTTATCTTTCCAACGGCACGCTCGAATATTTCGGCCGCGGCGATGAACAAGTCAAGATTCGCGGCTATCGCATCGAACTTGGAGAGATTGAAAACGCGCTTGTGCAGCACCCGGTGATTGTGGAAGCGGCGGTTGTGGCGAAGAAGATGGGGGGAGAGAATGCGAGCGCCGATTCGAACGGCTGCGCAGAAAGCAGAGTGATTGCCTATCTCGTCACGCGTTCAGAGTCGCCAGTTATCAATAATCAGTTATCAGTTGTCAGTGACGAGTATCTAGCGATCAGCAACCAGCAACCAATATCCAGCAGCGAGCTGCGCCGCTTCCTTTTGCAAAAGCTGCCGGATTACATGATTCCGCAGGTTTTTGTGTTCTTGGAAAAAATGCCGCTCATGCCCGGCGGCAAAGTCGATCGGCGTGCGCTGCCGGAGCCGGAGGCCACTCGACCGGAATTGGAGAACACTTTTGTCGCGCCGCGCACGTCCGTGGAAAAAGAATTGGCTGCGATCTGGAGCAACGTATTGCAGGTTGAAAAGGCCGGCATTCACGACAACTTCTTCGAGCTCGGCGGGCATTCGCTGTTGGCGATTCAAATCGTCTCGCGCATTCGCGCCGTGTTCAATGTGGAAGCGCCTCTGCGCAGCATGTTTGAAGCGCCGACGATAGCGGAGCTGGCCATGATCATCGGCAAGATTCAGCTGGCAGGCGCAGAGGACGAGGAAGCGGCGAAGGTGCTGGCCGAGTTGGAAGAGCTTTCGGAAGAAGAGGCGGAGGCGTTGTTGGAAGCCTAAGCGATCATCAGCCGCAACGATACCAAGAGCAGCCGCGAATGAGCGCGAATGGACGCGAATGAAAAATATTAGCGCTCATTGGCGTTGCTTCGCGGTCAAAAGTATTTATCGAAAAAAGTGCTTGCAAAGGGTGAAAATTATTCGCAAGGTGCGCTCCGTGTTTTGTTTTCTGCGTTGCAACCGTAGCGCACGACGGCTCGGTTAACCCCGAACCCTTCTTTCCCCCCGCAAAGCTTTCCCGATCTCACCCTTCGGGAATCAAACAAGATCAGGAATAGGAGAAAGCGATCATGTCCGCGAAAGTCGCTGGGATTTTTATTTTTGTTTTTGGAATGCTGTCGGCCTTTGCCGCACCAAGCTTAGGGCAGGGCAGCGCCAACGTGGTTTTGCTGGCGCACATGGATAAATACCCGGCCGTGGGCTATAGCGATCTGTGGGGCTACACCGCGCCGAACGGCCGCGAGTACGCGCTCGAGGGCGCGAAGAGCGGGACGAGCATCGTCGATATTGCCGATCCCAACAATCTCGTCGAGGTCGCGTTCATCTCCGGGCCGACCTCTTCCTGGCGCGAGATCAAAACCTATCAGCAATATGCCTACGTCGTCAACGAAACCGGCGGCGGCATGCAGATTATCGATCTCTCCAACTTGCCGGTCTCTGCCACGTTGATCAACACCTATACCGGTTTTACCACCTCGCATAATATTTGGATTGACGGGCCCGCGGGAATGCTTTATGCCGAAGGCTCGTCCGCTCAACCCATTCGCGTGATCAGTCTGGCCAATCCCACCAGCCCGGTGCAAGTGCACACCTTCGGCATCGAATGCCACGACGTCGTCGTGCAAAATAACCTGCTTTATGTTTCCGAAGGCAATCAAGGCGCGTGGGGAATCTATAACGTCAGCACGCCTACGGCTCCGATGCGTTTGGGAACGGTCAACGCGCCGGCGCCGGCCGGTTATGCGCACAATTGTTGGCCCACTCCCGACGGCAATTATTTGATGACCACGGAAGAAACCACCGGCGAAACCGTAAAGATGTTCGACGTGACGAATTTGAGCAGCCCGGTGTTGACGGACCAATACCTCGGCGCGAGCGGTTTGGCGCACAATGTTTATATCCGGGAAAATTTCGCCTACATCGCGCACTACGCGGACGGCATCAAGATCGTCGACATTGCCGACCCCTTCAATATTTTTGAAACGGGTTTTTATGACACGAATCCCGCGACCGGCGGATTCAACGGCGTTTGGGGATTATACTGCTTCTTTACCTCCGGCAAAATTATCGCTTCGGACATTCAAAACGGGCTGTGGGTCTTTTTCTTCGACGACGGCAGCCAAAAGCCCACGATTACCTCGACGCCGGGCACGACCGCGACCATGGGCCAGCCCTATGTTTATGACAGCGACAATACCGTGAACGCGCTGGGCACGCCACCCCTCACTTATTCTTTCACCGGGCCGAGCGGCTTCAATGTGAATTTCACAAGCGGCGCAGTAACGTGGACGCCGACCGCCGGGCAATTGGGCACGCACCCGATAACGATCACGGCTACTAATTCGTTCGGCGCTCACACGCAGAGCTTCAACATTACAGTCTCGGCCACTTCTGCTTATGTGAAGCGCATCAACCCCGGCGGCGCTAGTTACACCGCGATGAATGGCAACGTGTTCGTGGCCGACCAAGCTTATAGCGCCGGCGGCTTCGGCTACGTCAATGGCACGGCGAAAAGCTACACCAACGCGATCGCGAATACGGCCGACGATCCGCTTTATCAAACCCTGCGCGGCCGCAACACAAACTTTGAATATCGTTTCGACGTGCCGGCCGGCAGCTATAATGTGACCTTGCATCTCATGTCGCCGACCACGCAAAATATCATTGAGGATATTTCCGCGGAAGGGGTCTTGATCTATAACGACCTCAACATCAACGCGGAAGCAGGAGGCAGATTCACGGCGCTGGTGAAGAATTTTTCAACGAGCGTGAACGACGGCACGTTGAATCTCGTGTTTACGAAGGTGACGAGACAAGCGTTGGTGTGCGGCATCGAAGTGGCGCAGGGCAGCGCGCCCGGCTTAGGCAAAGAAGCGCCGCTCGCTGCGACGACCGCAACGGAAGCGCCGGAAGAATTTCGTTTGCACCAAAATCACCCGAATCCTTTCTCGCGCATGAGCGCGACCGGCACACGCATTCGTTTCGAGCTTGCGCAGCCGGGCGCCGTGAAGCTGACGATCTACAACATGCTCGGCGAAGAAGTGCAGACCTTGGCACGCGGCTATCGCGGCCCGGGCAGTTATGAAGTGCAATGGGAGGGCCGGCAAGCTTCCGGCGCGCGCCCGCCCGCCGGGGTTTATTTTTACCGGCTGGAGGCCGAGGGCATGGTTGCGACCAAGAAGATGATTTTGGTGCATTAAGGCCATTGATTGTCATTGGGGTCATTGAGTCATTAAACTGCTTCGAGGTCGATCTCTTCACTCTTATAAACTTGCAAGGCTTGGAGTATGAGGCTTAAAAGGCTTTGTGCTGTGCTGATGTTGGGGACTTCGATTGCCGCATTCGTCGTCGCGTGTGATTCTTCCTCTCATGTCGAAAACGCACCCCGGGCTTTCGATCTCGCGGGTTCGGATGCGCAAGCCGTCGCGCTCGCCGATTCCGTGATGGCGGCTTGTGGCGGGCTGGAGAATTGGGAGAAGACCCGTTTCATCAAATGGATTTGTTTGGGAAAAAGACTCAACGTGTGGGATAAGCACACCGGCAATCTGCGCCTGGAGTCGAAAGTCTCGCTGATGCTGATGAATTTGAACACGAAGAAAGGCCGGGCCTGGAAAGGCAGCGCGGAATTGACCGAGCCGGACGAGTTGCAAAGAGCCATGGATTACGGCTATGAAGCCTGGATCAATGACTCGTATTGGCTGCTTCTGCCCTTCAAGCTGAAGGACGGCGGCGTGACGCTGAAATACCTCGGGGAAGACACCACGGCCGATGGCCGCCCGGCGGATATGTTGAGCCTGACCTTCAAAAACGTCGGCGTGACGCCCAACAACAAGTATCATGTTTATGTTGATAAAGAAACCCGGCTGCTCACGCAATGGACTTATTATATGGATGCGCCGGACGAGCATCCGCGCTTCACAACCCTGTGGGCCAATTATCAAAAGTATGGACACATTCTGCTTTCCGACGATCGCGGCGCCAAGAAGCACACCGGTCTCGCAGTTTACGACGAGCTGCCCGTCTCCGTGTTTGAAAGTCCGGACCTGGTGGATTGGGACAAGCTTCCGCAGAGTCCGGCAGCTCAAATTGGCGAACGATGACGCAACCGGACGGGCCATAACCAAATGGTAAAACGGTTTGACAGTTGGTCGGTTTGACAGTTGGTCGGTTTGACGGTTGGTCGGTTTGACGGTTGATCGGTTTGACGGTTGGTCGGTTGAACTGTCCAACCGGCAAACCATCCAACGGTCAAACGGCCCAACTCTTCTCAAGCAACGGACTCAAACAAAAGGAGGTGCCTCAAAAAAACCAAGCTTCAACTCACAGTGAGAGCTTGAATACGTTCGAGCAGATCACTAACAACCTTTTTTCCCACAATATCTCATTCATGGAGGATATCATGAGACGAGCTATTTTGCTGTTCGCGGTCGTGTTGTTGTGCGCTTCATGGGCGTGGGCGCAAACCGGCGCTCCCGTCAAAATTATCAAGCCCACCAAGATGGACGTTTCCGCGCCATTGAGCGAGATGGTGAAAAAATCCCAAACGCTCTCGAAGTTCAGGGGGCAGGAACGAGAGATACCCAATATCTTTTCGTCCGGCAGCAAGCGCAGCTCAAAGACCGGGCAGGAGTCGAACGCGCCCGATCCGCTCTTGCAAAACCAGCCGGTCAATGGCGCGAATGCGGTGACGGTCGCGCTGAATTTTGCCGGCTCCAGCAACAATGATAATCAAAGCGTGCTCGGGTTCAGAGTGGCGCCGCCGGATCCGAACATGGACGTCGGCCCCAACCATATCGTCCAAACCGTCAATCTGGTGACGAAGATATGGGACAAATCCGGTAACGTGCTCATGGGGCCTTTTGCGACCGACGATTTTTGGGCCGGCTTTGGCGGTCCGTGCGAGTTGAACAATGACGGCGATCCCATCGTGCTCTACGATCACCTGGCCGATCGCTGGGTCGTCAGCCAGTTTGTGTCCTCTACCGATCAATGCGTCTGCGTCTCGACGGGAACAAGCCCGACCGGCACTTATTTCCGCTATCAATTCACCACGCCGGGAAATGACTATCCCAAATTGGGCGTCATGGGTGACGCTTACTACGCCACCTTCCGCAATTTTAGCGTTGGTTTCAGCATGGACGCCGCGGCTATGGATCGCGCCCAGATGTTGGTGGGCGGTCCGGCTACGATTCAGATTTTTAATTTGTCCGCCCTCAATCCGGACGTGGAAGGCTTCATTCCAACGGATTTGGACGGACCCGCGCCGCCGGCCGGAACGCCGGGCTTCATTGTCGGCCACAACGGCGGTCCTTCGTTGGTCCACAATGAGCTCGAGGTTTACAAACTGGTCGCGGACTTTACCCCTCCGATCACCTCCAGCCTGAGCCTCGCGAGCATCGTCACGGTGCCGCAATTCGATTTGACCGTGAACTCCGTGCCGCAACCCAGCCCCGGCGGCGGCTTGGATGCGTTGGCGCAATTCACCATGCACCGCGCGACCATTCGCGATTTTGGCAGTGGCACGAATTTCAGGATGGCTTTGACGCACACGGTCGATGCCAATGGCGCCAACCGCGCTGGCGTGCGCTGGTATGAAATAAGAGACAACACGCGCACCGGCAATACCTGGACGCTTTTTCAATCCGGCACGCATTCGCCGGATGCCACGCATCGTTGGATGCCCAGTATCGCGATGAATGCCGCGGGCGACATCGGCTTGTCTTATACGGCTTCCAGCAGCTCGGTCTTTCCTTCCATTCGCGCGACCGGACGCTTGGCAACCGATCCGCTTGGTACCGTGCAATCGGAAGTGACCGTGGTTGCGGGCACCGGCTCGCAAACCGGAACGAGCCGTTGGGGCGATTACTCCGCACTGGCCGTTGATCCTTCCAACAACAGCACGTTCGTGGGCAACCACGAGTACGTGATCACCACCGGCTCGTTCAATTGGTGGACGCAGATCTTTTCGTTCAATGTCACGGGCGGCGGCGGCGGTTGCAGCAACATTGCGTTGAACCAGCCGGCAACGGCTTCAAGCAGCAGCGGCTCGAATACGCCGAACCGGGCCGTGGATGGCAGCACGAGCACTTTTTGGCGCAGTCTCAACGGCACGCCGCAGTGGATCCAAGTGGACCTGGGCGCCGGGAAAACCTATGGCCAAACGACTTTCCGCTGGCGCGGGGAAAGATATCCGACGAGCTACGAGATTCGCGTTTCCAATAGCTCTACGGGCACGCCCTTCACCACGGTGTTTTCCACCACGACCGGCACCGGCGGCAACGTGACCAACAATTTTGCCAACCGCACGGAGCAGTTTATTCGGCTGCACGTGTTGGCTTGGAACAACCAGCATGGCCGTTTGAATGAATTTGAGGTGTGCGGCACCTCCGCGCCCGCGCCTAAGCTGAACGGCGACGGAGCCGAAGTGACCGAAGCCAACGTGCCGGAAGAATTTCAGCTTCATCAAAACTATCCGAACCCGTTCAACCCCAGCACGCGTATTCGCTTCGATCTGCCGCAAGCGATGGAAGTGAAGCTCACCATCTTCAATACGCTCGGCGAAGAAGTTCGCACGCTCGTGCAGCGTTACCAAGAAGCCGGCAGCCACGAAGTCGAGTGGAATGGCCGTCTCGCCTCCGGCACACGCGCGCCCTCCGGGCTTTATATTTATCGCTTGGAAGGCCAGGGCTTGAAGGTTGTGAAGAAGATGACGTTGCTTCAATAAGGTCATTTGGGTTCTAGGTTGTTTCGTGTGGGTAAACATACCTGGACAACGCCGAAGGCGTTTAATGATAAAGCCCAGGGTAGCGCGCAGCGCACCCTGGGATCACCGCAACAAGCTCTCAGAACCCTGAAAGGGTTCAATAAAATTAGTTGCTGATCCGTCTTGCTAAAGAGTTGCCGTACCATGACGCAATTTTATTGAACCCCGTTTGGGGTTCTGACTGATTGGAGGCATGTTTCCCAGGGTGCCCAGAAGCTGGGCACCCTGGGCTGTGACCTGCAACGCCTTTGGCGTTGGGAAACATGCTGTAAAATGATTTGCTCTACCCACATGAATCGACATAGAAACCGTAATTCTCCTAATGACCATAATGACCCAATGACAAAAAAATTCAGCATCACCAACCGTCTTGAATCACTGCACGGCGCCTCGGCCTTGCATCCGTGATCTGTATCATGAGCGATCTCGTCGACAGATATTCCCATCTTTCTCCCGCCAAGCGCGCGCTGCTCGCGCAGCGTTTGCTGAAGAAGAACAGCGAGGAAGTTTCACGCCAGGAGGCCATCCTCCGCCGCGCCGGCAACGAAGCTTTGCCGCTTTCCTATTCGCAAGAACGCTTGTGGCTGCTAGAACAGCTCGAGCCGGACACGCGCGCTTATAACGTGCCGCTCGCCGCGCGCATCACCGGCCCGTTGGAGCAATCCGCATTCGCGCGCAGCCTGCGCGAAATTCAGCAACGCCACGAAGTCTTGCGCACCACCTTTCAACAGACGCACGGCAAGCCGGCGCAGATTGTTTCCGATAAAACCGATCTGCCTTTTGCGGTCATCGATCTCAGCGTATTGCCGGGGCCCGAGCGCGAGGCGGAAGTTTTGCGCCTGGCAAAAGAAGACGCGCGCTATTCTTTTGATTTGGCGCGCGGCCCATTATTTCGCGGCAAGCTGTTGCGCTTGTCGAAAGATGAGCACGTGTTGCTGCTCGGCCTGCACCACGTCGTCGCCGACGGCTGGTCCGTGGAATTGCTCGGCCAGGAATTGGCAAAACTTTACAGCGCGTTTGTCAATGGCAAACCTTCGCCCTTGCCCGAGCTTCTCATTCAATACGCGGACTTTGCGCTGTGGCAGCGCCAATGGCTGCAAGGCGAGCGGCTCGCTACGCAGACCGAGTATTGGAAGAAAAAGCTCGCGGGCGCGCCGCCGTTGTTGGAATTGCCCACGGATCGGCCGCGGCCGGCCATGCCTTCATATCGCGGCGGCTTCGAACCGTTTCGTTTGTCCGCGGAATTATCGCAAGCGTTGATCGCCTTGAGCCGGGCCGAGAACGTCACGATCTTCATGCTCTTGCTGGCCGCATTCAAAGTATTGCTCGCGCGTCATTCCGGCCAACACGATCTCGTGCTCGGCACGCCGGTCGCCAATCGCAATCGGCCGGAATTGGAAAAGCTCATCGGCTTCTTCGTCAACACGTTGGCGCTGCGCACGAGCTTGGGAGGCAATCCCACTTTTCGCGAGCTGCTCGCGCGCGCGCGTGAAACCACGTTGGAAGCTTACGGCCACCAAGACCTTCCCTTTGAAAAAATCGTGGAAGAGTTGCAGCCCGAACGCAATCTCAGCTACTCGCCGATCTTTCAGGTCATGTTCATCCTGCAGCCGCCTTCATCTCCGGCGTATTTTGACCGGCTCACGATTCAGCCCATACCCGTTCATAGCGGCACGGCCAAATTCGATTTGCTGCTCAACGCGCTCAATCTGCCGGAAGGCTTGGCCGGCGCGTTCGAATACAGCGCCGATCTTTTCGAAGCCGCAACCATCAAACGCATGGCCGGACATTTTCAACGCTTGCTGCAAAGTATTGTCGATCATCCCGAATGGCGCATAGCAGACTTGCCGCTGCTGCCTGATGATGAACGCGCGCAAATGCTGGTCGAATGGAACGACACGGCGCGCGCGTATCCGGCGGAAAAGTGTTTTCATCATTTATTCGAAGCGCAAGCCGAGCGCGCGCCCGAAGCGATTGCCCTCGTTTGTGAGGATCAGCAGCTCACCTATCGCGAGTTGAACCGCCGCGCCAATCAACTCGCGCATTATTTGCGGAAGCAAGGCGCCGGCTCGGAAACGCTGGTCGGCCTGTGCGTGGAGCGTTCGCTTGAAATGATGATCGGCTTGTTGGGCATCATGAAATCCGGCGCCGCGTACGTTCCGCTCGATCCCAGTTATCCGCAAGAGCGCATTGCATACGCGCTGCAAGATGCGCGCGTGCCGGTTTTGTTGACGACACAATTGACAATTGGCAATTATCAATTGTCAATTGTCAATTGTCAATTGCTTCGCCTCGACGTGGATTGGAAACACGTCGCCAAAGAGCGCGCGACGAACCCCAACGTCGCGCTTGCGCCGGAAAATTTAGCCTACGCGATTTACACCTCCGGCTCCACCGGCAAGCCCAAAGGCGTGGGCATTCCGCATTGCGCGCTCACGAATTTCTTGTGTTCGATGCAGGCGCAGCCCGGCTTGAGCGCACAAGATATTTTGCTGGCAGTGACGACTTTGTCGTTCGACATCGCGGGTTTAGAATGGTATCTGCCGCTCATCTCGGGCGCGCGCGTCGTCTTGGCGCGGCGCGAAGTCACGAGCGATGCCCGCAATTTGATGAAGCTTCTCGCCGCTGTGAACGCCACCGTTATACAAGCCACGCCCGCAACGTGGCGCATGCTCATTGAAGCCGGTTGGCAAGGCTCCTCGCATTTGAAAATTCTCTGCGGCGGCGAAGCCCTGCCGCGCGAGTTGGCGAAGGCTTTATTGCAACGCTGCGCCGAGCTGTGGAATATGTATGGCCCGACCGAGACCACGATTTGGTCCGCGATTCACAAGCTCGAAGCGCAAGACGAGTTGATCAACATCGGCAAGCCCATCGCCAATACGCAAATCTTCATCAGTGATCGCAACCAACACATCGTGCCCATCGGCGCGCATGGCGAGCTGCTTATCGGCGGCGAGGGCCTCGCGCGCGGCTATCTCAATCGCCCGGATTTGACGGCGGAGAAGTTCGTGCCGAATCCGTTTTTTGAGGTGAGTCCTCGTTTTCGGGTAACTTCGCCCTCTTCTATTTCTGTCATTCAGAAGGAATCTTTTTATGCGCCGGGCACGGATTCCAGCGCTGAAAAAGATTCTTCCAGAATGACACTTTTAAAAGAAGCGCGGCGGAGCAACGGTGCGCGGCTTTACAAAACCGGCGACCTCGCGCGCTATCTCGCCGACGGCAACGTTGACTGCCTCGGTCGCAGCGATCATCAAGTCAAGCTGCGCGGCTTTCGCGTCGAATTGGGAGAGATCGAAGCCGTGTGCGCGCAACATCCGAGCATCGCGCAGGCCGTGGTCATCGTCCGCGAAGACGAGCCGGGTGACAAACGGCTCGTTGCATATCTTGCCCCGCATCATCGGGGGGTAGCTTTCAGCAATCAGCTATCAGCAAGGAACTACCAGCAACCAGTAACCAGCACCCAGCTGCGCTCCTTCTTGCTCGAGCAATTGCCGGAATACATGGCGCCCTCGGCGTTTGTGTTTATGGAAGCCCTGCCGCTCACGCCGAACGGCAAGGTCGATCGCAAAGCTTTGCCGCCGCCTTCGCCGGCGGCTCGCGCGGAGGAAAAAGCATTCGAAGCCCCGCGCAATTCCGTCGAGCATCTGCTCGCGGAAATTTGGCTGGAAGCGCTCGGGCTTAAGCGCGTGAGCATGCGCGATAATTTTTTCGAGTTGGGCGGCCACTCGCTGCTCGCCGTGCGTTTGTTTTTGGAGATTGAGCGCAGCTTTCATCGCAGCCTGCCGCTCGCGAGCATCTTCAAAGCGCCGACGATCAAACAGCTCGCGGCCATGATCTGCGATGCGGAAGTGTTGCCTTCGACCGGGTGTTTGATCGCCTTGCAAGAAGAAGGCGACAAGCCTCCGCTTTTTTGCGTGTCGGGACTCGCCGGCCACACGTTCAACTTCCGCCAGCTCGCGCGTCATCTCGGAAGAAATCAACCCGTGTATGGCTTGCAATATCCCGGCTTGGAAGGCCGTGAGCAGCCGTTGCCAAACGTGGAAGCCATCGCAACGGAGTTCATTCGGCACATTCGCAGCGCGCAACCGCACGGGCCGTATCATCTCATCGGGCTTTGTTTCGGCGGCTTGGTGGTTTATGAAATCGCGCAGCAGCTTGCGCAGCAGGGCGAGCGCGCCGCGTTGCTGGTGTTGATCGACGTGTTCGCGCCCGGAGGCATTAAAGGTCCGCCCTGGCCGGAGCTGGCCAAGCTCTATGCGCGCCATTTCAAGCAGCTTGATAAAAACGGCAAGCTCGAATTTCTCAAAGAGCGCGTGCCGCTGTTGCGGCGTTGGTTTGAAAAGCAAAACCATTCTGCGCAGCGCAATGGCGAAGCTTCATTGGCAGATTGGATCGAAGCCGTGCAAAGAGCCAATCTGGCCGCGCAATCGCGCTATCGCCCCAAGCCTTATAGCGGCCGCGTCGTGCTCTTTCATCCCACCAAAAGAGGCGAAGGCTGGGAGCATTGGACGCCCGCGCCGGATTACGGCTGGGGCAAGCTTGCGCGCGGCGGCGTGGAGGCGCATGCCATCAGCGGCTATCACAACAAAATGTTCCGCGAGCCGAAAGTGGAGCGTTTGGCGAAAAAGATCGGCGCGTATTTGAACGAAGGGAAGCAGCGGCAAAAAATGAATGCCGAAGCCTTTGTGGCGACGATGGAAATGACAAGCTGATACTAAAACTTCAAGTTGATCTCGCCTCCTCTCTTACTGTCATCCCGCCGCTGCGGGACCTTCCCTCGTACTCGGAACACCTCTCAAACAGGGTGCATGTCGAGCACGAGGGAAGTTCCCTACAGGATGACAACCGAGAAGAAGGCGTTTCCCCAACGAGGACCTAACGACTCATGATTAACGTTATTCTCACCGGCCCGGAACGCTCCGGCTCGACGTTGATTTGTTACTTGCTCAACAAGCTGCCTAACGTCGTCGCGCTGCACGAGCCGATGAAGATTCGCAAGTTTTACAAGCTCGGCGACCGCGACACGATTTGCCGTGAGATCATGCGCTTCTTCGCGAAGACGAGGAAGACTCTGCTCGCCTCCGGCTATGCGATCTCGCAACACGTCGAGGGCTTGATTCCGGACAACACGTTCGCGGAAGAACCCGCCGAATCCGGTTTGCGCGGCTGCAAAGATGAAAAAGGCTACATCACGATCAATAAAGAATTGTCCGAAGATTTTCTGCTCTGCATCAAACATCTCGGCCCGTTCACGGCGTTGTTGGAAGATTTGATTCCACACCTGCCCTGCTATGCCCTGGTGCGCAATCCGCTCTCGATCCTGGCTTCCTGGAACAGCGTGGACTTGCCGATGCGCGAAGGCCGTCATCCCACGATCGAGAAGTTGGACGCGGATTTGGCTCGCGCGCTCGCGGACATTGCCGATCGCTTTGACCGTCAAATTTATCTTTTGGCCTGGCACTTTGAAAAGTACGCGAGGCTGCTGCCGGAAAGCGCAGTGCTCCGTTATGAAGATGTGATCGCTTCGCAAGGCCAATGCTTGCGCGCGCTCACGCCGCATGCCGAGGCTTTGAATGAGCCGTTGGCGAATAAAAATAAAAATGAGTTGTACGATCACGGCCTCATGGCAACGCTGGGCGAACGTTTGCTGAAGAGCGACGCGGCGTTTTGGAAGTTTTATAAGAAGGAAGAAGTGGAAACGTTGTTACTACTCGGAGCATAAAATAGGTTACACTTCGCACCTCTAGTGTTGTCATTCAGAAGGAATCTTTTTAAGCCAAACCACCGTGCTTATGCTGAAAAGGATTCCTTCTGAATGACATCCTTGGGCGGCGTGGACGAACCCCCCGGGAGCATTTCATGAACGATCTCAACGTCTGCCTCACCGGCTTGCCGCGCGCGGGCACGACGCTCACTTGCAAATTGCTGAACAAGCTGCCGGACACGCTCGCGCTGCACGAGCCGATGAAATCTTCCGCTTTTTCCAAAGCCAACAAGGCGAACGCGATATGCGCAGCCGTTGAAAATTTTTTTGAAGAAACGCGCTGCGCGATTGACGCGAGCAACACCGTCGTCGCCAAAAAGAACGGCGGGCGAAGAAGAGAGAAAGTTTTGCGCCGGCAATTGCAGAGTCCTTTCACTTTGTGCCTCAAACATCCGGCGGCGTTCACGGCATTGCTGCCGGAGTTGGCGCAAAGCTTTCGCTGCTATGCTATCATTCGCAATCCGCTCTCCGTGCTCGGCTCGTGGAATCGCGTCGAAATGTCCGTGCAAGACGGCCACAGCCCCGCAGCGGAAATGCTGAACCCCGACTTGACGCAACGCCTCGCGCGCTTGCCGGATAAAACCGCGCGACAGATCGCTCTGCTCTCGTGGTATTTCGAGCAGTACAGCCGCTATCTTTCGCATGAAAAGCTTTTGCGTTATGAAGACATGATCGCCTCCGGCGGCAAGAGCCTGCGCGCAGTTTCCGCTTCGGCCGAGCAGCTTGTCGAGCCGTTGAAAAGCCGCAATCGCAAGAAGCGTTACGGCTACGAACTCATGCAAGAGTTGGGAGAAAAATTGTTGCGGAGCGACGGCGCGTATTGGCAGTTCTACTCGAAGGAAAGCGTCGAAGCCGTGCTGCAACAACCGATGCCGATGAAGTAGCGAAAACGACGAAGTTTTTTATTTGAGTAAATAACCTCTCGAAATGTCATTCTGTAAGAATCTTCCCTGGTGCTGGAATCAACTCTAATTTTGAGAGGTGTGCCTAGTGCGAGGGAAGGTTCTTCCAGAATGACATGCTAGGAGGATTAGATGTAACCTATATTTCGCTCAGAGTAATAAAACCCGCAATTGTAATCTGAGATTCCAGGCGAAGTCTTATTTGTGCCAAAAATCTTGTTCACACGCCGCTTTCGCAAAACGAGCGGCAGCCATCTGCGCACCTCCGGCACGCACCTCAAGGTGCGCGATTATTTCATGCACTGCTTGCAGCACCCGCGTCTCGAGCCGTATTTGTATTTCACGCCGGATTCGGAGTATGAAGACAGCGAAGTGTGGGCCGAAGTTCCACGCGGCCGCATCGTGCGTGAGATTGCGATCAACGGCTACGACACGCTCTTTCTAACCGGCAAAGATTGGAAGCTGCTGCCCAAGACTTACAAAGGCAAGGCGATCATCAACCTTTTGCAATCTCTCGAGCAGTGCGATGAGGCCCATTGGGTGTTTCGCTATTTGAAAAAGCCCGCGTATCGCATCTGTGTGAGCCGCGAGATTTTGGAGGCCATTCGCCCGCACGTCGCCGAGCCTGCGGTCGTGATTCGCAACGGCATTCCCTTGGAGCTGTTTCATCCCGCGCCGAACAAGAACGAGAATACGATTCTCATCTGGGCGCGCAAGCAGCCGGAGTTGGGCGAAAGATTATTTCAAACGCTGCAACAGCGCGGACGCGCCGTGACGTTGCTGCGGGATTATCTTCCGCGCGCGCAGTTCGCGTTGCGCTTATCGGAGAGCGACCTCTTCGTGTGTTTGCCGCAAGCGCAAGAGGGCTTCTATCTACCCGCGCTCGAAGGCATGGCGAGCGGTTGCGCCGTGGTCTGCGCCGACGCCCTCGGCAATCGCGAGTTTTGCATGCACGGCCAAACGTGTTTGATGCCCGTGCACGGCGATTACGACGATCACCTGCGCATGATCGAGCATTTGCTCGTTGAGCGCGAGTTGAAAGAGCGGATTCAGCAACAGGGCCTGACGTTGGCGCAAGCCTATTCATTGGAAAACGAGCAAAAGCAGTTTTATCGCTTCGTCGAAGAATTTATCTTGAATTGATTTGCCATGAACATTCTCGGCATTTCGGCTTTTTATCATGACAGCGCGGCGTGCCTCGTGCGCGACGGCGAAATCGTAGCGGCAGCGCAAGAAGAACGCTTCACGCGCAAGAAGCACGACTTCAACTTTCCCGCGCGCGCAACCGAGTATTGCCTCTGCGAAGGCAAGCTCACCTCGGCGCAGTTGGATTACGTCGCGTTCTATGACAAGCCGTTCATCAAGTTCGAACGCTTGCTCATGACGTATCTCGCCTATGCGCCGGCCGGGTTGCGCTCGTTCATCATGGCCATGCCGCTGTGGCTCAAGAGCAAGTTGTGGCTGAAAGAATATATCGCGAAGGCATTGCAGTTCGAAGGCAAAATCATTTTTCCGGAGCATCACGAATCGCACGCGGCCTCGGCGTTTTATCCTTCACCGTTTAAAGAAGCCGCGTTTCTCACGATGGACGGCGTGGGCGAATGGGCCACCGCGAGTTACGGCCTCGGCCGCGATCATGAGCTGGAGATTCTCGGCGAGCTGCACTTCCCGCATTCGCTCGGCTTGCTCTATTCCGCGTTCACGTACTTCACCGGCTTCAAAGTCAATTCCGGCGAATACAAAGTCATGGGGCTCGCGCCGTACGGCGAACCGAAATACGTTGACCTCATCATGAACGCGCTGCTCGATCTCAAAGCCGACGGCTCGTTCCGCATGAACATGAAATACTTCAACTATTGCGCGGGCTTGACCATGACCAACGCGCGCTTCGCAAAGCTGTTCGGCGGGCCACCGCGCAGACCCGAATCCAAACTCACGCAGCGCGAGATGGATTTGGCGGCCTCGATTCAAGTCGTCACCGAGGAGATTATGCTGCGCATGGCGCGGCACGTTCACCGCGAAACCGGAATGAAAAACCTCGTGCTCGCCGGCGGCGTCGCGCTCAACTGCGTGGGCAACGGCCGCCTCTTGCGCGAAGGTCCGTTCGAAGATATTTGGATTCAACCCGCGGCCGGTGACGCGGGCGGCGCGCTCGGGTGCGCGCTTTATACGTGGCATCGTTATCTCGGCAACGGTCGAGTTCCAGCGGCGAATCAGCGCGACACGCAACGCGGCTCCTATCTCGGCCCGGAGTTTGGCAATGCCGAGATTGAAAAATTTCTCGCGGAGCGCGGCGTTCCCGCGTTGAAGTTGAGTGAAGCGGAATTGCTCTCCAAAGTCGCGGATTTGATCGCGGAAGAAAACGTCATCGGCTGGTTCCAAGGCCGCATGGAATTTGGCCCGCGCGCCTTGGGCGGCCGCAGCATCATCGGCGACGCGCGCTCGCCCAAGATGCAATCCGTCATGAATCTCAAAATCAAATATCGCGAAAGCTTTCGGCCCTTCGCGCCTTCGGTGCTTTATGAGGAAGTGGCAAATTATTTTTTGTTGGATCAAGAAAGCCCGTACATGCTGCTCGTCGCGCCGGTGTTGGAGAAATGGCGCACGCCGGTCAATGGCAACGAGAGCGCGGGTTTGGACAAGCTGAAAACCGTGCGCTCGCACTTGCCCGCGATCACCCACGTGGATTATTCCGCGCGCATTCAAACCGTGCACCCGGAAGATCATCCGCTCTATTACAAACTGCTCAAAGCCTTTCATGCGAAGACCGGCTGCCCGGTGATCATCAACACCTCTTTCAACGTGCGCGGCGAACCCATCGTCTGCTCGCCGGAGCATGCTTACACGTGCTTCATGCGCACGCAAATGGATTACCTCGTGCTCGGTAATTTCCTGCTCGCGAAGAAGGAACAAAAAGAATTGGCGCATGATATCGATTGGCAGAAAGAGTACGAGCTGGATTGAGGCCGAGGGCATGGAGCAGAGGGCAGTTTATATGTTTGATTGAATGATCTGATTTTCTATGAGCGCTCCTCTTCGATGTCATTCTGTAAGAACCTTCCCTAGCTCCGGCGGCGATCCCTAGTTTGAGATTTGTGCCGAGTGCGAGGGAAGTTTCTTTCAGAATGACAAGTTGAGGAGGAGTTACAAACCAACTCGCAACGAGTATTACAACGGCAAGAGTCGAAAGTCCCCAACGGGGACAAATGTGTCAGCGAAGGGCAACGCCCTGGAAAACACCAACGCATATAATGTGACAGCCCCAACGGGGCGAAATGAATTCAGTAGAAAAAAACTCATGCTGCGCGAAGAATTTCAAAGTCTCCCGATGGCCGACTCCGACGTGCGCAAGTTCGGCGTCACCATCGGTATCGTGTTGCTGCTCCTCGCCGGTTTCTTGTTTTGGAAGGAAAAGCTGAGCGCGATGTATTTCGGCGGCGCGGGCGTGCTCTTCGCCGGTGTGACGTGGCTGCTGCCCGGTCTCATGCGACCCATCTATCGCGGCTGGATGGCGTTCGCGGTGGTCATGGGCTTCGTCATGACCCGCGTGATTTTAACCGCGCTCTTCTTCGGCATGTTCACGCCGATTGCGTTGGTGATGAAGCTCTTGCGCAAAGATCCGCTGCACGAACGCTTCGACAAACAAGCTGATACGTATTGGTTGAAACGCGAGCCGAAGAAGTACGAGCCGCAGGCATCCGAGAGAATGTTCTAATGAGTTTTATTTTTCAAGTTCGGTAATCACCTCCTCAACCTGTCATTCAGAAGGAATCCTTTTCAGTTCTGGAGCCAATGCCAGTTTTTAAAAGGATTCCTTCTGAATGACACGCTTGGAGGAAGGACGCTTGCCGAATTTGATCGTTAAATTTCACAAGAAGAGGTAGAAGTATGAGCAAGCTTTCCATTCTCGCCGAATTTTGGAGTTTCATGCGCGTGCGCAAGAAATGGTGGCTCGCCCCCATTCTGGTCGTCATGCTCGCGTTGAGCCTGCTCATCGTGCTCACGCAAGGCACGGCGTTGGCGCCGTTTATCTATACCTTGTTTTAAAGCGGTTTTCAATTAGCACGCACGCTCTCTGAAATGTCATTCTGTAAGAAGCTTCCCTCGCGCGCGAAACAAAGCTGATTTTGAGATTTGTGCCAAGCGCGTGGGAAGGTCCTTTCAGAATGACAATGAGAGGGACGCCGTCGACTACAAGGAATGCCCAAAAACGCGACGACCACAAGCATGCTCATCGTCAACTATCACAACGTGCTTGCGTCTCCGCCCAATGCTTTCAATGCGAGCCTGCGCAAAGAGTGGGATACGCAAGCGGCATTCGAGCGGCAAGTTGCCGAGCTTGCTTCGCGTTTTACGATCGTGCCATTGCATACCATCGGCGAAGCGATTCGGCGCGAGCGGCAACTGCACAATGCTTGCGCGATCACCTTTGACGACGGTTGTTTGGGCGCATACAAATACGGCAAGCCCGTGCTCGAACGTTTCGGCGCGACTGCGACGTTTTTCATCATCACGCAGCGCGTGCGTGGCGAGCAGAATTATCGCCCCACTTATTTCGACCATCTCGAAGCCCTGCTGGCGTTGACCACGCAGCCTCACCTTGATTTGAGCGTTTTCGATCACGGCGTGTTTCCGTTGACGAATGACGAGGAGAAAATCGCCTTCTATAAAGAATTTCGCCAACGCATCAAAGTCACGCCCGCAAAAGAGAAAGCGCAAATCGACGCGAGCCTCGAGCAACAACTGAAAGTGACGGAAGAGCAGAGCGCGAAGTATTTACGGCACGAGGCTTATCAAATGATGAGCTGGGAGGAGATCGAAGATTTGCGCCGCAGCGGCCACGAAATCGGCGGCCACACGCGCACGCACCCGGCATTGAGCCAAGTCGATGCAACAGAGTTGGAGCGTGAGATCTGCGGCTGCTACGCGGATTTGCAAGGGCGTCTCGGCCTGCGCGAGATTCCTTTTGCATATCCATTTGGCAAACCCAAGCACATTTCCGAGGCCGCCATTGCAACAGTGCGGCGCGCGGGTTTCTCGTGCGCGGCGACGATGAAAGAAGGCGTGAACACGCCTGCGACCAACCTCTTCAAGCTGCGGCGCGTGAGTTTTAATTCATTAGAAAAAAGCGAAGTCGGACTTGCGCAAAATTAGCTGAGGCCTTTCCGTGCTGCTTGCGCGCAAGTCCGACTTCCCTGTTCCCTGAAACGAGATTGCCATGAACGAACGCAACCTCATCCTCACCGGCATCAAACGCTCCGGCACGACGCTGACTTGCCACCTGCTGAACAAAGTCCCGGACGTGATCGCGCTGCACGAGCCGATGAAGGTTTCGAAGTTCGCAGAATACGAAAGCCGCGAAGAGCTTTGCGAAGCCGTTGCGCGTTTCTTCCAATTCGTGCGCCGCATCGCTCATGAAGAAGGCAAGATCGTCACGCGCCATTTCGAGGGCGCGGTTCCGGCGAATACGTTTGGCGATCAACGCTCGAAAGAAGGTTTGCGCAAAGGCATTGGCACGAACAAAGGCAAGACCGCCATCGACAAGCAAGTCTCGGAAAATTTTTTGTTGTGCATCAAACATCCCGGCGCATTCACGGCCGTCTTGGAGAGTTTGGCAAAGCATTTCCCGTGTTACGCCGTCATTCGCAATCCGCTCGCGATTCTGGCTTCGTGGAATAGCGTGAACATGCCGGTGGCCAAAGGGCATATCCCGGCAGCCGA
>Ga0247727_10000817_pt1 | contig 76230 bp, 64 predicted proteins | sample WisWelCaveWW1625_FD_202498 | JGI IMG/M metagenome (GOLD analysis project Ga0247727, IMG submission 202498) | Biofilm microbial communities from Wishing Well Cave, Virginia, United States - WW16-25 | ecosystem: Environmental > Aquatic > Deep subsurface > Groundwater > Cave microbial mat | place...
TTCAAAATCACCGCGCCCACCAAGGCTTGAGCCGGCTCTCAGCCGGGGATACTTCAGGCGGCTTCAGCCGCAATCCGACTTTCAGTCGGATTCAAACCTACCGGCTTTTAGCCGGTAGTCCGTTAGCGGAGTGACCTACTGCAAGAAGCCGTGCTCGGCCAGCCAGTCGACGATTTTGCGGGCGTTCTCTTCCGGAGTGGCGCTCACGGTCTCCAGCACAAGATTGGCGGCGGTCGGCGCCTCGTAGGGGTCGTCGACGCCGGTGAAGCCTTTGATCTCGCCCGCGCGCGCCTTGGCGTAAAAGCCCTTCACGTCGCGCTGCTCGCAGACGGCCACGGGGGTGTCGACGAAGACAAGCACGAAGTTCTCCTCGCCCACCATGTCGCGCGCCTGGTTGCGGGTGGCGTTGTAGGGACTGACGGCGGCGCAGATGACGGCGCCGTTGTGGCCCACGATTTCGCCGGCGACAAAGCCGATGCGGCGGATATTGGTGTCGCGGTCCTGTGGCGAGAAGCCGAGGCCCTTGGAGAGGTGGGTGCGCACCACGTCGCCGTCGAGCATCGTGGTGTGGCGGCCGCGCTCCATGAGCATCACGGCGAGGATTTCGGCGATGGTGGACTTGCCTGAGCTGGGCAGCCCGGTGAACCAGATGCAGAAGCCCTGCTGGTGGCGGGCGGGAAACGCCGAGGAGAGCACGGCGGCGATCTCCGGGCGTGTGAACCAGGCCGGCAGCGGCACCCCCTTGGCGAGGTAGTCGTTGCGCACCTCGGTGCCGGAGATGGAGGCGAACTGGCGCCCGGGCGCCAGCGCGGTGACCTGTTCGTAGCGGTCCTCGTCGGGCAGGTAGACCATCTCGTCGTAGGGCACCATGGCGACCCCGAGCCCGGCGCCGTGTTCGGCCATCAGCTCGCGCGCGGCGTAGGGGCCGTAGAAGGGTTTGCCTTGGGCGTTTTTTCCCGGGCTGGCATGGTCGCGGCCGATGATGAAGTGGCTGACGCCGTAGTTGCGCCGGATGAGGGCGTGCCAGAGCGCTTCGCGCGGACCCGCCATGCGCATGGCCAGCGGCAGCAGGCTGAGCACGGTGCGCGACGGGTCGTAGTAGCGGTCGACCAGCACTTTGTAAGTGCGCACGCGGGTGTAGTGATCGATGTCGCCCGGCTTGGTGACGCCCACCACGGGGTGCAGCAGCAGCGCCCCGCCCACCTGGTCGGCGGCACGCTTGGTCAGCTCCTCATGCGCGCGATGCAGCGGGTTGCGTGTCTGGAAGGCGACCACGTTGGCGTGGCCCATGCGCGCCAGCAGGCTGCGTACCTCGGCCGGGGTGCGGCGCAGCTCGGGGAAGTCGTGATGCTCCGGAAGCTCGAGCACGCGCAGCTCACCGCTGGCGTAGAAGCGGCCCCAGGAGCGCATCTCGGCCACCAGCGGGTGCGAGTCGTCGGTGGTGCCGGCGACCTGTTGCGCCTCTCGCACAGGGTCCCATTCGAAGACTTCTTCGACCGTCATCAGCGCGACCAGGTTGTTGTTGGGACTGCGCAGGGCCACCCGGCTGCCGATGCGTAGATCGCCCTGGGCAACAGGCAAGCAGACCGGGATGGGAAACAGGGTGCCATCGGCCAGCTTCATGGTTTCGAGCACCGAGCGGTAATCGGCCTGGCCCATGAAACGGGTCAGGGGCGAGAAGGCGCCGGTGGCCAGAAGTTCCAGGTCGCACAAGGAACGGGCCGAGAGCTGGACGGAGGCGAGCTCGGTGGCCAACCGCGTCAACTCAAGGCGCTCCTGGCCACCCACCAGCAGGTTGACTAAGGATCCCCCATAAGGCGCAATGAGCGTTCGGGGGGTAGTAGAAGTTTGCATTTTGGCTCCAGTATCAGGGATTAAGCGGGCGCAAACAGCAGGCAGAGCTTCCGGCTGTATTCTTTGAGAATAGCAGGTCGGAGGGTGTTTGCGAAAGCCGAGTACGTCCCAGGACTGGAACCGAGGTGTGCCCCTGACTACCTACCGCACCTGCTCCCACCAGGAGCTGCCGCCGAACGGGGTCTTCTTCAATCGCTTGACATACCTGGGCCCGGTGGGGCCGGAGGGTTCCCAGGCGGCGCCGTCCGGGGAGGCGTCGTAGGGGTGTTGGAAGAAGTAACCCGGCATGCCGTCGATGGCCGGGCCCACGGGGTTCTGCGGCGCCGGCTTGGGCACGGGCTGCGCATCGGGCAGGGCGGGGATGGGCACGCCGCTCTGGTAGGAGAGCGTGCCGAGGATGTTGTTGGCCAACTCCCGCTCGTCACCGTCAAAGATCACGTAGAACTGGCCGCCGACGGGGTGCTCGGCGCCGGGAAACAGTGGCGAGCGCAGGCGGAACTCGTCGTAATAGGCCAGACCGGTGTTGGGGTCGGAGAAGCCGAGCAGGAAGGTACGGTTGCGCTCGATGGCCACCTCGACGCCGCGCCGCGCGCAGATGTCGGCGGCGGATTTGATCCAGTCGGCGAAGAAATCCCAGAAGGACTTGCCGGAATTCTTGAATTTCTGAGCAGCCTTGTCCGAGAGCATTGCAACACACCTCCAGGGGGAGTTCAGGCCCCCTGGAGACTATTGTAGGGGAGGGTTCCCACCCAAAATAGCTAACCCATTGAAACAACAGGGTCTCAGTGTTGGGACCGGGCCGGGCCGGTCCCGTAGCAGATGATCCAATCCCATGCACTGGTGCGGACTACTCCAACGCGCTTTGACAGGTGATAGGACTATTTATTATTCTCGGGCGGGGGTTTTTGGTTTATGACTCCTTCAGCAGCCATAGATATCGTCGGAGAGCTCGCCCAGTTGGTGGAAGCGCGGCAGATGGACGAGGCCCTCGGTTTGCTGCGCGACAACCGGGACACCATCCGCGGGATCGCCGCCAACGGCAAACGGGCCGCGGAGCTGGTGGATTACTGTGCACGCCTGCTGGACCGCGACCGCGGGGAGATGACGTTCGTCAAGGAGTTGCACAACAGGTTCGATAGCAAACGGAGAAGCAAGTTGCGCGTGGTGGAGGTGGCACGGCTGGACCTGGCGGAGGCCGTGCTGGACTTCTACCAGGAGGGGGTCGAGAAGGCGATCGAGCTGCTGAAGCTGGCGGAGGTCAACTGCCGGCGCAACGGTTTCCTGGAGCTGGTGCCGGTGTGCCTGTACTACGAGGCGCGCTGTACTTATCGCCTGGGTCGCTACGCGGAAGCGCTGAAGCTGATTCAGGAAGCCAAGCAGGGGCTGACGCATCCGCGCGCGTTGGGGCAATGCGAAATGGTCGAGGCCTGGGTGCAGTTCGTACGCGGCTACCTGCCCGAAGCCGCGACGGCGCTGAAGCGCGCCTGTGAGCACCTGGGCATCAAGCCAGGAGAAGAGGAGCATTCGCCGGACTACGTCGAGGCCGTGAACGTGCTCAGTTTCCTCGGGCGTATTGAACGCGAAAAGGGCAATTATCAAGCGGCCATCGAGTATTTTCGCCGGGCTCTGGTCCTGTTCGACACCCATCACGATCTTGGACACCTGGCGCGCGGGCGCGTCCTGGTGCAATTGGCCATCGCCGAGTTGCAGCACGCGCGGGATCTGGGGGAGAAGCCGACCGGGAACCCGGCGCAGGTGCGGCGTGATATGGAGAACTACCGGACGCGTGCGTCCGAACATTTGGACCAGGCTTGGGGCATTTACAAACGCGCCGGTCACCGGCGGTGGATGGCGAATGTTCTGAATTTCCGTGCCTGGCTGTGGCTGGACCGGGAGGATTACTCCCAGGCGCGCAAGGAAGCTCAGGAGGCGCTGGAATACACCGAAGGCGCCAACCAGGCCTTCGCCGCCACCAGGGCGCATGCGCTGATCACTTTGTGCCGGATCGAGATCGAGGACCCTAGGGGCGACCTCCTGGAAGCCTTCTCTCTCAGCCGGCAGGCGCTCGATCAGGCGCGGGCGAGCGACCGCCGCCGGCTGAACCTCCGCGCGAACGTGGCTCGGGCACGGGTCCTTCTCCGGAAGCCTTTATACGAAATCGATCAAGCCCGGGACCACCTGAGCGAAGCGAAACATATGCTGCGGCCTTACGACGGTGATTACGTTAAGGTCGAGCTCGAACAATGCGTGGAAGAGGTCGACAACGCGGTCTCGCTGGATAAGGTTATCGCGGAGGTCACCCTGGCGGGGTTGCTTGAGGACAAGCTCCAGGCCACGCTTGACAAAGTCGAGCGTGAGCTCATTTATTACGTCTACCTGCGAAAGAATAAAAAGAAGAACCAGACAGCTCACGCGCTGGGGACCGATAGGGGCAGGGTATCGCGGTCCGTCGGACCGCAAACCGGTGCGGAGCGCACCACCGATCCGGATTGAAGCAGTAGGTGAGCGGTTCGCATCGGGTGCAGCGGCGCGCACACGCAAAGCCGGCCAGTGCTGGTCAAAACCGAAGGCAGAGCCGATGATCGCGTTATGCAACATCACGCGATCCACACCGCCCACTTCCACGGCCTGCCTACCGCGTACGGAATGCTGGCCGACCTCCGCGATGACCCGAACCCGACGTTGATCAGCGGCCTTGGCGGAGAAACGCCGCTGTCGCTGGCCGCGGGCATGAGCCACTATGTGTTCCTGAGGAAGGGTTCGTTCATTCTGACACGCGCTCTACTCGGGGGCACGCAGACCACCCGCGTTCAAGCCGGCGGGCACATGGTTTGCTCGGAAGCAGCTCTGCTGTTTCCTCTAAAGGGTGCCTCCGGAGTGGTCCTGACGCGCGTGGGCTGCCGGCGCCGGTTCGAGATGGGCGGCCCGCTCATGCTAGGCGAGGGCGACTACCGCTACGTCGACGGCGGCTCAACCTCCCTTCTCAAGCGCCGGTGAAAAAGGGCGAACCCTGCTTGAACTACCTCCACTTTCCCCCAGGACACAAGCAGCGACGGCATTTTCACCAGACCTTTCGGTTCACACTCGTGATAGCCGGTCGCGGGAAAGCGACCGTTCCCGCCAACCAGGACGGCACCGGTGCCGACGTCATCATCCCGCTCGCGCCCGGCGACATGTTCGTCATCCCCGCCGGCGGGCTGCACTCCATCGACGCATTGGGAGACGATGCGCTGGATGTGGTGACTTTTCACCCAGACTCCGTAATCGGCTGGACTGATCACCGGCACCCGATGCGCGAGTCGACCGTCGTGAAGAAGTCGGCCGACAGGCTCGTGGCCTAGGAGACCGATGCGAAACGCACCACCGATGCGGATTGAAGCAGTAGGTGAGCGGTTCGCATCGGGTGCAGCGGCGCGCACACACAATCCGACAATCGCTAGGAAAAACCGAAGGCAAGGTCCATCATGGCAAAATGCAACATCACGCGATCCGCACGGCCCATTTTCACGGACTGCCCACCAAGCATGGTGTGCTGGCCGACTTCCACAACGATCCCTTCCCCACTCTGATTCGCGGCTTTCACAAGCGGGAGACGCCGCTGTCGCTGGCCGCGGGCATGAGCCACTACGTGTTACTGCGGGAGGGTACGTTCATTCTGACACGCGCCCTTCCGGGGGCACGCAAACCACCCGCGTTCAGGCAGGCGGGCACCTGGTGTGCTCGGAAGCAGCCCTGCTGTTTCCGCTCGAGGGGGCCTCCGGAGTGGTCCTGACGCGCCCGGGCTGCCGGCGCCGGTTCGAGATGGGCGGCCCGCTCATGCAAGGCGAAGGCGACTATGACTACAGCGACGGCGGCTCGACGTCCCTTCTGATCGCACCGGTAAGAAAGGGCGAACCCTACATGAGCCACGTACATTTTTCCCCAGGGCACCGGCAGGCACAGCATTTTCACATTACGTTTCGGTTCACCCTGGTGGTAGCCGGCCACGGGAAAGTGACCGTTCCCGCCAACCAGGACGGCACCGGCGCTGACGTCATCATCCCGCTGGCGCCCGGCGACATGTTCGTCATTCCGGCCGGCGGGGTGCACTCCATCGACGCTTCAGACGACGAGGCGCTGGACGTGGTGACGTTCCACCCCGACTCGGTCGTCGGCTGGACCGACCACCGGCACCCGATGCGCGAGTCGACCGTCGTGAACCGGGCGGCCGACAGCCTCGCGGCCTAGCTGCCGGCCAGACCGGGGCGAGAAATCACCGCCCCTGCGGGCACGGTAGAAAGAGACCGAGCCGCATGCCCCAGCTCGCCACCGCCAATTTCGGCGACATCGACTACCGCGAGGAATCCGTGCTGGAGTTCCCCGAAGGTCTGCCGGCCTTCGAGCAGGAGCGGCGCTTCGTGGCGATCGAGGAGCAGGCCACCTCGCCGGTGATCTTTCTGCAAAGTCTGGCGCGGGCGGACCTGGCGTTCATCACTCTTCCGGCGCTGCTGGTGGAGCCGGGCTACCGGCCGGCGCTTTCGGCCGAGGATTTGCAAGCGCTGGGACTCGCTGCGGAACGACAACCGGAACAAGGCGCCGAAGTGCTGTGCCTGGCTATTATCACGATTTCCGAGGGCCGCCCGCCGACGGCGAACCTGATGGCTCCGGTGGTGGTGAATCTGAGAACGCGGCGCGCACTGCAAGCCATCCAGTCCGAGGCCGGCTATTCGCACCAGCATCCGCTCGGCGCGGTCTTTCCGGAGGAAGTGTGCTCGTAATCCGCCGCAAGTCCGGCGAGTCGATCCTGATCGGAAGCGACGTCGAGGTGCAGATCATCGAGGTCACCCCCAGTCGGGTGAAGATTGGTATAACGGCGCCCTCCGAGGTGCTCATTCTGCGCAAGGAGATTCAACTCGCTCAGCAGGAGAACCTGGCGGCCGCCCGCGGGGTTTCCGTCGAGGGGATTCGCGCGGCGATTTCACGAATTTATCGTTCCACCCCCGGTTTGCGTTCAAAAAATCCTCAAGCCTCACCGATAAGCCATTCGTAAAGCAACGGCGGCCAAGCGCCGCCGGCCGGGGAGGGATTCCCGGCACTTCGAACATTCTAGGAGAGAATATATGGCTTACACCATTCAAACCAATATCGCTTCGATCCAGTCGCAGGAGTACCTGAGGCTCTCGAGCGATTTTCAGGCCAAGACCATCAACCGCGTTACCTCCGGGCTGCGCATCATCAGCTCGGGCGACGACGCGGCCGGCCTGGCCATTGCAAACGGCTTCCGTTCTGATCGGGCGGTGCTGACGCAAGGTATCCGCAACGCCAACGACGGTTTGTCCAATTTGCAGACCATCGACGGCGGCATCAACAACATCTCCCAGTTGCTGGACCGGGCGCGCACCCTGGCGGCCCAGTCGGCCTCCGGGAGCTTCACCGGCGACCGGACGGTGCTGAACAGTGAATTCACCAGCGTGCTGGATGAAATTGACCGGCAGGCGCAGGCGATCGGGCTGAACACCGGCGGAACGTTCGCCTCGACGGTGGCGGTCTTCATTGGAGGCGGCCGCGGGTCAACCTCGGCGGCGCAAATCACCAATGGCACGGCGTCGGTGGACCTGAGCACCAGCACCGTGGACACGCAGAGCCTGGGGCTGAAGGGGTACCAGGCGGCCGGCGGAGTGGCGGGCACCACCGATCTCGGCGGCAGCTCCACAACCAGCATATCCAACATCCTGGCCAACACCGTCAACACCGCCTCGGAGGCGACTTCCGGGTTCACGGATTTCTACTTCCGCGGCCCGGCCTTCAGCGGCGCCAACCGCGTGAAGGTTTCGGTGAACGTGAGCAGCGTGAGCGACGGGGCTACGCTGGCGACGGCGATCAACAGCGCCATCGATGCCGCCGGCCTCGGCGGGACGCAGTATGCCACGTCGTTCAAGAACGCCGGCATCAAGGCGTCGATCGTGACCGATTCGGCAACCGGCAAAACGCGCCTGGCGTTCACTTCTTCTTCGGGCGTCTTCCAGGTGGCGGCGGGCGACCGTGTTTCCAACGCGCTGCTGGGCAACTATTCGGCCGGCTCGACCGGCGTCGACCTGACCTACACGGTCACCGGCGCGGCCACGGCGGCCACCACCGGCACCACCTTCGCCGCGGCGGCCAACGTCATCGTGCGCATCCAGGGCAGCTCGCTCGGCGGGCCGCAGGAGGTCACCCTGGCGGTGACCACATCGACCACGGTCGACACGGCGCTGAGCAGCCTCTCCAGCGCGGTGGCGAACAACTCTTCGTTGCAGGGCGCGGGCATCACCGTGACCACCTCGGCGGCCAGCAGCAACCTGGTGTTCACCGCCAAGCGCGGAGAGCTGTTCGAAGTCACAGTCGCCGGCGATACCAGCAACCGGCTCGGGCTGGGCACCAGCCAGATCGGCACCGGTGGCGCATTTGACGCCTCCGCCATCACAGGCTCGAGCGGCACCTTCACCACGGCCGGCACCAATCAACTGGTGTTTTCGGTCGGCGGCGGCAGCTACAGCTCGGCGATCACGGTGACCACCACGACTACCACCGCGGTGGCCGACGTGGTGAACACGCTGAACACCGCTTTCTCGCAGAACAGTGAGTTGCAGGCGGCGGGCCTGTACGCCAGCACCTCCGGCGGCCAGGTGGTGGTTTCCTCGAGCAGCGGCAGCTACTTCCGGTTGAACGTTAGCGCGGTGACCGGCAGCGTCAACCTTGGATTCGGTACGGTCGCGGGCGTGACCACCTCCACCACCAGCTCGACGTTCTCCACGGTGGCGGCCACGGTCAACTCCGGCGGCGCGAGCACGTCCGGGCTGCTGGCCTTCACGGCGATCCGCAACGGCAACGACGATCAGAGCATCACGGTGACCGCGGTGGATTCCTCCGGGACCGAGCGCTCGCTGGCGATCACGCTGGATTCCGACTCCAGCGGCACGCCGACGGCGCGGTCGATCGACGAGGCCATCGCCTACATCAACACGCAGTTACAGGCGAGCACCTCCAACCCGCCGCTCCTGAAGATTGTGGCGGTCAAGGAGAACGACGCCGGCACCGAGAAAATCCGCTTCCTGAGCTCGAATAGCGCCTTCAAGGTGGCCCTCGGCACCAATCCGGGAACCACCGGCTTCGGCACCTCGATCGAAGGAACCGTTGTCAGCTCGAGCACGCTCTCGGGCGGGGCGACGGCCGACATCACTTCGAAGGGCAACGCCGAAACCGCGGTCTCCTCGCTGTCCACGGCGGTAAGCCTGCTGGGCAAGGCCCAAGCACAGGTTGGTAAGGGGCAAAACCAGTTCAACTTCGCGGTCAGCCTGGCACAGACACAGTTGAACAACATCGCGGCCAGCGAGTCGCGCATCCGCGACGCCGATCTGGCTTCGGAAGCCGCCAACCTGACCAAGGCGCAGATCCTGCAACAGGCCGGCATCGCCGCCCTGGCGCAGGCCAACGTAGCGCCGCAGGTAGTCCTGAGTCTGCTGCGAGGGTAATCCTCGCCGGGTAGTACTTAGACGCGCCGCCGGGACCGCAAGGCTCCGGCGGCGTTTTTTTTGACCTGCGCCTGCTAAAATGGTAGTTTGTCGTCCAGCCCCGCGCGAGTGGGGATCGCCTGCGTGGTCGGCGCCCGGCCGAACTTCATCAAGATGGCGGCGATCCTGGGCGAGCTGCGGCGCTCTCCGCGGTTCGCACCCACGCTGATCCATACCGGCCAACACTACTCGCCGGAGATGTCGGAGAGCTTCTTCGAACAGCTCGAGCTGCCTCCGGCCGACGTCAACCTGAACGTCAACGGCGGCACCGCCACGCGGCAGACGGCGGAAATCATGACACTGCTGGAGCCGTTGCTGACCGGGCGCAGGCCCGGGCTGGTGTTGGTGGTGGGCGACGTGAACTCGACCGTGGCGGCGGCGCTGGTGGCGGCGCGGTTGGGGATTCCGATCGCCCACGTCGAAGCCGGGCTGCGCAGCTTCGATCGGAGCATGCCGGAGGAAATCAACCGGCGGGTGACCGATGCGCTCGCCGACTACCTGTTCGCCAGCGAGCCCGGCGCGGTGGCGAACCTGCGTGCGGAGGGCATTCCGGAGGAAAAGATCTTTTTCACCGGCAACGTCATGATTGACACGCTGCTGCGATTCCGCGATCGCGCGGCGCGCTCGAATATCCTGGAGCAACTTGGATTACGAAGCGGCGGCTATGCCGTGGCTACGCTGCATCGGCCGGCCAACGTAGACGATCCGGAACGCCTGGCGGGGCTGGTCGGCGTGCTGGCGCGCCTGGCCGGCCGGCTGCCGGTGGTGTTCCCGGTGCATCCCCGGACCCGCGCGCGGCTGGAGGCCGCCCCGGGCGTCGGCGACGCCCTGCGTCTGGTTCCGCCGATGAGCTACCTGGACTTTATTCGCCTGGTGAGCCAGGCGCGAGTGGTGCTGACCGATTCGGGGGGTATCCAGGAGGAGACGACGATTCTGGGCGTGCCCTGCCTGACTCTGCGGGAGAACACCGAGCGTCCCATCACCATCGAGCAAGGGACCAACCGGCTGGCGGGCGTGGACGCGGAAGAGATTCACCGGGCCGCTTGTCAGGCGCTGGAGGCGCCGCCTCAGGCGGGCCGTGTTCCGGAATTATGGGACGGCCAGGCGGCGGCCCGGATTCGGGAAGTACTGGAGCGAACTCTTGCCTGAGCCGTTATGGCGAGCCCGGATCTCTATTGAGAGCACGGGAGAGGTTATGTTCTACTGGGTAAATCGCTATGAGTACTGAGCACCCACGGGTGACGTCTCCGCCCTTGGGCGGAGTGCGGTCCGTCACGGGGAGCAGTCAACGGTGAAACCGTCGTTGACTGGAGAGCACCCACGGGTGACGTCTCCGCCCTTGGACGGAGTGCGGGCCGTCACGGGGAGCAGTCAACGGTGAAACCGTCGTTAACTGGAGAGGAGATCGTGCCTCCGCTGAAAAAGGCGCGTTCCGAGGGGCGACTTTCGTTGGTCGGCCTGGCGTGGTTCGGCGTGCTGCTGCTGCTGTGCTACGCCCCGGTGCTGGGGCAACTGGTCAGCGATTGGTACAACGACGAAGACATGGGGCACGGCTTTTTCGTGCCCGTTGCCGCTGGCTACATCATCTGGCAGCGGCGGAAGCAGTGGCTGGACCAGGAGTTTTCCACCAGCGTATGGGGTCTGGTGGTGGTCGCCCTGGGCGCGCTGCAGTTGATCGTGGCCACGCTGGGCCTGGAATTGTTCCTGGCGCGCACGGCGTTTCTGGTTTCGCTGGCGGGGGCGGTGCTCTACCTGGGGGGCCCGCGGCTGCTGAAACTGTTCCTGTTCCCGCTGTTCCTGCTGTGTTTCATGATCCCGATTCCGGCGATTGTCTATAACCAGATCACGCTGCCGCTCCAGCTTTTCGCCAGCCGTGTGGCGGAATTCGTGTTGAGCACGATCGGCATCCCGGTGCTGCGGGAGGGCAACATCCTCGAGCTGTCGAGCCAAAAGCTGTCAGTGGTGGAGGCATGCAGCGGGATTCGCTCGCTGTTGTCGCTGTCGTTCCTGGCGCTGGTTTACTCCTACATCCTCGATCCCAAGCCGTGGATGCGCGTGGCGTTGCTGGTGGCGACCGTGCCGATCGCGATCGTGGCCAACGCGGCGCGGGTGACGGTGACCGGAATCGTCAGCGAATGGAACCCGGCGCTGGCGCAGAATGTGTTCCATCTCGTCGAGGGATGGGTGGTGTTTCTGGTGGCGGTGATGATCATGGTGGGTGCCCATCAGTTTTTCAACAAGGTGTACGAGCGGATGCATGCCGGGAGATAAGACGGGATTGCTGCCGGTGCTGCGGAGCCGCGCCGGGATGCTGCTGACGGTGGCGCTGCTGGCGCAGGCGGCGGCGTTCTATGCGCTCCCACGCAGCGGGGAGATCGCGCTCCCCAGGCCGCTGCGGGAGTTCCCGCGGCAAATGTCCGGATGGACAATGTCGGCCGAGGGCGTTATCGAAGAGAACGTGCTGCGCGTGCTCAAAGCCGACGACACACTGAACCGAAACTATTCCGACCAGGGGGCCGAAACCGCGAACGTGTTCGTGGCCTTTTTCCGCTCGCAGAGCGAGGGACGGATGCCGCACTCGCCCAAGAACTGCCTGCCGGGCGCCGGATGGGTGCCGCTGGAGTCTGGCATCGTGCCGGTCACGGTTCCGGGGGTCGTCCAGCCCATCTACGTCAACCGCTACGTGATCACCAAGGGGGAAAGCAGGAGCGTCGTCTATTACTGGTACCAATCGCGCGAGCGAGTGGTGGCGAGCGAGTATTGGGCGAAACTCTACCTGGTTCTGGATTCGATTCGCCTCAAACGCACCGAAACGGCCATCGTGCGCGTGACGGTATCCATCGCGGAAGACGAGCGGCAGGGCGCCACCCGCACGGCGGAGCGATTCGTGCAGGTGCTGTATCCGCTGCTGCGTGGCTATCTGCCCGCGTGAACGCCGAAACCGCCCCTCAGCCTTAACAGCCAAGCACCGCCCGCGCAAGCAACTCCAGTGTGACAATGCGGCCGAAGCGCGCCGCTTGAGGGAAGTCGGGCCGCTGGGAGTCGACCAGGAACCGGCGCAGGACGGCGGGGTTGTACAGGTCGCGGCTGATCATCTGTGTCGGATCGAGCAGCGCGCGCACTTCCTCCAGTTGCCAGAATTCAGCGGGGGGGCGCTTGGCGGCTGGGGATACCAGGAGGGGAACGAAGCCGAGGAGACGCCGCACGGGACGCAGAGCGCGCGTGGCGGCATCGGTTGCGAGCGGCCAGAAAGAGGGCCAGGTATTCCAGCGCAACGGCAGCGCCGGATAGCCGTGCTCGAGTGGCAGGGCGGCCAGTCTGGGGTTGAGGTGCTCGATGAGGCGCCGGCTCAGGCGGTGACGCACGCGCCGGCGGGGTGGCACGGCGAGCGCCGCCTCCATCGGCTCGCGGAAGGCGAACGGGGAGACGACGGGCCACAGCCGCAGGGTCGCGCTGGCCAGCCGGCCCTGCCAGCGCTGCATGCGCAGCGCCAGGTAGGCATGGTCCAGCTTGGCCGTGTTGGGGTGGGAGGCCAGCGGCGCGTTGGCGCGCTCGATGATCCCGGCGAAGTGATCGGCCAATTGCTCGCCAAACGGCTGCGCCAGAAGCCCCAGCTCCTCGCCGTCGAACACGAAACGTCGTGCCGCCACGCGGCGGGCGTCGAAGTGTCCCTTCCAGCCGGTGAACGGAGCGAGCAGCTCCCACCAGTACCCCTTGCAGATCTCGCCGTTGGATCCGTTCACGCTGAGGTCGAACTCGGCGGCCATCAGGCGGTGAATGTGAGAGACGCTGTGGTAGAGCAGCACGTCGTACTCGCCGTCGGTGAGAGGGAGCGATGCCTTGGCCGCCTCCCACACCTGGGCGCAGCCGGCCAGCCGCGCATCCTGGTGGCGGTGGCGGAGGCCGAATTCCGCCGCGATGCGATTGGCCACGCGGACGTCGGGGGAGCCGGGGGCGCCGTTGACCACGGTGGCGAAGTCACAGCCGGCGGCGAGCATGGCGCCGAGCAGGGCGCGCGAATCGTAGCCGCCGGTCAGGTCGAGCAGGGGGCGCTGGAAGTTGTCGGCGATGGTGCGCATGCCGGCGGTGAGCGCTTCCGCCAGGGCGGGGGCGTCGCCCGGCTTTGGCGCCCGGTCGTGCATCACAGCGGCGACGTTCCAGTATTTTTCCTTGGAGTACAGGCGGGCGCCGCGAAAACAAAAAACCGTGGCCGGCTCGAGTTTCTTGATCCCGGTGAACAAAGTGCGGTTTTCGAAAACCGTCCCGGTGGCGAGGAAATGGCGGCAACCGATGAGGTCCCATTCGGGGCGAAGCAGTGCGGCCAGCACCATCGAAGAGGTCGAGGCCAGCAGGCAGGAACCGGACTTGGCCAGGTACAGGTGCAAGCTGCCTAACCGATCGGTGACCAGGGTCAGCTCGTCTCCGGCGCCGCCCATGGCCAAGGCGAAGATTCCGTCGACATCGCACAGAAGGCCAGTGAGGGTCGCCCCCGCCGATGCCGCGGCGAGATCTTCCAGGGCGCGCCGGCCGGCGCGGCGGCGAAAGAACATGGTCCCGGCGGCGCTCATCCACCCTCCGTCGCCGCGGTAGAGGCCGCTCTCGCGCGCGCACAACTGTGGAAAACTCGCCACCCAGGGTCGGGCCGTGGCGGGCTCGGGCGCAATGGTCGCCGCCGGCTCCAGGCCGGCCAGGCTGCGGAAGGCGGCGACACCGGAGGCGAACAGGGCTTCACTTGCGGCCCGGTCCGGACCCTGCACAATCAGCAACGGGCCCATCGGCGGCTTAGCGGCGGTCGGCGGCTTCCAGGATCGCGTCCGATGGCGCGGTGCGGGAGCGGTGGGTGGCGTCCCAGCAGGCGAGCATCAGCAGGCTCCATAGCTTGCGGTCGTGGTTGTGGCGCCCGGACTGGTGCTCCCCCCAGAGGCGCCGGACCTCGCCGAGCGAGAGGTAGGCTTCCATTTCCGGTCGAAGGACCATTTGCTGGAAGGTGGGACGGAGGCTGGTGCGAAACCATTGGGCCAGCGGCACCTGAAATCCCATCTTGGCGCGAGTGATGACAGGCTCCGGCACGTGCGGCGCCGCCATGTGCTTGAAGATGTATTTGCCGATGCGGCCGCGGACCTTGAATCCCGTCGGCAGGCGGAAGGCGAGCTCGCCGATGCGGTAATCGAGCCAGGGAGCGCGTCCCTCGAGCGAATAGGCCATGGTGGCGCGGTCGGCCTTCACCAGGATGTCGCCCGGGAGGTACGTTTCCAGGTCCACGGCCTGGATCTGCTCGAGCGGGCCAAGGTGGGAAACGGCGGCGAAGCGCGCGCGGAAGCGCTCGCGCGGGGAAGAGCCCGCCAGCAGGCGCCGCAGCGAGGGAGACAGCACCTGTTCGAGCGCCCCGTCGCGGAAGGTGGACATCGTAGTGAAGTAGGAATCGCCGATCTCCTGCGCCAGCGTGGTGAACAGCATTTTGGCGCGGAAGACCTGGGGCAGGTAGTCGAACTTGGGGTACCAGCGGCCGGCGAAGCCGAACACAGTGCGGCGGAACCACTGCGGGAAAAGTGCGCGCACGCGGGCTTCGATCAGGCTGTAGCGGTAGCGACGGTAACCGCCGAACAGCTCATCGGCGCCATCGCCGCACAGGGCGACGGTAACGTGCCGGCGGGTCATGCGCGACAGGTACAGCATGGGGATGGCCGAGGAATCGGCGAACGGCTCGTCGTAGTGCTCCACCAGCTTGTCGAGCATTTCGTGGATGTCGGGGGAGACCACCTGCTCGTGGTGATCGGTAGCGTAGCGGCGGGCGAGCAGGCGCGCGTATTCGAGCTCGTCGAATTTCTTGTCGGTGAACCCGATGGAAAAGGTGCGGACCGGGACCGAGCTGGCCTGGGCCATCAAGGCTACGGCGGCGCCGGAGTCGACTCCGCCGCTGAGGAAGGCTCCCAGCGGCACATCGCTGATCATGCGCAGCCGTACGGCGTCGGCCGCCAGCGCGCCGAGCTCCTCGACGGTATCGTCCAGGCGCGTGGGCGAGGGCGACGGGTCGAACCGGGGCGCCCAGTAGCGGCGCTCGCGGATACCCTCCGGTTCGAGCGTCACCGTTAGCGAATGGCCGGGGCGGAGCTTGTGGACGTCCTCGTAAATGGTCTGCGGGTCGGGGATATAAGAAAGGGCGAGAAAATCGGCGACGCTTTGCGCGTTCACCGGACGGTCGAAGCCCTCCAGCGCCGTGAAGGCCTTCAGCTCGGAGGCGAAGGCGAAGCGCAGGCCCGCCAGGGCGGTGGTGTAGTAAAGGGGCTTCTTGCCGAACCGGTCGCGAGCCAGGAACAATTGCGAGGTGCGCGCGTCCCAGATGGCGATGGCGAACATCCCGTTGAGATACTCCGGCAGGCGCTCGCCGACCTCTTCATAGAGATGCACCATGACCTCGGTGTCGCTGCTGGTCCGAAAGTCGTGGCGCGCTTCGAGGCCGCGGCGGAGTTCGAGGTAATTGTAGATCTCGCCGTTGAAGACGATCTGTACGCTGCCGTCTTCGTTGCCCAGCGGCTGGTGGCCGCCGCCCAGGTCGATGATGCTCAGCCGACGGTGGCCGAGGGCGGCGTGGTCATCGAAGAAGTAACCGGCGTCGTCGGGGCCGCGATGGCGGAGACGGTCGCACATGCGCGTAAGCACGGGCCGTTGGAAGCCGGCGGGCTGGCTGGAGAGGAAACCGGCGATACCGCACATGGTCTCTCTTTAGTCTACAGTCGCGGCGGCGAGGGCGGGCGCCAGCGGCTTGACACGCTGCGCCGCCCACTTTAGACTTCAGGAATTACCGCCGCCTTTTCCAGGGGGGATCATGCGCCACATTCTGCCGTTCACGTTTCTGCTTGCCGCCGCCACACTGATTGCCCAGGAGGACCGCGCCTCCATCGCGGGCCTGGTCACCGACCAGAGCGGCTCGGCTGTTCCCGGGGCTGCCATTGTCGTCACCAGCATCGATCGCAACACCACGGCGCGGGCCGTCTCCACCGAGGCGGGCCGCTACCAGGTCGGCTTCCTGCTGCCAGGCCGCTACGTGCTTATCGTCGAGGCCCGTGGCTTCAAGAAGCACGTGCGCGAGAACATCCTGCTGGTGGTTGGCGAAAAGCTCGGCCTGGACGTCGGCCTCGAGGTCGGCGCGCTGGCCGAGAGCGTCACCGTCACGGCGGAAACGCCGCTGCTGGAAACCGAATCGGCTTCGCGCGGCTCGGTGATCGCCGGGCGCGACATGCACGACCTTCCCAACCAGGGGCGCAATCCCTTCCAGCTTGTCTGGGCCATCGCCGGCGTCACCCGCACTACCGCCGGCTGGGGCTCGATGTCGCCGCAGGGCGTCGCCAACGCCACCAATTTCTCCCTCAACGGCGGCAGGCCCAGCGAGAACGAGGTCCTCATCGACGGCGTCAGCGACGTCCACGGTGGCCGCCAGGTCAAGAACGTTCCCTCGCTCCAGACGCTTTCCGAGTTCAAGGTGATCACCAATCCCTACGACGCCCAGTTCGGCCGCACCGGCGGCGGCGTGATCACCTTCACCACCAAGTCGGGCACCAACAACTTCCACGGCGTGCTGTGGGAGTACGTCGGCAACAATAAACTGAACTCGAACAGCTTCCAGAACAACCGCGCCGGCAACCGCCGCCCGCAGTCCAACGTCAACGTGTTCGGCTTCGAAGTGGACGGCCCGATCTATATCCCGAAGCTGGTGGACGGCCGCAACAAGCTGTTCTTCATGTTCTCCTACGAGGGCTGGCGCAGCCGCGGCACCGACTTGCAGAACTTCACGATTCCGCTCGACAACCAGCGCGCCGGGGACTTCTCGAGCCTGTTCGCCGCCACCGGCCAACTGGTAGCCATCCACGACCCGCTGACCACGACGTCGGATGGGCGCGGCGGCTTCACCCGCACCGCCTTCCCCGGCAACCGCCTTCCGGCCAGCCGCATGAGTCCGGTGGCAGTCAAAGCGGCTTCCTTCTACCCGAAGCCGATTTTCGCCGGCCAGGGGCCCGGCCAGGTCAACAACTATGTTCTGCCGACACCGAACATCTTCGGCATCAACATGGTCGCCTCACGCATCGACTACCAGGTGAATTCCGGCAACAAGGTGCACTTCCGCTACTCGAATACGCCGTTTGAAGAGGTGCGCGCCATCGGCTGGGGCACCAACGTCGCCGAGCCCAGCGGCAACGCGCCGCTCACCCGCAATGGCGTCAACTGGAGCTTCGACTGGACCACGATGCTGCGGCCCACCACCGTGTTCAACCTCCGCTTTGGCCTCACCCGCTGGGAAGACTTTGCCGGCAACACCTACGGCCAAGACTACGACCCCCGCCAGCTCGGCTTCCCCGAGAGCTTCGCGCGCCAGCTCAAGCGATACCACTTCCCGCGCTTCGACATCGGCGGCAGCTACGGGCCCATCGGCACCAGCCGTCCCGGCAATCTCGAGACCGACTACGCCTACAGCCTCCAGCCCAACGTCAACCTGGTGCGCGGCGGACACGTCATCAAGATCGGCGCCGAGTTCAAGCGGTTCGAGAAAAACCGGATCTTTCCCGGCGTGTTCCACGGCCAGTTCAGCTTTTCGCGGAATTTTTCCCAGGCCAACCCGCTGCGCGGCGATGCGCTCTCGGGCAACGAGTTCGCATCGTTCCTGCTCGGCTACCCCGCCGGCGGCGCCGTGGACGACAACATGTTTCCCGCGTACAAGTATTACTACTACGCCGCCTTCGTCCACGACGACTGGAAGGTCACCCCGCGGCTGACATTGAATCTCGGCTTCCGTTGGGACTACGAAGCGCCGCTGAGCGAGCGTTATAACCGGATGGTCCGCGGCTTCGCCTTCGACCAGCCCAGCCCGATTGCGAGCCAGGTCCGCGGCCTGGATCTTCGCGGCGGGCTGCTCTATGCCTGCTCGTCGGGCCCATGCCGCCAGGCCTTCAACCGCGACTTCGTTCACCTCCAGCCTCGTGTCGGCTTCGCCTACCGGCTCGCGGATAAGCTGGTCCTCCGCGGCGGCTACGGCTTGTTTTTCCTCGGCCAGTACGAGGAAGGACCGGGCACGGGCTTCTCCCGCCGCACGCCGCTCATCCCATCGCTCGACGGCGGGCTGACGCCTCGCGTCACCCTGAATAACCCTTTCCCCGAGCCGTTGCTCCAGCCTGTCGGCAGCTCGCTCGGGCTGGCCACCGACCTCGGGTTGGGAATCGGCGCGCAGTACCTGGGCCGCAAGCTCCCCTACTCGCAGCAGTTCTCGTTCGGCTTCCAGACCGAGCTGCCCGGCCGCTGGGCCATCGAATCGGCCTACTCGGCCAACTTCACACGCCGCCTGCCGGTCGGCTCCTCCATCAACGAGATCCCCGCGGCCCAATTGGGCCGTGCTGTCAGCTACTACACCGAGCAGGTCCCCAACCCCATGGTCGGCCTGCTGCCCAACAATGCGGAAAAAAACCGCGCCACCATCCCGCGCCAGGAACTGCTGCGGCCATTTCCCCACTTCACCGGCATTGGGCTGAGCGCCCTTTCGATCGGCCGCCAGGACTACCACGGCTGGCAGAACACCATCACCCGCCGCTTCTCCCACGGCTGGACGTTCCAGGCCGCCTACACGCTCTCGAAAACCCTCGAGCAGGTCTCTTTCCTCAACCCACAAGACTTCAACCTGACCGGCCCGCTCAGCTCCCCGCTCGAGCGGCGGCTGCTGGAATGGGATGTCCCGCACAAGCTGGCGGTGCTGTCCACATACGAGCTGCCGTTCGGCCGCGGCAAGCCGTTCGCGAGCAATCTGAATCGCTTCTTCAACGGGCTGCTCGGCGGCTGGCAGCTCAACGGAGACTTGACGTTCCAGAGCGGCTTTCCCCTGCCGTTCCCCAACGCCGACCCCGTCGCCGCCCGCAGCGCCAGGCTCCCCGGCGACCAGCGTACTCGCGAGCGCTGGTTCGATATCACCTTGTGGCGCGACGCCTCCGGCCGGCCCGTGCCCACGCAGGCGCCCTTCACCCTGCGCAGTTTCCCCACGCGCTTCCCGGACGTCCGCTTCGCGCCGTTGAAGAACCTGGATCTTTCGATGTTCAAGGATTTCGCCGTCACCGAAGACATGAAGCTGAATTTCCGAGCCGAGTGGTACAACATCACCAACACTCCATGGTTTCCACGTCTCGACACCACCAGCGTCACGGCGTCGAATTTCGGCAGCCTGAACCTGGCGCAGGTGAACACGGCCAAGCGGCTGATTCTTGGACTGCGGCTGTTGTGGTGATGCGGCTGCGGCGCTATTGCGATAACCGAACCAGCGACAGCGGATACGGCGCGTTCCAGCGCGGGTTGTCCGGATTGTATAGCACGCACAAGGTCGAGCCGATGGCAGCGGGTTTCTTGGCAGGACCGCAGCGGCCGGCGGCGGTGGCGCCGCTCAATACCTGGAATTCGTAGTGCGACACCTGGCCGTGCTGACCTTTTGTGTGCTTGCTCACGACGGCGAGCGCGGGCCTGCCTTCAGACAGCAGCCGGCGTTGGCTGCGGATCGGCAATAGCGCGAGCCCGCCGCCTGTCGCCACAGCCACCGCGACCAGATAGGCCACCCACAGCGGCGCGGCTTTCCTTTCGCGGTTCCCGACCTGATGCAAGTCCGGGTTGGTCGGGAGGTAGCGCACTGGGAGCGGCGAGCCGGGCGCGAGGGTGATCCAGATGCGCCGGGCGAGTTCGGTCTGGCCGTGATACTCGCTCGCATTCGCCGTGAATGTGTACTCCGCCCGATGGCGTCTCTGCTCCCCCCGGTGCCGCCAGAGCCTTGTGATGCGTGCCTGCGCGGGCACGCCCTGTTCGCGCAGCAGGCGTCTTTCGTCCGCCTGCCTGTTGAAGAGTACGCCTAGCAGGATGCCGGCCACCGGGGCGCACGCGAGCAGCGCCACGGCCAGCCCCAGCAGGGCGCGTCCGTTACCGGTGAGCGAAACCTCGCGGGGTGGTGAATGCCAGAGCCCGTCCGGCGGCGTCCAGGGCTGGCCCAATCCCGCGATTTGGTTGTTCCGGTCCATGATTCACCCCCCATGCTCTCCTGATGGGCCAGCCCCTGGAGGGGCCTTTCCCGAGCCGGGCAGTCTTCCAGCCTCCTGGAGGACGCGTCGCAGCAGAAACTCGATCTGCGCGTTCAGGCTGCGCAGATCGGCGTCGGCCCAGCGCTGCAAGGCTTCGTGCGTGGCGGGGTCGAGCCGGAGAAGGAACGCTTTCCGCTGCGCCATAAAATGCCCAGGCCGGGGAACGCCAGTCAGTACAGGGTGCCGGCGTTGACCACGGGCTGTGCGTCGCGATCGCCGCACAGCACTACGAGCAGGTTGCTCACCATGGTCGCTTTACGCTCCTCGTCAAGCTGGACGACGTGCTTGGAGCTGAGCAGATCGAGCGCCATCTCCACCATGCCCACGGCGCCCTCGACGATCATCTGCCGGGCGGCGATGATCGCGCCGGCCTGCTGACGCCGCAGCATCGCCTGGGCGATCTCGGGGGCGTAAGCCAGGTGGCTGATGCGCGCCTCGATCACCTCCACGCCCGCCGTCGCCAGCCGCTCCTGGATCTCCTGACGCAGCCGCTGTGCGACCTCCGCCACCGAACCGCGCAGCGACGTCTCGCCTTCCACATGCGCGTCGTAGGGATAGGTCGACGCCAAGTTGCGCACCGCCGATTCGCTCTGCACATGGACGAAATGCTCAAAATCGTCCACGTGGAAGATCGCCTCGGCAGTTTCCACCACGCGCCACACCACTACCGCGGCAATCTCGATCGGGTTGCCGACGTGATCGTTCACCTTCAACTTGCCGCTCTCGAAGTTGCGCACCCGCAGGGAGACCCTGCGGCGGGTGGTCAGCGGGTTCACCCACCAGAAGCCCTGCTCCTTGAGCGAGCCTTTGTAGTCGCCCAACAACTGGACCACTTTTGCCTCGTTGGGGTTGAGCACGGTCAGCCCGGCCAGGCAGACGGCCGCTGTAATCTGGACAACTATGGGCAGGATAATCCAAGGGCCGCCTCCCGCTTTGATCGTGGCGACCATCCAGGGGATGCAACCGATCAGCACTGCCACCAGCAGGAACAGCATCAGCCACCCCGAGTAACCCTTGATCTGCGTCTCTCTGAGCATTTCAGAACCTCATTGATATTGTTATGATATCATTTCGATACCATACGTGTCAAGAGGGACTGTCCAGTATCGTTCCCTCTCGTCGAGGAGAATCGTTCACACCCAAACTGCCGGCAAGGCCTTGACAAAGCAGGGCGATCCAGGCGATCACTTTGGCGATGAACACCACCGGCTCAGCGACTCCCGCAGCGGCTGCTTTTCCTCCGGCTCCAGCCACCCTCCCCACCACAGCGCGGCCGGGAACACCACAGCCAGAGCGCATCCAAGGCCCAACTGCGCGACCAGGGTCTCGGGCTCCAGGAGAAGGCGGAGAAGGATCAGTCCCAGTCCCAGGCCTGCGGCGAGCAGCGCGCGCCGCAACTCGAACGCAAACGAGCGCAGCCGCTGGGCGAGCCAGTAAGCGGCTCCCAGCAGGAACAGGACACTGATCGCCGTAGCCGCGACGGCGCCCCACAGCTTCAGCGGGGGAATCAGCAGGAAATAGCCGCTCAGGCAGACCAGGGCGCCCAGCCAGGACAACTGCGCCTCCCGTGCGGTGGCCTTCTCCAGGTAAAACGCGTTGCGAAAGAAGTCGGAGACGCCGCGCACCAGGTAGAGCAGCGCCAGCCACGGGATGAACACCAGGGCCCCGGAGAACCCGGGACCGACCGCAAGCCGGATGAGCGGCAGGAGCATAGTGAGGGCCACGCTGATCGCGGTCAGCAGGAGAACGTAGTAGGTGAAGACGCGTGCATACAATGCCTGGCCGCCGGGTTGGGCGACCACGGAAAACATCTTCGGGCGCCAGTAGTGGTTGAAGGCGAGACTGACCAGGCTCACCATCATGCCGAACTTGCAGGCCAGCCCGTAGAGGCCGATCTCGGCCAGGGTGACGTGGCTCCGCAAAACGTAGCGGTCGCCGAAACTGAGGATGAGCGTAGCCAGCGCGCCGATGCTCAACGGCCAGGAATAGCGGAGCTGCTGGAGGAACAGGAGTGGGGAAAGCCCGTGGCGTAAGTAGGGGAGACAGATCGCACCGGAGGCCGCGGCGGTGGCGATGGTGACGGCCAGCGCGCTCCACAGCAGGCTCATCAGGCCGGCGTCGAAGCCGATCAGCAGGACCAGCGTCAGGGCGACGCCGAAAAGGATCCGCGAAACCGACAGGAACATGTAGGCACGAGGGCGATCCAGGGCGCGCAGCACGCACAGGCCGACTTCGGCGGGAAAGGAGAAAGCCAGGGTATTAAGCACCAGCACGAGGTGGGGGCGGTAGAAGGAGCTGGCGAATACCATCGCCGACAGCGGGCCGGCAACGAGCACGCCGGCCGCCACGCCCACGGCGGCGAATACGAACGAACCCAGATAGGCGGTGCTGATAGCGCGGCCGCGGGCAGCCGCATCGGGGGCGTCGGCGTAAAAATAAAACACGGCGGCGCCGAAGTTGCTCCCGATCAGGGCGGCGATGACGAACGAGGTCAGGTCGAGCAGCTCGAGCACGCCGTAATCGGCCGGAGTCAGCAGTCGCGTGTAGACGGGAATGACAGCGGCGTTGGCCAGGAAGCGCACCGCCATCGGGACGGCGTACAGGGCGATGCTTCCGATCGAGGTCAGGAAAAATGTTTTTCGGGACACCCCGTGCGGCCCTCGACGGCGTCAGCCCCTGCGCCCGGAGGCGGGCGAGTGCGGCGCCGGCAGGGGCTTCGGACCGGAGGCGCGCCCCTGGAAGCGGCTGAAGGCGGGGACGCGAGCCGGGTCCGGCTGCGACGGCCTCGGGATCGGGCCGGGGAAGGCGGCTTCCAGTCGTGTCGCCTGGGTGGGGGGAGAGGAGACGCGAGGCAGTTTTTTCTCAATCAACAGCCAGGCCACCGCGGTCATCAGCAGCAGGTAGTAGAATTCGTAGCGCTCGCGCCCACCGGTCAGGCTGAACTGGGCATAGGCGATCAGGGGGATCTGGAGGGCGTGCGGGTAGAGAATCATGTCCGGGTAGTATTTGCGGCAGCGGCGCGCGGATAGCTGCAAGGCGATGATCATTCCCACCAGGAGAAACATGTAGAGCAAAAACGCAAAGACGCCGGAGTCCACCAGCATTTGCAGGTAAGAGTTGTGGATCTTGAGCACAACGCCGGGGTGCTCGTCCTCGGGGATGTAGTCCAACTCCAGCGCCATGTAATTCTCGTTGCCGAATCCGACCCCGAGCAGGGGGTAATCGCGCCACATCTTTGGGGCAGCTTTGAAATGTGTAAGCCGCGAACGAATGGAAGGATCTTCCGTCGGATCGCCGAGCGTTGCCATGCGGTCGATTAACGGATAACGGAACAGCCACAGTGGCGGGACGGTCAGCAGGAAGATCAGGACGAGACTGAGGATCCGGTTCTTCGACCGAAAGGAAATCAGCAGGAGGGTGATCCCCATGGTCAGGATGCCGCCCCGACTGCGTGTCAGGATGACCGCCGCCATCGAGAAGAACATCATCGTCAGCAGGAGGGCTTTGAGCCAGAACCAGGGTGCCTTGCGGCGCAGGAACCAGAACAAGGGCAGCACGAAGACCAGCGCGAGCGCCAGGCCGTTGTTATCCAACCCGCCATAGCCATCGTAGATGGGCGTGCCTCCGCGAACCAGGCCGCCCATGCCGTACTTGCTGCCGATCATGCCCACCGATAAGGCCATCACCAACATCAAGATGTAGAGCTTTTTCTCGGTTTCCACCAGCACCGGGATCAGAAGCGCCACTGCCATTAAGCGGATAAAAGGGATATAGAAGGGCCAGCTCAGTTCAGGATGGACAGCCAGCAGCGTGGAGAGGAACAGGGGGATCTGGAGCAGACCCAGGCCCATGAAAAATGGGTTTTGCCAGAGGGGCAACAGGCGAGGGAGGAAGCGGACGCTGCCGGCCACCGTCACCGCCTCCAGAACCGCCGAATAGGGGAACATGGAGCCCGACCAGGAAAACCAGTCCGGCCGCATGAGCGTGAACCAGACATAGCCGAGCAGGCCGATGTAGGGAACAAACAGACCGGGCACGGCGACCAGGACGACAATCAGGATGACAATCGCGGCTCTCATGGACTGTTTCTTCTCTTCCTCTATCGACCTCGCGAAGCTCTATCCGCAAGCTGGCGGCGGGGCTTCGCCGAAGCCACTCCGTCGGCGGTTCGTGGCACAACGGCCCACTTTATGGCGTCGCCCCGGGACCAGTCAAACTTGTCCAGAATGTTGCGCCGCACGAATTCCCAGGCCTGGCGGCTGGCCGGGCTGTCGGTGACCTGGTGTGCGAGGGCGACGCAAGCCATGCCCTGGTAGACATAGACATAGCCATCCTGCCGGAAGAAGGAGCGATCGCCATACTCGGCGGTGAATCCCTGGCGGTATTGCTCCCAGGAGTCGATCCATTGCGAATCGCTGCGGCGTATGGCCGGCATACGACCCATTTGCAGCAGGTAGGGATTGGAGCCGGGCGCCGTCACCAAGTCGATGTAGAATTGTCCGGCCCAACGGGCGACGGCTTCCGCCGGGTAGCCGAGCTCGGCGGCGCGGCCGATGGCAAACATGAGATAGTTCACGCCGAAGCCGTTGGCCTCGGCGACAGTGGAGCGGTCGATACCGTAGTAGATATCGTTCTGGACAAACTCCGGCCCGCCACGGCTAAACAGGTGAAGCGGCGAGACCCCGCAGGGGTTGTGTTGGGTTCGGCGGGCCCAATCCCAGACGGCGCGATAGCCGACGTCGTCGAGTGAAGGGGGCAGGTCATGCCAGCCCTCCATGCCGGCGATGGCGTCCAGGACGAGGGTTTCCAGGTAACTTTTTTCCGGGGTGTCGTCCGGGGAGACAAAGGCGGTGTTCAGGCGCGCGCGCAGGATCCAGGCCTGGGTGCGAATCTCTTCCCAAAGCGGATAACTGACGTAGCGGCCGCCGCTCAATTTGCATTCTTCGATAGTGAGATTGCCCTCGGCGCCCGTGGGGCCGCGCATATACTCGGCGGCGGAACCGGAGGCCGGGCCCAGCGTGTAGCCCGCGCCCCAGGCGCTCCAGAACCAGGCTTCCTCCAGGTACCAGAAATCGCCTGTAAGGGCATAGAGAGCCGTATACGGCTCCCAGGCGTGATTCATCCCCAGCGTCCAGCCGCCGTTGGAGATGGCGCCGATAAATTCCGGCTGGTCGCCCCGGCGCCGGTCCCGGCGCTTCATCTGGCGGGTTTGCAAGGAGCGTCGATCGGTGATTGAGAGAATGCGGCCGCGGCCTCCCAGGTCGCATTGATAGAAGCAACCGGCCGCCGGGCCGCGCGTGAGGCGCTTGTCCGGAGCGCCTTCCCGGAGATGGAACAGCCAGGCGGCCCCCAGGTCGGCGCTTTCTGTCGCCATTTGCAGGGCGCGGTTATCCATGGTCAGGAGCCACCAGGAGAGCCAGGCCGTGTAGTAGCCGGAGTGGTCGTTATCGCCTCCGGTCCCCATGGCGCGAATCATGGTGGCGCTGTCAAACAAATCCCGGGGAGATTTTTGCCAGGCTTCCCATCGTGCGAGGATGGCCTGGAAGGAGAATTTCTTGGAGGTGTCGAAATTGTAGACAAACCGCGTGGCCGCCAGGTACGCCAGGTTGTGATCGATCTGGACCTCCCCTGGCGCGCCGCCCAGCCAGAATTCCTTGGTCCAGCGGGTGGTGGCGCGATGAATCACTTGCGGGTTTTCATAAGCCAGAAGCGGAGTTCCCAGACCCAGGCTGAGTGACAGGGAATAAACCTGGTCCTGGAGCTTGGAGGAGTCCGCGATCTCGCCGATGAAGCGCACGCGAACACGCCGGCCATGCGGCCAGAAAGTGGCGTGGACTACGGGGCGTAAAGAGCGCTTGGAAACATCCGCAGCCGTGCGCCACAGGTTGGGATGAACAGCGTAGCCGCTGCGCAGGCGCACCGGTGCGGTCCTGTTCAGAAACGCGCGGCCAAAGCTGCCGACGGTGGCCAACCCGGTTGCCTGGCAGCCGTCCAGGCGGAAGCTGGCGGCGCTGAGAACGGTGACGGCCCACAAGCCATTGACACGCCCCGTCATTCCCTGGACGCCTTGCAGGTAGATGGACTGGCCCGTGCGCAAGCCGAGGGGAGTGGAGGTGGTGACCACCACCTCGCCGCGTTGGGAGCGAATCGTCTCGACTCCGCAAACCGTCAACCGATGCGGGCGGGAGATGGCATCCACTTCGCAGATGAGAGCATCCTCGGAAGCGGCGCCGGTGGAGGTGTCCGTGGTGGAAGGGCTCACCAGGCGTACCAGCATAGGAGCGGTGATCGCGGAGGCGTCCACCACCTCGAGCACTGTGTCGGAGGGTAAGGCGTCTCGGGCCAGGGTGGTGACTTGGGTGTTTTCCCATCCCAGGTCGTGGCTGCCGCCGGCGTGGTCGGCCAGGATGGCGGTAGTGGCGATGGGCCCCCGCGTCCACAACCAGACCGGGCCGTTGGGCGAGTCGGCGACCCCATCCCAATCCGAGAGCGCCTGCCGCGCGGAGAAGCCCTGCGGGGCGCACCCGTCGCAGTTGGGCGCGGCCGCCGTCATGCGCGCGTCGAAGTTGAAATCCGCGGCCAGCATCTGGTCCTTACGCAAAGGCGTGTTGTTGCCGTCGGGGTGATTCTGGAAGGTGACGGTGACGCTGTCGCGGGAGCCGAGCCGGGGAATGAGGAAGGAGATAATTGCGTGCTTCACCGAGCCGTCATCGTAGCGCTGCTTGACGTCGGCCTGTGTGAGAACGGGGGCGCCGTCGATCAGGGCTTGCGGAAACTGGGGAATCTCGCCGGCGAGAAACGGGCGAGCCAACTGGACCGGATAGTCAGGGGTCTGGACTCCGGCTTTCTCGGTGATGCGCAGCGAATTGACTACCGCGGCCGGGATGTAGCCGCGCTGGAGCGCACGGGTGGGAAAACGGCCCGGGCCGGACCGGACAGGCCGCTGGGCAGGAAAGCGGTCGACAAGAAAAACGGCCAGTACGCCTAGACCAATGACAGTTACCCCCAACAGCTTCAGGTATTTCCGCATCGATGGCCCAAATGCTTTCTCGTGGGGCAGCTTTTGAGGAGGCTCCTCTTCAGGATATCATGGGGACCAGAGGCGAGATTTTGATCAGCTCGGGCTTCTGGAAGCTATACCTGTGGAAAAACGGCATCTGGCCTGCCATCCATGAGTTGGAGCAGTTTCAGGGGCTTTCACCGGCCGCGGCTCGACAGGATCTGGCGGCGCGACTCCTGACCCTGGTTCAGTATTTCGGCGGAAGGGAGGATACCCTGCCGGAGTGGAGGGAAGCGGCCCGGATCCGCGATGCGGACCAGCTATGGGAGCTGTGGCCGTCGCTGCCGATTACAACCAAGAACGACCTGGTCACGCGCTTCGTCCCGCCCGCCGAAATCCCGCGCCGGTTCGGACTGGAAGGGCGGGTCAACTGCTCGGGAGGCTCCACAGGCGAGCCGACTCATTTTTTCCAGGACACCGGGATGATCCGCGCCGGCACTGCCGCCACCTTGTTCTGCCGAATGCGGCTCGGCTGGCGGCCGGGCATGCCGCTCATCAGCATGTGGGGCGCCGACCGGGACCTGGGAAAGGCCGGTCCCAGCGAGTACGAGCAGCGCATGGCCCGGCTGCGCAACGACTGGGTGATCGCCGGTTACAAAGTGGACGAGTCCACCGTGGACCGCTTTCTCGGGCTGCTCCGGCGCAGACATCCGGCGGCGGTGTTCGGCTACACGAGCATCCTGGAGTTTGTAGCCCGACGAGTGCTGGAGCGCGGCGAGCAGGTCCCGCCGGGCTGGGTGCGGACGGCCTGGAACGGTGCTGAGATGATGTTTGAGTCGCAATCGGAGCTGTTCCGGCGTGCCTTCGGAGTTCCTTTGCTGAACTGGTACGGCAGCCGGGAGCTTTCCGTGGTCGCGCACCAGCGCCGGTCGCCGGGGCCGCTCGAGATCGTGCGGCCGCACATGCTGATCGAGCTGGTGAACGGGGCGAGCAAGCCAGCCTCCGCCGGTGAAGCCGCACGGCTGGTGGTTACCTGCACGGTCTGTCGCGGTACCCCGTTTATCCGCTACGAGATCGGCGACATGGGGACTTTCGCCGCGCGGGACCAGGACGAATCCGGTCTGCGGGCGCTGGCGACGCTGGAGGGCCGCAATGCCGGCCTGTTGACGCTCGCCAATGGCAAGGTCATCAACTCACTGTTCTGGAATCAGATATTCAAAGAGTTCGCCGAGATCCACCAGTTCCAGGTGATGGTTTGCCGAGAGCCGGGACTGGAACTGCGGTTCATCGGAGAAGGGATGGCGGCCGAGCGGGAGGCGTCCTTGCGAAGGGTGCTGGAGAATTTCACCACCACCATCCCCGTCCGCATCGTCTGGATGGAGCGCCTGCCGGTGACACGACAGGGGAAGCTGGTGCAGGTAGTGCACGAGGCGGCGACATGATGGGGCCGGAGCAGCCGGTGGAGAGCGGGAAGCTGAAGGTGCTCAGCCTGGCCTGCTCGTTTCCCAACCCGCGGGAGGAGGACTTCGGCATTTTTGTAGCCACTCGCCTGAAGGCGATCGCCGGGCGGATCGAGCTCCGGGTGGTGGCGCCGGTAAATCCCGGCCGGTATTGGCGTCGCCGGTCCTGGAGCAAGCGCCTTCCGGCGATTCCGCGCCGGCGCCGGCAGGGCGAGATCCAGGTCTACTATCCTCGCTGGACGGGGCTGCCCGGAGGCGGCGTGTTGAACTGCGGGCTGCTGTTCGCCAGGCTGGCGCCGATGCTGGCCGTCCTTCGGCGCAGGTGGCGGTTCCAGTTGCTCGACGCGCAGTTCGGATACCTGGAGGCGGTGGTCGCGGCGCTGGCGAGCGCGCTTGCGGGCGTGCCGTTCACGGTGACCCTGCGCGGCAGCGAAGCGGTGCACGCGCAAAAGCCGATGCGGCGTCGGCTGATGGGATGGGCATGGCGGCGGGCGGCACGGGTGGTGACGGTCTCGGCGCGGCTGCGGGAGTTCGCGATTTCCCTCGGCGTCGACCCCATGCGCGTAACGGTGATCCCCAACGGCGTCGATGCCGGTGTGTTCCACCCGCGCGACCGGAGCAGTTGCCGGGCACGGCACGGGCTGGGAGACCCCGACAGGGTCATCCTGACGGTGGGGAGCCTGATCCCGCTCAAAGGCCATCATCTCGTAGTGGAGGCGCTGGCCGGCTTGCGCCGGCGCGGGCACCGGGCCACAGTATGGGTTGTGGGACGCGGGGGCCATGGCGGCAGCTACGAGGACCATCTCCGGCAAACGGCCGCCGACGTGGGGGTGGTTGAACAGGTTCGCTTCTGGGGCCTGGTCGGGCAGGAGGAGCTGGCCGGATTAATGTCGGTGGCCGATGTACTCTGCCTTGCCAGCAGCAGCGAGGGTTGGCCCAACGTGGTGAATGAAGCGCTCAGTTGCGGCACCCCGGTGGTTGCTCACGACGTGGGGGCCGTCCCGGAAATGTTGCCGCGTCCGGGGCTGGGGATCATCGTTCCTCCAGGGGATGCGGCGGCGCTCGAATCGGCGCTGGCGCTGGCACTCGAACGGGACTGGAACCGCGATGAGATCGCCGCCTGGGGCCGGGCGCGTTCCTGGGAGCAGGTTGCAAGCGATGTGGAAACTGTTTGGAATGAAGTGGTTCGGGAACATTGGCGGGACCCGGCGGCGAGCGCCGCCCAGCCCGACCGGAACCCGCATCGACAGCGGGGGGTTCTATAAGACAACGGAAACTGTGCGTTGGCTGAGGGGATAAAACCAATGAGACTGCTGAGTTTGCTGGTTTGGGCGGCCCTGGCTTGCCAGGGAGCGCTCAACGTCCCGCTGACGTTGACCGACCGCTCCGGTGTGGCGCGTGCCTCCGAGCCCATCACATCCGGGGTTCCTGTCCCCCGAGCGGAGAACATCACCGATGTTGCCGCCCTGATGGTGACCGACGCCTTCGGCAACATCGTGCCGGCACAGATGACGGTGCTGGCGCGGTGGGGGGGCCCGCCGGAGGATGCCGCCAAGCCCATCAAGTGGGTGCTGCTGGATTTTGCGGCCAACCTCGGCGCGCAGCAAAGCGCGATCTACTACCTGCGCGACCGTAACGCGCCGGATCCGCCCTCGCCGCAGGTGACTGTACAGGAAGAAGGAGGGCGTGTGACGGTTTCCACCGGCGCCCTCACCTTCACGATTCGCCACGACTCGTTCAGCTTCCTGGATTCGGTGACGCTGGGCGGCGTACCGCTGGTCGCCCCTTCGCCGGCCGCCGGGCTCTCGGTGGTCGAAGGCGGGTCCGAATATGCCTCCACCCAAGCTGATCCATCCTACTCGGTGGTGGTCGAGCAGCGCGGGCCGCAGCGGGCCCAGTTGCGCATCACCGGAGATCTCATCTCGCGTGAGGGCGAGCGCAAGTGCAAATACATTATCAGGCTGATCGCTTACGCCGGCTCGACCTCGATCAAAGCTTATACCACCGTGGTTTTCGATCAGGACATGGAGACGTTCAAGCCTTCCCAGATCACCTTGACGCTTCCCCTGCAGCTTTCCGGCGGTCTTCTCTACACCATCGGCGGAGAGGATGGCGAGATCCGCGGTTCCCTCGGCGCGGCCGATTCTGTGAATTTGTTGCAGAACGATCACAGCGCCTACAGCGTCACCCGGAATGGATCGCCGGTGGTGTCCGGGAGGCGTTCGCGCGGCTGGCTGGACTTGAGCGACGGGACCAGGGGGGTGACGGTCTGGATCCGCGATCTGTGGCAGAACCACCCGTTGGAGCTGGAAGCGGAAGGAAACCTGCTGCGCGTGCACCTGTGGCCGCGGCACGGCAACTACACCGAGCAGGTGGATAGAAACGTCGCCCTGGCCAAGGATAATATGAAGATCGGCCACTTCTTCCCCTACTGGCCCGGCAGCCTGATGGACCTGCGGGCGCGCTCGGTGGCGCGCAGCGGGGTGCAGGATCCGCCCAAGTGCAATCCCGAATACCAGTTTTTCTGCACCAACGCCTTCGGCATCTCCAAGACCTGGGAGATTAACTACTTCTTCCACCCCGGCGACGGCGCCCCGGCGGCGGATTTCGTCCGCCGCGCCGAAGATCGCCTGCTGTTGACCAACCCCTCCTGGTTCTGTGCCTCCGGCGCGCTGGGCAAGCTGTTGCCGCAGGATGCGGCAAGGTTCCCGCAAGTGGAGACGCTGCTCAACTCCGCCTTCGACCGCATGTCGGCGGCGCAGGAATCCCACAAAGACTACGGTTTTGCCGACTATGGCGACGCCCATTACGACTACACCCCCTCCGGCTATGGCGGCCGCTACTGGCTGAGTCACCGGCTGAACTGGCAGCAGAGTGTCTGGACGCAGTACATTCGCACCGGGGACCCGAAGTATCTCCGCTACGCCCGCGCGGCGAACCTGCACGCCATGGACATCGACGTCCAGCAGTTGACCGGCTCGTTCACCGACGCGCGCGGCAACCGTGTGCGCAAGTACTCCGGAGCCATTTCCTTTACGCACGGGATGGGGAACTCCCACTGGGGAGGATATAGCAGCGTGCATGCCGGCGAGCCGTTCATGGACGTGTTCATCGAACCGTTGCTGACGCAGTACTACCTGACCGGCTATGACCGCGCCATGGAAACGGCGCGGCTGCGCGGGGAGCGGCTGCTGGAGTCGGGGACAAGGGGGGCACTGGGTGCGCGTTCGGTCACCGGCGCCCTGCACTCCCCCTCGAAGCTCTACGAGGCGACAGGGGATCCAAGGTACCTGGCCTACGCGACGACCATGTTCCAGCGAACCGCGAGCGAGCTGGCGCGCGCCGACGGCATGCTCTACACCGAATCCGGCGGCGCCGCGACGAACTGGTCGGTGTTCGGCACCTCCTGGTCGCATTATTCGCTACTCGATTACTACCAGGCTTCGGGCGATCCGGCGGCGCGCGAGCTGGCGGCCAAGGTGGCCAAGGCGATCGGCGCCATGGGGCTCACCGCGCAGACTTCCGGCACTCGCCAGTACTACTTCCCGTTTCGCGCTTACGCAACCTGTTTCGAGCTGACCCAGGAGGCGGCCTGCCTTCAGCACGGCAAGAGGTTCCTGGACGTGACGGTCGGTTTCACCAACCTCCTGGTGAGCCCTTCGCGAAATCTGACCAACGAGACGCTGGCGCAGATACTCTACCAGGCTCCGTATCTGCTTTTTCACCTGGCGAATTATCAAGGCACGCTCGAGCCTCCGCGCCTGGCGCCGGCGTATTTCCGCATCCCGGTCGATGGCGGGGATACCAGAATCACCTACGTAACCCAGGACTCCACCGATGCCGCGTTTACGTTCAAGTTCATGTTCGAATCCGGAGTGGATTTCTTCGGCGCCTGGCCTCCCTCCTCACCGCTGACGCTGCGTGTGGTGGCGCCGGGCGGAGCCGAGGTGCTGTCGGACACCTTCGAGCTCCCGGGCACTCAGGGAGAAATCTTCGCCGGCAATATCGATAACCGGATCCGCACCTACACGGTCCCCTCCGACGGCCGGACCGGAGACTACCGGATAGAGATCTTTGGCGCCACCCCGCGTCCCGGCGAAGCAACAATTCCGGTGGGAACGCTGGTGCACTCGGACAACCCCATCTCACTGCTGGTTTCCGCCAACGCCATCGCCACGCGCCTGGACCGCGGGATTTACTGGTTCTACGTGCCGCCTGGTACGCCATCGTTTACCGCCGTCTCTCCGGTCAACGTCACGCTGATGAACTCCGCCGGCCAGTTCGTTACCGCCAACGCGACGGTCCCTACCGCCAGCGCCGGATCCTTCTGGGCGATCATTACCAGGGCGGACAACGACAACGGCGGCCTGTACCCGTTGTCGATTTCCGGGGTCCCGCCGCTGCTGTCTTCCTCCCCCTCGATTCACCTGCCCTCCTACGCCGGCTATGCGCCAATCGCAAACGTGGTGTGCACTGCCTGCGTGCGGATCACGGTCCGCTTCAGCGGCCAGCAGGCGAGCAAGGGGAAAGCCGAGCGGTCCAAGACGGATGCGGCCGGAGTGGTGAAGTCCAACCAGCCCGGGCAGCGGCGCTGATCCGAAGCATGGAAATCGTCGCCGACTACCCCGACGCTCAAAGTTGGGATAGCTACGTCGAGAACCACCCGCAAGGCAGATACTGCCACCTGTTCGCCTATCGCGCACTGGAAGGCGTCTATGGCTACAAGCCGCACTATTTCGGCTTCCTCCGGCAAGACCGGCTGGTCGGGGTTCTGCCGATGTTTGAAGCCAGCAGCCTCTTGTTTGGCAAGCGCCTGGTGAGCCAGCCGTTCTCCGAGTACGGCGGCTTCCTGGTGGACGACGACTGGAGCGAGCCCGAGTTCCGGCAGGCGCTGGAAGCGGTGGAAGCCTTCGCCGCCGCCCGCGGCGTCTCCGAGTTGGAACTGCACGGCCGCCAGGGGCTGCCCGCCGGGCGCTGGCCGGAGCACCTGGCCCTGTCCAACGCGCAGCACTGCGCCTGGTTAGCGCTCGATCGGCCGCTGGAGGCGCTCTACGAGCAGGTAGTCACCCACCAGGTGCGCAAAGCGGTGCAGAAAGCGCGCCGGGAAGGCGTGACCGCCGAGGAAGCCAGCGACTCCGAGACCCTGCGGCGGCGCTTCTTCCCGCTCTATGTGAGCTCGATGAAGAGACTTGGCACGCCCTCCCACGGCTTGCGGTTCTATCTCGCCGCCAAGCAGGCGTTCGGCGACAAGATGCGCATCGTTTGGGCCTTCTCCCAAGGGGCGCCTATCGCCGGCCTGCTGGGATTCTCCTGCGGCCGCCGCGTGAACATCATCAATATCGTTTCCGACGAGCGTTACTGGGAGTTGCGACCCAACGACCTGGTGCATTGGGAGTACATCGAATGGGCGCACCGCAGCGGCTTCCGTGTGTTCGATTTCGGCAGCATCCGCTACGAGGGACAGTTGAAATACAAGCGCAAGTGGGGCTGCACCATCGAGGAGCACGGCTACTATTTCCCGCGCTGGAACGCCGGCCGCAACGACTACGGCACCTTCGATTCCTCCTCCTCCGCGATGGACCGCATGAGTCACCTGTGGGCGAAGTTCGTGCCCGTGCCGGTGGCGCGTGCGGCCGGGCCGCTGCTGCGCCGTCACCTGGTTCGATAAACGGTTGCAGTACAGGCCGCCAGATGCGACTACGCAACGGCGGCAAGCCCATTCTTCTCGACCAGCGATAACAGCTTGAGCGAGGCCCCGGAAGGCCGCTTTTCGCCTCGCTCCCACTTGCTGACCAAACTGCTCGTCACATTCAGGTAGTTGGCGAATACGGTTTGGCTGACGTTTTCTTTTTCTCGGATCGCCTTGATCTCTCTGGGCTTCAATGGCCGGATCGGCGTAAGGCAGGCCTCATCGAAACGCCGCATGGTTTGCTTGTCGATGGCTCCTACATCGTGCAGGGCCGCCATGGTTTCATGGATGGCCGCCACGGCATCGCTTTTATACTTTTTGCTCATTCGCTTTTAACCGCCACAAAATCGCCCCTCTTCAACAGCTCTGCGAGCTGCTTCTCCCTCAACGCCAGGACGCGGTTCGATCTTCCCTGCCCCGGTCTGGCGATCCGCTGTTTGATTACTTCACCGCCAAGGTCGGCGTCGATCTGGCCCTTTTCGGCCCGAGCAACAGCCTCACGCAAGGCCGCATCCGAAATCCCCTCTTTCCTGGCAAAGCGTTGAAACCATCTGGATTTGGGGCCCGCGTTTCCGGTCAGGTCCGCTTTTGGAACAGCAGCAGCCCGTAGCGCACCAGCCCCCGGCCCTGCACCTGTTCCAGCACGGGCAATCCGAAGCGCCGCTTCCAGTCGGCCAGGCTCAGGTACCAGGCGCCGCCGTCGACGGTCTTCCAGTAGAGTCTGGAAAGGGCCTTCAGCGGCTGGCGCTCGAACGCACAGCTTTCGTAGATCAGCACGTGACGGCCGACGCGGGTGGCTTCCGCGACCATCCGGTCCAGCTCGGCGACGTGATGGAGGACGTAGCAGAAAATGACAAAATCGAACTCGTCGTCGGCGAACGGGAGGCCGGCGCCGGTGAGCACATGGTAGTCAGGACCCGGATAGTGCGAGCGGGCGAATGCGATCATCTCCGGCGAGATGTCGGCGCCCGTGCACCGGCAGCCGTGCTTGCGCTCGAGCGACTGGAGGAAGCTGCCGCGGCCGCAGCCGACTTCGAGCACCTTTTTGCCGGCCAGGTACGTCTCCAGGATCCACCGGTTGCGGCGATCGATTGCGGCGCGCTGGTGGCCGATGTGTTTTTCCAGAAAGAGAAGCTTGTAGACCAGCTTCTTGCAGGCGGCGATAAAATCGAGCTTGCGGGCGTAGAAATCGGGCCTGCTGTGAACGAGCTTATCGAACCCCATCCGTGCGGAAGGCTCTGTGTTTCATCTTAACATGGGAACTGAGACGGCCCGCGCGCAGGGCTCTTGACATGACCGCGCCGCAACCGCCCCTGGTGGTTCACCTGATCTACCGTTTCCGCCTCGGCGGAATGGAGAACGGCCTGGTGAACCTGATCAACCACACTCCCCCGGACCACTGCCGGCACGCCATCGTCTGCCTGACGGAATCCTCCGCGCTGGAGAACAGCATCCGGCGACCCGGGACCCCCGTGATCGCCCTCGGCTCCGACCGCGGCTTCACCGCGACAACCTACGCGCGCCTGGTGCGGACGTTGCGGCGTCTGCGGCCGGCCGTCGTGCATACGCGCAACCTGGGCTGCATCGAGGGCCAACTGTGCGCGGCGCTGGCGGGCGTCGCGGTGCGCATCCACGGCGAACATGGTCGCGACCTGCTGGACCCGGACGGCGCCAGCCGGAAGTACAACCGGATGCGCCGCCTGCTGCGCCCGTTGACGCACCGGTTCACCGCCGTCAGCCGCGACCTGGCCGGCTGGTTAGTGGAAACGATCGGCGTGAAGCCGGAGCGGGTGACGCAGATCTACAACGGCGTCGACGCCGCGCGGTTCCATCCACGCGGTGGCGCACGGCGGCTGCCGGGGGGGCCCGCGCATTTCCAGGCCGAGGATTTGTTCCTGGTCGGAACGGTGGGGCGAATGCAGGGCATCAAGAACCATCCGCTGCTGGTGCGCGCCTTCCTCCGTCTGCTCGAGCGGCGGCCCGACCGGCGGGACAAGCTGCGGCTGGTGATGGTGGGCGAGGGGCCGCTGCGGGCGGAATGCGAAAACCTGGTTGCGGCCGCCGGCGCCGGCGATCTGGCGTGGTTTGCCGGCGAGCGCGCGGACACGCCCGAGCTGATGCGCGGCCTCGACCTGTTCGTGCAGCCCTCGCGCGCCGAGGGCGTCTCGAACACCATCCTGGAGGCGATGGCCAGCGGCCTGGCGGTGGTGGCCACGCGCGTGGGCGGCAACCCGGAGTTGGTAGAGCAAGACCGCTCCGGCCTGCTGGTGCCGCTCTCGGGCGGCGAGGAGGCGCTGGCGGAGGCCATCGGCCGTTACCTGGATCAGCCGGAGCTGTCGGCGGCTCACGGCCAGGCGGCGCGCGCCCGGGTGGAGCGCGATTTCCGAATCGAGGTCATGACGGAGAGCTACCTCCGTGTTTATGACGAGGAGCTCGGCCTGCGCCCGGGCGCTTTTACACGACTGTCGGCTCGAAGGCCCAGGTAGGCGGCGCGATCTCCTTCAGCCGCAGATACACGATGGCCTGGCCGCGGTGATGCGCCGTGTGCGTGTAGGCGCGCAGGCACAGGTCCGTGCCGCTGTGCGCCGGGAATCGCGGTGCGCCAAGATCGCGGCGCAGCAGGTCGCGCTCGCCGAGCTTGCGCAGCACCCCGATGGTGTAGTCCCACGACGCGCCGACATATTTCCGTACCGTCTCCTTGTCGAATTCCTTCGGCCTCTCCGGCGGCGGCGCCAGGTCGTAGGCGGAGAAGTAAGCGATGTTGGCAGCGGCCAGGTGATGGAGCTGCTCGCCGAACGACCGCTGGATGGGGTGTGGCTTGAAGCCGTATTGCTCGGCCGGCATGGCCTCGGCAACCGCCAGCGTGTAGCCGCGCTCGACCTGCCAGTGCCGCAGAAAGCTGTCGCGGAACTGGAGGACAAAGGGAACGGTTTGGCCCTGGCTCGGGACGGCGGCGCCGGCCAGAACAGGAAGAAGGGAGCGGCGTCTCATGGCCGATATGCTATCAGCCTGCCGTCGATGCCCGCCGACCGCGCACCAGGACAGCGTGCGCCGCGAGCGGCCCCGCCAACGGCATTCGATCGAGCAGCCACCGCGCCGGCGCCGACTCCAGCAGCGATTGCAGCCGCTCCCAGCCGGCCGGCGCGATCGGCACCCACTGAACGCGCACCCCGACGAATCCCTCGCCTCGCAGGAGCTCCCCGAGGCGCCCGGCGCGCTCGCAGCGCACCCGCGGCGCGGTCCTCGTCAGCCGGTAATAGAGCGTGCGGCTCATGTGCACCAGCGACCAGGCATTCAGCGCGTCGATCCACAGCTCCCCGCCCGGCCGCACCATCGCCGCCAGCTCGTGCACGGCCGCGCGTGAATCCGAGAGCGCCTGCATGACTCCGTAGCAGATCACCCCGTCGAACAGGCCGGGCTTCAGCGGCAGCCGGTTCACGTCACCGAGCACCCACCGCCCCTCCCCCGGCGTGCGCGCGCGGGCCTTACCGAGCGAGCTCAGCGAATAATCCAGCCCCACTACGCGCTGGCCGTGCTCGAGCAGGAACCGGCAATAGGTGCCGGCGCCGCAGCCGGCATCCAGCCACAACCCGCCCGGGCGCTCCCGCCACTGGCGGCCGAAGTGGCGCCGCCGCACTTGTAGTCCGTTCTCGGACCAGCCGGCGATTCCCGCGTCGTCCTGTTCGGTGGCCCCGTAGCGCTCGAAGCGCTCCCGCCAGCGTTGCTCGAATCCGGACAGGCTCACTCGCGCCCGCCTCGCCGTGCGCCCTCCAGCAATGCCTCGATCGTCGCGCGGCCGGCGTTGCCGTCGCCGTAGACCGCCGTCCACGGGCCGGCCTGCGATGCGCGGCGCGCTGCCTCCAGAATCTTCGCCCCGTCGGAACCGGCCAGCACGTTGCAGCCGTTGGCGAGCGTTTCCACCCACTCGGTCTGGTCGCGAAGCGTGATGCAGGGAACGCGAGCGAAGTAGGCCTCCTTCTGCACCCCGCCCGAATCGGTGAGAATGAACCTCGCGCGGCCCTCCAGCAACAGCATCTGATGGTAGGAAACGGGCCCCGTCAGCTCGATCGCGCGCGGCTTCCAGCCGCTCGCCTCCACCGCCCGCCGCGTGCGCGGGTGCAGCGGCAGCAATACCGGGCAGAGACTCTCCGCGATGTCGTCCAGCGCGTCCAGGATCGCCCGCAGCCGCGCGGGGTCATCGGTGTTCTCGGCGCGATGCACGGTGGCCAGCGCGAAACCGCCCGCCGCCCACCGTTCCGCCGGCCCCCCGCCACGCGTCCGGGCCAGCCGGCGCGCGGCCAGCGCGGCATCGTACATCACGTCGCCGGTCAGTCGCGCCCGCTCGCACAGGCCTTCCCGCCGCAGGTTCTCCATGGCCGCTTCGGTCGGGCACAGCAGCAGCTCGCCCAGATGATCGGCGACGATGCGGTTGATCTCCTCCGGCATGGCGCGATTGAAGCTGCGCAGGCCCGCCTCGACGTGCGCCACCGGCAGGTGGAGCTTGGCCGCCGTCACCGCGCCCGCCAGCGTCGAGTTGGTGTCGCCATAGAGCACCACCCAGTCCGGGCGCGCCGCGGCCAGGACCGGCTCCAGCCGCTTCATCATCTCCCCGGTCTGCGCGGCGTGGCCGGCCGAGCCCACCCCCAGGTGATGATCCGGCGCGGGAATCTCGAGCTCCTGGAAAAACACGTCGCTCATGGCGACGTCGTAGTGCTGGCCGGTATGCACGATGCGGTGCTCGATCGCGTCCGCCTCCGGGTGGGCGGCGATCGCGCGGCACACCACCGCCACCTTCACGAACTGCGGCCGGGCGCCGACGATGGAGACGATCCGCATCAGGGAGCGTAGAACGCCGCCAGCGCCTGGCAGATGTAGTCCAGCTCCTGGGCGCTCAGCTCGGGATAGACGGGCAGCGCCAGCGACTCCCGCGCCATCCGCTCGCTTACCGGGAATTCTCCTTCCCGGTGTCCCAGGCCGGCGAAACACTCCTGCATGTGCATCGGGACCGGGTAATACACTTCCGTGCCGATGCCCTGCCGCTTGAGGAACGCTTGCAGCTCGTCGCGCCGGCTGCCGGCGATGACGAACTGGTTGTAGATGTGGCGCGTGACGTACGGATGCGGCCGCGGCGCCGCCACCGGCACACCGAGCTCGGCTAATCGCCGCCGGTAGTAGTCGGCGTTGCGCTGGCGCCCCGCCGTCCAGGAGTCCAGGTGGCGCAGCTTGACGCGCAGAATCGCCGCTTGCAGCGCGTCCAGGCGAGAGTTGATGCCCACGTACTGGTGGTAGTACTTCTTGCGCGAGCCGTGCACGCGCAGCGAGGCCAGCCGCTCGGCCAGCGCCGCGTCGTCGGTGGTGAGCATGCCCCCGTCGCCGCAGGCGCCCAGGTTCTTGCTCGGGAAGAAGCTCAAGCATGCCACCGCAGCCAGGGCGCCCGCGCGCCGCCCGCGATATTCGGCGCCGATGGCCTGCGCCGCGTCTTCAATCACCACGATTCCCCGCCGCTCCGCCATCCGGGTCAGCGGGTCCATGTCCGCGCAGGCGCCGAACAGGTGAATGGGAATCATCGCCCGCACCTTCGGGTGGCGGTCGAGCGCGTCCTCCACCTGCGCGGCGTCGATGTTGAAGCTTTCCGCTTCGATATCGACGAACACTGGAATCGCGCCCGCGCGTACGATCGCCCCCACGGTGGCAAAGAAGGTGTACGGCGCGGTCAGCACTTCGTCGCCCGGTTGGATGCCCGTGGCCAGCAGCGCCAGAAACAGCGCGTCCGAGCCGGAGGCGCAACCCACGGCGAACCGCGCGTTGCAATACGAGGCAATCTCCTTCTCCAGCTCTTTGACATCCTCGCCGAGAATGAACTTCTGCGACTCCATCACGCGCCGGACGGCGGCGGCGACCTCTTCGCGAATCTCGCGATATTGCGACTGAAGGTCAAGCAGGGGGATGGTTCGGGTTTGTACGGTATTCACGAGGTCTCCTGAGAACCTTGCTTGCCGCCCTCCCGCGAGGCGGTCGGCTCATGTTTCTCCTGCAGGTGACCGCGAGCGTGCCCCGCGGTTAGCGGCTCTCCAGCCGGCGGCAGGGCCTGCTCTTCCGGCCAGTCCAGGCAGGCCACCTCGCCTGGCGCGCGTTCCGAGTAGCGCCAGCCGCTCTCCGGACAGATCCAGTGGCCGTCGGCGTTGCGCTCCGCCAGCCGGTGGCCGTGCCGGCTCATCCAGCCGCTCGGCCGCGCCGGCACGCCGGTCATCAGCGCGTAATCGGGCACGTCCCTGGTCACCACCGCCCCGGCGCCGATGAAACAGTAGCGCCCCAGGGTGACACCGCACACGATGGTCGCATTGGCGCCGATCGAGGCGCCGCGCCGCACCAGCGTCCGCTCGTAGAGATGGTGCCGCAGCACCTGCGAGCGCGGGTTGGTTACGTTGGTGAACACCGCGGAGGGCCCGCAGAACACGTCGTCCTCCAGGATGCAGCCGGTGTACAGGGAAACGTTGTTCTGGATTTTCACATTGCCGCCGATGACGACCCCGGAGGCGATGAACACGTTCTGTCCCAGATTGCAGCCGGCGCCGATGCGGCAGTCCTTCATGATGTGGCAGAAGTGCCAGATCTTTGTACCGTCGCCGATCTCGCACGGCTCGTCGACGATCGCCGAAGGATGGACGAAATAGCCGCCTGTGCCCATGGCCGCTACAGCGCGAGCACCTTCTGCGCCATGCCGGCGGTCACCTGCACCGGCTCGCCGTTCAATTGCAGCGACCGCTGGCAGGCCTGCAACACTTGCAGGACCCCCACGCCCTCGGCGCCGTCGGTCAGCGGGCGCCCGCGCGTGCGGACGCAGGCGGCAAAGTGGGCGCACTCTCGCCGCAGCGGCTCTTCCTGGTGGAACTCCACCGGCACGCCCACGCTGTTGCCCGCCTGCGGCGCGCCGTCCTTCCACTCGATGCGTTTGTCGAACAACACCAGCTTGTGGTCCGCCCGGGTGTCCTCGAACACCGCCATCTGGCGGGAGCCGAGCACCACCAGCCGCTGCTCTTTCCACGGGTGCAGCCAGCTCACGAAGATGTGCGCTCGCACGCCGTGGTCGAACAGCAGGTTGGAGACGGTCACGTCGGCGATGTTCGGTTGCAGGTAGGCCCCGCCGGTCGAGGAGACCTGCAACGGCAGCCGCCCGGCCAGCGCCAGGATCACCGAGATGTCGTGCGGCGCGAAGCTCCACAGCGCGTTTTCCTCGCGGCGTATCTTGCCCATGCTCAGCCGGTTCGAGTAGATGTACTCGATCTTGCCCAGCGCTCCTTCCGCCAGCAGCTCTTGCAGCTTCTCCACCGCCGGGTGATAGCGGAGCAGGTGGCCCACCATGAGCACGCGCTCCACTCGCTGGGCCTCGGCGACCATGGCTTCCCCTTCGCGCCAGTCCAGCGCCAGCGGCTTCTCTACGAAAACGTGCTTGCCCGCGCGCAGCGCCGCCATCGCCATGGCGAAATGCGCCTCCGCCGGGGTCGCGATGGCCACCGCCTCTACTTCCGGATCGGCCAGCGCCTCCTCGAGCCGCGCATATCCGCGGGCCCCGTCGCGGCCGGCCGGCGCGGCGGCGAGCCGCTCGGGCGACGATTCGCAAATCGCGTAAAGATGGCCGAGTTGCGCGAAATTGCGGCACAGATTCTTCCCCCAGTGCCCGCATCCGACCACGCAGATGCGCACCGGGCGTAGGGGTTGACTCATGAAGCGGGCGGCCCCGGGATAGGGGCCTTAAGCCCTCATGCTAGCATAGCCGCCTCAGCGGCCCGCTTTCGGCCGGCGATCCTCGATCAGCGCCGCGTACTCGCCCGCCAGCCGGCTCCGGTCGAACCGCCCGATCGCTTCCCGGTCCGGCTGAATGGAGGCCGTACCGGCTCTCGCCGCCGCCTCCTCGAGCATCTTCCGCGCGCCCGCCAGGTCTTGCGGATCGACGCACCAGCCGCCGCCGGTCTGTTCCAGGATCCGCGTTACCTCCCCGCCCGGCGGTGAAAACGCCAGGATCGGCTTTCCGGTAGCCAGGTATTCGAAGATTTTCCCCGTAACGCTGGCCGCGTCGGTCATCACCAGCAGCACGTAGTCGGTCTCCTCGAGATGGCGAAACGCCTCCGCCTGCGGCAGGAAGCCCAGCTCCCGCACCCCCGGACGATCGAGCAATGGCCGCTCTTCCGGCGTCACCCGGCCGATGAAACGCGTCTCGAACCGCGCCCGCACCGCCTCCGGCAGGCTCTCCAGCGCGCGGAAGTAGTAGCGCGGCGAGCTGGCCGTGTACACCGTCCCAACGTAGGTCACCACCACGCGCGAGACGCCGTGCGGGCGCGCGCGAAACCCGGCGAACGCTTCCGGGTCGTAACCGTTCAGAACGCAGGCGAACTTCGACGCCGGCTGGTCCGGGTAGCGCGCCGCCAGCTCCTCGCGGATACTGGGCGTCACCGCCACCACCAGGTCGGAGGCGGCCACCGTGCGACGCTCCATTTCCGTCGAGCGGCGGCGCATCGAATCGCCCTGGAGAAAATCGAAGGTCGAAAGATAAAAGTTCAGCCACGAGTCGCGGAAGTCGCTGACGAGCTGGATTTCGGGGAAGGCGCGTTTCAGCGCCACACCGGTGAGGAAGGCCGAAAACGGCGGCGCCGTCACCAGCACGGTCTCGATGCGGTGGCGGCGGATGAGGGCGTGCGCGGCGCGGTATGCGAACGGCCGCCAGACCACTTCCGGATCCGGCGACAGCAGGCGCCGGATCGCGCCCGTCGCCCACCCCGCCCGCTGCCCCTGGGTCCCGGTCGCCGCCCCGGCCGGGTCCTCGCGCGGGCGCGCGATCCACCGCCAGAGTTTCTGGCGAACGTGGAAGGGGATCTCGGGCGTGAAGGCGCGGTGCAGGCTCACCTCGGGCGGCAGGCGGCGCAGCAGGTCGGGATCCATCACCGGTGTGGCGGGATTGCGCGCCGAGAGCACGTGCACGCGGTAGCCGTAACGTGGAAGGTACCGGGCCAGGCTCAGCGCGCGCTGCACCCCGATGCCGCCGGCGGGAGGAAACAGGTAGCTGATCAGCAACAGGCGCCGTTCACTCATGTCGGATCCTGTCGAGCTCCGCGTCGATCCTGCTCATGTTGCGGTCCCAGTCGAAGCGCGCGCGGGCCGCCTCGCGGATCTGCTCGCGCGTCTGGGCCCCCGGGCCGGCCAGCGCCGCGCGGTAGTCTTCCGCGGAGTCGCAGCGCCGCACCCCCGCCGGCAGCGGATCGCCGAAAGTGGCGGCCACGGCCGGCGAGGCGAGTACGCGACAGCCCATCGCCAGCGCCTCCAGCACCTTGTTCTGGATTCCGCGCGCGATGCGCATCGGCGCCACGAACGCCACCGCGGCCGCCAGGTAAGGGCGTACGTCTTCCACGGCGCCTGTGACCGTGACCCCCGCGGTTGACCCAAGCTGCCGTACGTCCGCTGTCGGATTGCGGCCGACGATAAAAAACTCGAGCGTCGGATCGCTCCCGCGCAGTGCGGGATAAATCTCGCGCGCGAACCACAGCGCCGCGTCGCGGTTCGGATAGTAGTCCATCGTGCCGACGAACACCAGCAGGCGCCGCCCGGCCAGCCCCGCCGCACCGGACGCCGCGGCCGGGTTGAAGTAGTCGGCGTCGCTGCCGTTCTCGAGCACCTCGGTCACCGCTCCCGGCGCCATGCCGCGGTAAAGCGCCTCTTCCCGCGCCGTCGACAGCCAGACGCGCCGCGCCCGGACGGCGAGCGCGATCTCCAGCCGTCGCATGCGCCGCGCTTCCAGCGCGTAGAGGAACGCCGGCCGCCGCAGCTCGGCATACTGCACCCACTTCAGTGAATCGACGTCCGACATGTCCAGCAGCAGCGGGATGTGCGCCGGCGCCAGCGGCGCCATGGCCGCGCTGAACACCACCGACGCCTCGATCTTCGCCCGCTTCGCCAGCTCGTCGATATAGCGCCGCGCCCGCCGCCCGGCATAGTAGGCCGTGTTCAGGCAGTCCCCCAAAACGAACCGCAGCCCCGCGCGCGCCAGCGCCCCGCGGTGCGAAAACGGCTCGGCGTAAACGCTGGCGCAGGCGCTCTCCAGTTGCCGCGCCGCCTCCCGCTCGGCCGCGTCGCGCGCGAAGCAGACCAGGTGCAGCCGGTGTCGCGCCGCCAGGTAGCGCACCGCGTGGTGGGCGCGGATCTTCTCCCCTTTGTCCGGAGGATTCGGCACACAATGGGAGAGGTAGAGAATCTCCATGCGGAAATCGTCATGGTAGCAACCCTTGCCGCACGCCTCTACGAGCTCCCCGACACCCCCGGCCGCATCCGCGCCATGGAGGGCATGCGCGGCGTCGCCATTGCACTGGTTTTCCTGGTCCACTTCGACAAGCAGTTTCTCGACTACGCTCCGCCGGACCGCTTCCACGCGGCCGTGCTGGCGCTGTTCCGCGTCATCGGCCACTCCGGCGTCGACCTGTTCTTCCTCCTCAGCGGATACCTGATCTACGGCCTGGTGCTCGAGTCCTGGAAAGGCTACGCGCGCTTCCTCCGCCGGCGCCTGGTGCGTATCTACCCCGTCTTCCTGTTCGTGTTCACCCTGTACATCGGTTTGTCCTGGATCTTTCCGCAGCGCTCGAAAATCCCCGACGGATGGGCGCCGGCCGCGTTCTACCTGCTCGAGAACCTCGCCATGCTGCCGGGCCTGGTCGACATTCCGCCCATGATCACGGTGGCCTGGTCGCTGAGCTTTGAGCTGGCCTTTTACCTCGCGATGCCCGTACTGGCGAGCCTGGCCGGAATGAGGCGGCGTCCGGGCCGGCAGCGCGTGCTGATCGTCCTGGCGGTATCCGCCCTGCTCGCCGCCATCTATTTCGCCGGGCATGGCCGCCACCTGCGAATGCTGATGTTCGCATCGGGAATCCTGTTGTGGGAAGCCTTGCGCGTCCCGGCAGGGACGCGGTTGGCGCGTTGGAACAGCTCCGCGGCCGCCGTATTCGTGCTCGGCCTGTTCCTGTTGTCGCTGGTGAAAACGCCGCGGCTCGTATGGCTCCCCTGGGTGGGCTGGTATCCGGAGGCCTACCAGGTCCTGATCATGGGGGTGACTTTCTTCTGGTTCTCGGCGGCCTGCTTCGCCGGGGGTGGCTGGCTAGTCCGCCTCATGAGCCGGGACGCGCTGCGCTGGCTCGGCAACATGAGCTACTCCTACTACCTGCTGCACGGACTCGCACTGCAAGCCCTGCGGATGGCGCTGGATGTAGTGCTCGGGCCGCGGCCTTTCCCGGCGCCGCTGTTCTGGCTGTGGTTTCCACTGAGCTTTTTGCTGACCGTCGCCGCTGTGACTCCGCTGTTCGTGCTCGTCGAGAAGCGCTACTCGCTCGCCCGAGCCGTCCGCCGCCCGCTCAACGCACCGCCAGCGGCTGTGTGAAGCTGGAGCGGATCACGTTGTCGCCGCTGTCCTTCCAGCTACGACGTACGTAGTAAATCATGTCCGCCGTCAGGCCCGCCAGTGACACCGTACAGCCGCTCGGGCAGGCGGCGCTGGCCGACTGCGTCAGCGAGCCCTCCGAGGTTCCGTACTCCACTAGCAGCGTCTGCGCGCCCAGGAAGCCCGGGGGCTTGGCGGAAAGCGCCACCGTTACGGTCCCGGAGAGCGTCCCGGGCGTGGTCAGGGTAATCGGCCCGCCGCTGAGGGTCTGGGCGCCGCAGGTCACGTTGAGCGTGGCGCGGTGGCGATCGACAGCCCCGTCGCCACCACCTGCCGCCAGGCGATGCCGCCGCTGTCGGTGGAGGAAAACACGTTCTGCCCGTTGGACTGAAGCGCCACTGTGACGACGCATGTAGTAGCTGCTGCCAGCCCGGCGTGTCCGTAGCCGACCACCGCCTTGCTGCTGACGGCGTCGAACCGCGCCTGTACCAGTCCCGGCGGCGGGCTGATGGTCAGCGCCAGTGTTCGTGAGGCGGAGCTCGGGACCGAGTCGGTCACGTTGAAGGTGAGCGAGGAGGTCCCGGCCGCCGTCGGAGTTCCGCTGATGAGGCCGCTGGAGGCAGTCAGCGTGAGGCCCGCCGGCAGCGCGCCCGAGAGGATCGACCACGTGTAGGGCAGTACGCCGCCGGAAGCCGCCAGCGTGTAGGAGTACGCCGACCCGACGGTTCCGTTCGGGAGAGTCGAGGTGAGAATCGTCAGCGGACCAGGGCCGCTCGGCCGCGGCACGATCGAGTTTCGGAGGTTGCACGTGTTGCCGGCATCCGCCTGCGGGCCGATCTGCCAGATCACCTTGCTTCGCAGGTTCGTCGAAAGCCACGACTCGGCCGTCGCTCCGCCGGCTTTCCCCGCCGTGAACGCCGTTGCCATCCCGCCTACGCACGGGTAGAGGCTCGTCGTGGGAAACGACGTCCGCCCCTGCCAGTTGATCCCGCTGTAGGTGCCGTCGTCGTAGAGCGAGCGCAGCCCGGTGAAGCTCGCGACCCACTTGTTGTCCACGCGCTTGGTGGCCCCATGGCGGCCCGAGGTCAGCACCGTGTAGGGACAGTTGGCGCACGCCTCGGTGGTCACCGAGTTGACGAGCCCGTTGTAGAACTTCGCCATCTCGTTCATCATCGTGGTTGCCGGATAGCCCAGTTCCTCGGCTCGCCCGATCCCCATCGCCATGTAGCCTTCGCCGAAACCGTTGGTGGCGTCGTAGGTGACCGACTTGTCCATTCCGTAAATCAGCGCCTGGTCCACCACCGGCCAGCCCTGGTTGAACGCCGGCCCGCCGCGGTCGTAGATGCCCAGCGTCCCGAACATCTCCTCCCCGTTGCACTTGGTGTTCCCCGGCCCTCCCACCTCGCGCTGGGTGGTGTTGCCGAAGTTCCACATCGCCGTGTAGCTGGCGTCGGTAAGCGACTTTGGAAGATTCCGCTGCCCCTCCATGGTGGCGAACTGGTCGCGGATCACCGAGGTAATGTAGGACCCTTCGGCGAAATTGTCCGGCGTCGCGTAGGCGGAAATGGCGAGAAATCGCAGGATCCAGGCGGTCGAGCGCATCTCCCAGTTGTTGGTGTCGGAAACCTCGTAGACCGCCCGCGCGGCGGCGGCGTGGGAGGTCGCCGACGTGCCCGCCACGCCGCGCACGACGTAAGCGGTGCGAGCGGCGATGTCCAGCCCCAGCACGCGCACCGCCTCCACGTTGGCGCCCGCGTCCAGCCGCGCGATATACGGGAACACGTGGTTGAAGCGGACGTAAAAGAACGTCAGGCTGTCGGAGGTGCGTTGCAGCTTCACGTCGCCGAAGGCGTAGGAGATCGTTGTCGTACCCTGGCGGAAAACCTCCACCGCCAGCAGCGTGTACCAGTCGGTGATGGCCGTCGTTACCGGGCTGGTCCCGGCCAGCCGGATGGTCTCGCTCGTCGGTGCGCTCTGCCCGTTGCGGATCCCGGTGATCCGCACGTCGAAGGTATCCCGGGTGTCGCTTGAAAACACCCGGATGCCGTCGTTGAGCGGGTGGTTGAGAAAGGAGCTCTGGAAATCCGACTGCGGAATCACGCCGATGGTCCCGCTCGCAAGGCTCAGGCTGACGGTCCCGGCCGGGGTCGTCGGGGTGGTGGTGCCGGGCTGGTAGATCTTGAACCCGGAAATGAGTACCCAGTTGGTGATCGCCGTGGTTACCGTTGTCGTCCCTGCCAGCCGCACCGTCTCTGTGGAATAAGTGGTCTGGCCGAGCCGCTTGCCGACAACCAGCACGTCCTGCGCATCGGCGGCGTTGGTGCTCTTGACGTTGACCGCCTGCCCCGTCGTTTTGTTCGGCTGGATCATGTTGACGTAGGCGATGGTCGCTGGCCAGGTAAGCGTCGTGTTGGCCAGCTCGATCACCTGCGTGGAGGCGTCAACGGCGTTTTTCAACGTGCTCTCCGCGTTGATGCAGATGGCCGCCGGCGTGCCGCTTACCCCGTAGCCCAGGTTCAGCGGGCCGCGTGCGTAGCCCACGTTGTCCATGGCCGCGTAGGTGTACGCCGACGTGTAGCCGCTCCAGAACCACATCTCTTCCAGAAAGAAGAAATCCCCCAGCAGCGTATACGGCGTCGAGAACGGCTCGAACAGGTGGATCACTCCCAACCGGAAGCCGCCCGTGGTGGACGCCGAGCCCTCCACGCCTCCGGGGACGTTGATGCGCTCGGCGGTGGGCGTCTGCGTGCGGCTCTTGATGTTGCGCGAGAAGAACTGCTTGCGCGAGGTCACCGAGAGGATTCGCCCGGCGCCGTCGGCGTCGCAGGCCCACGGACACCCCGCCGACGCCGGCCGCGTGAGTTTTTTCCCCGTGGTCCCTTCCCGCATGTGGATGTACCAGGACGCGCCCAGCTCGGCGTGCCCCACCGTGGACTCCTTCATGCGGTTGTCCATGGTGCGCAGCCACAACAGCGCCCACACCGGAATCGCCCCGTCCTGATCGTCGCCGGAGGGACTGCCCTGGGATTTCTCCAGGTTGGCGAAATCGTACAGATCGTGGAGCCGCCCGCTCCACAGCGCATAGTGGCTCGCCAGGTGCGACTCGGTGACCGCCAGCGTCGCATTCCGCGCCACGTCGGTGTCGTAGTTGAACACCCAGCGGGTGGCCTTCAGGTACTCCAGGTTGTGGTCGATCGCGATGGCCGCCGGTGTCCCGCCGATCCAGAACTCCTTGGTCCAGCGCGAGCCGGCGCGGTGGAAGATGGAGTCGCCCCGGTCAGTGACCGTGTTATAGCGCACCGCCGGGCTGGTGCTGCCGGTCTTCAATACCAGGTGGTAGATCTGGTCGGCGAACCGCTCCGAGTCGGCGATCTCGCCGATGAACCGCACGCGCACCTTGTTGATCACCGGCCAGAAGGTCGCGTGCACGATCGGCCGGAACGAGCGATAGTCGTTGGTCGGCGCGTCCGACCACAGGTTGGGAAAAACGTAGCAGCCCGCCGGGTTGCCGTTGGCGTCGGCGGCGATATAGGCGGCGCACCCCATCAGCGTCGTGTCGTTGTAGGCGCGACCGTAGATGCCCCCGCTCAGATACGTTCCGGCCACCACGTTGACGCTCGTGTAGGTGAACGCGCTCGACCCGGTCACGGTGACCAGCCAGTAGCCGTTCACTCCGCCCCACAGCGTGTTGCCCGTCTGCTTCACTTCCGCGATGGTCACCCGCTGCCCGCTGCGGATGCCGTGCGGCTGGGCGGTGGTCACCGTCACCGTCGTCCCGGAAACCGTGACGTTGCTGATCCCGCAGACAAACAGCAGGTGCGGGGTGACGCCCGTATCCGCCGAACATACCCGGATGTCCTCGGCGTTAGCCACGCTGGTCTCGTCGGTGTTGTTGACCGAGTTCACACGCACCACCTGCGGAAAGGTCCAGCCGGTGGCGTTCTCCGCGCTGATCTGGCTGTAGGCGGCGACGCCGGAGCTGATCGACAGCGAGGCTTTCAGTGGCGTCGCTCCGCTCTGCTTCCATCCCAGGTCGCCGCTTTTCCCGGCGTGGTCGGCGATCACCACCGTTTGCGCCACCGTCCCCGAGGTCCACTTCCATACCGGCCCCGTGTAGCCGTCCGAGGCGCCGTCCCAGGCGTTGAGGGCGGCGCGTGCGCCGGTGGTCGCGGTCCCCCCGTTGGCGCAGCCGGGGCAATTGGGCGCGGTCAGTTCCATGGTCGCCTCGAAGTTGTACGCCGCGTCCAGCATCTGCGTTTTGGTGAGCGACGTGTTGTTCCCACCCGCCTGGTTTTGGAACGTGCAGGTCACCGACGCCGAGGCCCCCAAGTTGGGCAGCAGGAACGCGATCACCGCGAACTGCACGTACCCGCTCCCGTGGCGCTTCTTCACGTCCGCCTGGGTCACCAGGGGGACGCCGCCGCAGACCGCCTGCGGGTAGTTGAGGATCTCTGTATCCAGGAACGGCCGCCCGATCTGCACCGGCACGTTGGTCTGGCTGGCGCCGCTCTTCTCCCGGATGATGATCGAGTTGGTCTGCCCCCAACCCGCGCTTGCGGCCACCAGGGCCACCAGCGCAAGGCGGCGACAACCTCCGTGGGGGGTCATCGGCTCAAGCCCCGCGCGCGGAATTTCACGAAGTCGTAATCCACGCTGCCGGCGGTTGCCGTCGCGTCGTTCACCAGGAACGCCGCCGGCGTCAGCGCGCCCGTCGGCACCCCGCTCGCAATCGACTGCACTGTGCCGCCGTCCAGTTGGAAGCCGATCGTCCCGGCCGTGTTCGAGTAGATCCTCACCGTGTGCCAGTTGGAGTCGGCCGCGACGCCGGAGGCGACCGTGGTGGGAGTCCCGCCCGTTCGGCACTCGAACAGGAAGCCCGTGTCGCCGGCATTCACGTCGTACCGCAGGAAAATCCCTTCGGTCGGCGCGGCTGCCGTGTTGGCCGCCGGAAACAGCCCGACGCGCAAGCGCGTGTTGGTGGTCTGGCTCAGCTTAAAGCGCACGCGCAGCTCCCAGCCCGCCTGCGCGCTGACGCTGCTGAACAGCGCCGTGCTGCTCTGGTCCAGCGCGATGCCCGTGCCCTGCGCCGCCGTCGCCGGCGTGTTCACCCGCAGCACGCCGATCGACGGCCAGGTCCCCGTTACGTAGCTCAGCGCGCCGGCGCTGCCCACGGCGCGAACCACCCACCCCAGCGCCCCCACCGACGGGCTGCTGGTCGACGAGCTGGACGGGAACTCTTCCTCCAGCGAGAACACCGTTTTGTCCAGCACCGTGTCCCCCACCCCCTGCCAGGTGTTGGCCGCCTTGCAGAAGTACAGGCTGCTGGAGGTGGTGTCCACGTAGTAATCGCGGCCCGCCGTGCAGGAGATCGTCGGCGCGCCCGAGCCGGTGACGTAAAACGGAATCACCGTGTCGTCGGTCGAAATCACGTTGCCCGCGATCGCCACCCCGACCCCGGCCGTGAAGCTGGCCGAGCCGCCGCACGGCCCCCCGGCGTCCACCACATTGCCGTTGGCGTCGAACTTCACGCAGTTGCCGTTGGTGGCCGCTCCTCCGCCGAACGCCTGGATCACCGTGCCGGAACCCTGCTTGCCCGTGATGCCGCTCAGGTCGGTCAGCACGTGCGTGTGTGCGGTGGCTGCCGCTCCCAGGTTGGTCCGCGCCGTCGCCGCCGTGGTCGCCCCCGTCCCGCCCTGTGTGATGGCGGCCGTGCCCGAGATCAGGCCGAACGAGTAGTCCCCGCTGACCGCCACCACCGCGCCCGTGCGCCCAAACACGCTGCTTACAGCCCCGCCGGAGGCCGCGCCGCTCATCAGCGACCACGTGTTGAGGCTCGTACAGCCGTACAGGTTGTTGCCCGCCGGCGCCGAGGTCAGGAAGAAGGTCTCCCCAACCTGGCACACCGCCGGCAGCGGAGTGCCGGTCTTGGTGCTTCGCGTGAAGGCCGCCGTCGAGAAATCGATGCTCTTGCTTTGCGTGCGCAGGTCCACCGTCGTCTGCCCGTGCAGCACGCACATGCTCGCCGCCGACAGGACGACAAGCCACCCGAATTGTTGCTGTGTTCTCATAGTTGCTCGGCCGCGTAGCCCGCAGGCAGGGCAGCCTGACCGAAGCAATAGCACGAGGTCTTGGCGCGTCCCGCCGCGGGTACGTGCCAGCTCATTGAGGCGGAAGGAGGGAACCGTACAGCCATGGTCTGTGACCGGGGCCCGTGACCGGCCGCCCGTTTGACACCGCCCCGCCCCCCTCCGCACTATGGAGAAAACCGCCCCATGCTGCGCAGACTGGCCGACGACCTGGTCCTGTGGATCTTCTCGATGGCCTTCGGGGTCGCCGTCTTCGTCCTGAAACGCCTGCGCCGCCGGCGGATGCCGGCCCATGCGCAACATCCTCAGCGTTGACGTCGAAGACTACTTCCACCCCACCGAGGTCCAGGCCTGGGTGGGCGCCGACCAGTGGGAGAGCCTCCCGTCACGCGTCGGGGCCTCCACGCAGCTCGTCCTGGATCTGCTGGCCCGCCATCGCGTCACGGCGACTTTCTTCGTATTGGGCTGGGTCGCGCGCCGCCATCCCGCCCTCATCCGGCGGATCGCCGACGCCGGCCACGAGATCGCCTGCCACAGCTTCGCCCATCAACTCGTCTACGAAATGACCCCCGCTGAATTCCGCGCCGACACGCTGCTGGCCAAAACCGCCATCGAGGATGCCTGCGGCGTCTGCCCTCGTCTTTACCGCGCCCCCACCTACTCCATCACCGCGCGTTCGCTCTGGGCCCTGGAAATCCTGGCCCAAGCCGGCTTCACTCACGATTCCAGCATCTACCCGGTTTCCCACGACCGTTACGGCATCCCCGGCTTCCCTCGCCACGCCCACCTGGTGGAGACCCCTTCCGGCCCTATCCTGGAGGTCCCCGCCGCCGCCGTGCAGCTTTCCCCTACCCGTGTGGCCCCAGTCGCAGGAGGCGCCTATCTTCGCCTGCTGCCCTATCGCTACACCGCCGCCGGCATCCGACGTCTCAATTCACGGGACCACCAGCCGGCCACAATGTATATGCACCCCTGGGAACTGGATCCCGGGCAGCCCCGGCTGGTCCGCGGCCTGATCTCACGTATCCGAACCTACGCCGGCCTGGGTGGAATGCTGCGCAAACTGGACCGTTTGTTAACTGAATTTCACTTCGCCCCTATGACCGTCGTACACCCTTTCCCGGTGCGGCCAACATAGCCCCGCCCTGCTTCCGCCGAATGAATCCCTGAGGTGGTGCGCCGCTTTGGCGTCTGTCCAAAAATCCCTCCAACGCGGATTGGAGTATCACCAGCAAGGCAGCCTGGGCCAGGCCGAGTCGTTGTACCCGGCAGGTTCTCCAGCGCGACCCCGGCAATCCCGATGCTCTTCACCTGCTCGGGCTGACTTCCTATCAGCAGGGCAGCACGCTCCAGGCCGTGGATTACGTCCGCCGGGCCATTCAACGCAACCCCACCTCTCCGGACTATCACAGCAATCTCGGCCAGTTTTACTTTTCCCTCGGCAATCTCCAGGACGCCCTGCTTGCCCTGGAGCGCGCCCTGGCGTTGCGTGGCGACCATCCGGAAGCCACCTTCAACCTCGGCAACACCTTGCAGGCGCTCGGTCAGTTCCAGCGGGCCGGCGAATGCTGGCGTCGCTACATCCGGCAACGACCCCTCGATCCCAACGGCCACAACAATCTCGGCAACAGCCTGCGCGCCCTTCGCCGTCCCCAGGAGGCCCTGCCCCACTACCAGGAGGCGCTGCGCCTGGAAGCCGGGCACGTCGATGCCCTCGTGAATTGCGGCGCCGCGCTAGCCGAGCTCTGGCGTCACAAGGAAGCCATCCCCTGCTACGAGCGCGCCCTGGCGCTGCGCCCGAGCCTGCCGGAAGCCGAGAATAATCTCGCCAACGCGCTCCAGTCCCTCGGACGCTGGGAAGAAGCCCTCGCTCATTACCAGGCCGCGCTGCGCATGCGGCCGCTATACCCGGAGGCTCACAACAACCTCGGCGCGCTCTACCAGGCCATGGGACGCGCCAAGGAAGCCCGCGCCTGCTTTGAGGAAGCCCTCCGCCAGAAGCCGGATTTCTGGGAAGCCCGCGGCAACATCGGCAATCTTCTCCAGGAGGAGCGCCGCTACGGCGAGGCCATCGAGGTCTACCGCGAGATCCTGCGCCTGGTCCCGGATTCGGTCGAGACCCACAACAACCTCGGCAATTCCCTCCAGGAGCTAGGCCGCTACGAGGACGCGATGGCCTGCTACCGCGAGGCCCTGCGGCTGCGGCCCGCCTACTTCCCTGCCCACGCGAACATGGGCAACACGCTGCGTCGGCAGGGATGCTATGCCGAAGCGCAGGCCTGCTACGAGCGCTCGCTCGCCATGGAACCCCGCTTTGTCGAGGCGCTCAATAACTTCGGCGTGCTCCTCCACGACATGGGGCGCTTTGAGGACGCCATCGCACGGTTCGAGCAAGCGCTCGCCATCCGTCCCGCCTACCCGGACGCCTTCATCAACCTGGCTAACGTCTACCGCGAGCACGGGCGGCTGGAACCGGCCGTCGAGGCGCTCGACCGCGCCATTGAGCTGCGCCCCAATCACCCGTTCGCCTGGAACAACCGCGGCGCGTGCCTCATCGAGCAGGGCCGCATCGAAGAATCGATCGCCAGCTACCACCGGGCGCTCGAGTTGGCGCCTGACTACCACCTGGCGTATTCGAATCTCCTGCTGAACCTCCACTACGCCAGCTCCTCGACACCCGACGATCTCTACCGGGAGCATCGCCGCTTCGATCAGCTCCACGGAGCGCCCCTCACGCGCGCCGCCGCCCCTCATGTGGTCTCCCACGACCCGGACCGCCCGCTGCGCATCGGCTACGTCTCGGCCGATTTTCGGCAGCACTCGGTCGCATTCTTCCTCGAGCCGATCCTGGCCGCGCATCGTCGCCCGGAGTTCACCGTGTTCTGTTACGCCGACCTGGTGCGCCCCGACCGCATCACCCATCGGCTGGAGGCCATGATCGGCCCGGGTTGGCGTTACGTCCGCGGGCTGCTCGACGATCAGCTGGCCGCGCTCATCCGCGCCGACTCGATCGACATCCTGGTCGACTGCGGCGGCCACACCTCCGGCAACCGCTTGATGACATTCGCCCGCAAGCCCGCTCCCGTTCAGGTCACCGCGCTCGGCTACCCGGATACCACCGGTCTGGAGGCTGTTGACTACCGCCTCACCGACGCCCACGCCGATCCGCCCGGCCCGGCCGACCACTGGCACTCCGAGCAATTGGTCCGGCTGCCAGTCGGCTGGTGCTATCGCCCGCCGGAAGAAGCGCCGCCGGTCTCGCCGCTTCCCTCCCTCGCCGGCCAGCCGTTCACCTTCGGCTCATTCAACAGCCTGGCTAAGCTGAGCCCGACGCTGCTGGCCCTTTGGGCCGAGATCCTCCGCCGCACTCCCGCGAGCCGGCTTCTCATCAAGAACCGCGGGCTCTCCGAAGAGCCCACCCGCGAGCGCCTGCGCGCCCGCTTCGCCGCCGAAGGCATCCCCGCCGAAAGGCTGTGGCTCACCGGCATGATTCCGGACCCGGCCGGCCACCTCGCCGCCTATCACCAGGTCGACCTCGCCCTGGACACCTTTCCCTATCACGGCACCACCACCACTTGCGAAGCCCTCTGGATGGGTCTCCCCGTTATCTCCCTGCTCGGGCCCGCCCACGTCTCCCGCGTGGCGGCGAGTCTCCTTTCGGCCGTCGGCCTGGAGCGCTTCCTTGCCGCCACCCCGGAGCAGTACGTCGATCTGGCCGTCGCTGTCGCCGGCCAGCCGCGGGAGCTGGCCGCCCTCCGTACCGGCCTGCGCGAGGCCGTGCGCAGTTCCCCTCTCACCGACGCAGCCGCCTATACGCAGTCACTCGAGGAGGCCTACCGGCGGATGTGGCGTCGCTGGTGCGGGGGTGAGTGAGGCCCAAGCTGACCTCACCGCACCGATTGCTGGAGCTTCGGTATATAATGCCCGCATCCAGGGGGTGCTCCATGTACGAAAAATGGACGTGTTCCAAGTGCGGTCATGTGAACGATCCGAACGCTGTAAGGGTGAGTGGAATGTCGTTCGGACGAGAATCCTTTTCCGATTTTGTGTCCCGCGCTCATGCCGCGGGCACGGAAGAGCAGGAACGACGCAGCAAGTTTTGTGGCAGCTGCGGTACGGCCAAGGGGGCGGCCGCCTGTATCATCGCCACCGCCTGTCTGGGCGAGAGTTCCTCCCGTCTCGCGATGTTGAGAAGAATCCGCGATGATGCCATCTGCGCGGATCCCATCGCGCGGGACTTTTTCCACGTTTTTTGGAGTAGGTACTACCAGTGGTCTCCGGGCGTCGCGCGTATCGCGTCCGAGGATGCTGCCGTTGCCGAGCACATTCGGTGGGCCTTTCTGGAGCCCTGGATGGCATGGCTCGAACTTGTCGCCCTTATCGGTCGCCGGGGTCTGGAGGAGATCGGCGCCAGGGAGCGCGATGAGATCCTGGGGCGGCTCAACGATCGGATTTCCGGTTGGCTCTCGCAGCTCCCGGCACTGATGGACGGAAAGTGCCCGAGCGATTCCGAGGCGATTCACGCTGCATTTGAACAGGTTCGCTCGCGGATGCTGGCGGCCATGAACAGCGCCGAGCCGCTCTGAGCCGGCGCCGGCTTGTCGAGCAAAAAGGTGAGTGGGCCCGCTGTGGTTTTTCCCCCTTTGCGCCGATTCTTTCTCTGGGGGATTACCGTTGTCCACGGTCCGGGAAGTGCTCGCGGAGGCTGTCGACCATCACCAGTCCGGTCGCCTTGATCAGGCCGCCGAGCTCTACGTCCAGGTGCTGGCGCACGAGCCCAGGCAGCCGGACGCCCTCCACCTGCTCGGGGTGATCGCCTCCGAGCGGGGCGACCATGAGGGCGCCGTCTCGCTCATGCGCCAGGCCGTCGATGAAAACCCCTCGGTCGCCACCTACCTGGTCAATCTCGGCTTGGCTTTGAGCCGCCTGGGCCGCAACGAGGACGCCGTGACCAGCTACGGCCGCGCGCTCGATCTTCAGCCCGACCACGCCGCCACTCTCGCCAGGCTCGGAGGCGCGCTCCGCAACGCCGGCCGCACCGAGGAGGCTCTCCCGCCGCTCGAGCGCGCCGCCGCTTTGAGCCCGGCCAGCCCGGAGATTCACAACCAGCTCGCGCTTGCCCTGGAATCCGCCGGCCACCGCGACCAGGCGCGCCGGGAGTTGGAGAGCGCGCTGACTCTGGATCCCGGTTACGCCGAAGCGCACAACAACCTCGCCAACCTGCTCCTGCTCGACAACCACCTCGAGGAGGCCCTGGCCGGTTACCAGACCGCCCTGCGCTGCGACCCCCATTATGCGGAGGCCCTCTGGAACTGTTCGCGGGCCTTGCTACGGCTTTCCCGCTGGGAGCAGGCGCTCGAAACCCTGCGCCGCTACCTCCCTCTCCGCCCGGCGCACGTGGAAGCCCATTTCGAGCACGGCAACGCCCTCCACCACCTCGACCATTACGCGGAGGCGGTGGAGGCCTACCGCCGCGCCATCGAGCTACGGCCCGAATACGCCGAGGCTTACTACAACCTCGCCGTCACCTGGACCGTTCAGAACCGCCTGGAGAAGGCACGCGCCTGCTACGAAGCCGCGCTCGGTCTCAATCCCGCCAACCATGAAGCGCTCAACAACCTCGGCCACATCCTGTTGGCTCTCGGTCGCACCGGGGAAGCTCTGGATTCCTATCGCGCCGCCATCCACCTGCGTCCCGACTACATCCAGGCGCGCTACAACCTCGGTGTCGCGCTCCAGAACACCGACCTGCTCCCGGAAGCCCTCGCCGAATACAACGAGCTCCTGGCACGCGACCCGGTTCACGCCGACACACACAACAACATCGGCGGTATCCTGCTGGCTCAAGCCAGGCCACGGGAAGCCATCCCGCACTACCAGCGGGCGCTCGAGTGCCAACCCGACCACGTGGACGCCGCCTGGAACATCGGCCTCGCCCACCTGGTGCTGGGTGAGCTTCAGCCCGGATGGGAAGGCTACGAGCAGCGCTTCCGGCAGAAGAGCTTTCCCCCCAAGCAATGCCCGCCGCCCATGTGGAAAGGCGAGATGCTGCGCGGGAAGTCTCTGCTGCTGTGGGCCGAGCAGGGTCTCGGCGACACTATCCAGTTCATCCGCTACGTGCCGCTGGTGAAGCGCCTGGGCAGCCGTGTGATCGTGGAATGCCCGTCGCGGCTGGTCCCGCTGCTTCGCTCGATGCCGGCCATCGATGAGCTGGCGGCTCGCGGCGACACCCTGCCCCACTTCGAACGCCAACTGCCGCTGCTCTCTCTCCCTCGCCTGTTTCACACCAGCCTGGAGTCGATCCCCGCCGAGGTGCCCTACCTGGCCGCCTCGCGCGAGCTGCGCGCACACTGGCGGCGCGTGCTGAACCGCTGGCCCGGTTTCAAGGTGGGCTTGAGCTGGGGCGGCAATCCCGCGAACAAAACCGGCGGGAAGCGCTCCATTCCCCTGGCCGTGCTGGCCCGGCTGGGGCGACTGGTGGAGGGTGTGACTCTGTTCAATCTCCAGCACGGCCCGCAGGCCGGTGAGCTCGAAAGCCTCCCGCCTGAGTTGCGCATCGTTGCCCTGGAAGAAGACCGGCAGGATATCGCCGACACCGCCGCCATCGTCGCCGAGCTTGACCTGGTGGTCTCGGTTGACACGATGATCGCCCACCTGGCGGGAGCGCTCGCCCGCCCCGTCTGGACGCTGATTCCGTTTTCGCCGGACTGGCGCTGGATGATGGATCGCGAAGATTCTCCCTGGTACCCCACGATGCGGCTCTTCCGTCAATCCCGCCCCGGCGATTGGGAAGAAGTGGTGAACCGTGTAGCCGCCGCGCTGGCTTCCAAATTACGCTCATGAACATCGCACTTACCCCGCCCTCTTCGGCGGCCGACGCCGGCCGCCTCCAACAATCGGGACTCGACGCCCTGGCGCGTGGCGCTCCGGTTGAAGCCGCCGCCTGCTTCACCGAGGCTCTCGCCGGACAGCCCGAATCAGCCGAGTTGCGCTGCCACCTCGGCCTCGCCTGCTTTCTCCAGGAACGCTACCAGGAGGCTGTACTGTGCTGCCGCGAAGCGCTGCGGTTTCAACCCGAGTATCCCGAGGCAGCCCACCTGCTGGGGCTCGCTATGGAACGCCTGGGCCGCGCGGATGCCGCCGAATCCTGCTACCGGCAGGCGCTCGCCTGGCGTCCGGACTTTCCTGAAGTCCATTTCCAACTCGGTCTTCTCCGGCAGAATGCCGGCGACCTGGCGGCCGCTGAAGCGCACTATGGCGATGCCCTCCGCACCCGGCCCGCCTACGCCGACGCCTGGTCGAACCTCTCGGCCGTGCTGATCGAGCGCGACCGGCCGCGGGAGGCTCTGGCTGCGGCAGAACAGGCGCTGGATGGCCGGCCGGCCGGCGGGGTCGCCGCCTGGTGCAACCTGGGGCTGGCGCTGAAGCTGGAGCGCCGGTACTTTGAAGCCCTCGCCGCTTACCGCGAAGCGCTCCGCCTGGCGCCCGAAGATCCCAAGGTGCGCTGGAACTACGCGCTGGCGCTGCTCGGGGTGGGCCATTGGGAGCAGGGCTGGGAAGAATATGAGTGGCGCTTCCGCGCCGGCATTACCCCGGCGGCGGAATTCACCGAGCCCCAATGGGACGGCTCGTCTCTTGATGGCAAGACGATTCTCGTCGTCGCCGAGCAGGGACTCGGCGACTCGATCCAGTTCCTGCGCTACCTGCCGCTGCTCAAGGCGCGGGGTGCACGCGTCGTCTTCGAGGCCCAGCCGCGGCTGGCGCCGCTGCTGGAAGGCCACCCCGCCATCGATGTCCTGGTGCCTCGCGGCGCTTCCCTGCCCCGCTTCGACTGCTACGCGCATCTGCTCGGTCTGCCTCGCTTGTTCGGCACGCGTCCCGACTCGATCCCCGCCGCGGTTCCTTACGTGTTCGTTCCGGACGATCTTCGCGAGCGCTGTCGCGATCGCATCGCCGCCTGGCCGGGCCGGAAGATCGGCCTCTGTTGGGCCGGCAATTCCCAGAACCTGAATGATCGTCTCCGTTCGCTGCCCGCGGTGATGCTGGAGCCGCTGGTGGCCTTTTCCGGCGCGACCTTCTTCTCCCTCCAGCGACCCGCCCCGCCGCCGGGCGTGCTCGAGCGCCTCGTGCACATCGAAGAAGATTCCGGCAGCTTGGCCGACACCGCCGCTCTCATCGCCAGCCTCGATCTGGTCATTTCGGTCGACACCATGCCGCTGCACCTGGCCGGCGCCCTCGGCACCCCGGCCTGGGCGCTGCTCGCCTCGGTACCCGACTGGCGATGGATGGCAGCGACCTCCGCCGATGGAACCCGGACGCCTTGGTACCCCGCCCTGCGCATGTTTCGGCAGTCCGCGCCCGGTGACTGGGCGGGGGTTGTACGGTCGGTGGTGGAAGAATTGGGTGCGCTGTAGTAGCGCACCGCCCTGCTCGATCTGTCAGCCTGTGTAGGCGCGCACCAGCATTTCCGCCCGCCCCTGAGCTGCCAGCTCGGCTCCTGCCGCGGCGCGCGTCAGTAGCAGCTTCTGCTCGACGGCGCCGCCGGCTTTCAGCGAGGCCTGCATACTTCGCGTCTGCTCCTCCGATGGCGCCGACTGCGCGGCCACCAGCGTCGTGATTCGACCCAGCGCCCGCGTGCGTGCCTCCAGCGCCTCCGCGACGCGCCCCAAATCCTGCGGGTCCACGGCGCTCAGGCGACCGTCGGCCGCCTCCAGTTCCTCGATGGCCTGTTCCCAGCTCATGACCCTCTCTCCCTATGTGACTCCCGCCCCAACAACAACCTGAGACTCGCGAGCGGAGTCACACTCCGGTTCAACCCGGCAATAGCCTGCGGCCGGCTCAGTTCTGCTTCTTGCCGAACAGCAGCAGGTTCACGCCTTCCAGGCTCGCCGCAAGCAGCGTCTGCTGCGAGCTCAGCCCCGCCAGCAGCGCATCGGCCTGTTGCAGTTTGCTCGCCAGGCTGCTCTTCATGTAGTCGATCCGCGCCTTTATAGCGTCGATCTGCTTGGTGATGCGCGTATCGGCTGTGTCGTACTGGTTCTGCTGCGTCTTGATTATCCCGCTGACCGGGTCGCTGATCTGCGTGAAGTTAGACGCCAGCGCGCCCAGCCCCGTCGTGGTCGACCCGAGAAACAGGTACCCCGTGTCCATGTCGCTGTTGGAAATCGAGTAGAACTTAGGCGAGTTAAAGCTCATCTTGCCGGTCTTGTCCAGCTCAATCCCAAGGTCCGCCAGGGCCTTGATGGCGCCGGTTCCCTGGTAGGAGGTCAGTGCACGCATCTGGCTTTGCAGGTGACGCACCACGAAGTCGCCGCTCAGCAGCCCGGCGGTCTTGCCCGTCTGCGCGTTGATCTTGTCAACCACTTTGTTGTAGTTGGTTACCAGGTTCTGTAGTTCCGTGGCGAGCGTGGAGCGGTCCGATGTCAGGTTCAGCGTTACGGTTTCGCTCGCCGCCGTGGTACCCAGGAGCGTGAATGTCAACCCGGGAATCACGCCCGTCACCACGTTGTCGGACTTGGTGACGCTGATCCCATTCAGTTTGAAAACGGCGTCGGCCCCTTGGTTGGTGCTGGTCACGATGTTGCTCGCCGCATCGCCCGCCGTGCCGCGCACTTGCAGGGTCTTGACCCCTGTGGCGGTCGCCGTTACGGAAAGGTAATGTGGGGTCGCGCCGGTTCCAGTGTTCAACACCGCGGCGGTCACTCCCGCGCCAAGCGCATTAATGGCGTCCCGTAGCCCGTTCAGGTTGTTCTGCGCGGCCGTGAGTGTGATGGTGTACGTGTTGGAGCCGACCACCAATTGCAGTGACCCATCCGCATCCACGCTGGTGGCATCAGCGGTGGCATAGCCGCTGGTGGAGGTCTCCGAAGCTGCCTTCGCCAGTGATGTGATATCGCTGAGCGTGTAGACTCCGGTTTGCGTTGCGCCGGTATTGGTGACACCTACCTTCACGGCATTCGAGCTGCTCGCGGTGACGGACCTGTTTGCGCCGATACTCCCTAGCGTTGATACCGTGGTTCCCAATGTGGCTACAACGTTGCGCAGGTCTGAAAGCAATTGCTTTTTGACGAGCACGTCCGACTGCTCATTTTGCAATTCCTGAATGGGTATCGATGCGATGGTGACGGCTCGTGTCAGGATCGTGTTGAGGTCGCTCGAAAACCGGCTGACCCCGGTGAAGACTAGTGGCGAGAGGCCCATCCCATTCAACATATCGGCTGGCCTGGGCGAGACTTTTACGCTCAGGCACGCGAAGTGGTCGGCCACCATCGTGTGCCTCACCGTATCGGTTGCGTTGTTCATCGTAAGCCCGGAGGAGAATTGTGGCCGTGGTGTGTGTTTCACTGTAAGCAGATGCGTGCTTCATCGTAAACAACCCCTGGCCCTGGTCACCTTCTTCTGAATCAACGTGTTCAGAATGAGTGAGATATGGAATTCCTCCCAAACACGCACCGAGTGTTTCCTCCAGTCTGCTTTATGATCAATGGCTTGGACGTGCCTTATGATCGAACCCACGCGGCTTACGATGAAGCCCGCAGGGTTCTGGCTTTGCAGTTTTCTGGTAAGATGTTCTTTCAAAAGCGCTTTGCTTGCTAGGTGTCTCTACGACTACCCAGCTCTCTGGTTTATGGAATCTGGATTGGTATATGGTCTTGGATCTGGATCCTGTCACCAGTTGTGTGGTTTCCAATAAAGCCATGGGCCTGATCGTAAATTGGTGGAACCGGTGACGGGTGCCGGTGTAAAACGGATTAGTGCTGGTACGCTCACCGTGGCAAAGAACATTACAAAACCACCCTTGCTCAACCTGTCTGTTGAGGAGGAAAACCTGGCGGCTATTCCATTCGCCGTCCTGGAGCGCCGGGTTGGAAAACGGGTCGGCAAGATTGAGATCAAAGGCACCAAGACAACAGCCGAGGGCAAGGAACTGGAGGTTCTCTGGCAGATCCAGGGCAACAACGACCTTGGACTACCCACCGAGCAGGACCTGGACATCTTCGTTGCTCTTGGCGTACTGACCTTCCGCGCCAACTTCGCCAAGCGCGTTGCCTTCACCGGCCGTGAGATCGCGCGAATTCTCAATATCAGCAGTGTGCACGGGAAGTTTTATCAGCGGCTGAAGCTTGCCATGGACCGGTTCATTCCACTGCGCTTTCGTGCGCTGACCGCTACTGATGAGCAGGAAGAGGTGAAATGGTGCAACGTCTTCCAGGAGGCGAGCTTCTCACTGAACCGCACCACCGGTCGCTGTACGGGCACGGTAACCTGGACCGACAAACTCATTCAGTCTATGGACAGCGGATTCTTCCGCCTACTCGATGCAGGCCGGTACATGGACCTGGACGGGCTAACAGCCAAGCACCTGTATCGGTTCCTGGCAGTCGAGTTTGAAAAGACCGACCTGGTGGTGATCGATGCACGCAAACTGGCCACCGAGCACCTGGGCATTTTCAACCTGCCGGTGTATTTTTCCCGGCTATTGCAGACGCTCGAGCCGGCCTTCGATCAACTGGTACGGATCCAGGTACTGGCATCCTACTGCGTAGCGGACGCCGAAAAGTGGCGAGTGGCGGTGCGGCGGCACCCGGCCTATGTGCCTGAGCGTAAAAGCCTACTTGCGCAGGGACCTGGACTGACCGCGGAGGCCGTGCGACTGCACTCGCGCATGATTCTGGAAAAGGCCGGCCTACCCGCCAAGGCCGCAGCCGGCTATGCCGAGCGCTTTTCGACACGCGAAGAGCTGTACCAGTTGCAGCGCGGCGCCAGGTTAGTGGAAGAGATCAAGACCGAGGGGGTTCATCCGCACACAGTGCTTAGCCTCATTCGCAAGGCGCTCGATGCGGATCTGACGGCCGGCGAAGGTAGAGATCAGCTTGACTGGTGCGAGATCGCGCTAGAGGTATGCCGCCAGAAGCGGAAAATGGGGCAAGCCTTGTGGAACCTGGCCGGTCTGCTGGTCAAGATCGCGCGCGACCCGGACGGCCGCGAGCGGCTCGTGAGCCCGGACGCCGCCGAGCACCACCGGCGGCAGTTCCGCGAACGGGAGCGGCTGGTGTTGCGCCACGCCGAGCAGGAAGAAGAACGGCAGCTCATTCTGGAATACGAAGACTTCCGGCAGCGCCTGGCCGTCGTCCTTCTGGCCGAAATGGCCGAGCCGGCACGACAGCTTCTGCGCAAAGAGAAGACCGAGACGCTCCGCCAGCAGGATCGCTACGAGAAGATTCCGCACGAAGTGCGCGAGCAGGAAATCGAGCAGTTGATTCTCCAGGATCTGGGCAGGCGGGAAGCGCCGCCGTTTGAAAAATGGCGCCTCAGGAAGAAGGCGCAGCAGGCAGTGCTGCCATTCGGCATGCCCGCCGACGATCCGCAAGTGTCGCAAACAGCGGAAGCTGTTTAGGGTAACGCTCCGTCACGCAGACGCGCTCATCGAAGCCAGAAACTGTCTGGCCTGCCGGCGCGCGTCTTCGGGCTCATTCGGATCTTCGGCAATCCTCTCCCAGAAGCGACGGGTTTCTTCCCAGTCCAGACGACGGCGCTCCTGCTCGTCACCGAGAAGCGCCCGCACCGCGGCATGGCCGTTGTTTTCAAAGTGACGTGGTACGGCCACCAGAAGCAGCCCAACCGGGTTCTGAATGTTTTTCACCAGCCGCACCTTGTGCTGGACGAAATAGAGGATTTCGGCAGCCGTACAATCCCCTGCCCGCAGCCTGCACTGGGAAAGCAGTTGGCGCACGGCGTCGTCGTCGACCGGGCCGAGTTGCTGCGCCAGACCATGTCTCAGTTCCTCAAATTCCGACGACGACGGTTGAAGGGGCTCTTCCTGCCTTAGTATTTGTGTGGCCTCGCCGGCCACAGTGGTCATGTGCTGGTTGACACCAGTAACTATGGCCATGGCGGCCACAGTAGATCCGGGCGAGATGGCCACTGTGGACGGCGGCTTGATGGCTACAGTAGACAGGTCGGCTCGTTGACGATTGTCGTACCGCTGGACAAACACGACACCCGGACCCATTTTCGCCACGTGGAGCCGCCCGCGGAGGGCGAGTTTATCGAGAACCGCGCGGTAGCCGTACACGCGGTAGGTGGTGGCAGCCCGGCTGTAGATGTCAGCGGGGGCGTGGATCTCGATAAACTCCTTCTCAAGCAGCTTGGCGACGATCCGCTGAATGGTCCTTCGCGCGAACCGTGTCTTGCGCACCAGAAAGTCATAGCCGGCCTGAACAGTTCGGACAGTCTCCTCTCTGGGGGGCGGCTTGGCCGCCCACAACACGTCATAGACGGCTTCTTCGGCGACGCTCAAGGCGTCCTGAGCAAGCCGTATGCGCCTGACCTTCTTGGCCGGGACCAGGTCGCCCTTGTCGGTGATCCATAACTCAGCGGTTGGCTGGCGTGACATGGCTACAGTAGCCACATGGCCACTGTCAACTGTGGCTACAGTAGACATGTCAACTGCATCTACTGTGGTCGTGTCACTGATATCCACAGTAGCCAGGTTGTCTATGGCCACTGTGGGCATGTCAGATTCCTGGTGTCGCTGCGCAGGATCCTGGAGAAGGTGGGATGCCACACCCGTGCCGACCGCGGGCGAGTGAATCAGGTCTTCGAGCTCGCTCGGATCGTAGGCCGGCTGTGACCGGCTCTTAGGCCGTGACGGTTGCGGCATCTGGTTCTGGCTGCGTTTTGACTCCCAACAAATCGAGCAATGCCGTTGTGGCCGCCTCGTAGTCTTCCAGGGCCTTGGCCTTGGGATCCACGTCGGCTATCATCTGGTGCAGGCGGGCGGCTTTGCCGATCACCTGGTCTGTTCGTATCGCATTGAGGACTGGGATGTTATAAGTTGTGCCCAACTGCTCCACCATCTTCATGACCACCTCGGTGAGACCGTAGCGCCGGTTCACGATGGTGGGAAGTAACCCGATGGGCCGGATAGGGCTTCGGACGCTGTCACTGATGGTCTTAGCGGAAAAGATGGTGGCGCCGGCGCCGGAAACGCTGAGGGTGTCCATGGAGAGCGGGATGAGAACGTGCTCGCAGAAGACCATCGAGCAGGCCTGGAGCAGGGAAATCGACGGCGCCACGTCCACGATGATGGCGGCGTAGGATTCCTCGTACATGCGGAAGGCGTTCTGGAAAACGTGCTCGCGGCCGTACATGGTGAAGATGCGTTGCTCCATGGCGGTGGTCTCGCGGTTTCCGCATAGAACATCCATATTTTGAGCGACTTGCGTAACACAGTCCTGGAGGCGGAGCTGGTTCAGGATGAAGTCGGAAAGGTAGTTTTCCGGCTTCAGGCGCAGCGTCACCGCGATGGAGCCCTGCGGGTCGCTGTCAATGAGCAGGGTCCGCATCCCGCGGTCAGCCAGCGAGCGGGCGATGGCAATGGCGGTGGTGGTCTTGCCGACCCCCCCTTTTTGATTGCCGATCATGAGCTTGATCACTTTCGCAATGCCTCCCTGATGCTTTGCAGGTCAACGTCGGTCCAAACGCGGTAGCCGTTGCGAGGGTCGCGCATCGGCTCCGGAATGCGCCCGGAGACCAGAAGCCGGTAGAGGGTCCTGGATGAGACCCCTAGAATCTTGGCAACTTCACCGCTTTGGTAGATGCCGTCGCGCTTGCGTAGCCGTGTCATCCCTCAGCAGGCCCTTAACAGGCTATGGTAATCCCCGGAAGGCATGAATGCAAGATAAAACCTATGACAATATTTTAGGCGCACATGGTCAACCAATTGGAAGCGGGAACCTATGACAGAGGGGCCCTTGTGGTGAAGATAGCCGTTTCGATGAACTCGCTGATCGCCTCGTAGTCGTTATGGACGGCAAATACGATGGAGGCTAGCTTTTCGAGGAAGTCCTCGACGCTCGAGAATTCAATTGTCAGACGGCGACTTGTAAGCTCAACACCTTGAGGCAGCTTGCCGAATCGCGAGCTTACCAGTTCCAGCGCGCGTCCGGCCGGCACAATCTTGCGGTGACGCGCGCTGGCATAGCGAGCCATGCTGGCCAGATACTCATCCAGCCGGTTGCGTCGCCGGATCTCCTGGGCAAAGCCGCCGGTCTCGGCCAACCGCCGCAAGGCCTCGATCATGGCGGGGCGGGGAAGTACCAGTGCGCCCCCAGGGCCTTCTTCGGCGCCCGACCGGCGCAGGATCCGCCAGGCGACCGTGGTTGAGACGCCGAGCAGCTCCTCCAGCGACTTGCGGTCAACCCACTGGTGAGTTGAGCTTTCCAGAGCGGCGATGGCGTCCGCCAGGCGGTGCAAGTAGGCTGGTTTGGCAGGCATGTGGGATTGTAGCCCGTTTAGGTATGTTATGGAAAGACGTTTTCATAAGCTGTCACTTTCAGAATTAACTGGCGTGGTTCCGTCAACATTATTTGGCGTACTCTCCAGATATGGACCACGTGGCCGGGCTGACGGAAGAGAATCGGAAACTCGCTCTTGATCGCTTCCGGCTGATTCAACCTCACCTTGAGCAAGACCAGTCATTGCAGTCTGTGGCGGATGCCGCAGGCGTTCCGTATCGAACCGCGCAACGCTGGGTTGCCCAATACCGGCTATTCGGTTTGGTGGCCCTGGCACGCAAGCGGCGCGGCGATCGCGGGGAGCGCCGCGTCGTTTCGGCGAAGCTGAAAGAGGTCATTGAAGGCCTTGCACTGCAAAAGCCGCCCTTGCCGCTCGCGGCTCTATTCCGGCAGGTGCAGCGGTTGTCCAAGAACTTGGGCGAGCAGGCTCCCAGCTATGGCACCGTCTTCAGCATCGTCCGCGATTTGGGAGCTGACCTGGTAACGCTCGCCCACGAAGGCACGAAGGCGTACAGCAACACATTTGAGTTGGTTCAGCGGAGAGAGGCGGACGGGCCCAATGCTATCTGGCAGGCCGATCACACTCCGCTCGACATTCTGTTGATCCGCCCGGACGGCCAGCCAGCCAAGCCATGGCTCAGTACCGTGATCGACGACCACAGCCGGGCTGTGGCTGGGTATTTTCTCTCCTTCCAAGACCCCTCCGCGTTGCACACATCCTTGGCGTTGCGTCAGGCAATTTGGCGCAAAGAAGACGCCCGCTGGGTCGTGTGCGGAATCCCCGATGTTCTCTACACGGACAATGGCAGCGACTTCACATCCAATCATTTGGAACAAGTCGGAGCGGACCTGAAGATCCGGCTCGTCTTCTCAATTCCCGGAAAGCCACGCGGTCGTGGCCGCATCGAACGGTTCTTCTCAACTGTCAACGAGATGTTCTTGTGCGAGTTGAACGGCTACGCTCCGGCTGGTGGCGCGGTGCGTGGAAAGCCAACGTTGACGCTGGCGGAGTTCGACACGCTGTTCCGCGCCTTCCTTCTCGATGTGTACACCGGCGAGAGAATGCGGAAACCAAGACCCCGCCGGTCGAGCGCTGGGAAGCAAACGGCTTTCTGCCGCGTATGCCGGAATCCCTGGAACAACTGGATCTGCTGCTGATTCAGGCGACCAAAGCGCGCCAGGTGCGGGCCGATGGAATTCACTTCCAGAGTCTCCGCTACATCTCAACATCCCGGCGTCGGCAAGACCGTATCGGCGAGACACTATGCCAACTGGGATGACCACGGCACGGCAGGAGTTGAGGAGATCACTGCCACGTCCACTGTTTTCTACACAGCCCCGGTAGTGGGCGCTCCGAGCGCTATTGAGAAGCAGATCGGGAAGCTCAGAGACCGGCTCCATAGCGCTGCCATTGATGTGCGGCGTCAGGCGGAGAACGCGGAAATGCGCAGGCAGCGGGATCGCACGAGGGGACTGGAAAGATTGGTCCCCGATCCAACCGCGCTGTTGGTCATCGACGAAGCCGACAGGCTCAAGATGGCCGCTCTTGAGCAGACGCGGAGCATTTTTGATCAAGGCGGGGTCGGAATGATTCTGATCGGCATGCCCGGCCTTGAGAAGCGGTTGGCGCGCTATCCGCAATTCTACTCGCGCATCGGTTTCGTTCACGAGTTCCGCCCACTGCCGGCGAGCGAGATTCGTCAACTGCTCGAACGCCACTGGACGCCACCCGGCGTTAAACTTCCGGGAGACGCGATTGATTCGGTCGCGGCCGCTTCGATCATCCGAATCACCGGCGGTAACTTCCGTCTGCTGAATCGGCTCCTGACGCAAGTCGAACGGATTCTCGAAATCAACTCCCTACCGGCCGTGACCAAGGAGGTGGTTGAGGCGGCGCGAGAGAATCTTGTCATCGGGCAGTCCTAGATGCTCTACGCTACGCCGTTGATCGTGAGCTTAGGTGGACAGCGGGCAATGCAGCGGGCGCTCAGCCTCCCATTGCATGCCGTCACTCCATGTTGTATGCTGAGCCACATGGTTCAGTATGGCCAGATCCACTTCGATGCCTCGTTCGGCGCGCTCTCGGACGCCACCCGACGCGGCGTTCTGGAGCAACTCGGGCGAGCGGACGCTTCGATCACGGCCCTTGCCGAGAGGTTCCACATGACCCTCACGGGCATGAAGAAACATGTAGGCGTCTTGGAGCAAGCCGGGCTCGTCACTACGGAGAAGGTCGGGCGCGTGCGGACCTGTAAGCTCGGCCTTCGCGGACTACAAGAAGAAGCGGCATGGATCGAGAGGTACCGCCAGCTCTGGAGCGCACGCTTCGACGAGTTGGACAACGTTGTCGAGGAATTGAAACGGAAGGAGAAAGTCGATGGACGAAAGAAGAGAAAGTGAGGCCACCCCCACGAAGAACCACACGACGGTGGAACGGAAGTCCGAGCGCGAACTCGTCGTCACACGCACCGTCAACGCGCCTGCGCGCCTCGTGTTCGAGGCGTGGACCAAGGCAGAACTGTTCAGGAGGTGGTGGGTACCAAAATCGTATGGGCTGACCCTGCTTTCCTGCGAAATGGATGTTCGCGTTGGGGGGCAGTATCGTTTGGTGTTTCGCCACGAAGATTCGACGATGGAGTTCTTCGGCACGTACCTCGAAGTGACACCGCACTCACGCCTCGTTTGGACCAATGAGGAAGGAGACAACGGCAAGACCGTCACCACGGTGACCTTCGAGGAAAACGCCGGCAAGACGTTGTTGGTCGTGCACGATCTCTATCCCTCGAAAGAAGCGCTTGACTCCGGATCGATGGGCGCGATGCCCGAGGCGCTCGACCAACTCGACGAGCTTCTCGCCAGCCTGGGATCAAGTACGGAGACAAAATGACGCAGCCAATCCATCAAACAAACGCTTCCGGGCGGCGTTCAGCCGTGCGGAGCACAGCTGTACTCTTCATGACGCTCATAATGACGGCCGTGTCGGCGCAACAGAAGCCAACGACGGGCTACGCGCCAGTCAATGGAGTCAACATGTACTACGAAGTCCACGGCGACGGCGAACCGGTGGTGCTGCTCCACGGCTCGTTCATGACCATTACCAACAACTGGGACAGGTGGATCAGCGAGCTCTCCAAGACACGGAAAGTCATTGCTGTCGAAATGCAGGGTCACGGCCGCACGGCGGACGTCCCACGAGACATCACCTACGAAAACTTCGCTGACGACGTGGCCGCACTGCTCAATTATCTCAAGATCCCGCGAGCGGACCTTATCGGCTACAGCATGGGCGGAGCCGTGGCGATGCAGTGTGCGATCCGCCATCCGGACAAAGTGCGCAAGGTCGTCAGCATTTCGGCCAGGTTCCGCCACGACGGCTTTGTCAAGGAAGGGCTGGACGCGATCTCGCGACTCACGGCCGATGTGTTCAAAGGCTCGCCCATCGAAACCGAGTACAAGAAATTGAGCCCGACGCCAGACGAGTTCCCGAACTTCGTCAAGCGCGTGATCGCGATGGCTTCGAAACCGTTCGACTTCGGCGCCGACAAGCTCAAGGCCACCAGGGCGCCGATGTTCTTCATCCACGGCGACGCTGATGGCGTGCGGCTCGCGCACGTCGCGGAGATGTTTCGCCTGAAGGGCGGTGAGATCCACGGCGACATGAAGTCGCGCTCCGCGTCGCGATTGGCCATCTTGCCCGACACCACCCACGTGACACTGATGCAGCGCATACCCATCATCGTCCCAATGGTGAACGACTTTCTCGACGCCAAGCCGTAGCAGCCGTATTCGGTTCCCTGGTTACACTCTTGAAGCGACCCGCCATCAGAAATTCCTTGGAATTCGAGGTCCCCGGCACGCCGGAGGAAATCTGGCGGCTATCGCCACCGGGCCGGGTATTTCGTCCCGGAGGATGCCGGAGTTCGAGGAACGCGACGGGAAACCCGTTGCCCTAAAGCTGAAGGTCGGCCCGGGCGAGTGATCGGCCAGCGTGACTCTCGATGGATGGGCGATGGTCGCGATATGTCGCGCAGCGTTTCTCGAAGCGGTACCGGTTCTGCCACCGTACTATTGCTGGTGCGCTCAAGTCCGCTGGTTGCGAACGCATCTATCGGGAGAAGGCCTCCGGCGGACGCTGGGACCGGCCCGAACTCCATCGGCTTCTCGATCAACTGCGTAAGGGTGACGTACTTGTGGTCTGGAAACTGGACCGGCTGTCTCGTTCGCTCCGGGACGTGCTCACCATCATGGAGCGGCTCGGGGAAGCCAGGGCGGGATTCCGCAGCCTGACCGAAGCCATCGACACGACTACACCGGCAGGCCGAATGATGATGCAGATGGTCGGGGCGTTCGCTGAGTTCGAAAGGGCGATGCTCAAAGAGCGGACCAAGGCCGGGTTGGATGCCGCCCGCGAAGAGGGGCGCATCGGCGGACGCCGTCCGAAGCTGACGCCTCAGCAGCAGGTTGAAATCCGCAAGATGGTATCGAAGGGCGACAAGACGGCCGCCGATGCCGCACGGCTGTTCAAGATCCATCCGGCCACCGTCAGCAGGCTTCTTGCCCGGACGCTGCCGTCAGCGAAGAAGGCCAAACATGCCAAATAATGTTGACGGAAGTACGCCACCTAATTCTGAAAGTGACACATAAGCGCCGTCTCGCTGGAATCGTGCTATGAATGATAAAGGACGTTATTATTCACTGAAGCAGACCACCACCGCCGCGCGATGACAACCCCACCGGACCCCTCCACCGCCCTGGTTCCGGTTTCCGAAACGCCGCTCCGGCAGTCCTCCGGGGCCATCGCCCTGCCCGACATCGTGCGACGAGCCGGCCAGGCGGCCGTATTCGCGGCCGAGGAGTTTTTCTACGGGGCCATCCGCAACGAGCACACCCGGACCGCCTACCGGCGCGCGGTGGACCGGTTTCTCGCCTGGTGCGAGCAGCGGGGCCTCGAGTTGCCGCGCATCGCGCCCGGCGACGTCGGCCAATACTTCGACGGACTGCGGAAGAAAGGGCTCAGCGTCGCCACGCGCAAGCAGCACCTGGCGGCCGTGCGGCATTTCTTCGACGGCATGGTGACCCGGCACGCCATCATCCTGAACCCCGCGCTTTCCGTCCGCGAGGAACGCTACGAGGCGGTCGAGGGCAAGACCCCGGAAATCACCGTGCAGAACGCGGGCAACCTTCTGACCGGCATCAAGGTTGCCGAAAAGACAAAGCGCGGCGACGGCACGGAAGAAGAAACACCCCGCCTCATCGGGTTGCGCGATCGCGCCCTCCTGGCCATCCTCGCCTATACCTCTTCCCGCGCGGGCGCCGCCGCCAGGCTGCGCCGCGGCGACTTCTACGACGCCGGCGATCACCAGTGGATGCTCCGCTTCTTGGAGAAAGGCGGCAAGTCCCGCGAGATCCCCGTGCGCCACGACCTGCAGCAGATGATCGCCGCCTACATCGAGACGGCAGGCTTGAGCCAGGCGCCCAAGGACGCTCCGCTGTTCCGCGCGGCGATCGGCACCAGCGGCAGGCTCGCGGCCACGGCCATCCACGTCAACGATATCTGCCGCATGATGAAGCGCCGCCTGAAGGACGCCTCCCTGCCCGCGCGGCTTTCGCCCCACTCGTTCCGCGTCGCCGTCATCACTGACCTGCTCGAACAGGGGGTGTCCCTCGAAGAGGTGCAGCACCTGGCCGGCCACGCCGACCCGCGCACCACGCGGCTCTACGACCGCCGGCAGCGGAAGGTCACGCGGAACCTCGTGGAGCGGATTTCAATACGGACAAAGCTGCAATGAAGTAGACAAAGGCTCACCATATCAGTGGTTTAACCAATATTTCTTGACGTATCAAGATTTGCCATGATAATCTGAAAGTGTAACAGGAGAGCAGTCTCATGTCCCAGACCCGCGAGAAATTCGCCACCCAGGTCAAATCCGACATCCTGTCGGACGTGCGCACGCTCGCCGCCAAGGAAGGCCGCCAGTTGCAGGCGCTCGTGGAGGAGGCTTTCGCCGACCTGATCGAGAAGCGCAAGAAGGCCACGCCGCGCGCGTACGTCATGGGCGCCTATCTCGCCAGCCACGAAAAATACGGCCCCCTTTACAAGAAGCTCGCTGAATGACGGACTACCTCACGGTGGCCGAAGTGCTGGCCATGCATGCCGACCAGATCGAGCGCTATGGCGGCTCCCATGGCATCAGGGATCAAGGGCTGCTGGAAGCCGCCCTCTATCGGCCGCAGACCGGTTATTACGCCGACCTGATCGAGGAAGCCGCCGCGCTCTGGGAAAGCCTCGCGCAGAACCACGCCTTCATCGACGGCAACAAGCGCACGGCATTCGCCGCCACGTATACGTTTCTCGCCATCAACGGCGCGCGGCTCACGGCCGATGCGGAGGAGACCTACGCTTTCGTAGCCGCGCTCTACGAAGCCAACCAGTTCAGTTTCGACAAGCTTGTCCCATGGCTGCACGATCACGGGACCCACGAGACGGCTTAAAAATAACCATCTTCCGCTCAGCCCAGCCGTTCCTCACAAAAGGGCGCGCAACTGACGGCTATGACGCTGGGTTTTATAAATGACATTCCCCAAATGGGCGCATCTGAAGGCGTTTCTCGACACCTCCGTGCTGGTCGCCACGTTTTACGCGGATCATGAGCACCATCCGCCCAGCATCGATCTTTTCCTGCGCTTCGGGAAAGAAGACGCCTGCTGTGAGGATTCCGGCGAAGCCGAACGCTGATTCCGAAGGGAAGCCGAACGGCATTCCGGGATGAACCCGAACACCCCTCGGAGCGTAGCGACGCGGGCCATTCGATTTTGCAAGAAGTGTTCGGCTTCGTCAAGGAAAAACTGTCCGAAGCGCAGCGGAGGAAGAGAGCCGGAGCGAGGAAAGGGGCGTGGGGAAAGGACGGCACGTCCTGTCCCCACCTCAGCACACAGTGACCCGGAGCGCGACCAGCGCTCCGGTTGAGCCCTCGTCCCCAGGAGTTCGTCCATCGCATTGACCGCTCGGACGATGCGAATGCCGCGCTTGTGGAAGTACTAGCAGCTCTCAAATTGTCATCGTCATGCGTTACGTGAGTGGCTCCTAGCTCTGAAGCGGGCTAACCTTGCTGGTCTACCCCATCGGCGGTACTCTTGCGTAATGCGACCCCTTCGGTATTCCATCAACGTCACATTGGACGGGTGCTGCGATCATCGTGCAATGTTCGCGGACGAAGACTTGCATCGTCACGCGGTCGAGAATCTCGACCAGGCCGATGCCCTCCTCTTTGGCCGGGTGATTTACGAAATGATGGAGGCAGCGTTTCGGCCGCCGGCGCGGACGGGAGCGAGGCCTGATTGGATGGAACCCTTCGCCCGGACGATCGACGCGGCAAAGAAGTACGTCGTGTCGAGCACCCTGGACCGGGTCGATTGGAACGCGGAGCTCGTGCGCGGGGATCTAGGGAAGGCCGTTCAGCAGCTCAAGCGGGAGTCGGGTAAGGGACTGTTCGTGGGAGGCGTGAAGCTCCCGCTGGCGTTGGCGGAGCTGGGATTGATCGATGAGTACGAGTTCGTGGTGCAGCCCAGGCTAGCGGGCCATGGGCCGACGTTGTTCGCGGGGCTATCGAAGCCTGTCGACTTGAGGCTCGTGAGCCGGCTGGAGTTCGGCTCGGGGGCGGTGGCGATGCGGTATGAGCCGAGAAGGTAGCCATTGGGATTGTTAAGCCGAGTCGGCCGTATCATGGAGCAACTCGGGCCAGGCCTTCCAAATTCTCGACCAACCTGACCATCGCCAGCGCATTCCGGTGACAGTAGTCGAGCAGGTCTCGCCTGACTCGGTCTCGTTCGTGCTTCGGAATCTTGTCCACGACGAAGAGGAGCCGGGCGATTTCGACGCCTCGTTGGGCCGGACCAGGACCGGCTCCGTGCAGGACGACGCCCTCCCGAAGACGATGGCGTGCCTCTCGTCCAATGTTGACAGCAACGTCGCGTAGTCCTCGCGTATGTAGCTCTTCACAAACCCTTCACCGGTGGCATCCCTTTCTATAGGGCCGCCAGCGGTCGCTTGGCCGTGTTGCACTTAGTATGCGAATTCGCGGAAGCGGGCTAACTATGGCTTGTACGCACGGCTGGTAAAGCATATGATGGCGCATGCCATCGACTCGACTCGCGTTGGCGCCTGAGCAACGAGCGGAGCTCTGGTTCTCGAAGATCGAGCGAGATGTCATTGCCCGCGGGGGCGTGTCTCGCCGGCGGCGCGATTTACGACGCGATCCTCGGGCACTGCGCGCTCAAAGCCAATGCCGAGGTCATCTACACATGAAACACCAAGGGTTTTCTGCGCCTGCCCCCGGCCATCTCCGGCCGCGTGAGGAATCCCGATCGCCAATGAGTGCTCCGGACGCCGGCACGGCCCGGCGCGTGATCGAGTTTTTCACCGCCAACATCAGAAACCCGCACACACGGAACCACGGGCGTCCGCGTGTCGGTGGAGTCGAGCAGGTCGCGGGCCTCGCACCAGGAGGCGAACTCCCGCGATCGCGCGATCATCGCGCTGATGACCTTCGCGTTTGCGCGCGGGGGCGCCGTCCTGAAGATGCGCGTCGAGGACGTATTCGTGCAGGGGCGCAAGACGTGGGTGCGCCCACCGGGCTCTACGACCGGCGCAACGACGAAGTGGAGAGGATATTGATTTAGATCCATCTCAAGGTCTAAACCCACCGCCTTTCAGGCGGTCTTCCTTCCAGACTCCGGCTCGACTGCGAGAATGGAAAGATGGCCGAGTATCGACGAAGCGCGCACGCGGTCTTCGACATCAA